>Ga0209577_10000421_pt1 | contig 43038 bp, 24 predicted proteins | sample GraSoiAngelo_109_FD_185874 | JGI IMG/M metagenome (GOLD analysis project Ga0209577, IMG submission 185874) | Grasslands soil microbial communities from the Angelo Coastal Reserve, California, USA - 14_0903_12_20cm (SPAdes) (version 2) | ecosystem: Environmental > Terrestrial > Soil > Grasslands... | reverse complement strand
GGCTGCCAAAAGAATGTGCTCATTTGGCCGAATCCAACGGATGAAGAGAAAGATGCGCTTTATTCCGGCGCAGACTTCTTTGTGTCTCCTAGCGATAATCTGCAAGAAACCTTCGGCTTGGCGGTTGCGGAAGCGATGGCCTACGGGCTCCCAGCCCTGGTATCGGACTGGAATGGATATCGCGACCTGGTCAGGGAGGGCGAGAACGGGTTCTTGGTCCCATCTGTTTTGCCATCCAGCATAGAAAACCTCCGTCTGTGTGACTGCGTAACATCGATGTTAGAGGAAGATTTGCTGGCCGAGTCTACCACCATCGATGTCCCCATGTTGTCGACCAAAATGGAAGAGCTTGCCGATAATGCCGAGCTTCGCGCACGAATGGGACAATGCGGCCGCCAGTTCGTGGAGAGCCATTGCCGCTGGCAAGTGGTGGTGAAGCGCTACGAAGAATTGTGGGAAGAATCTGCTGACGCCATGAAGGCTGACTGCCTGCCAATTGCGAAAGCGGGCCAGATTGCTGATTTTCTGCTCGAGAAATGCTTTGGTCACTACGCTACGGAAAAGCGCGGAGGCCAACAGAAATGCTTCATCACGACCGAGGGGCGCGAATGGCTGAAACGGCCTGGGCGTTTGTATTTCCTAAGCCCATTGTCGGCTGTCCCCTGCCCACAAAGATTTGCCAATGTCCTGCGCGAAGTTTGCAACCATCCGGGGATTTCCATTGAGGAAATCGCGGAATCCCTTTCAAAGAATTCCGAAACAGAAACTGTCGCGGACACGCATTGGGCCGTCGCGCGCCTATTCAAATACGGGCTCCTGAGCGAGCGTTGGGATAAGGTTCGAGAATGATTCGCAGCACTGCGATGCCGGCCCAGGCTGCCTGGTTCGGATATCTCTAGTTATTGGGAGGCTGGGCAAAAGACTCAGCGCCAAGAAGAGCGGGAGGGGTGTTGTGCAGATGCGTATACAAACCACCGGTGCGGATCAATTGATCGTGCGTCCCTTGTTCTTCGATGACCCCGCGATTCAGCACGATGATGCGATCCACCCATTTGAGCGCTGCAATCCGATGAGAAACGAACACCATGGTCTGGTTGGGAAAGTGCTGTGCCAAGTTCATGAACACTTTGCGTTCCGAAGGAGCATCGAGGGCGGAGGTGGATTCGTCTAGCAACAGGACCGAGGGATTCTGGAGCACGGCGCGGGCTAAGGCGACGCGTTGCCTTTCGCCCCCCGATAAAGCGTTGCCTCTGGGGCCTACGGGCGTGTCCCAACCTTGCGGCAGGCGTCGCAACAGCTCTCTCAAACCGGCAATTTCTACGGCCCGGTGAAGGTCTTTCATCGCCGCGGAAGGATTCCCCAACAACAGGTTTTCTTTCAACGTGCGGTCGAAGAGTACGGCGTCCTGCAAGAGATAACAGACTTTTGTTCGGAGACTCCTCAGCCGGACATTTCGAACCTCCAGACCATCGACGTACACTGCTCCTTGGTCCACGTCATACAACCTGGCAATCAGCTTGGCGATGGTGCTCTTGCCGCTGCCGCTCATACCCACCAGCGCGACTTTCTCGCCGGGTTCAAGTTTTAGATGGATTCCATCGAGAACGCGTGTATGGTCTCGGTAGGAAAAACAGACACCGTCCAACTCAACGTAGCCGCGAACAGGCGATGGGAAATCAATGGCGTTTGGCCTTTCCGGCACGCCGGGAGGCTGTTCGACCACTTCCAGGACGCGGCGGATATTTGTGCCGAGACGGTTCAGTTGGGAATAAATGTGGACGGCCGAGCCCAACGGATCGAACAAAGCGCCTACGTAACTGTAAAAGGCAACGACACCGCCAACCGTCAAGGAGCCCACAAATACCTGATAGCCGCCGTACCCCAAAATGGCAATTGTGCCCAAAGCAATGATGCCCATGTAGCAGGTGCTGAACATTACCTCGACAAATTCGCGATGGTTCAGCGCTTTCATACGACCTACGGCACGCTCGCGGAAGGCTTGCGTCTGGCTCTCTTCCTGATGCAGCAGCTGAACCTGGACCAAAGACGATAGATGCTCCTGAAGAAAACTGTTTTCCGCAGCGGCCCTTTCCTGTACAGAATCCGATGCGCGGCGAAGCGGGTGTTCAAATTTCTTTCGAAAAACAAAAAAGAGAGGCAGCAGCGGAAGGACGATACAGGTAAGCTTAAAATCGAGCATAAACATGGTGCCCGTGACAAAAACCGCTTTGAAGGCGGTTTGCAGAACAAAGGGCACAAGGTTCGACCCCACTTCTGCCACCTGGTCCACATCTTGCTCTACGCGGTAGAGCCTTTCGCCCACAGGAGTGGCTTCGTGATAGTCGGCAGAAAGACGGTTCATCTGCTCGAGAATGTTGAGACGCATGCGCAGAACCAGTTTCTGGACGGTCTGGAAGTTCACCAGTTGCGATAGGCTAAAAAAGGCCAGCCGGGAAACGTAAAGGACGAAAAATCCCCCAGCTGCAAAAAGCAAAAGGCGAAAATTCTTTGCCGGGAGAACACTGTCAATCAGCCACTTCATGAGCAAGGGGTCGAGGAGAAACATAAGGCTGCTCAGGACAATCAACAGCACGCTCAGAGAGTAGGCGCGCAAAAGTGGCCGCAACTGGCGAAAGAACCAACGGGCCTGCGCTTTGACGCTTGGTTTCACTTTAAAGGATCCTTTTCTAGAAAACCGGCGCCTGTGTGCCGCATTCGCAGGTGACCGAAACTCACATCATTACAAATTAACGCGCGACAAGCTTCGCTTCCCGGCATGCAATTCCACCTATCTTGTGATGGCCAGGCTGTTCGGAGGGATTGAGGGGGCCCACGGGGAGATCAAATTTGGTAAGCCTCGGCTTGCTCGCCTTGAGCACTGGAGCCTTCTGCCCAAGGGCCCATGGATCGAAAAACAAAGCTAGCGGTCCCGAAGAGGCCTTCTCCAGTGATTTAAGGTGTTGGTGACCGCGAGCGACAGAGAAAATTGTAAGGGAGCATCCATTAGCGTATTGCCCTAACTTGCATTCCGAACGCTGCCCCTTCCAGCCGCCCTTAGATTTGGAGCACAGAATCTGATTTGTCAGCGCTCTCGCCGGCAATCTCCGAACTCGTATTTCGAATTTGCTGCATTTGGTAACGCTTAGGGCGTTTGCCAAACGTCTTTTGAAAACACCGCGAAAAGGCAGACGTGAAACTGTAACCAAGGGCTCTTGCTGCCTCGTCAACATTAAGATGATTTGACTCTCGGAGAAGTTTCTCGGCTGTTCTCATGCGGACCCGCCTTGAATATGCGCGCATGGTCACTTGATATAACTTTTTGAATTGTTTGCTTACCAGCGACAGGTTGACTTGAAACGTTTGGCATTCCTTAGCGGGGCTGCACGATAGACTTCCACCGGATTCGTCAATCAACTGGCGAATCCTTTTTGCTGCCAGCGCAGATCGGGACTCGGCTCTTGCCAAAATTATGTCTGTTGCCCACCCGAGCGGAAGCGACTCCGGGGGCGAATAGGGTGGTTTTTTAGCTCCATCCACGGCGCGAAGCGGGACGTTGGATTCCTCTTTATCAGACGTTAGCATCATCCCCTACCTCCTTTCTATGGCTTAGTCGCTGCAAATTTTCGATGCAGTCAAAACTGCCTGCCAGCTCCGTTCTTGAACGGGAAAATCTTGCTCACCGGCAGGATGATGAAACTTTGGAATCTCAATAGATCGGTTTGGCGGACAACTCGAATCGCGTTGTGCTAGCCAAGCCTCATGCCGCAACATCTTTGTATCGCCAGATCTTCCTGAAATCGTTGGGGCTCACGTGAAACTGCTTCAGAAAGCATCTGGTGAAATTGCGAACGTGACGGTAACCCGAATCGATGGCCACCGCTTTGACCGGAGCATCGGTTGTACGCAACTGTCGCGCGGCGAGATCAAGGCGCCGTTTCTTCACGTACTCCTTGATTCCTAGACCGGTGCATGCTTTGAAAAGCCGGCGCGCTTGCCGGCCAGAAATGCACAAGCCGAGTTGCCGGCACATTTCATCAAGGCCCCGCCGCGCGCATGCCGGGTCGCTGTCAATCAGATTCCTGAGCTTTTGCACACGCCAGTCCTCGGTACCGCGCGCTTCGCCAGGTTTCGAAAAAAACAAATTGAGGAATTCACGAGGACTTCCCCACCTGAGAACAACAGGTTGCTCGTACACCATCAATCTTGCCTCCCGGCAGTCATCGTTGGATGAACAAGTTTAGTGCTAGCGGTTCATGCTGTATTTGAACCGGGCATTACACCGCATACTTGGAATTACTGGGGCTGGCGCTTCTGGTAACCTGAAGAGCTTGCGAGACTACCAACTTTCTTGACTCGAGAGCCGTCACCCTTCGCATCGGCTCCCCTCGCAAACACAGTCACTCACGCTAAGAAGAAACAGGGAACCTGTCAATGAGGTATTCCCCCCAAATCAGATGCGGGGAGAGCCCTCAATCGTTGTTTACCATCTCATGGGCAGCGCGGCAAATCTATGAAAACTAGATATCTTGATAACCTGCAAAAACCCGGAGACGGCAGCTGCCGCCGAGGACGCGCTCTCTTTTTCTTTCGCTGCTTTCCAGCTTTGCCCCGCCGGTTTCACCCCTATTCCTGGCGTAGGGCATTCACGGGATCGACGTGGCTGGCGCGGCGCGCCGGCACAAGGCTTGCCAGCAAAGCCGCGAGGACCAGAAACGGGATCATGATCACAAACGTCGAAAGCGCGGCAGGCTCGATACCTTCAACGAGGCGCTCCAAAATGCGCCCGGCGGCCAAAGCGGCGATGGTGCCAATGCCGATACCGAGGAAAACCATTCCCAGGCTTTGCCGAAGAACCAGCCAGATGACGTCGGAAGGGCGCGCGCCGATGGCCATGCGCAGGCCGATCTCCGGGACGCGCCGGCCTGTCAAATACGCCAGCACGCCATAAATGCCGATGCATGCGAGGACCAAAGCCAAGCCCGCGAAGATGCCAAACAAAAGCAACAGGAAACGCTGCATCGCGAGAGAGTCGTAGGCAAGCTGCTCCATCGTGCGCACCTGATAGAGCACCTGGTCGCCTGTCGCTCCGCGCAAGGCGCGCCTGAGAGGTTCGACCAAGGTCAGGGGGGGAACCGTGGTGCGCACGGTGATGGACATGAGCTGCGACCAGCGGTTCAAAAATGGCGGCGCCACTTGGGCGAACGGGTAATAAAACATGGCGCGAAGTTGGGCCTGATCGTCGGCCGCGAGTCCCCAGTAACGAACGTGACCGACGACGCCCACAATTTTGAAGGGCGTGGAACATTCGACATGCTTGTTGCTGTGCGCTTGAGGGCAGGGCATTTTGGGAATCCACAAATTCTTTCCAAGGGCATCGTGTCCAGGAAACGCGCTTTTTGCCAGAACGTCGTCCACGACGATCACCGGCTCGCTTCCCAAGCGATCATGGTCGTCAAAAAAGCGCCCTTCAAGCAACGGAATGCCCATCACGTTCAGATAATCCGGCATCGCGCTGCTTGCCAGCGCCATTGGCTGTTTGTTCTCTGGCGGAACATCGGCGGTCGTCCAATAGCCGTATTCGTTGTTGCCCTGACGCATGGGAACGATATCCACGGCGGTAACCGACTCCACTCCAGGAACGCGCCGCGCGCGGTCGAGTAGGTCCTGCCAGCCGGCGGGAATCTTTCTGGGATCGGCGAGCGTGGCCGGAGAAAGACCTACGCGCATAACCAGGAGATTGCGGATGTCCAGCCCGGGATTAAGCGCGGAATCATGCAATAAGGCGCGCCCGAGCATGCCGGCGGCGACCAGAAGAACGATCGCGAGCGCCATTTCCGACACCACAAAGGCGGAATGCAAACGGTGCGTGCCGGCGGTCACCGTTCGCGCTCCGGCGCGCAGAATTTGTTCTACTTCGCGAACCGGCGCGCGCCAAGCAGGCGCCAAGCCGCAAAGAAGGCTGGTCAACAGGATCACGGCGATGGCAAAAAGCAGCACGCGCCAATCGAGTTGCACTTCTTCGGCACGCGGCAAATCACCCGGCCAGAAAGCCACGAAGGGGCCAAGACCTGCGTTTGCAAGCAGCACCCCGAGAATTCCACCGGCGAGACCGAGCAACGCGCTCTCCGTCAAACACTGCCGCACTAAACGTCCGCGGCCCGCGCCGAGAGCTACGCGCATGGCCAACTCGCGCTCGCGGGAAATTGCGCGGGCCAGCATCAGACTGGCCACATTGGCGCACGCGATCAGCAAAACCAGCCCGACAGCGCCAAGGAGCAGCCAAAGCGTCGGGCCCACGTCACCAACGGGCGGCTGGAGCTGCTTGACTTCGAGCGAGCGTCCTTTGTTTGTGTCCGCGAAGGTCTGAGCTAAGTGGCTTCCCGTCAGTGCTACTTCGGCCTGCGCTTCTGCCAGTGTCGCGCCGGGCCGCAGACGCCCCACAACGTGGACTGGATGCGCCGCGCGATTATGCAAGTAACCCGCCGGGTCTTGGCCAAGCGGCGTGTACACTTCCGGTTCGTCTCCGTAGAGCTTGAATCCGGCGGGCGCGACGCCGACAATGGTGTAGTGCTTTTGGTCAAGAACGATGGAGCCGCCGAGCACATCGGCTCTTCGGTCGAACTTGTGCTGCCAGAAGCTGTAGCCAAGGATGGCCACGGGACTAGCGCCAATCTTGTCTTCTTCGGGCAAGAAAGCGCGGCCGAGCGCAAGGGGAATGCGCAGAACGGAAAATAATTCCGGGGAGATCTCGAAGTAGTCCACATACTGAGGATCGCCTGGCGCGCTCAAGGTACCGTCGTTGAATAGCAGAGCCGCCATGTCGAGCGCATGGCTGTCGCGCTGGCAATCCAGAAAATCGAGATAGGCGAGATTCTGTTCTCCGTAGATTTTCACGTTCCAGTCTTCGCTGTAGCCGTTTACGGCAACCAAGCGGTTCGGCTGTGGATAGGGGAGAGGCTTGAGCAGCACGCCGCTGACCAGGCTGAACATCACGGTGGTCGCTCCGATGCCAAGAGCCAAGGTCAGCAACGCGACCGCGACAAACCCGGGACGTTGCCGAAAGCTGCGAAAGGTATAACGCACGTCTTGAAGGAAGTCCGCGGCCCAGCGCCATCCCCACATATCCCGCGTGACTTCTTCGGCGACGGCGAGGTTTCCAAATTCGCGGCAAGCGGAATAGCGAGCCTCTTTTTCGGTTTGCCCGGACGCGATGGCTTCGCGCTCGGCAAGGAGCAAATGCGCTTGCATCTCTTCGCGCAATTCTTCGTTGCGGCGCTTTCTTCTCGAGAGGGCCCATTTCATGGCACGTCCTCCTTTTTGTTAGCATTCAGGATCCCGGCGATGGCCGTAACGAGCCGCTCCCATCGGGAACGTTCGGAAACCAGTTGCTTTCGTCCTGCTTCCGTCAGGCGATAGACGCGCAGGCGCGGCCCAAGCTCGGACGGCTTCCATTCCGCGGCGATCCAGCCCTTGCGCTCGAGCCGGTGGAGCGCGGGATAAAGCGAACCGGTATCGACTTTCAGAATTTCACCTGAATTTGTGCGGATGGCTTTGCTCAGCGCATATCCGTGGCGAGGTGCCCACTGCAAAGTCTCGAGAATAAGCATGTCCAAGGTGCCCTGCAGGAGTTCGGTACGATTCTGGTAGCGACGGTTAGGTTTTGACATTCTAGGTATGTAGACACCTTTCTTAGCGGTAGGTAAGCATTCTACATACCAAAAAGAACAGAGGAAGCCTGCAAACTTTTGCCCGATGGCCAGCACGAGTGGTTCGCTGCGCCCGAGAGACCGCAGGCTTTGAGAGGCGTTGGGGTTATAATCCAAACGGCGAACTCCCAGGTCGGTTTCGACAGACTGGTTGGTGTGGACCCAGGTTCCTTTGTGTCCGACCTCTTGCTAGCGGTGACCTGTTCGGAGATGGGACGGATAATCCCACTTTCGGGGAGCCGGCGTAGGCCTCTTCCCATGAGCCCCCGCTAACACTTTGAGATCATGGGACTTACGGCAGGGAACCTTGGGCACGGCAGTTGCGTTTTAAAGAACGGACATTATTTATGGACATTCAGAGACCATCTAACGCACGTGCAAAGAAAATCCGCCGGATTGTGTATGCCGCGGTGGGCTTCCTGCTGATAGGAGGCGTGAGCTACGGGCTATCCAGGCTGAAGCCTGCTGCACCCACCGTGGACCGGGCGACGATCTATACCGATGAAGTGAGACGCGGGCCCATGGTGCGCGAAGTGCGCGGTCTGGGAACCTTGGTGCCGGAAGACATTCGCTGGATTCCAGCGCAAACCAGCGCCACGGTAGAAAGAATCGTTCTGCGACCCGGAGCCATCGTGCATCCGAATTCGGTCATCCTGGAAATGAGCGATCCACAATTGCAGCGTGACCTGCTGGATGCCGAGTATCAGCTCAAGGGCGCTGAAGCCGACTACGCCAATCTGAAGGTTACGGTAAACAGCCAATTGATGAACCAAAAGTCCCAAGAAGCGTCGGTTCGCAGCGACTATGAGCAAGAGAAAATCCAGCATGCCGTGGATGAAAAGCTCGCGAAAGAAGGGATCGGCTCGGACGTGACCGAGAGACTCTCCAGAGTAAAAGAGGAGCAGTTGAAGATCCGCCTGCAACTGGAAGAGGAACGCACGCACGTGGCGACGGACTCCGCGGCGGCCCAGCTTGCGGCGCAGGAAGCGAAAGTCGAGCAGATGCGCGCACTCTATAACCTGAAGAAAAGCCAGTACGAAGCGTTGCATGTTCGCGCTGGGATGGACGGGGTGCTGCAGCTTGTGCAGGTCGAGGAAGGGCAGCAAGTAGCGGTCGGAGCACAACTCGTGCGAGTGGCCGATCCCCACAAGCTCAAAGCGGAAATCAAAATCCCAGAGACTCAGGCCAAAGATGTGCAGATCGGTCAGAAAGCGACGATCGACACGCGAAACGGCATCGTGGACGGCACGGTTTCGCGCGAAGATCCCTCGGTACAAAACGGCACGGTAACCGTGGACGTGCATCTCACCGGCCCTCTGCCGCAGGGCGCGCGAGCGGATTTGAGCGTGGACGGAACCATAGAGCTCGAGAACCTCAAGGATGTGCTTTATGTGGGCAGGCCGGTAAATGGGCAACCCGAAAGCAAGATAGGCATTTTCAAGCTGGTGGATGACGGGTCGGAAGCCGTGCGCGTGAACGTGGTGCTCGGGCGGGCTTCTGTGAACACCATTGAAGTTAAGGAAGGGTTAAAGGTCGGAGACAAGGTAATTCTCTCGGACATGTCGCAGTGGGATGCCTTCGACCGGATTCGGCTCAAGTAACAGGTGAGGTCTGTTCGCAAGCGGCCCGGGGCAAAAAGCTAGAAAAGAACGGGAAGCGTGGGGGAAGGGAACGCGGATGCAGACGCTTTGGCAGGATCTGCGCTATGGCGTGCGAATGCTCACAAAGAATCGCGCGTTCACTGCAGTAGCGGTCCTGACTCTCGCGCTGGGGATCGGCGCAAACACCGCGCTATTCAGCGTCGTCAAAGCAGTGCTTCTCAATTCTCTTCCTTATCATCAGCCGGACCGCCTTGTCGTTCTAGCCGCGGGCGATCGAGAAACCTCAGACCCGATCAAGGTTTCCTATGGAGAGACAGCGGATTGGAAGGCGCGGAGCCGCACCTTGCAATCGATTGGGCTTTACCAGGAATGGACACCGACCTGGACCGGAGGGACTTCTCCGGAAATCGTATATGGGATGCAGATTACGCAGAATTTCTTCCCAACCTTGGGAGTCCAACCTGCTATCGGGCGCGGCATGCTGCCCGAAGAGGATCGCCCGGATCGCGGGCATGTTGTCCTACTCAGCCACGCGTATTGGGTGAGCCACTTTGCGGCAAATCCGAAAGTGATTGGCACGAACATCCTTCTCGACCAGGTTCCGTTCGAGATTGCTGGCGTTTTACCGGAGACCTTCCAATCGCTGTCGTTTAACGATGCCGGAGGCACGCCCGAAGTGTGGGCCCCGTTGGGTTACGACCTCTCCATGCCCGATGCCTGCCGCACCTGCCAGCATCTGCAAAGCGTGGCGCGGCTGAAAGACGGAGTAAGCGTAGGGCAAGCGCGCGCGGAAATGAACTCGATTGCGGCGAAACTCACCCAAGAATTCCCGAGCGATTATGCTCCGGGCTTTTTCGTGAAAGTTACGCCGCTCCATGAGAGTTGGTATGGCCAAGTGCAATCCGCTTTATGGATGTTGCTGGGAGCGACGGCACTTGTCCTGCTGATCGCTTGCGCTAACGTGGCAAGCCTACTTCTGGCGCGATCGTCAGGCAAGGAACGGGAAGTGGCGTTGCGGGCGGCCTTAGGTGCAAGCCGTTTGCGGCTCGTTCGCCAACTACTGACCGAGGGCGCTTTGGTCAGCGTGCTGGGAGGACTAGGCGGAATATTTCTCGCGTTCTGGGGCACGAAGCTTCTGACCCTGTGGGCGCCGACGGGCATTCCGCGTCTCAGCGACGTGCAAGTGGACGGCTGGGTTCTTGTTTTCACGCTGGTTGTAAGTGTGGCCACGGGAATCTTGACCGGGCTCGCTCCCGCCCTTCAGGCGGCTCACGTGGACCAACGGGAAGCCTTGCAACAGACTTCGCGGAGCTTGGTCGGAGTTTCTCGCAGCCGGCTTCGCAGCCTGCTTGTCATCGCCGAGGTGGCTTGCGCGTTCGTTCTGGCGGCCGGGTCTGCACTGCTGTTGAAGAGTTTTGTTCGCGCGATGGACGTCAACCCGGGTTTCGACGTGCAAAATCTCTACACCACGAATTTCGCGCTCATCGGCCCGAAGTATGAAAATCCAAAGAGCGTTCCGGAAGCGCTGCTGATGGCTAAGGCCATAGTCCGCTTCGAGCGTGAGGCCCTGGAACGCATCCGTGCGTTGCCCGGAGTGGAAGCTGCGGGGATTACCAGCAATCTGCCGAGTGGTGGAGGTCTCGATCAGGCAGGGTTGCAGATTCAAGACCGCTTGATTCCCCCGCGAGAAGTTCCGAGCGTGGACAGGTATGAGGTTAGCCCGGACTACTTCCGCGCGATGGGGATTCCCCTGAAGCGCGGACATTTGTTCACGGAATCCGACGCTGCCAGAACCTCCTCGGTCGCGATTATTGACGAGAAGGCCGCGCGGCAGATATGGCCGAACGAAGATCCCATCGGCAAACGGATCCAGTTAGGAGGGCGCCACGAAGACCGGCCGTGGGCCGAAATTGTTGGCATCGTGGGCGATGTCCATCAGTACGGCGTGGATTCGCCGACCACACCGGCAGCATACCTGCTCTATTCCCATCACCCATTTCTGCGGCCGTGCGTTGTCATTCGCAGCCATGTAGATGCGCAGACGCTGACAAGCGGGATTGCAAAGCAGTTGTGGTCTATGGATAAGAACGTTCCCATCTGGAACTCCGCCATGATGAGCGAAATTCTCGCAACATCCTTGTCGCGCCGCCGTTTTACCACGACTCTCTTCAGTTGCTTTGGTTTCCTGGCGCTTCTTCTTGCAGCTACGGGGATTTATTGCGTGATCAGCTATCAGGTGGCGCAGCGCACGGGAGAGATTGGGATTCGCATGGCGCTAGGGGCGCAGCGAAGGGATGTCCTGAAGATGATTTTGGATGGCGGGGCGAGACCAACGGCCTTAGGAGTCGTCTTAGGTGTTGTGGGCGCCGTGAGCCTCGGTTATCTGTTGCGAAACCAGCTTTATGGCATCGGCCCGAATGACCCGCTGACCTTTTTGGAAGTCTTGTTGGTGGTGGCTGTGGTGGCCCTGGCAGCAGGTTTCATACCTACACGGCGAGCGACCCGCGTGGACCCGCTCGTGGCGTTGAGATATGAGTGAGTGGTTTTAGAAGCTGGAGGATTGAGTTAGGGGTAGAAGAGCGAGATGCAAACGCTGTGGCAGGACGTGAAATACGGGCTGAGGATGCTGGCGAAGAAGCCGGGATTCACGGCCATAGCGGTATTGACGCTGGCTCTGGGAATCGGGGCAAACACGGCGATTTTCAGCTTCATCGACGCGGTGATGCTCAAGAATCTGCCGGTGAAGCGCCCTCAGGAGCTGGTGGTATTCAAATGGGACACCCACCACTGGCCTCCGCATTTTAGTCAAACGGGCGGGGACTCCCAGTTATCGTTCTCTTACCCTGCGTTCAAGCAGTTCAGCTCGCAGAAACAAGCGCTTGCGAGCGTTTTTGCCTTTGTACACCTTGGTTTCAACGAGCAAAACGTCACGCTGACACTGAACGGTGAGCCCACGCTGGCGAACGGAGAAATGGTGACAGCGGATTATTTCTCCGGCCTGGGCGTCACGCCACTATTGGGACGCACGATCACTGAAGAAGACGAGCAACCAGGGGCGCCGCGCGTCGCGGTCATCAGTTACGCTTATTGGAGCAGCCGATTTGGCAACGATCCAACCGTTTTAGGGCGTGCCATCACGCTGAACGGGACATCCGCAACGATTGTCGGAGTGACTCCACCCTCTTTTTATGGGGAACAGCCAGGAAAGGAGCCTGATGTCTGGGTAGCCTTCGCGGATCTTCCGAACCTGCGTCCCTGGGGTTCGAAGCCGGAGAACACCGATTCGGTTTTTACCGACCGGGACTGGATTTGCCTCAACATCATGGGGCGGCTCAAGCCCGGAGTAAGCCGCGAACAGGCGCAGTCCATCCTCGACGCTGCCTTCCATCAGTTTGTCATTGCTGGCTGGACGCCGGACAAACCAGATCAGGTTCCGCATTTGCAACTCGCTGCCGCGGCTCGGGGCCTCGACAATCTGCGCGAAGCCTATTCGGAACCGCTCTACCTGCTGATGGTTGTCGTCGGGCTTGTGCTTCTGGTTGCCTGCGCGAATTTGGCCACGCTGCTCTTGGCCCGCGCTACATCTCGTGAAAAAGAAGTTAGTGTGCGTCTTGCGATCGGAGCGTCCCGGCTGCGGCTCGTCCGCCAGTTGCTGACCGAGAGCGTGATGCTAGCGGTGATTGGCGGCGCTTTGGGAATACTTTTCGCCGGATGGGGAACGCAGGCGCTTTTGACGCTAATGTCCCACAGCGAGAATGAAGTGATCCTCGATGTCCAGCCGGACACCAATGTGCTGCTCTTCACCTTCACCGCTTCGGTGCTGACGGGAATTCTTTTCGGCTTGGCGCCCGCATTTCGTGCCGCGCGCCTAGAGCTTGCTTCCGCGATGAAAGAGAGCGCCAGCAATGTATCCGAAGGCCGCCGCGGACATTTCCTGGGGAAGACCCTCGTGGTTGCGCAAGTAGCGGCCTCGCTAGTTCTGATGATTGGGGCAGGACTGTTCGTCCGTACTTTGCAAAATTTCGAGCGAAAAGACCTTGGCTTCAACCAAAGAAACCTTCTCAATTTCGGCGTTGATGCTAGCCGCGCGGGCTATAAAGGGGAGCGGCTGGTGAATTTCTACCAGCAGCTTCGGCAGCGTATCGAAGCGCTTCCGGGCGTCTTGTCAGCGACACAGTCTCCGTTCATTCCTCTCTCGAATTGGTCCAGCAATACGAACATTACAGTGGAAGGTTCAAAGCTGAATGTTCCGAACAACCATCTGCGGTGGATTGCCGTAGGCCCGGATTTCTTCAAAACGATGGACATTCCCCTGATTGCGGGCCGCGGAATAGAAGAGAAGGATACCGATCAAGAATCTCGGGTGGCCGTCGTGGATGAAACGTTTGTGCAAACCTATCTGAAGGACACCTATCCTCTTGGTCGGCGATTCTATTTAGGTAACGGTACAAAGCCTGATCCAAAATATGAGTTTGAGATAGTGGGCGTAGTCAAGAAAGCGGAACTCACTGACATTCACGCCAGCCTGCTTCCGAAGGCTTACATGTCCTTTGCGCAATTTCCCGACTACCTGGGGGCAATGTATTTTCAGGTGCGCAGTGCTGGGTATCCAGCCGGATTGATCCCTCTCTTGCGGGACACGGTCCATAAGATGGACCCGAGCCTGCCGTTGATGGATGTGAGCACGCAGACAGAGCTTACGGCGGAAGCGCTGACCGAGGAACGCATCATGGCTCGCCTGTCGAGTTTCTTCGGCCTGCTCGCTCTGCTGCTGGCCTCGATAGGCCTCTATGGGACGATGGCTTACTCTGTGACACGCAAGACCCGCGAAATAGGTATCCGGCTGGCACTCGGGGCGGCGCCCAAAAACGTGTTGCGCATGGTCATCGGGCAGGGTCTTCGGCTGACTTTGGCCGGGGTGGTTGTTGGGATTCTTGTTGCGCTGGAAGCGACCCGTCTGATCTCCAAAATGATTTATGGCGTGGCCGCAACCGATCCTGTGACCTTCGCAGTGGTTACGGCCTTCCTCGTGGTCGTGGCTCTCGTCGCGTGTTATGTTCCGGCGCGAAGGGCGACACGCGTGGACCCCTTAGTAGCCCTGCGATACGAATGAACTTTCACTAGCGTGCGCACGTATGGACAAGTAAGGTGGAACGGATTTCCGGAATCGAATTCGATAAGGAGAACTTATGGTAGACGCAAACGGAACGCTCATCAAAATGGAAGGCGTGAAGAAAGTCTTTCTCACCGATGAAGTGGAGACCCATGCCCTGGAGGAAATTCATCTGGAGATCAAGAGAGGAGAGTACATCTCCATTGCCGGGCCTTCGGGCTGCGGCAAGTCCACGCTGCTGTCGATCCTCGGCCTGCTGGATTCGCCCACGGACGGCAATTACTGGCTAAACGGCCAGCCGGTCGCGAAACTGACGATCAGTGAGCGCACGCGAATCCGCAACCGCGAGATCGGGTTCATCTTTCAGGCGTTTAACCTGATCGGGGACCTCACGGTCTATGAAAACGTGGAATTGCCGCTGACCTATCGCGGCACAAGCGCGGCCGAGCGGAAGCAAAAGGTGCAGCAGGCGCTTGAGCGCGTGGGCATGGCCCATCGTTTGCGCCACTATCCGTCGCAGCTCTCCGGCGGTCAGCAGCAGCGCGTTGCGGTGGCCCGCGCGTTGGTTGGCGATCCCCTCATCCTGATGGCGGACGAGCCTACCGGGAACCTCGACTCGAAAAATGGCGAAGCGGTTATGGAGTTGTTGCGCGACTTGCACCGCAACGGCGCAACCATCTGCATGGTCACGCACGATCAGCGCTACGCCAATTTTGCCGAGCGCACCATTCACCTTTTTGACGGCCGCATTGTCGAGGAGACCCAAGAAGCGCAAGTCGGGGCCTGACGCGAAAGGTCGGCATGGGCACGATTTGGCAGGACATCCGCTACGGCGCGCGCATGCTATGGAAGCATCGGCTCGCCACGGTGGTTTCCATCCTGGCGTTCGCCGTAGGCATCGGGCTGAACACCGCCATGTTCAGCGTGGCCGAAGCCTTTCTGCTCCATCCGGCGCCGTTTGAAAACGCGAACCGCATCGTTGCTCTTGTAGACTCCCGCCCACAGCAGAATATCGACATGAACGGCATTGCCCCTGCCACCTATTTCGACTGGCAGAAGGAGGTACGCTCGTTCGATCGCCTGGCTGCCTATGCGTGGCATGAAATAAGTCTGACTGGCGACGGTCAGCCACAAAAAGCTCAAGCTTTTCAAGTCTCTGCCAATTTATTTGAAGGGCTCGGCGTACGGCCGCAACTGGGTCGCGGGTTCTTGGGCGAAGAGGAACAGCCCGGGAAGGACCAGGAAATCATTCTCGGCCACGCGCTCTGGGAGCAGCGCTACGCCTCTGATGAAAACATCCTCGGGAAAAGCATCAAGGTGGACGGCAAGAGCTATACGGTCGTCGGAGTTATGGCCAGAGGCTTTGATTTCCCATTGCCCGCCGAGGCCTGGATCCCGCTTGCCATCAACGCCAAAGATCGCGAGCGCCGCGATAGCCGCTGGCTTTGGGTGCTCGGCCGTTTGAAGCCGGGGGTTTCCTTTTCGGAAGCTTCATCGGAAATGAAAGCCATCGCGCAGCGGGAGGCCGATGCCTACCCGGATACCAACAAAGGCTGGGAACTTCGCCCCATGACCCTCGCGCAATTTATGACCAGCGATATCACGCGCGAGTACACGTGGTTACTATTGGGCGCGGTAGGTTTCGTGCTGCTGATCGCTTGTGCGGATGTTGCCAACGTACAGTTTGCGCGCATAGCCGGGCGCACCAACGAATTTGCCGTGCGCACCGCATTGGGGGGCAGCCGGTGGCGGCTTATACGGCAATTGCTTACCGAAAGCACCATTCTCGCTGCCTGCGGCGCAGCGCTGGGCTTGCGGATTGCCCAGTGGTGTCTCCAGATGATTCTTTCGCACATGCCGCCGGACGTGGCCAAGTTCATTGCAGGGTGGAAGACCATTCGTCTGGACTCCACCGCCTTCTTGTTTACCCTGGCAATCGTCGTGGTCAGCGGCATTTTGTCGGGGCTAGCCCCCGCCTTGCTCGCTTCGCGTGCCAATCTGGCTGACTGTTTGAAGGAAAGCGGACGCGGTTCGACCGCAAGCCGCGCGGGTGGTCGCCTGCGCGGCGCGCTCGTGGTAGCGGAGATTTCGCTTGCGCTGGTTTTGCTGGTGGGTGCAGGCCTGCTGGTGAAAAACTTCCAGGGATTGCTGAATGTGAATGAAAGTTATTCGCCACGAACTCTTCTGACCATGAATCTCACGCTTCCTGAGACGCAATACTCTCAGTCCAGCGCGCGCCTTGGGTTTTTCGAGCAGGTCTTCGAGCGGCTCAGCGCGGTTCCAGGCGTCCAGGCGTCCGCGATTGCTACCAATGTTCCGTACTCGGATGGGGGCGGAGTGAGCACGGATACTTTTTCGATTGAAGGCCGCCCGCAAAGCCAGCGCGGCGAACTCCGCAACGCTATCATCCAGACCACAAGCCCCAATTACTTCCAGGTGATGAATATCGCGTTAAAGGAAGGCCGCACGCTGAGCGATCGTGACGGCTCCGATGCACCGCGCGTTGCGGTCATTAGCGAAAGCCTCGCGCGGCGGTATTTCCCTGGCGAAAATCCCATTGGGAAACAGATCGCCGTAGGGAATCGGTATGCCGTGACGGGACCCCATGATACGGATTTGGAGCATCCGTGGATGACCATCGTCGGCGTCGTAAACGACGTCCGCTATGGTTGGATCAACAAGGAATACATTCCCACGATTTATCGATCGTTTCGCCAAGCCCCGCGATACTACACAACGGTAGTGTTGCGTACCGCTGGCCCTCCTTCGCAATTCATCTCCCCAGCGCGCGAGCAGATCGCCGCGGTCGATCCCGAACTCCCGCTTTATAACATCAAGCCCATGGACCGCGTCATCACCGAATCCATCATTGGCATCGCCTATGTTGCCGCGATGATGGCGGTGCTCGGCGGTATCGCGTTGGTTCTTGCCTCCGTCGGCGTGTTCGGGGTCATGTCGTATTCCGTGAGCGAACGCGTTCATGAGATCGGCGTCCGCATGTCGCTCGGTGCGCAGACCACAGACATTGTGCGCATGGTGCTGCGCAGTGGCATGCTTCTTACAATTATTGGTTTGGCAATTGGCCTGCCCATCGCTTTCGTTTTGGCGCGCGCCCTTTCTTCCGTGTTATTTGGCGTCGAAGCCGCCGATCCATTCTCGTTTATAAGCGTGCCGCTGTTGCTTGCGGGAGTTGCGGCCTTGGCGAGTTATCTGCCCGCGCGGCGTGCGGCGCGTGTCGATCCGCTCGTCGCGCTGCGTTATGAATGAGGAGTTGTTTAAAGGAGATCTCTTGGAACCATTAATTCAACTGCGAAACCTTGAAAAATCCGTGGAGGCAGGGCCAAACCGCTTCTTTCTGCTTCGCCGCGTCAACCTGGATATTCAGCCGGGGGAGTTTGTCACCATCATGGGTCCGTCCGGCGCAGGAAAATCCACGCTGCTCAGCATCATCGGCATGCTCGATGGCGCGTGGATCGGCGAATACTACTTCAATGGCGAGCCCGTTCACCGGCTCAACGTCAAAAAACGGAATGAACTGCACAAAGCCAACATTGGGTTCGTCTTTCAGAGCTATCACTTAATCGACAACCTCACGGTGTTTGAGAACCTCGAAGTGCCTCTTTCTTACAAAAACATCCCGCACAAGGAGCGTGTCAGCCGCGTGTGCGATGCTCTCGACCGCTTCAACATCGTGGGCAAGAAGGATTTGTTTCCCAACCAGCTTTCTGGAGGGCAGCAGCAGCTTGTGGGCGTGGCCCGGGCGGTCATCATGAACCCAAAACTGATTCTGGCCGATGAGCCCACCGGAAACCTCCATTCCGCGCAGGGCGAAGAAATTATGCAGCTCTTCAAAAGACTCAATGATGCGGGCACGACTATTATTCAGGTCACGCACTCGGAGAGAAATGCGTCTTTCGGGCACCGCATCATCCAGCTAAAGGACGGGTGGGTCGTAGGAGAAACGGCAACATCCGGCGTAGGCGCTAGCGCGGCGCAACCCGGGTAACGGGGCTCCTTCGTCCTCCGTTGCGCGAGGCCCTCAAATGACCACACTGCTCCAGGATATTCGCTATGCATTGCGCATGCTGCTGAAAAGTCCCGGCTTCACCGCCGCGGCGGTCTTGACGCTCGCGCTCGGCATTGGCGCATCCACGGCAATCTTTTCTGTCGTAGACGCTGTTCTGTTGCGCCCGCTCCCCTTTCCGAACCCCCACCAGGTCGTGACCGTGTGGGAACTCTCTGCCAATGGCCGTCGAATGCATTTGGCCGATCCGAATTTTCTTGATTTTCGCGAACAAAACCACACTCTTGTCGGTCTCGCCGATTTCAATACGGGACCAGAGTCGGTTTCTGGCGGCAGCGAACCCGTGCGCATGAGCATTGCGGCCGTCTCTCAGGACTTTTTCAAGGTGATGGGCGTCGAACCCGCCTTGGGGCGTGTTTTCCTGACCGACGAACTTCGCCTTCACGGCACGCCTGCCATGATTGTCAGCTACGGCTACTGGCAGCAATATCTCGGCAGCAGAGCGGATTTCTCGAACGTGCGGCTGACGATGGAAGGCCAAGTATATTCGGTAGTGGGCGTGATGCCGCAGGGATTTGATTTTCCTCCAAAGGTATCAGCATGGGTGCCGCGCGAGCAGCTAGACGAATGGTCCACCAGCCGCACTTCGCACAACGGCGAAGGCATTGGGCGCCTTCGCGACGGCACTTCGCTCGAGCAAGCCCGCGCGGACCTGAGCACCATCGCGCGCCGGATCAAGAGCCAGTACGGCAAAGACGCGGATGTCAAAAGCGGCTATATGCTGATTGACGCGGCCGTTGTCCCCCTTGCGGATGCCCTGGTAGGCAAGGTCCGGCAAGCATTGCTCACGCTTTTCGCCGCCGTCATTCTCTTATTTGTAGTTGCCTGCGCCAACGTCGCGGGATTGTTGCTGGCGCGCACAGTGGCGCGGCGGAAGGAATTGGCGGTGCGTGCCGCTCTAGGGGCTGGACGCGGAAGACTCGTCGAGCAATTGCTTGCGGAATCGCTGGCGCTGGCGCTCGTCGGCGGCGGGCTGGGAACCTTGGCCGCGGTCTGGACAACCAATTTGCTTCCGGCGATCCTTCCCGCAGATTTGCCACGCCAACAAGGCATTTCCATCAACGAAACAGTTCTTTTTTTTACCCTCATCGCAACTTTGATGGTGGCCTTGGGTCTTGGCCTTTTTGCCGCCTGGCGCGCTGGGGGATTTGATTTGAACGAAGCGCTGGGCGCAGGTTCAAGAGGTTATAGCGCCGGAAGCCAGAAGGCGCGAAGCGCGCTGATCGTCGGTGAGATGGCCGTGACGCTGGTGCTGCTTTTCGGTGCGGGACTGCTGGGCCGCAGCTTTCTGCGCCTAATTTCCGTCAATCCGGGACTCAATGGGGAGCACTTGGTCCTCGCCATGTTCGAACCGACAAGACCCGAGACCTATAACGCATCTTTTCGCCAGGTGCAATTGATTGACCGCGTCTTGTCGCGCCTGCGGGCGATACCTGGCGTCCAGTCTGCAGGCTTCACCGGTTGCCTTCCCATCGCGAGCGGTTTTGCCGATGGCCAATTTCTGATTCTCGATGGCCAGAAACCGCCTGCAAATTTCGCCGAATGGGGACGCTTCACCCAAAATCCTAAAAACCTAGGCGTAGCGCTCTATTGCCCTACTAGCGCCGGCTACTTCCTGACGGCGGGAATCTTTCTGCGACGGGGACGCTTGTTCGATGAGCGGGATGGCCCCGACTCGCTCCATGTCGCCGTCATCAGCGAAGCCTTGGCGCGGCAACAATGGCCGGATCAGGATCCCATCGGCCAAATCGTTGAATTCGGTAATATGGACGGAAATCTGAAACCGCTTACGATTGTCGGAGTCGTTGGCGACGTCCGCGCGGAGGGGCTCGACCGCCCAGTAGCCCCGGTGATCTACGTCGACTACGAGCAGCGAGGGCTGAGCGGCAATTCTTCGCCAATGATCCTTTTGCGCACCGATGCCGGCACCGGTCCTATTCTTTCCGCCGCGCGGGGCATCTTCCACGATTTCGCTCCCGATGTTCCCGTGAAGTTCTCCACTTTTGCAGATGAAATGGGCGGATGGCTGTCTGAGAAACGCTTCTATTTGCTGCTCGCGGGGCTGTTTGCTGGAGTGGCGCTCGGGTTGGCGGCTGTGGGCATATATGGGCTTGTAGCGCATTCCGTAACACGCCGGACCCAGGAAATCGGTATTCGCATGTCCTTGGGCGCACAGCGCGGCACTATTCTGCGCATGGTGCTCGGCGAAGGCGCCCGCATGGCGGCCTTCGGTGTGGTGATCGGTGTTGCCGTATCGCTCGCCATTACGCGTTTGATGTCCAGTCTTCTTTTTGGCGTTACCTCAACCGATCCATTGACGCTTGTCGCCGTCGCCGCCTTGCTCACTGCCGTCGCGCTTTTGGCATCGTACTTTCCCGCGCGCCGCGCCATGCGCGTTGATCCGCTGGTCGCGCTGCGCTACGAATGAGGCAACCATGAGAACACTCCTCGAAGATTCTCGCTATGCGTTGCGCATGCTGCTAAAAGGTCCCGGCTTCACCGCCGTGGCGGTTTTGACGCTCGCTCTCGGCATCGGCGCGAACACCGCCATCTTCAGTGTGGTGAACGGGCTGCTGCTGCACCCCTATGGGATACGTCACCCGGAGCGGCTACTGGCCATTCGCGCGCGCTACGAAAAACTGGACCTTAAGAACATTGTCATTTCAGCGCCTGACTACACGTTTGTCCGCGACAACAAGAAGATTTTTGCCGCTGCGGCCATTCAGAACCAGAGCAATTTCAATTACGCTGCCGGCTCCTGGCCCCTCGAGCTGCGGGGCGCCAAGGTATCCTGGCAGTGGTTCGACGTTTTCGAGGCAAAGCCCCTGCTGGGGCGAGTCTTTGCTCCCGAAGAAGACCAGCGCAACGCGGACCACGAGGTCGTCCTGGCACATAGCACGTGGAAATCCATTTTCGGTGGCGACCCAGAAATTATTGGCCGTTCCGTCGAGTTCAATCAGCAGCCTTACAAGATCATTGGCGTGATGGGGCCGGATTTCGAATGGCCGAGCCAAACCGATCTCTGGGCTCCGCTGGGCCTCGCACCAGACGCTTTTGTCCTCGACAATATTTTCAATGAGAACTACTTGGCGGTCGCTCGCTTACAACCTGGAATGAACTTCTCTAATGCCGCGACTTTCCTCAAATTGACCTCCGAGCGAGTCAGCGACGATCCCCGCACTCAAGGATATCCGAAAGCCTCTGGCTGGGGCCTGTTTGCCGTGCCCTTTACGGAATTTGTGTACGGCGATGTGCGCACTCCGCTGCTGATCCTCCTGGGCGCGGTAAGCTTCGTTCTACTGATTGCCTGCGCAAATGTGGCAGGGCTTTTGTTGGCCCGCGCCTCAGCCCGTGCAAAAGAGTTTGCCGTGCGCACGGCGATAGGCGCCTCGCCCTGGCGCCTGGCCCGCCAGATGCTCACCGAAAGCGTGGCGCTAGCCTTTGTGGGCATGGCGCTCGGTCTGGTGATTGCTTTCCAAGCCGTTCGCGCTTTGTTGTGGCTTGCCCCGGCAAACCTTTCCACAGGTTTGGACATTCACTTGGATTTGTATGTGCTTCTTTTCACCGCGCTGATTGCCGGCGCCTCCGCGATTATTTTCGGCGCCGCCCCGGCGTGGCAAATCGCATTTATCGATCCACACCAAAATCTGAAGCAGGGCCGTGGCACTGGAGAAGGCAGCGCGGGACGCCATCGTTTCCGCAGCGGCTTGGTGGTGGCGGAACTGTCTCTGGCGCTAGTGTTGTTGGCGAGCGCCGGTGTGTTCGTGAAAAGCCTGGAAAAGCTCAAGGATGTTGACGTTGGTTTTCGTCCTCATGGTTTGATGACCGCCGCATTGACCTTGCCTGGCCACCAGTACGATACGCCGGACAAGCAGATAGCGTTTCTCAGAAGCACGCTCGAACAGCTCTCGAATTCCTCCGGTGTTGTCTCCGCAGCCGCGGGAGTGCCACTGCCGTTTAGCGGCTTCGGAGGCTCCGCCTCGTTCAAGATTGACGGGCGCGTCTCCCCGCCCGGCGATCCCGGACCGCACGGCGACGTTCGGGGCGTGAGCCCGCGCTATTTCGAAACCATGGGTATTCGCCTGCTCCGGGGGCGAACCTTCACCGATCAAGACCGCCAAGGCAGCCAGCCTGTGGCCATCATCGACGAAAATCTTGCCCGCGAGTATTGGCCGCAGCAAGATCCCGTGGGACAACGCATTCGCAATGGAAACAGTTCTCCGTGGAGCACGATTGTTGGTGTTGTAGCGCCGGTGCGCCATTCGCAAGTTGTTGGTGAGGAAGCCTCCACGAGCGGCACCGAAGGTTCCGGGAAGGGCGTCTATTACTTCCCTTTATACCAGGAAAATTCTCCCGCTGTTTTTTTGATTGCCCGCGCGAGCGGCGATCCGGCAGCTTTGACCGGCCAGATGCGCGCGGCAGTTCACGACGTGGATCCCACGCAGCCGGTCTCCGACTTGAAGACCATGGACGAGCGCATCGCCTTGTCCATGGGGCCGCGGCGCTCTGCGGTGGCACTGCTCAGCGTGTTCGCCGTGATGGCGTTGACCTTGGCGGCAGTGGGTTTGTTTGGGCTGATTCGCTACAACGTCGCCCAGCGCACTCAGGAAATCGGGGTACGCATGGCGCTTGGTGCGTCGCGCAGCGATGTCCTGCGGATGGTCCTGGGCGAAAGCCTGCGCCTTGCGCTGTTTGGAGTCGCTGGTGGCCTGATTGCGGCGTTTGCTCTAACCCGGGTTCTGTCGACCCTGCTTTACGGGGTCAGCGCGACCGACCCGCTGACCTTTGCGGGCACGGCTGTGTTGTTAACCTTCGTGGCCCTGCTAGCGTCTTGGGCTCCCGCGTGGCGAGCCACGCGCGTGGATCCGCTCGTAGCTTTGCGCTACGAGTAGCTCATGGAGGCCGACGGTGTCCTGGTTGGCGCGTTGGACGCAACGAAAAGGCATTTGAGATAGACTTTATTGATACATTCGAATGAAGACGACTACCGGGCAATCGTATCGAGTGCTTTTGGCAGACGACCAAGCGGACATCCGCGATTCGCTGCGTTTGCTGCTCAAGGCGGAAGGCTATGAAACGCAAGGAGTGGCCTCTCCTGCCGAGGCTATAAACGCCATCGAAGCGCGTGAATTTGACGCCGTCCTCATGGACTTGAATTACGCGCGGGACACGACCTCGGGCCAGGAAGGACTCGACCTGCTCACGCGTATCCAGGTTGTCGACAGCACAGTGCCTGTCGTGGTCATGACCGCTTGGAGCAGCATCGAATTGGCGGTCGAGGCCATGCGCCGCGGGGCGCGCGACTTCATCCCCAAGCCTTGGGAAAATCAACGGTTGCTCGCTATCCTGCGAACTCAAATTGAGTTGCGTCAGGCCTTGCGGCAAGCATCCCGCCTTGAGGCCGAAAACCGCCTCTTGCGCGCTGAGTCCCGCCCCACCTTCCTGGCCAATTCCCCGGCGATGGCTCCTGTCCTGGAACTCATCGCCCAGATTGGCCCGTCTGACGCCAACGTTCTGATCACCGGGGAACACGGCACCGGCAAGGAAGTAGTCGCACGAACGCTTCACGCCTTGTCTTCGCGCGCCACAAAGCCTATGGTGACCGTCAATGCCGGAGGATTGTCTGAAGGGGTCTTCGAAAGCGAGCTTTTCGGACACGTGAAAGGTGCATTCACCGATGCGCGTTCGGATCGCGTTGGACGATTCGAGCTCGCGGACGGCAGCACGTTATTTCTGGACGAAATTGCCAATGTCCCCCTGAACTTGCAGGCGAAGCTTCTGCGCGTTTTGGAAACAGGCGACCTCGAGCGCGTTGGCTCCTCGACTACGCGCCGGGTGAACGTTAGAATCCTGGCCGCGACCAATGCGGACGTGAATGCAGAAGCCGCCGCCGGCCGGTTTCGTCAGGACCTGCTCTTCCGTCTGAATACCATCGAGATTCATTTGCCTCCCCTGCGCGACCGCCGCGAGGACATCGATCTTCTTGCTCACCACTTTCTTCACGGCTACGCGCAACGCTACCGTAAAAACATCACCTCGTTCGATCCCGCCGCGCTGAAAGCGCTTCATGAGCATTCCTGGCCCGGGAACGTCCGTGAACTGGATCATGCGGTGGAACGCGGCGTGCTTCTGTCCCCTGGACCATCGGTTCGCGCCGCCGATCTTGGCCTGCGCCCGCAAGTCAGTGGCGGCGTGGCGAAGCTCGAGGAGATGAGCCTCGACGAAGTCGAGAAGTACCTGATTCAGCGCACTCTTTCCCGTCATGAAGGGAATGTCAGCCAAGCCGCCAAAGCTCTTGGATTGAGCCGTAGCGCCATGTACCGGCGCCTGCAAAAGCATCGACTGGGATGAAGCGACTCACCTACGAGCGCCGGGTCCAACTCCTTGCGCTGGCCGCCGGCCTTCCAGGCTCGCTGGTGGCCTTAATTTTGCTGTGGACCGGGAATTTCTCCTCCGGAACCGCATGGACGGTCACGTTCCTCATCGTAGTTCTTTGGCTGGGCTTCGCCTATTCTCTCAAGAGCCGCGTCGTCTTCTCTCTGCAAACGCTCTCGAATCTCCTGGCGGCCTTGCGCGAAGAAGACTTCTCGATGCGTGGTCGCGGGGCGCGCACCGACGACGCCATGGGCGAGGTCATGGTGGAAGTAAATGCGCTCAGCGAAACATTACGCCAGCAGCGTCTGGGCGCGCTCGAAGCCTCGGCTCTCCTACGAACCGTGATGGAGGAAATCGACCTCGCCATCTTCACTTTTGATCAAGACAAGAAACTCCGCCTCGTCAATCGCGCCGGTGTGCGCCTGTTGGCTCGTCCGCTCGAGCGTCTTCTAGGATTCACGGCCGAAGAACTCGGCCTCGGAGCATGCTTGGAGGGCGAGCCGGCCCGCATGATGGAGTTGACTTTCCCGAGCGGTTCCGGCCGCTGGGGACTGCGTCGCGGTTCGTTTCGCCAAGGCGGCTTGCCCCATCATCTGATCGTCCTGAGCGACCTCAGCCGCACGCTTCGCGATGAAGAACGCAAAGCCTGGCAGCGGCTCATCCGCGTCCTTGGCCACGAATTGAATAACTCGCTCGCTCCCATTCAATCGGTCGCGCAAAGCCTCGAGAGTAGCCTGGTTATGGCAACGAAGTCCTCCGGCGTTCACGGTGATTCCTTCGCTGGGGTTCTGGACGATCTGCGGCAGGGACTCGGCATCATCCGCTCTCGTACGGAAGCCCTTAGCCGGTTTATGACGGCCTATTCTCAGCTGGCGCGATTGCCGCAACCGAAATTAATGCCGGTGAATGTCTCCGATTGGGTGGGGAGAACCGTGAAGCTGGAGACCCGCGTAAAAGTCAGTTTGAAAAAGGGGCCGGACGCCGTGATCTCTGCCGATGGCGATCAACTGGAACAGTTATTGATCAATTTGATTCGCAATGCTGCGGATGCGGCCTTGGAAACAAAGGGCGCCGTGCAGGTGGGTTGGGCGCGAAAGTACGGACAAGTGGAGCTGTGGGTGCTAGACGACGGTCCAGGGCTACCCAACACCGCGAATCTCTTTGTGCCATTCTTCACGACCAAGCCGGGAGGATCTGGCATTGGCCTCGTTTTAAGCCGTCAGATCGCGGAGGCTCACGGCGGAGAATTGACCCTCAAGAACCGCGCGGATGCGCGAGGGTGTGAGGCGAGGCTTCGGCTGCCCATTTGAGGGTCGGCAACAGCTTTTGTTTTTGACTGTTTCTAATGGCTTTTAATACCATGTCTGTCTCTATCGGCGAGGCAACAGGGCCTAAAGGAGGCCGGGTTGTTCAACAACCCGATCCCCGGCGGCACCGGCTCTTGCGAGCACGGCCCACGCCGTGATCCCGCCTCCCCCTGCCGGTGCGATCCCGGCACGCGAACCGTCCTCAGCATTGTTCGGAGGACGTCTTGGGCAATTGGTATAAACGTCCATGTTTCGAGGAACGGCATCTCAGGGAAAGGCACCGAAAGGAGTAAAAAGGGGTTTTTTCAAGTGTTTTCCTTAACTCCATTTGTAGCTTCATACGGATAGCACAATTTGTTAAATTTCTGTAAGTTTTTGATGATATAGTAGTCGAGCCTGATTGAGCGACTGCCAGGGCTACTATCAGGGATGCAGCACCAGCAGGTTGGCTTCAGTTGCTCGGTAGACCCCAACCAAAAAAGGTGTGCGTAGTCCGGGGTTCAAAGATGCAGATGTGGGGCAATATCGCCCAGAGAAAGAACAGATTTGGGAGGCAGAATCTAGGGGACCTTGCCGATCATCTCAGTCCGGAGAGCACTCTCAGGGAAGAGGCGGAAGGTGCCTTGTCAAGAGGTCAGCTGGAGTCCAATGGGACAAATTCCAGTTCTGCTGGCCTCCTTCTCCTGGATGCCTCGTATCGGCTTCTGTACGCAAACCAAGAAGCCCACACGGCCCTGACCTACCCCGGCAATCCTGGTAAGAACAGCAGCTTTGATGCCTTCCTGGAGGGCCGGGTTCAATCGCTTTTCACAGGATCCAATGGTTCCCGGCAACTTAAGTATCCTGGTTCCTTCCCCTCGGGTAGGAGGCGCTATAAGCTGCGAGTTTTTTCCCTAAGGTCCTCGTTGGCAAATGGCTTCAAGCCCGCCGTCGCTGTGCTGTTAGAAAGGGACCAGAAACTAAAAGTCGACCTTTCTTTTCTTTCCGGCCGATATCGTCTTACGCGACGGGAGGCGGAAACGGTCGATCACTTGGTTCAAGGGTCCAACACGAAACAGATTGCCGGTCGTATGGGTATAAGTCCAAACACCGTCAAAGCCTTCTTGCGGTCGATCATGATGAAGATGGGGGCGGATACCAGGGCCGGAATCATTGCAAAAATTCTGCAGGCCTCGAATTCTATTGCCAGGGAAACCTCTTCCTAGCCGCTTTCCCTTTGCCTTTTCCGTTTTACGTCCTTTACAGGCACGGCCGTACCGGACGGAGAGATGCTCGCGCCAACGCGGAACAAGAGAAGGCATGTGCGCTACTCTGCAAAAGGCAGCTTTCGGGGTAGCGAGCTTCCTGCGCTTCGAGGCCGCAAAAAAGGCAGCGAACTCCAAGGAAAAGTTGCAGACATTTCGGACGGGGGATTTTCCATTATCACGGCAAGAGTTCCCGCAGGATCCTCCCTATTGCAAGGTCAGCTCGCGTTTGCCAAATTGCCGGCACAAATCCCCACTCTGGCGCAGGTTCGTTGGACGAAGCGAGCCTCCTCAGGTCGGCGGCATTTGATCGGTCTTCAGTATGTCCTCTAACGATCATTTCCTTCCCGTTAATTTCAAGTTGATATTGCATTATTGGCCCTAGTCCTTCGGGCTACTTCTCTGGCGGAATTGACGCGCTTCCAGAATTCCTCTAACTTGACTATCGACAAAAAAAACCGCCTGTGCTGAGTCCCACCGCCCAGGAACCCGTAAAGCAAGCCGACTTCCCGGCCTATTGACCACAGCAAAGAGGAAGGTCGTTTCTGCTGCCAGCTTCGGCGCAATTGAAATCGAGAAGCCGGCGAAGACCTTGAACAAGCAACTGAGTTGAGATCGCACGACAGGCTTCCAAGCGGAAGAAAAGGTGAAATGTTCGTCATCGAGCTCGCGGGAGCCGCAAACAAAATGGCGAGGATGAAACCGCTCACCGACTTATTCATTGTGCCAAGCCTGGTGTTGCGCATTGTTCTCGCGCTTGTGCTCTCACCGTGGGTGATTCTTGCCGGAGACACGGCGACAGTCGAAGGCCGAGTCGACGGTGCAGAAGGCGGCATCTTGGCTGGCGCAAAGGTCAATCTGATTAATCAAGACACGAACGGAAAAAGGGAAACAGTCACCTCTGAGGATGGCCGATTCGAGTTTGCCGAAGTTCCCCCTGGAGAGTACCTCCTCGAGGTCAAGGCAAGTGGCTTCGAGACTTTTCAAACTAGGATCCACCTCGGAACAGACAAGCTGGCCCCCTTGACGATCAAGCTGAAATTACAGCCCGTGAAAGAGGAACTGACCGTTAGGCCGGACACCAGTGAAGATCGGTTGTCTCCGGAAAGCAACACCGAGTCGATGAAAATCGACGAGACCTTTTTTAACGGTCTTCCGACCGAAGTTGATTATCTCCAGCCTTTCATCGACACCTTCGTTTCTCCCGCGGCCCAAGGCGGCGAAGGGACTTCTGTCGTTGTGGACGGCATGGATGGCGGAGAGCTCGATATGCCCAGTTCCGCGATCCGAACTTTGAAAATCAACCGCAACCCGTACTCCGCGGAATTTCAACATCCTGGGTCAGCTCGAGCTGAAATCACCACCAAGCATGGCCACCGGCGTCGCTACGAAGGGAACATTGCGTACTTTGCGAGGAATTCCATTTTTGATGCGCGAAATGCATTGGCCGCCTCGAACCCGGACCTCAACCGCCGATTCATCGAGGGAAGCGTCGGAGGTCCGCTGCCAGGCCCGACTGGGTCCTTTTTCTTGGCGGCACAGCGCTTGAGCAATGATCAAAGTGCGGTTGTGAATTCCCTGGACACGGTCGCCTTGACCGGCCCCCTAAACGCAAATGTGCCTGCTCCCGAGCGGCGCGACCATTCCTTCCTGCGCACGCAATGGGCTCTCAACGCCATGCAATCCCTCTCCCTAAACTACACGTTCTCGGATCATTCGAGCGAAAGTAACGGCGTAGGCGCACTTGTTTTGCCGGACCAGGGATTCAGCCTGGGACAACATGCCCACCGTCTTCAGGTGATTCACAGCATTGCTCTTGCGCCTGAACTACGCAACGAGATCGTTTTTGTTTTCAAGGTTCAGAAAGACCGAACCGGCGGGCCGGCCAGCGGGCCGGAGATCCTGGTCAATGGGGCCTTTACAGGAGGAGCATCTCAGTCGTTTGAGGGTAAGGAAAGGCACGCCTTTGATCTTCAAGACACGGCCACCTACTTGCGCGGGCAGCACAATTTCCTTTTTGGCGCCACCATCCGCAATGACTGGTGGAACGTTTTCGATAAAACAAATTTCGGCGGCACCTTTGAATTCAGCAGCCTTGCGCAGTATGAGAATGTCGTTCAAAACCACATCGGTACTCCCGATTTTTTTCAAATCAACCGGGGAAATCCCCAGGTTTCCTTTTTTACGCAGCAGACCAGCGGATTCGCCCAGGACACGATGCGCCTGCGGCCAGACTTCAGCCTTACGTTAGGCCTGCGTTACGACTGGCAAAACACGCTTCACGATCACAACAACTTGGCTCCGCGTCTAGCCATGGCCTTCGCGCCGGGCACGCAAAACAAGACCGTGCTGCGGGCTGGCGCTGGCGTCTTCTACGACAATTTGCCGCGGACGCTGACCGAAGACGCCTTGCTGATGAACGGCGTTCGCGTGCAGGAGATCGACATCTCCAGTCCTTCCTACCCGGAGCCGTTCCAAGGTGGCCAAGTGGTTTCTCCACAGCCCAGCATTTCACGAATCTCACCCTTTGCCCGCTCCCCCTACTTGCTGCAATTGAGTACGGGCGTTGAACAGGAGGTATGGGGCGGCGCATGGCTCTCGCTGGAGTACTCGCATCTTCATGGCGTCCACGTCTTCCTTCTTCGTGATGTCAATGCGCCCCTGCCCGCCGGTTCGGACATCCGCCCAAATCCGAATTTCCTCAATATCGAGGAGGTTGAATCCGCGGGGTTCCTGCGAGGGAATGCCTTGACCTTTACCTTCCGCGGAAGTTTGGGAAAGCGCTTCAAGGGCTACGGGCAATACGTCCTCTCCAAGTACATCAATGACGTGTCCACCAACGGCCCGGGCGTCATTTTGTTCCCGGCAAACAACTACGATCTGCGGTCGGAGACCGGCCCTGCGGATTTTGACCGTCTCCACCGCCTGAACTTTGCAGGTGTCTTCCAGCTTCCGCGGGGATTTCGCGCGGGAACGATTTTTTCAGCGGCCAGCGGAGCCCCTTACAACATTACGACCGGCTCGGACCCGAACGGCGACACCATTACGCGGCCACCGGGCGTGACCCGCAACACGGGCCGCGGCCCCGGGATCGTGCAGCTCGATCTAAGGCTGACGAAGCTGATCAGTCTTGAGCGCGCTTCCGCCGGCGAAATTCATCATTTGAGACGGAGCTTGGAATGGAGCGTTGACGCGTTTAACGCTCTCAATCACACGAACGTCATGGAAATCGTCGGCGTGGTGAGTTCTCCTCTCTTTGGCCAACCAGACTCGGCAAGCCCGGCTAGAACGTTTCAGCTTTCGATGAAATACAACTTCTGAAGTTCTTTGAGGGGAGGAGACTTACGAAAGACTGAAAATATCCGGCAAGCCGCGGCTCTGTAGCGCACCCAGAACTGTTGAACGCGGGTTTCAAGCGAATGCTCAAGTCCAAGCACAGGTGATTAGGAATGCTCAAAAGAAGAATGCGAAGGAAATCAGCTTCGCGAACTGGCAACGAGGGGGCCGTGTGGACCGGTGGTTCCACGCGAGCGTGATATGGCGCTGAGAGCCACACCCCTGAGCGGTTCGGCGCGATTACCGGCCTGCCCACACCCTTTCACGCCGGTAATCGTGCCCGCAGGGGGACTCGCCTTAGGGGATAGCCGGGTCTCTGCCAGAGGCAAATTCCTGTGGGCAGGCGACGAAAAACTCTATGTTCGGGGCGTGACCTATGGAACTTTTCGCCTGAATGCATTCGGCAAGCCTTTTCCTTCTCCCAAAGTTGTCAACCAGGATTTCGCGGCGATGTCTGCAAACGGCATCAATGCGGTGCGAACTTACACTCCTCCGCCGCATTGGCTCCTGGACATGGCGTATCGTCACGGTCTGCGGGTTCTGGTTGGTCTGCAAGCGGAACGGCACTACGCCTTTTTGGACGACCGGCGTGTTGTTCGCGAAGTTCGGGAGTCCGTAAGAAAAGGTGCAAGCGAATGCGCCGGGCATCCCGCCGTTCTGGCCTACCTTCTGGCTAACGAAATCCCCGCAACCATCGTGCGCTGGCACGGAGCCGCGGCTATCGAAGGTTTCCTAAAACGATTGTATGAAGATGTGAAGGAAGTCGATCCTGCTGCGCCTGTCTCTTACGCCAATTATCCTTCGACCGAATACCTGGACTTGCCGTTCCTCGACCTCATGTGCTTCAACGTGTTCCTGGAATCCCAGGAAAACTATGAAGCCTATCTGGCGCGCCTGCAAAATCTCGCCGGAAATCGTCCCTTGCTGATCACGGAAATCGGCCTGGACAGCCGCAGAAACGGGGAAGCTGCACAAGCCGCCTGTCTCAATTGGCAGATACGAACCGCGTTCGCCGCAGGCTGCGCCGGTGCATTTGCGTATTCTTGGACCGATGAGTGGCACCGCGGAGGCGAGGACGTCACCGACTGGGACTTTGGCCTGACGACTCGCAAGAGAGAACCAAAGCCTGCTCTCACAGCCGTGAGCAACGCATTTCGGGAAACACCGTTTGACTCCAAAATGCGATGGCCAAAAATATCCGTTGTCGTATGCACTTTCAATGGCAGCCGGACCATTCGCGACTGCCTAGAGGGAATCGGGAAACTCCATTACCCCAATTACGAAACCATCGTTATTGATGACGGCTCAACCGACGGCGTCGGCGACATCGCGCGTCAGTACGACGTCCGCGTTATTCGTACGGAAAATCGCGGTTTGAGTGCGGCACGCAATCTGGGCTGGCAATCGGCCACGGGCGAAATCGTTTCCTACATTGATGACGACGCCAGCCCCGATCCCGAGTGGCTGACCTATCTCGCAGCTACCTTTCTTAAAGGGGGTTACGCAGGCGTTGGTGGCCCGAACATTCCGTTCTTGAATGACGGGAACACCGCGAGTTGCGTTGCCGGGTCACCGGGTGGACCCGCGCACGTTCTGCTTTCCGATTCCGAAGCAGAGCACATCCCCGGTTGCAACATGTCCTTCCTCCGCGATTCGTTAGCCTCTATCGGAGGCTTTGACACGCAATTTCGTCAAGCGGGTGACGACGTGGACGTTTGTTGGAGAGTACGCGCGAACGGAGGTAAGCTCGGCTTTAGTCCAGGGGCCATGGTCTGGCACCACTATCGGCGTACCGTGCGCGCCTATTGGAAGCAGCAAGTCAACTATGGCAAGGCGGAAGCCATGCTCGAGAGAAAGTGGCCCGAAAAATACAACTCCAGCGGCCAAGCAAGCTGGCGCGGACGGATCTATACCGATGGATTGTTTCAAACGTGCTCTTTGTTCCGCGGTCGCATTTACCATGGCACGTGGGGCACCGCGGGCTTCGCGCGGCTTTATCAGCCTTCTCCGAATCTTTTTAACTCGTTGCCGTTGACGCCCGAGTGGCAGTTGATGAATCTCGTACTGGCCGTCCTTTCGATTCTTAGCATTGCGTGGAAACCGCTTCTCGCCGTCACGCCGTTGTGTCTGGCAGCGTTCCTGTTGTCCCTGGTGCCTACCCTCAATGCGGCTCTGCGTCTTCGCATCGCCTCATCCCCGAAGAGTCGGATAACTCGCCTACGTTTGCGTGCTCTGACTGCGACTCTCCACCTCGCGCAGCCTTTGGCCCGCTTGTGGGGCCGCCTCATCTGCTCATTAACAATCTGGAGAAGCCGCCGGTTTCCTTCGGCTCATTTTCCCCGGCCAACCATGTTTCATCTCTGGAGCCAACAATGGCTGGACGCCACGTGTGCTCTTCAGGATTTGGAATCTTTGCTGCGTTCCCGAGGTGCTGTCGTGCGCCGCGGAAGTGATTTTGACGATTGGGACCTCGAAGTTCGCGGCGGGTTATTCGCCGCAATCCGCATTCGCGCCGTTTCCGAAAACTACGCCCCTGGCAAGCACATGTTGCGCCTACGGTTACGGCCCTGGTTTTCCATCCCCGGGATTGTCACGGTTCTTCTGTTTCTGATTCCTTGTGTCGCTGCCGCCATCGACGGCGCTAGTTACACCGCGGCGATTCTTGGCGCCATGAGCATGCTCTTTGCCAGCGTTGCGCTTCGCGGTGCGGCCATCGCGCTCGGCGCAGCTTATTGCGCCTTGATCATCCTGGATTTCGATCTCACATGAACTGGCTCGGCACGAATCGCGATGTAGTTCTATGCAATCGGCTCTTTCGTTGGGCGCGGCCGTATTGGCCGCACCTGGGCGCTCTTTTCGTGCTCAGCTTACTCGCCAGCCCGCTTGCTCTGCTGGTGCCATTGCCCCTAAAAATTGCGGTAGACAGTGGCTTGGCCTCCAAGCCTTTGCCGCACTTGCTTCGTCCGTTCATTCCGGCTGGCTTCAGACTCTCCCCTTCATCCGCCCTGTTGTTCGCTGTCGCATTGCTGATCGCCGTGACCATCCTTGCGCAAATTCAGGCGCTAGCGGTTTCGCTGCTCCGCACCTACACCGGGGAAAAAATCCTCCTCGATTTTCGCTCCGAGCTTTTTCGTCAAATGCAGAAGCTCTCGCTCGCCTATCACGAGGTCAAAGGAACCGCCGAATCTCTTTACAACCTGCAGTACGATGCTGCCGCGGTTCAGACACTCGTGGTGGACCACCTGATCCCCTTTTTCAACTCGGCCTTCACCGTGCTCGGCATGTTGTACGTCACCTTGAGAATCGACTGGCAACTGGCCCTGGTTGCTCTCGTAATTTCGCCCATTCTCTATCTGACCTCTAAACATTATCGCCGCGGGCTCCGGCGCGGCTCCCGGGAAGTCAAGACGCTCGAAAAATCCGCGATGGGCATTGTTCAAGAAGTTCTGGGCGCCATGCGTGTGGTGAAAGCCTTCGGCAGGGAAGAGGACGAGCGCCATCGCTTCATTCGCAAAAGCGCCGACGGCATGCGAGCGCGCCTCCGACTCGCCCTTGCCGAAGGCAAGTTCAACTCCATCGTCGGCCTGACCAGCGCTACGGGAATCGCGATTGCTTTGTTTGTTGGCATACGTCAGGTACAAACCGGCATCATCACTCTCGGTGAACTCCTGTTGATGATGGGCTACGTTGCGCAGCTCTACGAGCCGCTAAAAACCATGGGAAGAAAATCTGCGGCGTTGCAGTCTCAGTTAGCTAGCGTTGAGCGTTCCTTTGCCTTGCTCGACGAAATTCCTGAAGTGGAAGAAAGGTCCGATACACAACCACTTTCTCGCGCCTTGGGAAGGGTCTATTTTCAAAACGTTTCGTTTGCCTATGCTCCGCATCGCCCGGCGCTTATCCACGTTTCTTTCCGCGTCGAGCCCGGAACTTGCGTTGGCATTGTGGGGCCCACCGGTGCCGGCAAAACCACGCTGATCAGCCTGATGTTGCGCTTCTACGACCCCTTCGACGGTCAGATTCTTCTTGATGGTGTCGATTTGCGCAATTACAAATTGGCGGATCTCCGCAGTCAATTTGCCCTCGTGCCGCAAGAGCCCGTTCTTTTTTCCACTTCCATTGAGGAAAATATCGCCTACGCGCGGCCCGAGGCCACGCAGCAGGAAATTCAGGCCGCAGCGGCTGCCGCAAACGCGCACGAATTTATCTCCAGGCTTCCCGAAGGCTATCAAACCGTGGTTGGCGAACGAGGCATGCGGCTCTCGGGCGGAGAGCGCCAGCGCATTTCGCTCGCACGCGCATTCTTGAAGGATTCGCCGATTTTAATTCTCGATGAGCCCACCAGTTCAGTCGACCTCAAGACCGAATCCGCAATTATCGAGGCCCTCGAGCGTCTCATCCAAGGCCGCACGACCTTCGTTGTCGCGCACCGCGCCAGCACCTTGATCCGGTGCAAATCTTTTTTGTACATCGACCACGGAACGCTGGTCGATGCCTCGCCTGCGCCCAGTCTGCTCGATGGCGAAAAATTGCCCGTCCTCGAAGCCTCTTCTCTCGGAGGAATCGATGACCACGGTTGAGCAGATCGTTTCCCGAGAGGCGCCTTCCGACATCCTGACGCATCCGGCCGTTCTTGCGTGGAAACGGTTTCAGCCAGATTCGAGAAGCGCGGCAGCGGTCTCTCTCCTCAAGAAACGCTCGAAAACCGCAATCTATAAGATGGACGGGGTCGGGCCTCGCGGTTCTTCCGTGGTGGCTAAGCTTTGCCGCTGGCACCTAGCGGCTCACGAAAGAACAATCTACCAACAAATCCTTTCTCGCCTTCCCGTCAGCCATCCGCTTTACTATGGGTTCATCAAAGAAAGTGAAGACCACGACTGGCTATTCTTGGAGTACATCGAAGGAGAACAGTACTCGCGCTCGCGCGACGACCATACCGTTCTGGTTGCCAGGTGGCTCGGCCTGTTGCACTCCACTGCCGCGCAGATCGCACACACGGCTCAACTCCCCGACCGCGGCCCCGAGTATCACCTGATCCATTTGCGGGAGGCCCGCGATAATCTGCAGAGAAATCGGAAGCTTCTTAAGTTGCCCGCCGCAGAGTTGGCAGTCATCGAAGAGGTAATCTCGCAGTGCGATTTTTTGGAGTGGCGATGGGATCATATACAGCAATTGTGTGACCGCATGCCCCGCACCCTCATTCATGGTGACTTCAAGCCACGAAATGTGCTGATTCGCCCCGATGGGGGAGAATCTTCTGTTTTCCCTTTCGATTGGGAAGCCAGCGGCTGGGGCGTGCCGACCGGCGATCTCGCCTACGTGGACATTGCTTCCTACCTGGAAGCCAGCGCCCCTCGTTGGCCGCATTTGACCGTCGTGGACGTCCGGATCATGAAAGCAATCGGCAGAATTTTCAGAGGCCTTGAGGAATTCCGCTGGGAAAGTGAAAAATTTGATCCGCGTTGGGAAGCTTCGACCATTAAGCTGAACTACTACCGTGAGCGAATGAGCGAAGCGATCGAGATGACCGAGTGGTGAGGATGCGAAGATGGCCACCCAAATCCAAGTGCGACGAAGCTCTGTGGGACGGGTTACTCCCCAACAGGAGGCCTCTCAACGCTTCGCGGAACGAGAGATGTCCCAATCGCTAGAAGCCGCATTTTCTAAGCTACGCGGCCGGCTTGTTCAAGTTCAAAGGATCGAGCGGGAAACCTGTGTGCATGAGTCCAGCTTCCACGCCGAACACTTGCGCGTGCTATTCAACAACGGCGATTGCGTGCCCATCTTCTTTAAGGACCTGAATCCTCGGCACCAAATTGCGCCGGCTCGCAAAGTGCGGAATAACAGCCTGGGCCCCAGCTATCATGAATTGCGCGTGTACCGAAGGATTCTTTCTCGAGTCGATCTGGGCACCCCGCAGCTGTATTCCGTCCGCTGGGAGCCCTCGCGCGGGACCTATTGGCTCTTCCTGGAAGACATCGGAGCCGCGCGGCTGCGGGACTCGCGGAACTACAAGCGCTGGGTTCCCGCCGCGCAATGGGCTGCGCGCTTTCATGCGCGGGCGCGCCACTTGCCTGTTTCTGCGACCCGCTTCCTACCGGTCTATGACCGTGAGCACTATGATCGCTGCGCGCAGAGAGTCCGTGACATTCTCCCAGGTTTGCAGCCTCGCGATCGTCAGCTCGTCGAGCCCGCGCTCGCTCATTATGAAAGCCGTCTGCAATGGTTTGCCGAGCTCCCCAGAACCGTCATCCACGGGCAATTGTTCGGGAAAAATATCATGCTGCGTCCCCGGAACCACGAGCAACCCCTGGCCGTCATTGATTGGGAGACGGCCGCGCTTGGCCCAGGAATCTATGATCTGGTCAGCGTCAGTTCGGGGAGATGGACCGAAAATCAGCGGAACGTCATGTGGCGCGCTTATTTCGACCAGTACTCAGCAGAGTCAGGAGGTGCACGAGGCTGGGAAGATTTTTGCGAAGAAGCCAAAGAGATGGAGTTGTATTCGGCCCTCGAATGGCTTGCTTGGTGGCGCAATCGCACCGTTTCCCACAATTTTGGCCGCTGGATTAAGGAATTGAAAAGAATCCTGCGCGACCATCCACGAATTGGCTCTTGAACGCTCGGCGCGCGTTTCCCTTGAATGCTCAAAACTTACGACTTATCACTGGCGCGCCACCGCCGTGCTCCCACGGCAAATCAACTCCGGTTGCACCACAATCTCCTTCGGATAGGGCGCTCCTGGAGGCGCCGCAATGCGCCGTAGCAGCGTCTCGGCGGCCATCATTCCCATCTCGCGACATGGCTGTCGGATCGTGGTCAACGCGGGGTTCTGAAATGCGGCGCTCTGAATGTCATCAAAGCCCACCACGGAAACATCTTCAGGAATGCGGCGGCCGGCCTCGCGCAAGGCTTGAATCGCGCCGATTGCGGAAACATCATTGAAGGCAAAAAGCGCCGTGAATGGTTCTCCCGAAGCGATCAAGTTCTTCGTAACCTGATAGCCGAGCTCCGGGGAAGAGGATTCGCCTTCCAGTTGGCCTACCAGACGGTCATTGATCTTTATGCCCAGCGTCTGTGCTGCTTCGCGCACGGATTCCCAGCGAATAGCCGTATCCGAGCTGAACGCCTGCCCCTTGATGAAGGCCATCCGCCGATGTCCGAGTTTTGTCAAATGCTCCATGGCCAACGCAGCGGCTCGCGCATGGTCCAGCACAATGTTCGTCACTCCGGGCAGGTCCCGATGGCCGGAGACCGCAACCAGCGGGACCTGTACGGCCTTCAGGACCGCCGTGTCGACTGCAATCAAACCCTCTACCGCGCGCTGCTGTAAAAGCAGAGGATATTCTTCGATGAGTTCATCGCGGTGCCGATGGCTCACCACGAAATAGAAATATCCTTCTTGCAGGAGATGGTCCTCGATCCCCGACATCACTAGCGCCGCATACCCTTCGCTAATCTCCGGCACCACCACGCCGATCGTGTAGCTTCTTTGTTGTCGGAGGGATCGCGCTAAATGATTGGGACGGTAGTTGAGTTCCCGCGCCGCTTTGCGGATCAGCTCTTGGGTGCGATGGGGAATCGACTTTGCCCCCGGCGCTCGGTTGATGACCAACGACACCGCCGCTTGCGAGAGTCCCAGATGCTCCGCGAGCGATTTGAGAGTCACGCCTTGCCCGGAAGTTTTTCGAGCGCGCAAAGCAGTGCCTGATTTGGGGCGGGGCATAACGATTTTGTGCGCCTAGTTTCCCACATTTGTTTAAGCTTCCACAAGCCGAATCGTAACGAGAAAAATATACCCGTTCCTGCCTGCATCCCTTGTAACCGCTAATAAATCGGTTTAGTATGCTACTGCCTTGCCGGAGACGGAGAGCTCAGTGCGCAGCTGGCAACCGGGTGTGCCAGGCACTCGGTTTTCGAGGCCCGGGGTTAGATGGTCCGGTAGGTCCTTGCTGTAGCGGTGTGTTAATCAATTTGAAAGGAATTTGATATAACTCGCGCACTAGGTTTCCGGGCCCCTTTTCTGCTCAAGGAGCGTCTGTAACGTGAAATGTCTGCTCGATCGCTCGGCCGTCCTAGCTCTCGTCCTCTTGTTTTTCCCGCTCGCACCCTCTTCGGCTCCTTCATCAGAGAAGACTCCCGGGGCCGCGGCAGCCCGTGCAAGCTTTTCCGATTCCAGCAACGAAAAGGCAATCGACGACCTCCTCCGGAAAATGACCCTTGAGGAAAAAGTCGGCCAATTGGTTCAATACTCTGCAGGCCAGCCTACAGGGCCGGGGACTGGCCGCACCGATTATGACGATATGATCCACAAGGGCGAGGTGGGCGCCCTCTTCAATATCACCGCCGCCCGCCAGGTCAATGCTTTTCAGCACATTGCCGTGGAACAGTGGCGTCTGCACATTCCTCTTCTCTTTGGTCTGGACGTAATACACGGTTTTCGCACGGAATTCCCCATCCCCTTGGGGCTGGCTTCCACTTGGGATACCGACTTAGTGCAACAAGCCGCTCGCGTCGCTGCGCGCGAAGCTTCTGCCAGCGGCATCCGCTGGACCTTTTCTCCCATGGTCGACATTGCCAGGGACGCGCGCTGGGGCAGAATGGCCGAAGGCGCCGGCGAAGATCCGTTTCTAGGTTCAATGATGGCCCGCGCCTACGTGCGCGGTTACCAGGGAACAAGCCTGGATGCGCCCGACAGCATCGCGGCTTGTGCAAAGCACTTTGTGGGTTACGGCGCGGCGGAAGGTGGGCGCGACTATAATTCCACAGAGATTTCCGAGCATACCTTGCGGCAATTCTATTTGCCGCCCTTCTACGCAGCGATCGAAGAAGGTGCAGCAACAATTATGAGCGCGTTCAATTCACCGAACGCCGTGCCTTCCTCTGCCAATCTCTTCACGCTGACGCAAATCCTTAGGAAAGAGTGGGGATTTCAGGGCATCGTAGACAGCGACTACACCGCCCTCGCCGAACTCATGAACCACGGCACCGCCAACGATGGGGCGACGGCAGCGCGCAAAGCTTTTCTGGCCGGTGTGGATATGGACATGGTTAGTAGCCTCTACCATGACCACTTGGCTCAACTCGTGCGCTCCGGCGAGGTTCCCGAAGCTGCCGTCGACGAAGCCGTTCGCCGTGTTCTTCGCGTGAAGTTCGCGCTTGGCCTCTTCGAGCATCCGTACACGGACGAATCGAAAGAGGCCGGCGCCATGCTTCAGCCGGAGAGCATCACGCTGGCGCGAACCGCTGCCGAAGAGTCCTTTGTGCTGCTCAAGAATGCTGGTGTCGGAGGCAGCCCGCTCCTGCCCCTGCCCGGCAACGCCAAAACTTTCGCGCTCGTTGGGCCGCTGGCCGCCGACCGAGCAAACATGCTGGGTTCCTGGGCAGGGCAGGGTCATCCCGCAGATGTCATCACGCTACGCGCAGCGCTCACTACAAAAGTCGGAGCTCAAAACGTTCATTACGCCAAAGGATCGGAATTCCTCGGTGGTTCCGACTCTCAATTGGAGGAAGCCGTTAAAGCGGCCGAGCAATCCGACGTTGCCATCCTGGCGCTCGGGGAAAATGGGCCGGAGATGACCGGCGAAGCGGCCTCGCGCGCATTTCTGGGCCTGCCGGGCAGGCAGGAAGAGCTCCTCGAGAAAGTCGTCGCCACGGGAAAGCCTGTGGTCCTCCTCATCTTCAGCGGCCGCCCGCTGACGCTTCCCTGGGCCTTTGAGCATGTGCCTGCAGCAATGGCCGTCTGGTTTCCCGGTGTTCAAGCTGGCCCCGCGCTTGTGCGAACTCTCTTTGGCGAGGCCAATCCGAGCGGAAGGCTCGTGGTGAGTTGGCCGCGTAGCGTCGGGCAAGAGCCTTTGTATTACGACGCCCTAAACACCGGCCGCCCTGCCGGGAAGATTGACCTTACTCGGCCGCCTCGCAACGGTCAGGAAAAATACGTTTCGCGCTACATCGATGAACAGAACAGCGCGCAGTTTCCTTTTGGCTTCGGCCTATCCTACACGAGCTTCCGCTACGGAAATCTCCACGTCGACAAGACGAAAATTAACGCCAAGAGCCTGAATGAAGACTTGCAGGCTCGCGAACAGAAACAAAGCGCGGTCTTGAGCGCGAGCGCCGATGTCACCAACACCGGAACGCACCCGGGCATTGAAACGGTACAATGCTATCTTCGTTTCCAAGGAACGAGCACCGCTCAGCCCGTTCGCGCGCTGACCAAATTTCAACGCATTACGCTTGCTCCCGGAGAAACCAGAAAAGTGACGTTTCTGCTGGGCGCGAATACATTCGCCATTTGGAATGATCAGCAGAAGTTCGCCGTCGAGCCGGCCAAAGTCACGGTGTGGATCGCACCTGATTCAAGTCAGGGCCTGCAGGCCACGCTGGAAATCACAAAGTAAGCTGGCCGCCAAGAATCAGACAAACCATGACTCATATCGACCTTCTAAGCCGAAGAGAATTTCTCCGTAGAAGGGAAGTGCTGCGCATCGGTGGAATGGCTCTTTTGGCATCTCCGCTAATGGCACTCGCCAGTTGCCAGAAGCACGCTTCTTCGTCGTTTGTGGCGCCTAACGGTCCGCCTTACGAGGGAAGCGATGAGCAATTGCTCGATGAAATTCAGCGCGCCAGTTTTGATTTTTTCTGGAACGAAGCCAGCGCGAAAACCGGCCAGGTAAAAGACCGCGCCGCTGCGGATGGCAATGATTCGCACACCATGTCGAGCATCGCCGCCACCGGTTTTGGCTTGACTGGTCTTTGTATCGGTGACCATCGCGGCTACCGGAAGTCTACGGAAATTGTCGAGCGCGTTCGCCTTACGTTGCGTTTCCTCGCCGATGACTTGCACAACGAGCACGGATTCTTCTTCCATTTCATCCACATGGAAACCGGCGAACGCTGGGCCAAGTGCGAACTTTCGTCCATCGATTCGTCGATTCTCCTTTGCGGTGTTCTTGCCGCGCGGCAATATTTTGCCGATCAGGAAATCCAGGATCTTGCCACGAAAATTTATCACCGCGTGGATTGGCGTTGGATGCTCAATGGCGGCAAAACGTTTTCCATGGGCTGGCATCCCGAATCCGGTTTTTTGAGCGCGCGCTGGGAACACTACTGCGAGCTGATGATGATTTATTTGCTGGCCATTGGTTCGCCGACGCATCCGGTGGATGCCAGTTGCTGGGATGCTTGGACGCGCCCGAAGATCACGTATCGGGGAATTGAATACATTTCCGGAAATGATCCGATTTTCACGCATCAGTATTCGCACGCCTGGTTTGATGTCCGCAACAAGCGCGACGCCTACGCCAACTATTTTGAAAATTCCGTCAAAGCGACGAAAGCGCACAAATTGTTTTGTCTTTCGCTCCGCGACCGCTTTCCCGACTACAGCGAAAATCTTTGGGGCATCAGCGCGTCCGATTACGCTAAGGGGTACACGGCGTGGGGCGGCCCGAACGCGCAGGGCGGCCCGATTGGTCCGGTCGATGGCAGCATCGTTCCCTGCGCCACGGGCGGTTCGCTCGCGTTTCTCTTCGACGACTGCATCCGCGTGCTGCGCAATCTTCGCGGGCCTTATCGCGAAAAAGTTTGGACGAAGTACAGTTTCCGCGATGCGTTCAATCCGCTTACGAACTGGTACGACAGCGACGTGCTCGGCCTCGACCTCGGCATCACCATGCTGATGGCGGAAAATCATCGCAGCGGCTTCGTGTGGGAGCAGTTCATGAAGGACGAAAACGTAAAACGCGGAATGGCCCGCGCCGGCTTTCATCCTGAGAATCCTCAAACGCCATCACAGCCAGCAACTTGATGCCACGCTGCAAACCGCGATGCAACTCGCCGACTTCCAACCGGGCTAACCGCAAAGCTTGATTCGGGTCAGCTTAGCTTGACTATCCCAGCTGCCCCCCTCCCCTGCTTTTTGTAACTGATTATTCTAAACGACTAGCTGCTTGGCTAAGTTCCACTTAAGCACTTTAGAGAGCAGTTCCGAGCGGTCTCACAAGTGTTGGTTCTAAGGAAGTTACAGCTACGCTCAAGAACGTCGCCTTTTTGCCGAGCCCTCTTTTATTCTCCGCACCATATTTGTTTAATCAGTACATTATAGAAGCCTCCGGCCGTCAAAGGCGTATTGATTTGTATTGATGTTTGGGCACACTACTTGATGCCGGAGCCTTCGACGATGGTAATGTAGCGATCGATAGGGAGGTCGGTGAAGGTCTCGATGCGACCGCTGGGTTGAGGCCAATGAATCTCCAGCCTGTCAATTCTGGTCC
>Ga0209577_10000420_pt1 | contig 43079 bp, 24 predicted proteins | sample GraSoiAngelo_109_FD_185874 | JGI IMG/M metagenome (GOLD analysis project Ga0209577, IMG submission 185874) | Grasslands soil microbial communities from the Angelo Coastal Reserve, California, USA - 14_0903_12_20cm (SPAdes) (version 2) | ecosystem: Environmental > Terrestrial > Soil > Grasslands... | reverse complement strand
CTCATCGCATTCCATGCAATTCGCCGGACCGGGACCGATTGAGATAAGAATGCGCTTCACGTACACGGTTACGGCCGACGCCATCACGCACACCGACTCGGTCGCCGTCGAGTGTACGTGATACGTAGCGGGCTCGTCTTCGTCATCGTGCTCGGCTCCTGCCGTGGCACCGAGACAGTCGCGCCCGATCTCGGGACGCTGCGGGTGGAGGTGACCATGACCGGCATCGACATCGATCGGGACGGCGTCATCATCGCCGTGGACAGTGCGGCGCCCGTGGCGATTCCGGCGAACGGCAGCTACGAGTTCACGAACCTCCTCGTCGGCGCCCACGAGGTGCGCCTCGAGGGGGTGACGCCAAACTGCGCGAGCACGACTCCATTCGACCGCACGGCGCTGGTCACGGCCGCCGCGCCGGCGTCGGTTCAGTTCGCGCTCGCCTGTACCAAGGCGCCGCTCGCGGCCTCCGGCATCATCGCCTTCGCACGTGCGGACTCGGATCACACGTTCGATCTATGGGTGATGAACCCGGACGGCACGGGCGAAACCGAGGTGCGAGAGTCGCCGAATATCAGTGACATGCTCCCCTCGTGGACGCCCGACGGGCAGCGCATCGTGTTCGTGGCCGCGGTGGGGGGTGCGTCGAAGATCCTGGCGTTCGATCGCGTCGGTGCGGTGTTCACGGAGCTGACGTCCGACAATCCCCCGACATACACGCCCAGCGTGTCGCCCGACGGTCGGCTGATCGCCTACAGCCAGCAGAAGAGTGGGACCGACTACGACATCTGGGTGATGAACGCCGACGGCACCAATCGACGGCAGTTGACCAGCGATACGGCGTATGAGGATCAGCCCGCCTGGTCGCTGGACGGCACGGAGATCGCGTTTGTGCGGGCGGGCGGCATCTACCGCATGAACGCGGAGGGCGCGAATGTCCAGCGGCTGAGCCCGCCAAGCGCCGAGAACGACGGCGCGCCCGCCTGGTCGCCCGACGGCGGCCTGATCGCGTTCCACCGCACCCTGAACGAGCCGTCTCACATTTACACGATGCGGCCCGACGGCACGCAGGTCACGCAGCTCACGACCGGACTGGACAATGACTATGGCCCCTCTTGGTCCGCCGACGGGGCCCGGATCGCGTTCGCCAGCGGACGGGGCAGTGGGCTCGCCATTTGGTCGATGCGCAGTGATGGGACGGACCTGCGTCGCCTCTCGACAGGTCCGGATGACTTTCAGCCGGCCTGGAGCCGCTGACCTGCGAGGCCCTATGCATGCGTCACCGCGTCGCGATTTCCTGGGACGGCTCGGCGCAGCCGTCACCGGGCTCGCCGGCAGTAGCGCGTTCGCTCCGGTCCCGGGCGAGTCGCTGCCCCCGGAGCCGCGCCGACAGCCCCTGCCTACGTCGCCGTGGGATATGTCGTGGGTCGACCGCTTAACGAACGCTTCGTATCGCGTGGTCTTCGACGCCAATGAGGTCGGGGACGGGTTGGCGGTCGACCTCGCGGCGATGTTCATGGACCAATTCCGCGGCGTATATGGCACCCGCGACGAGGAAACCCGGGCTGTGATCGTGGCCCGCCAGCTCGGCGCGCCCCTCGCGTTCGGCGACAGCCTGTGGGCCCGCTACGAGATCGGCGTGGAGACACACGTGAGCGACCCGATGACGCACGCGCCCGCCCGCCGCAATCCGTTCTGGTCGGCGCCGGCGGGATCCCCCCGCGCACACGACGCATCCACACTCGAAGCGCTGCTCGGGCGGGGCGTGACCCTGCTCATCTGCAACATCGCCGCGATGAACTGGGCTGCCCGACTCGCGCAGAAACGCGAGCGTGACGTCGAGGAAACACGAAACCAAGTGCGCAACGGGCTGGTCCCGGGGGCGATCCTCGTGCCCTCGGGGATCTTCGCGCTCATTCGAGCTCAGAACGCCGGTTGTGCGTTCGTGCGCGGCGCGTGACCCGGCACCGAGCGGGCACGCATCGCGTGTGGATCGCCGGGCTGCTGTTACCGTGCCTGGTGGGGAGGGGAGTCCCGGACCTCCCGACCAATTACGTGGCCGGCAAGGCCATCCAGCTGAACGACAACGGCGCGTGGTCGTGGTTCATGGACGAGCGGGCCATCGTGGACGACGGCAAGCTCATCGTGGGCTCGGTGCGGGCGGTGGGCGACTATCGCAACGAGCGCGATCCCGAGTGGGGCAACGTGGAGGTGTCCGTCTACGACCTCGCGTCCGGCGCCGCCGAGCATACGGTCTTGCATCGCCATTTGCAGCAGGACGATCACGCGAGTCCCGCGCTGCTCGCGCTGCCGGACGGCCGCTATCTGGCCGTGTACACCCAGCACGGCGTGGAGCGCCGCATCTACTACGCGTTCTCGCAGCCGCACGATCCCCTGAAATGGTCGTCCCCGTCGACGTTCGACACACCGGGCAGCCCCGCGCAGCCGCTGCGCGGCAACAACGTGACGTACTCGAACCTGTTCCGGCTGTCATCGGGCCGCATCGTGAACTTTTTCCGCGGCGTCGGGCTCGAGCCGAATTACATGTATTCCGACGACACCGGGCGCACCTGGCACTACGGCGGTCGCGTGGCCCACGGGACCCCCAACGGATACAGCCCCTATCTGAAGTACGCCTTCGACGGCGTGGGGACGATTCACTTCGTCATGACGGAAAACCACCCGCGGAATTACGACAACAGTCTGTATCACGCGTTCATCCGTGACGGCGCCATCTACCTCTCGGACGGGACGCGCCGTGCCAAGCTTAGCGAGACGACCGAGACGGACGTAAACGCGTGGGACCTGACAAAGGTGTTTCAAGGCGATCCCGACAACGTGGCCTGGATGTGCGACCTGGAGCTGGACCGAGCCCAGCGGCCGTACGTGATCTTCACGGTGCAGAAAGACGGCCGCGGCCTGCCGCGCGGCCAGGGAGGCTTCGACCACCGGTTCGATTACGCCCGCTGGGACGGCTCGGCGTGGCGGGTGCACGAGATCGCCTACGCCGGCACGCGGCTCTATGCCGGGGAGGACGACTATACGGGCCTCGCCGCCCTCGATCCCAACAATCCCGACGTGCTCTACATCTCGACCGACGCCGACCCGGTCACGGGCAAGCCGCTGGTGAGCGCCGCCGACGGCCAGCGCCACCACGAGCTGTTCCGCGGCACGACGCGTGACTTCGGCGCCACGTGGACCTGGGAACCCATCACCGCCAACTCGGACCTAGACAACCTGCGGCCGATCGTGCCGCGCTGGCGGGATCAGCGCACGCTGCTGGTGTGGATGCGCGGTGCGTACAAGAACAACCACGGGGAGTGGACGACGGCCGTGGTTGCGACCATGCTGGGCGCGCCGGGGTCGTGATCCTGGCATCGTGCCTCGCGGCGCTGCTCGCGTTGCAGACGCCCGCGCGGATCGACTGGCCCGGGTTTCTCGCGCGCCACGACCTGGTGTGGAGCCGCCTGCCCCAAGGCTGGGGCGAAAGCGCCTTCATCGGTAACGGTCGTCTCGGCGCGACGATCGACGCACGCGACAGCGCATTCGGCTGGACCATCAACCGCACCGATGTGGTGCACGACGGGTCGCGCTACCCGATCGGGCGCGTCGTCTTGAGGACCGCCGGCGCGGTCCAGGCGGGCAACGCCCGCTTGACGCTCTGGGACGCCGAAGCGAGCGGCATAGTAACGACCGATCGGGGGGAGGTGCGCTGGCGCAGCTTCACCGCATCGCGACCGTCCGTGATCGTGATCGTGCTCGAGGGCACGGGCGGTGAGAGCGGAGTCGCGCTCGACTGGGTGCCCGCCGAAGCGCGCCCGCCGCGCAAGGTGTATCGCAAGGATCCCTTCGCGCCCGAGGACCTGCATCCGCCGCCCGTCGTCACCCCCTCACTCAACGCAATCACGAGCGTGCAGTCGTTCGTCGGGGGCGGGGCCCATGCCGAGTCGATCGTGTCTTCAGTGGCGAGTTCCCCCTCTCCCGAAGGGAGAGGGGGACAGGGGGTGAGGACAACGGGCGGAACGCGCCAGGGGGCTGGGATCGGGGCGAGAACCTTTTACGTCAGTATCGGCCAGGGCAGCACGGACCGAGAAGCCCTGGCGGAGGGGCGCGCGGCGACGCGCCAGGCAGCACGGCTGGGCGTAGCGCGACTCGAGGCCGCGCACCGTGCGTGGTGGCACGCGTATTACCCTGAGAGCTTCCTCACCTTCCCCGACCCCCGCCTCGAGGCCTACTACTGGATCCAGATCTACAAGCTCGGCTCCGCCATGCGTGCCCACGGCCCGATTCTCGACCTGAACGGGCCGTGGTTCAACGCGACACCCTGGCCCGGCATCTGGTGGAACCTGAACATCCAGCTCACCTACTCGCCGCTGTTCCGGGCGAACCGGCTCGACCTGGCCGAGTCGCTGTTTCGCAACCTGGATCGCCACCGACAGGCCCTCATCGGCAACGTACCCGAGCGGCTGCGCGCCGACGCGGCGGCGATCGGGCGCAGCTCGGGTCCGGATCTTGTGCGCCCCGTCGATCTCGCGACGGCGCAGGGCGACGCGGCGCACGAGATGGGCGACCTGCCGTGGACCCTGTACTACTACTGGCTCTACTACCGCTACCAGATGGACGATGGCGTCCTGCGCGAGCGCGTCTACCCGATACTCAAGCGCGCGATCGGGAACTACCTCGCCTACGTGGAGCGCGGCGACGACGGGCGCTGGCACCTGCCGCCCACGGAGTCGCCGGAGCTGGCCACGGTGCCAGATGCGAACTACGACCTCGCGCTGCTCACATGGGGTCTCGAGACGCTGATCGGCAGCGCGGAGCGGTTGCGACTCGACGATCCGCTGCTGCCGCGCTGGCGCGACGTGCTCGCGAACCTCACGCCCTTCCCGACTGACTCCGCCGGGCTCATGGTGGGTCGCGGCCGGCCGTGGAAGGAGTCACACCGGCACTACTCGCACCTGTTGGCGGTGTATCCGCTGCACCTCATCACTCCCGACACGCCGGAGCACCGGTCGCTGATCGAGACTTCGTTGCGTACTTGGGAGCGCGATGCGGCGCTGTTTCGGGGGTATTCGTTCACCGGCGGCGCGTCCATCCACGCGCTGCTCGGCCAGGGTGACACCGCGCTCGCCCGCCTCAACCAGTACTTGGACGCGCCCCGCTACATGCAGCCGAACAGCTTCTACGCCGAGGCGGGCCCGGTGATCGAGACGCCGCTCTCCGCGGCGACCTCGATCCAGGACATGTTCTTGCAGGACTGGGGTGGCGCGTTGCGAGTCTTCCCTGCAGTGCCGACCCTTTGGACCGAAGCGGCGTTCGATCGGTTGCGGGCCGACGGCGCGTTTCTCGTGAGCGCGGTGCGGCACGACGGCCGCACCGCCTGGGTGCGGATCGAGAGCCTCGCGGGGGAGCCGTGCCGGCTCGTCGTGGGGGATTGGGACTCGGCGGTCGTGCGCGCGCACACGGGTCCGGCTCCGAAGCTGACGAAGGGGACTGCGGGGGACTACGCGATCGAGCTGCGCCGGGGGGCATCCGTGGTGTTGGCGCCCGACGCCACGACGCCGCTGCCCGATGCGCGTCCGGTCACACTACCGGCATCCGCTCGCAATCCTTTTCCCATCCTGAAGAATGGGCCCGGTGCAGCACAACCCTGAAGGGTGGTGCTGTGCTTCAGCACAGTGCTCCACCGGGCCCACGCTTCCAGCGTGGGAAATCCGCGGAGTGGGCCTCACCCCACCGGCGGCGCAGCGTACACCGGCGCGGCCACGAGCGCGATCGCTCCGCGCAGCCGACGGTGACGCCGCTCTGCTGGAGTCACCAGGTTCAAGAGGATTTTGCCGGTTGAGGGTGCGGAGCGAGGCGCCTGCCTGGCGTGCCCCTTGCGCACGCATCGCAGGTGCCGCCGGTCGCCGCGTCGCGGCGGGCGCGACATCCCAGAGGGGCTTGCATCGTCGTCCCCGGTGGCCGGGGCGCGCGGGCTGAGGCTCGGGAGCCGTCAGGAGCTGCCGGTGGTGAATTTCCTGTGTGGGTGGCAGCGTCTTCTCCAGCCCTGTTGGGTGCGCGCAGCACGTGTGGCCGGCGGGCCTCGCACGAGGCGGGAGCCGCCGCGTCCCCGCCATCGCCATTTCCGTCGTCTCCCCCCCCGAAGCGTCTTTGGAGCCCTGCCTATGAGAGTGACGAGTGTTTGCCTCGTTGGTTGCCTCGCGCTGCGCGCGGCGGGAGCCCAAGCGCAGGCCCCCACCGGCCAGGTCCAGGGGACCGTGCGGGGCGAGACGGGGGCGTCGCTGGAAGGGGTCAGCGTAGTGGCGGTCGGGACTCACTTGGGTGCGGTCACCCGACCGGACGGACGCTACGTGATTACGCGAGTGGCCGCGGGAACCTACCGACTCCGCGCGACGCGGATCGGGTATACGTCGCGGGAGCAGTCGATCACGGTCGTCGCGGGAGAAGAGGCGAGCGCGGACTTCACGTTGCCGAGTGCGGCGATCGCGCTGGACCAGGTGGTGGTGGTGGGCTACGGCACCGAGCTCCGGAAGGACCTCACGGGCTCGGTCGGTTCGGTCTTGAGCGAGGATGTCGCGAACATCCCCGTGGCCCGGATCGATCAGGCGATCCCGGGGCTCGTGTCCGGCGTCCAGGTCCAGACGACGAACGCGCAGCCGGGCGCCGTGATGCGGTTGCGCGTGCGCGGGACCGGCTCGCTGCAGGCGAGCAGCGATCCGCTGATCGTCGTCGACGGCGTCATCGGGGCGGACTTGAACGCCATCAGCCCGAGCGACATCGAGTCCGTCGATGTCCTGAAGGACGCATCGGCGACCGCGATCTACGGTACGCGCGGGGCGAACGGGGTGATCCTGGTGACGACGAAGCGAGGCCGGCCGGGGCAGATCACCTTCGACTACACCGGATATAGCGGCATGCAGGACGTGAGCAAGCACATCCCGCTCCTGAGCGGCCCCGAGTTCGCACGGCTGTACATGCTCAATCCGAACCACGACAAGAGCGTGACGTTCGCACATCCCGAGTCGCTGGCGACGACCGACTGGCAAAACGTCATCTATCAGACGGCGCCAGTCCGGAGTCACGATCTCCGCATCTCTGGAACCGCGGGCGCCACGAGCCTGATGCTCTCCGCCAACTGGTTCGATCAGGACGGCGTCGTGCTGGGCTCGGACTTCGGCCGCGGCTCGCTGCGCGTCAACCTCGACCAGGGCCTCGGCGAGCGAGTCCGCGTGGGCACGCGCGTCAGTTACAGTCGCTCCGTGGGCAACCAGGTCCGGGTCAACACGGGCTACGGCTCGGCCGGCGGCCCCGTGACGATGATGGCGCTGCGCTTCGCGCCGACCATCCCGGTGTACGACACGAGCGGCAAGTTCAGCGGCCCGCTGCTCGCGGGCCAGGTCATGGACAATCCGCTGGCGATCGTCGATCTCCGGAGTGACAAGAGCACCACGGATTATTTCATCGGCAATGCCTTCGCCGAATACGACCTGGTGCCGGGACTCACGGTGCGTTCGAGCCTGGCGTACACCTCGCGCAGCGTCCTGGAGCAGCAATACACGTCCCGGCAGCTCCAAGCGTCGTTGAACCTCGGGCAGGCCAACCTCGACAACACCAAGGGAAGCACCTGGCTGTCCGAGAACACGATCACGCTGCGACGCACGCTCCCCGGCAAGCACGACTTCACGGTGCTGGGTGGATTCACGGCTCAGGAGACGCGCAGCGTATCGAACGGGGAGCAGGGGGTCGGCTTCACGAGCGATGAGCTCGGCTATGCGCGCATCAACGCGGCAGATCGAGTGACGGGGACGTCGAGCCTCTCGCGGTCCCGGCTCGCCTCGTTCCTCGCTCGCGTGAACTACGGATTCGCCGGCAAGTACCTCGTGACCGGGACGATTCGCAGCGACGGCTCTTCCAAGTTCGCGGTCAACAACAAGTGGGCGACATTCCCATCGGTGGCGGTGGCATGGCGGGTGAGCGACGAGCCGTTCTTCCGCCGGCTGGCGCCCGTGGTGAGCGAGCTGAAGCTGCGCTTGAGCGCCGGTCGCACGGGGAACGAGGCGATCCCCGCGTATCAGTCCCTGGCGGCGTGGAGCGTCGGTTCGCCCTACGCGATCGGCCTGGCGACGTTCAACAACGGCGCCACCCTCGACCGGATCACGAACCCCAATCTGCGGTGGGAGAGCACCAACGAGTACGATGCCGGCCTCGATCTCGGCCTGCTCGAAAACCGGGTCAGCGTCATCGTGGACGCCTACCACAAGACCACGAGCGACCTGCTGTACGCGAAACAGGTGCCGTACTTCACGGGCTTCGACAGCTACCTCGCCAACATCGGGAAGGTGCAGAATCGGGGGCTGGAGCTGGCCATCGATACGCGTCACACCGTCGGTCCGGTCCAGCTGCGTCTGGGCGGCAACCTGTCTCTCAACCGCAGCAAGGTGCTCGATCTCGGCGCGGACCGGGAGTTTTTCCTGGCGGGCGCGAACAGCTCGTTGCCGAATATCCGGGACGGGGCGATCGTCCGCGTCGGGGAGCCGTTGGGGAACTTCTACGGCTACGTGTGGGATGGGATCTTCCAGGACTCGGTCGAGGCCGCCCACAGCGGCCAGCCCGGAGCCAGGCCGGGCGCCGAGAAGTTCAGGGACTTGAATGGCGACGGCGTCGTCAACTCCGCCGACCGCACTATTCTCGGGAACGCCCAGCCGCGGTACCTGTTCGGCCTGACCGGCGTCATCGGATACAAGAGCCTCTCCTTCAGTTACATCGTGCGTGGCGCCCTGGACTTCCAGGTCGTGAATCTGAATCGCCTTGGCATGGAGACACCCGGCGGCTCGACCAACATGCTCCGCTCGGTGCTCGATTACTGGACTCCCACCAACCACACGAACGCGATGACCGGCCTGGGCATCGGGCCGGACAACAGCCGCATGTCGTCGCGCTGGATCGAAGACGGCTCGTTTGTGCGGCTGCAGAACGTGACGGTCGATTGGGCCGTACCGCCCGAGCTCACCCGCCGCGTCGGAGCGCGCCAGCTCCGGCTCTACGTGAGCGGCCAGAACCTCTTCACCGCCACCAGATACTCCTGGTACGACCCCGAGGTCAGCTCGCGCGGCACCGGCGATCGCGACCTGGGCTGGGACGACTCGAGCTATCCGGGCACGCGCACCGTCAGCTTCGGCATGAACGTCGGCTTTTAGGAGGCATCCGATGAGACGCAACCCCCTCCTGCCCCTGGTGGCCGCGCTCACGCTCGCGGGCTGCAACGCCTGGCTCACGGAGGCGCCCGAAGATTTCTTCACGCCCAACGACTTTCCCTCGACCGAGCCGGACCTGAAAATCGCCCTCGCGGGGATCGACGACTGGTACACGGGCGGCTCGAACCAGCCGTACTTCATCCGCGGCTGGCCGATCCTCACCGAAGTGCCGTCCGACCAAACGATCACCACCCAGACCAGCGGCTCGCGCTACGAGCAGGACAGCTACACGCTCGGTCCCTCAAACGAATGGCTGTGGCGTGTGTGGCAGCAGATCTACGGAGCGATCAACCAGGCGAACGTCGTCATCGAGCGGATGCCCCGGTTGACGACCCTGCCGCAGGACGTGCGGGACCGCTACCTCGGCGCCTTCAAGTTTCACCGCGCATTCAACCACTTCAACGCCGTGCGGGTGTGGGGCAGTGTTCCCCTCATGATGCGGCCGACAAAGGAGTTCGCCTCGGCCAGTGCCATCACGCGCGCGCCGATCGCGGAGATCTACGACTCCATCGCGCGGGACCTCGAAGACGCCGCCACGCTGCTCCCCGTCCGCTGGCCCGACTCGGCCACGCCGGACGACGGCCGGCCTACACGCGGGGCAGCGAACGCGCTCCTGGCGGACGTCTACATGAACATGTCGGGGGCGCTCGTCAAAGAGAACCACTGGGCCGACGCCGCCCGGGCCGCCAAGGCCGTGATGGACAGCAAGGTGTACAGCCTGGTGCCGAACTTCGCGGACCTGTGGCTCATCAAGAACAAGAACGGCCCCGAGCACATCTACTCGATCCAGTTCTCGGGCGTGAAACGCAACCTGTACACCTGCCAGTCGCGGCCGTCGGGGGTCGGCGTCGAGTCCTGCAGCAACTACTGGTTCTCGACCGCCTCGTTCATGAACAGCTTCAATGCCCTGGACGCCCGTAAGGCGGTCACGTTCCTGACTCAGGTGATCGCCGGCACCAAGACGTATCCCTATCACAAGGCCGATTCGACCGGCTTCGGCGACTTCCAAAAACGCGGGCCTGGCTTCGAGCAGCCCATGCCGTACTACGGCAAGTTCTACGATGCGGGCGGCCCCGGAGCGATCGCACTCAACAATTCGCGGACCGACCTGAACTGGCCCATCTATCGTTATGCCGAGGTGGAGCTGATGTACGCGGAGGCGGAGAACGAGGCCGTAGGGCCCGACGCGTTCGCCTACGGCGCCATCAACGACGTGCGCGGTCGGGCGAAGTTGCCGGCGCTCACAGCGGGACTGAGTCAGGACCAGTTCCGCGACTCTGTGCACCAGGAGCGCAGCTGGGAGCTGGCGTTCGAGTCCAAGCGCGTGTTCGACCTGAAGCGCTGGGGGCAGTTCTACAGCACGCTGCGGGACGACCCCGTGGCGAAGCTCGGCATCAAGGACTTCATGGTGTTCATGCCGATTCCCCAGCGGGAGATCGACCTCGACCCCGCCCTGGGACAAAACCCGGGGTACTGACATTCGCGCGCCCGCGCTGGCTCTGGTCCTGGGCTTGCCCGTCGCGGCGTTCGGGCAGGGCACCCGGCTCGTGATCCACGCCGACCAGGGCCGCGATACCATCAGCCGCCACATCTACGGCCAGTTCGCCGAGCACCTGGGACGCGACATCTACGACGGCTTCTGGACCAAGAGCGGCACCGGTCGCTGGCACCTGCGCGAGGACGTGATCGCGGCGCTGCGCAAGATCCGGGTCCCCAATCTGCGCTGGCCGGGTGGCTGCTTCGCCGATCGCTACCACTGGCAGGACGGGATCGGCCCGCCCGAGCGGCGCCCCACTATCGTCAACACCATGTGGGGGAACGTCACCGAAGACAACAGCTTCGGGACGCACGAGTACTTGGACCTGGTCGATCGCCTCGGCGCCGCGCCGTTCATCGTGGGCAACGTGGGCAGCGGCACCCCGCGCGAAATGGCGGAGTGGTGGGAGTACGTCAGCTTCGACGGTGTCAGCCCGATGACCGAGCTGCGGGGCAAGAACGGTCGCCAGACGCCCTGGAGCGTGCGCCTGTGGGGCGTGGGTAACGAAAGCTGGGGCTGCGGCGGCAACATGACGCCCGAGTACTACGCCGACGTCTACAAGCGGTTCGCCACGTTCCTGCCGGCCTACGGGCCGATCCGTCCGTTCCGGATCGCCACCGGCGCCAACTCCGAGGACTCTCACTGGACCGACGTCGTCATGCGCGACGCAGGTCGCATGATCGACGGCCTCGACCTCCACTATTACACCGTGGTCGGCTCCTGGGCCCACAAAGGCTCGGCCACGGATTTCACCGAACGGGAGTGGTTCATCGCCCTGCAGAAGGCGCTGCACATGGAAGACCTGATCACGCGGCACGCCGCCGTGATGGATCAGTACGACCCGCGCAAGCGCGTGGCGCTCGTCGTGGGCGAGTGGGGCCTGTGGCACGACGTGGAGCCAGGTACCAATCCGGGCTTCCTGTACCAGCAGAACACGCTGCGCGACGCGGTCGTCGCCGCCGTGTCGCTCGACGTCTTCAACCGCCACGCCGACCGGGTCCGCATGGCGAACATCGCCCAGACGATCAACGTGCTCCAGGCGATGATCCTGACGCAGGGCGACCGGATGATCCTCACGCCCACGTATCACGTCTTCGAGATGTACACGGTGCACCAGGACGCCGTACTGCTGCCGCTGACGTTCGAGGGCGCCCAGCCACGCTACGAGTATGAAGGTCAGTCGATTCCCGCGGTGAGCGGGTCTGCGTCACGAGACAAGGAGGGCCGTATCCACGTCACCCTGACGAATCTCGACCCCAAGCGCGCGTGGACGGTCACCGGAGAGATCTCGGGTGCGCACGTGTCACGCGCGTCCGGGCGCGTGCTGACAGCGGCCGCGATGAACGCGCACAACACGTTCGATCAGCCCGCGGCCGTCCAGCCGGCGCCGTTCACGGGCGCGCGCGTCTCGGGCGAGAAGGTCACCGTCGACCTGCCACCCAAGGCCATCGTCATAGTCGACCTGCAATGAGCCCGCTTCGTTCGCGGCGGCCCGCGGGCCGGTTCGTCGCGCGCTTCTCCTGACATGCGGGTGTTGAGCGCCGTCCTGTGTTCGATTCTCGCGGCCGCGCCGGCCGCGGCGCAGCTCGACTCCGGTGCGCTCGCCCGTCTCGAGCATCCGCGCGTCGTTGCCGCCGCGGAGCGGTATCTGCGCGAGGCGCCCGTTACCATCACGGCCTTACCGGCACCGCGGAGCGCCGGCGGGCCGCACGACTTCTACTCGGAAGGCGACTACTGGTGGCCCGATCCCCGCAGCCCCGACAGCCCGTACGTCCGGCGCGACGGGGAGACGAACCCCGCCAACTTTGTGGCTCACCGGGATGCCATGCGGCGGCTGAGTCAGATCGTCCCCGCGCTCGTCGCCGCGTACGACCTCACGCGCGACGCGCGCTACGCCCGTCACGCCCTGGCGCATCTCCGGGGCTGGTTCGTGGACGAGCGCACGCGGATGAACCCAACGCTGTTGTACTCGCAGGCGATCAAGGGTCGCGCGACGGGGCGGGGCACGGGCCTGATCGACACGATTCACCTGGTCGAAGTCGCGCGCGCCGTGTGGGTGCTCGAGCATCTGGGGTACCCGGACGAGGCCCTCACTGGGACCAAGCAGTGGTTCCGGCAGTACCTCGACTTTCTGGTGACGCATCCGTACGGCAACGACGAGCGCACCAGCGGCAACAATCACGCCGCGGCCTGGGCCCTGCAGGTCGCCGAGTTCGCGCACCTGGTGGGGGACGCGCAGCAGCTCGTCCGCATGCGGCGCTTCTTCCTGGATACGCTCGTCGCCGGACAGATGGCCGCCGATGGCAGCTTCCCGCGGGAGCTCGGGCGCACCAAGCCGTACGGCTACTCGCTCTTCCAGCTGGACGTCATGGGGGCGCTCGCGTCGGTGCTCAGTGCCTGGACCGACACGACGCCCGACGGACGCGGTATGCGGCGGGCGCTGGCGTTCATGTACCCTTTCATCAAGGACAAGCGCACCTGGTCGAAACCGCCGGACGTGATGTATTTCGATGCGTGGCCGGTGCGTCATCCGGTGCTGCTCTTCGGAGGCCTGGCGCTGCACGAGTCGCGTTACATAGACCTATGGAAGACACTCGACCCCGATCCCACACTGGATGAGATCGTCCGTAATTTCCCGATCCGGCAACCACTTCTGTGGGTCTACTAATGTCCTTCAGGACAGTGTCCTACCGGGCCCAGGCTTTCAGCCTGGGAATATGAGGAGCTGCTCCATGACCACCCGTCGTCAATTTCTGGCAACCTCCGCCGCTGCCATCCTGTCCTCACCCCCTGGCCCCCTCTCCCCTTCGCTGCGCTCAGGGCAAGCTCTTCGAGAGAGGGGGAACGCCCGACTCCCTATCGGTTTTTCGACCCTTGGCTGTCCCGCCTGGACTTGGACCCAGATTCTCGACTTCGCCCAGTCGCACGACTACGCCGCGATCGAGCTGCGCGGGCTCCAGAAGAACATGGACCTGACCCTCGCGCCCGAGCTCTCGCGGGAGGGCGGCCGTATCGAGGAATCGAAGCGGGAGCTGCGTGAGCGCGGGCTGCGGATATCCGACCTCGGCGCGTCGGCCGAGCTGCACGAGCAGGATCCCGCCAAGCGCGCCGCCCAGCTCGACGAGGCGCGCCGTTTCATCGACCTCGCCGAAACGTTGCGCGCCCCCTACGTGCGCGTGTTCGGCAACAAGTACGTGCAGGGCGTGCCGCGCGACATGATGCTCGCGCACATCGCCAGGGGTCTGCGCGAGCTGGGCGATTACGCCCACCCCAAGGGCGTCACCGTGCTGATCGAGTCCCACGGCGACTTCACCGACTCGCCCTCGTTGCTCGAGATCCTCCAGCAGGCGGCCTCCCCCGCCGTGGCCCTGCTGTGGGACGCGCACCATACGTTCGTTGCGGGAAAGGAGCCGCCCGAAGACACCGTCCGCCAGCTGGGCCGCTACATCCGGCACACGCACTTGAAGGACTCGGTGCCTGCGGGACCCGACGGGAAGGACCGGCGCTATGTGCTCACCGGCACGGGCGAGGTACCCGTACGTCGGCAGATCGAGGCGTTGGCGCACAGCGGGTATCGCGGCTTCTACAGCTTCGAGTGGGAGAAGCGCTGGCACCCCGACATCGCGGAGCCGGAGGTCGCATTCGCGCAATTCGCCACGGTGGCGGGCGGATATCTGCGCCAGGCCGGCGTGGCGGAGTTACCGGCGCAATAGCAAGATCACGGTCGGATCGACGGGATAACGCCCGAAGCGCCGGCCGTAGATCGCGAGGCCCCCGGGCAGCTCGGCGTCGACCTCCAATCGGATCACCAGCTGTCCCAGCGTGGCCGCGCGCTCGAGCGCGTCGTGCGGCAGCGCCACGCGCAGCAACGTGCCGTAGGAGCCCGCCTCGCGCAACCGCCGGTCGTGCTTCTGGTAGTGCCAGGACAGGATACCGCGGTGGTCGGCCGGGTCGTCGGCGAGCGTTTCGCGCCCCGCCACGATGCCGTTGATACGCACCGTCACCGCGCTGGGGTAGAGGCGCTCGTCGGTCATCGGGTACGCGTTCGGGTTCAGGCTCGGGTCGAACGTGCCCCGGCCCCGCATGAAGTCGCCCTCGATCCGAGCGGCGCCTTCCCGGTCCTTGCCGAACAGCTCTTTGGACGAGACTTCCGCCACCAAGAACGCGCTGTCGACGTCGGCGGGCTGGACTCCCGAGGGCCACGCGACCCGATACTCGAAGAACCCCGACCCCGCGCCGTTCACCTTCAGGCCATCCATCACGTTCCATTGCTTGAGCGACCAGGCCGCCGAATCGAAGCGGGCCGGGTCGATGGACACGAGGCGCGCACGCCGGCCGTCGTCGAGCAGAACCTCCTGGAGCGGCTCACCCTCGATTACGAACGTGCAGAAGTTGCGATGCAGCACGGTGCCGCCCCGGTCTTCCAGACGTACGGCGAGCACGAGGACGGCCGGCCCGTCGGGCATGGTGACACGGAGCGGCTCGAGCGATCCGGTCATCCAGGGGTGGTAGGGCACCTGACGTCTCGTCTCGAGATAAACACGCTTCCGGCCCAATGCGTCCCAGCCGTAGAGCTGCGCGCGCAGCGTCAGGCTATCGCCCGGGGCCTTGCTGGAGGTGAGGAACGACGCGTACAGCGGCACCTGCACCTCCGTCCGTGGCGGGACGCTCTGGCTGAGCTCCTCGCCCACGGCGACGTACAGCGGCGCGTGCAGGTCCCGGAGTGACATTCCCGGCACCAGCTCACCCAGGCCCGTTTCCTTGCTGGACCGGTCGAAGCGGAAATATCCGTTCCACTCGTTGACCACGTCGTGGAGCTCGGTATAGAGCCAGCCGGCGATTTTCGGGTGGCGTCGGAACGCGTTCACGGCGCGGTGGTAATCCCAGCTCCAGTCGACGTCGCCGGTGCTCCCCTCGTAGCCCCAGACGTTGCCGAACTCGCTGTTGATATTCGGTTGCCGTGCCTGCCGGAAGCCGGTCTCGAAGTTCCAGGGCGAGCCCGGATACGTGCTGTCGCTCACCAGCCGGTCGTGCTCTTCCCACGCCCAGCCGGGCAGGTAGGAGTGCCACGAGTTCAAGTCGGTCTCGGTGTGGCCGCGGCCGCAGCAGGGAGAGTTGTCTTCCACCAGGCGCGTGGAGTCGAGAGCCTTCGCCGCGCGATAGACCGACGCGACCCACTGTTGCGTCTCCGGGCGGTAGACCTGCTTCCCCTCGACCTTGGTGAACAGGCCCCATGTCTCGTTGAACAGCACCCAGGCGAAGATGGCCGGGTGGTTGTAATCGCGCGCTACCATTCCCCGGAGCGTCGACTCCGCTTCGCGGCGCATGGCGGAGTCGGGCTCACCCCATGAGTTTGGCACGTCCGCCATGATCAAGAGCCCCAGCCTGTCGGCCCAATAGAGCTTGCGCGGCGACTCGACCTTGACGTGCTCCCGCAATCCGGTGAGGCCGAGTCCCTTGGCGCGGAGGATCTCGTCGCGCACGAAGGAATCGCTCGGGAACGTGTAGAACCCGCCCGGGTGGAAGGCCTGGTCCAGCGTCAGCTCGAGGTACAGCGGCTGGCCGTTCAGGGCGACATAGCGGTAGTTCGTACCGGGAAGATCGACGACCGAGATCTTCCGCATCCCGAAGTAGCTGTGCACGCGGTCGTCGCCCACGGTGGCGTCGACCTCGTAGAGGAACGGATCGTCCAGCGACCAGAGGTGGGCGTGCGCGATCGGGACCTCGAACGTCACCCGGTCCGCCCCCTTCGGTATGCGCCAACTCACCGTCGGCAGCGGTGCGTTCTTGAAGCGCAGCGTCAGCGTGAGGTCGCGCGGCGCCTGCTGGAGCAGCCGGGCGGCCACCACTACGCGCGCGCGGTCGACGTCGGGCGAGAAGTGCAGCGTGCGAAGGGGCACGCCGCCGCGCACTTCGAGGTAGGGCGTCTGCCAGATGCCGCGCGCATTGCCGTACCCCTGCTTGCCTTCCAGCTTGAACGGGCGCGGCGCGTCATCGACGCGGAGCACGAGCCGCTGCCGCTGTCCCGTCTTCACGTACTTGGTCAGCTCGAACTCGAACGGGATGTATCCGCCGTCGTGGGTGCCGAGTTTCTGGCCGTCGAGCCATGCGGTGGTGCGCCAGTCGGCCGCGCCGATCACGAGGAACACGCGCCGCCCAGCCCACGCGGCCGGCACGGCGATGGACCGGGAGTACCAGGCGATCACGGCGCTGTCCGGCACGCCCGACAGCGGGCTGCCCCAAGGGAAGGGCACGAGGATCTGCCGCGGCGTCGTCAGGTCGCCGCGAGACCAGCCGCGGGCCTCCCCCGAGTCCGCCGCGTCGAACTGGAATTGCCAGGGCCCGTTCAGGTTCAGCCACTGGTCCCGCTGGAAGTCGGGGCGGGGATGTTCGGGGAGGGGGATGCTGACCGCCTGTCTTCCTCCGGTCCTCACCCCCTGACCCCCTCTCCCTTCGGGAGAGGGAGAACCAAGGCGATCCCCCGAGTTCCCCCTCTCCGGAACGGAGAGGGGGACAGGGGGTGATGACCAAGGGGGAACGAGAGACGCTACGACAACAGCGATCGTCGCGAACGTTGGCGTCTTACCACGTGCCGTCATCGGCACTGGCCCGAGGGCACGCCGATGGGTTCCCCCGTCGGAACCGGTGTCCCGAAGTCGGGCGAGCCATCCGGATGCCACGCGAATCGCTGCATCCGGATCACGCGGTTCCACCCCGGTTGGGAATCGACCTTGGAGTGATAGACGATCCAGTCCTCCAGGCTGTCCGGGGACGTGGTGAAGCTGGCGTGTCCCACGCCGTACACGGTCGCGGTGCCCGTGAATACGGGTCCGCTCTTCAACCAGCTGCTCGAATCCATCGGATCGGCAGCGGGGTTCCTCAAGCGGAGCTGTCCCAGCCGGTATTCCTTGAGCCAGGACTCGCGGGTCGAGTAGATGATGAAGGTTTGGTCTCCGTGGGACAGAAACTCCGGCCCTTCGTTCAAGTCCAGCTCGGTGCCGCGCTCCCAGCTCTCCGTAGGGGAGGAGATGCGAATCCGGCTCGTGGCGATCGTCCAGGGATTGGACATCCGGGCGATGTACAGATGCTGGGGCGTGCGGTCGGTGGGAGCGTTTGCTTCCCACCCGGACCACACCGCGTACAGCTGGCCCCGCAAACGGGTGACGGTGAGGTCGATAGCCCATATGCCGCCCGTATCCAACATCCCCTCGTCGCGGTACTCCCCCTGGGGGTCATCGCCGACGGACTGCAGCACGCCGCTCCGCTGATGGATGAACGGCGGGCCCGCTGCCCCCGCCGCGTAGTAGATGTACCAGCGGCCATCGATGTGGTGGAGCTCCGGGGCCCACACGTTGGTCCGGTTCCATCCGCTGTCCGGCGCCGTCCACACCGCAACGCCGTTGCTCGTCGGCTCCGTGAGCTTGTCGGACTTGTACACCCAGATCGCGCGGTCCCGCGACTGGATCAGATAGTACGAGCTGCCCCAGCGCACCACCCACGGGTCCGCGCCCGCCGCCACTGGATTGACGAAACGACAGTCCTGCGCAGGGCCTGCCGCGCGTGCGGTACCGGTGGAGCAGTTGGCGCACGCGCCTAGCAACGGCAGCACCACTACCCGTCGCAGGCTGCGGAGAGAGGGGACATTGACCATCCGTCGTGTCTGACCCCGGGCGCAAGCCCGGGGTTTCCGGAAGCCGGTCACGGGTGGGGTTTCCGGAAGCCAGTCACGCCTGGATTTCCGGGAGGCGGTCACGGGTGGGTTTCCGGGAGGCGGTCACGGGTGAGGCCTCACCAGCCGGGGTTCTGTTTGACGTTGGGGTTGAGATCCCGCTCCGACTGCGGGATCGGCAGCAGCTCCGACTTCCCGGCGACGAAGAAATCGAACTCGGCGTCGTTCGTCTGGAGCGCGGGCGTGAGCAGGTCGTGACGCGTGAGATCGGCCCACCGCTGTCCCTCGAGACCGAGCTCGAACATGCGCTCGCGCAGGATGCGGTCCCGCATTTCGGCCTGGGTCAGGCCGGCCGGGAGCGGTGGCATGGTCACACGCGCCCGCACCCGGTTCACAAAGGGATACGCGTCGGCGGTGCGCCCCAGCTCGTTCAGCGCCTCGGCCTCCATCAACAGGACGTCGGCGTAGCGGATGACGCGAAAGTTGATGGCGGCGTCCCAATCCTGGTCCGGGAGGCCAAGGTAGTATTCGCCGTACTTCTTGAAGAACAGCACGCTGGTATCCGCGCTGTAGCGCGTGGCGAACGGTGTGCCGTACACGTCCATCCCGCCCGGCTTGTTATAGTAGATGGTCAGGTCGAGGCGGGGGTCGACCTGGCCACCGACCGTCGTGTCCTGGCGGAACTGGTCGACATACCAGCGCGTCGGCCGGCCGTCGCAGTAGCTCGGCCCGCACGGGCCCACCATGCGCGAGATGTTGAGCCCGCGCGTCCCCGCGCTCAGAAACGACCGGTCGCCGAACTGCACCTCGAACACCGACTCCACGTTATTCTCAAAGCGGTCGGTGAAGTTGTCCCCGTAGTTCGCCATCAGGTCGTAGCGGCCGGAGTCGATCACTTCTTTCAGGGCTGCCTCCGCCTCGCTCCACTCGCGTTGTTGCAAGTGCGCCTTGCCAAGCAATGCCGTCGCCGCGCCCCACGTAGCGCGACCCACGTCGGCGCCGCTGTACGCCTGCGGCAGTACGGCGCGCGCGTCCGTCAGATCCTGCTCGATCTGCGCCCAGAGCTGCGGCGGCCCGACCGTGGCGGGACGATCGGTGAGCTCGGGCGGGGTGGTGATGAGGGGGACGTTGCCGTACAACGTCACCAGATTGAAGTACAGCAGCGCTCGGATGAACTTCGCCTCCCCGACGATCCGGTCCCGCAAGGCGGCATCCATGGCGATCCCGGGCACCCGGGCGATGACCTGATTGGCCCGGAAGATGGCCTGGTAGTGGTGCTGCCAGAGATCGTGGTTCACCTCGAAGTCGTAGCTCGTGAAGGTGAACTTGGTGAAGTTGGAGAGATCGGTCCACGGACTCTTGATCAACCCGATGTCGGAGCGCAGATCGCTGGCGAATACGAGCCAGCGGCCGTACGTGCCGTTGTTCTGGAGGCCATTGTAGACGGCGTTCACGCCCGCCACGGCGTCCGCCGCCGTGCGCCAGAAGGTCTTGGTGCTCGGCTCGTTGGGATCCGTCAAGTCCAGATTCGTGCATCCGGCAAGGACCGCACCGGCGAGCAGCGAAGCGACGAGTCTCCGGAGTCTCATGGGGAGCTCCCGTGGAAATTACAGCCGAAAATCGAGGCCGAAGGTGACGGTGCGGGGATTGGGATAGATGGCGCCGTCGTCGATGCCGCGCGCCAGCGGATCGCCGAATCCGAGCGTCTCCGGGTCCCAATTTGAGAAGGCGGTGAACGTGTACAGGTTTTGCACGTTGACGAAGATCCGCGGCTCGGCGTCGGCGACGCCCAGCCACCGCCCGACGGCGGCTGGCAGGCGGTAGCCCAGCGCGACGTTCTGAATCCGCAGGAACGAGCCGCTCTCGATCCAGCGATCCGACAGCGGGTTGGCGTTGCTGGCGCCCTCCGGGCCGATCACGGCGCGCGGCGTGGTAGTACTCGGGTTCGTGGGCGACCAGGGCGAGAGCCCCTGGCGGAAGTTGGAGATGTCGTCCATGCGATCGGTCCAGTAGCGCGCCACATTGAAGATCTTGCCGCCCGCGGAGCCGCGCAGGTTGACGGTGAAATCGACCCGCCGGTAGTGGCCGTCCAGAAAGAGACCGCCCGTGACGTCGGGGATGGCGCTCCCGGCGGCGTAGCGGTCGTCAAGGTTGATTTGGCCGTCGCCGTTCCGGTCTACGTATCGCACGTCGCCGGGCTTCGCGTTGGGCTGCGCACTTGCCTGGACCTCGGCTGCGCTCTGAAAGATGCCGTCCGTCTGGAGCACCCAGAACGTCCCGATCGGAGAGTTCTCGGCGGTGCGGGCGACGCCGAACGGCCCGTCGAAGATCGGCTGGCCGCCGTTCCCGAGGTGGAGCACCCGGTTCCTGGTGGTGGTGAGGGTGAGGCTGGTGTTGAGCTGGAAATCGCCCCGCTCGAGCCGGTGCGTCGCGGCGAGCTCGAAGCCGGTGTTCCGGATCGTACCGGCGTTCACGACGGGGAACTCCGTGACGCCCAGGCTCGGCGGAATCGGCGCCTGGACCAGCAGCCCATCCGATGTCGAGACGTAGTAGTCCATCGTGACGGTGAGTCGGCTCTCGAACAGACCCAGATCGACGCCGATATTCGTCTCTCGGTTGCTCTGCCAGCGGATGTTCGGGTTGGCCAGCGTGAGCTGCGTGGCCCCGCTCGCGACCACGTTCGACCCGAACAGATAGTTCAAGCCCTGCGCGATCGGCGCAGAGAACCGGTAGTTCCCGATGTCCTGGTTGCCCAGCACTCCATGGCTCACGCGGAGCTTGAGGTAGTCCACGTTGCGGCCGAGCACCGGGATCGACGGGTAGAACGGCTCCTGGCTCATGATCCAACCCACCGATGCCGCGCCGAACGTGCCGTACCGGTTCCCCGGGCCGAAGCGCGACGAGGCGTCGCGCCGCAGACTCCCGGTGAAGAGGTAGCGATCTCTATAGGCGTAGTTGGCGCGCACCAGCAGGGCGCGCAGCGCGTTCTCGAACCGGGACCCGCCGTTACCCAGGTTGCTGCGCTGGCCTGCATCGATGACCTGCAAGTCCTCGTCGGTGAAGCCCTCGCGGTAAGCAAGCAAGTGGTCAAGGGTCTGGCGCTGCTCCGTGTAGCCGGCGACGGCGTTGAGACGGTGCGCGGACCCGAAGCTCCGGTCGAATGTGACGAGGTTCTCGACCAGCAGCGAGCTCCGCTCGTCCTGCGTGCTCGTCAGGCGGGCGGGCAGCAACGGATCCCGAAAGCGCAGCTGTCCCAGGTGGATGAAGTTCTGCTGCGTGTACGCCTCGAGGTTGCCGCCGAGGTTGAAGCGGTAGCGCAAGCTGGGCAGGAGCTGGAGCTCCGCATAGGTCGTCCCGATCACCTGGTTGGAGCGCCCCCAGTTGTCTTGCATCATCAGCTCGCCCACGGGGTTCGTGCCGAACGTGGGCACGGCATCGCTGCCGAAGGCGAATCCGCTGGACGTAGTGCTGTCGCGCACGGGGATGGCGGGTGGGAACCGGACCACGTCGATCAGGGGAAAGCCGTCCAGGAACTGCCGCCGCGTGCTCGAAAGCGCCATGTTCTCCCCGAGCGTGAGCCGGCCGCGTTGCAGTTGCGAGTTGATCCGGAAGTTGTAGCGGTGGAACCCGGTCTGAATGATGGCTCCGTCTTGCTGAAGGTAGCCGCCCGAGATCAGGTAGCTGGCGCTGGCGGTGCCGCCTGAGATGGTCACGCCGTGGTCCTGGATGGCGCCGGTGGTGAACACCGCGTCCTGCCAGTCGGTGCTGATGGGCGGCGGGATGGCGGCGCCGCTGATCACCGAGTCGCCCGCGTTCTGGTACGCCTGTCGGGCGATCGCCGCCCACTCCGTGGTGTTCATCATTGGCACCCGCTTGGGGATCTGCTGGTACCCGTAGTAGGAGTGCAGCTCGACCCGCGTGTCCCCGCGCCCGCGCCGGGTCCGGATGACGACGACCCCGTTGGCTGCCTGCGCGCCGTACTGCGCCGCGGCCGACGCGTCTTTCAGCACCTCGATCGACTCGACGTCGTCCGCATCGAGGTTGGGATTTTCTGTAAGGTACATCCCGTCCACCACGTAGAGCGGCGCGGGATTCGTGAGGAAATTCTGACCTCGGATGATGACCTGCGCCGGTCGCCCCGGCTCCCCCGAGGCGGAGATTTCCACGCCGGCGACCCGCCCCCGCAACGCCTCTTCGAGGGTCGCCACCTGGGTCCCATGCGCTTGGTCCCCCGTGACCCCCGCGCTCGCGTCCGACACGTCGCGGCGCTGTTGCGTGGTGTACCCCATCACCACCCGCTCCTGCAGCGTCAGCGGCGCCGGCTCGAGCGACACGTCGATCACCGCGCGCCCCCCGATCGCCACGTCCAGCGTCTTGTAGCCGATCGTGCGGAACACCAGCGTGCGCGCGCCCGGCGGCAGCTCGAGACGGTACTCCCCTTTGTTGTCGGTGACGGTGCCCTGGGCGGTGCCACCCACGAGCACGCGGACCGCTGGCACCGGAGATGCGTCGCTCGCGCTGACCACTCGGCCGCGCACGCTGTCGGGCGTTTGGGCGGCGCCGACCGCCGCCCGGAGCAACGATAGGAGAAACACAGCGCTTGCCGAGAGGCAGCGCGGGCCGAGTCCAGACGAACGGGTCATACGCCCCTCCGGATGGTGCGGGAAGACGATCCTGCCTGGCGGTCGGACGCGATGGCAAATCGGCAAGTCCCATGCCGACGCGTCCCGGGTGGCGCGTGGGACCGAGGCGTGTGAATTTCTCCGGGGAGACCGAGCATGCACCCTAATCTCGACCGCAGAGCGTCCCGCTGGTTGGCGATCGTGTCCCTGAGCGCTGCCTGTGCTCGTGGGGGAGGGGGGGTCGCCCGGGAGCCGTTCGGCACCACCCATCGCGGGGAGGCCGTGAGCGTGTACACCCTCAAGAACGCCCACGGGATCGAGCTGCGGGTCCTCGACTACGGCGGCATCATCCTGTCGCTCCAGGTCCCGGACCGGAGCGGCCGGCTCGACGACGTCGTCCTGGGATTCGACTCCCTCGGGGACTACGAGCGGGGGTCACCCTACTTCGGCGCCCTGATCGGCCGGTACGGCAACCGCATCGCCCGTGGCAAGTTCACGCTCGACGGCCGGACCTACACCCTGGCGACGAACAACGGCCCCAATCACCTGCACGGGGGCGTGCGGGGCTTTGACAAAGTGGTCTGGGCCGCCGCCCCGTTCGAGCGCGGCGACAGCGTCGGCCTCGTCCTGAAGTACACGAGCCCTGACGGGGAAGAGGGGTACCCCGGCACGCTCCGAGCGACGGTGACTTACACGCTCACGAACGCCGACCAGCTGATCTTCGACTACCACGCCACCACCGACCGCGCCACTCCGGTGAACCTCACGCAACACAGCTACTTCAACCTCGCGGGCGACGGCAAGGGCGACATTCTGGGCCACGTGGTCACGCTCGACGCCGACCGGTTCACGCCGGTGGACTCGACGCTGATTCCGACGGGCGAGATCAGGAGCGTCGCGGGCACGCCGTTCGACTTCCGCACGCCGACGGCCATTGGGGCACGCATCGACCGGGACGACGAGCAGCTCCGCTACGGGCGGGGCTATGACCACAACTTCGTGCTGAACAAGGGCGCCACGGGCAACGAGCCGACGCTCGCGGCACGCGTGTACGAGCCCACAAGCGGGCGCGTCATGGAGATCGCGACGACGGAGCCGGGACTGCAGTTTTACTCCGGCAACTTCCTGGACGGCACGCTGCAGGGAAAGCGCGGCGTCGTCTACCGGCACCGCTACGGTTTCGCCATGGAGACGCAGCACTTTCCCGACTCACCGAACAAGCCCGCGTTCCCGTCGACGATCTTGCGTCCGGGGGAAGAGTACCGCTCGCGTACCATCTACCGGTTCGGAGTTCAGCCATGAAGGCCCCACGTCACCGTGGGCTTCCCGTGCTGCTGTTGGTGTGGAGCGCGATCGGCGCCCGTCTCGCTGCGCAGACGCCCGACTACCTGAAACCGGACCTGCCGCTCGGGCGGCGCGTGGACGATCTCGTGTCCCGCTTGACGCTCGAGGAGAAAGTGTCTCAGATGCAGGACGTCGCACCGGCGATCGAGCGGCTGGGAGTCCCGCAATACAACTGGTGGAACGAAGCGCTGCACGGCGTCGCCCGCTCGGGGCTCGCGACCTCGTTTCCCCAGGCCATCGGTCTCGCCGCCACCTGGGACGACTCCCTGATGTTCCGGATGGCCTCCGTTATCTCGGACGAGGCCCGCGCCAAGCACCACGAGTACGTGCGCGCGGGCTCGCGTCAACGCTACCAGGGCCTGACCTTCTGGTCCCCCAACATCAATCTGTTCCGCGATCCACGCTGGGGGCGGGGCCAGGAGACCTACGGCGAAGACCCGTTCCTCACGGGACGACTCGCGGTGCAATTCATCAGGGGCATGCAGGGCGACGACCCGAAGTACCTGAAGACCGTGGCCACCGTGAAGCATTTCGCGGTGCACTCGGGTCCCGAGCCGGAACGGCACACGTTCGACGCGGTGGTGAGCGAGCGCGACCTGCGCGAGAGCTATCTGCCGCACTTCGAGGCCGGCATCCGGGAGGGCGGGGCGTATTCGCTGATGTGCGCCTACAACCGGGTCGACGGCAAGGCGGCGTGCGGCAGCGACATGCTGCTCAAGGACATCCTGCGGGGCGAGTGGGGCTTCCCGGGCTACGTCGTGTCCGACTGCGGCGCCATCGACGACATCTATGCTCGTCACAGGGTAGTAGCGACCGCAGCCCAGGCGGCGGCCCTGGCCGTGAAGACCGGCACCGATCTGGAATGCGGCCACGTCTACGCGAACCTGGTCGACGCGGCCAAGCAGGGGCTGATCACCGAGCAGGAGATCGACACGGCGGTCAAACGCCTGTTCCTGGCGCGCTTCAAGCTGGGCATGTTCGACCCACCGGATCGGGTGCGCTGGGCGCGGATCTCTGCCGGCGTGCTCGACCAGCCGTCGCATCGAGAGCTGGCCCGTCAGCTGGCCCGGGAATCCATCGTCCTTCTAAAGAATGCCGGCGGCGTGCTCCCGCTCCGCAAAGACCTGGGCACGCTCGGCGTTATCGGCCCTAATGCCGATCAGTGGCGCATGCTGCTCGGCAACTACAACGGGCTCCCGGCGGATCCGGTGACGCCGCTGCGCGGCATTCGCGAAGCCGTCGGGAAGGGGACGCGCGTGCTCTACGCCCGTGGTGCGGACCTGGCCGATGGGTTCCCCGGGACGGATGTTTCCCCGGCCCCGGCCGACACGCTCCAGGCCGAGGCAGTGCGGGTCGCCGCGCAGGCGGATGCCGTCGTGTTGTGTCTCGGCCTCACCGCCCAGCTCGAGGGCGAGGAAATGCGGGTCGCGATCGAGGGGTTCCGCGGCGGCGATCGCACGCGGATCGACCTCCCCGCGTCGCAGGAGCGGCTGCTCGAGCGCATCGTCGCCGTGGGCAAGCCCACCGTACTGGTGCTGCTCAACGGCAGCGCGCTGGCGGTGAACTGGGCCGAGCAGCACGTCCCGGCGATCGTCGAGGCTTGGTACGGTGGCCAGGCGGCGGGCAGCGCGCTCGCCGACGTGTTGTTCGGCGACTACAACCCGGGCGGGCGCCTGCCCGTGACGTTCTACAAGAGCGTCGACGACCTGCCGCCGTTCGACGACTATCACATGGCAGGGCGGACCTACCGATTCTTCAAGGGCACGCCGCTCTACCCGTTCGGATATGGTCTGAGCTACACCAGCTTCGCGTACAAGAATCTGCGCGCGAGCGCCGCAGCGCTCGCCGCCGGTGACACACTCACCGTCCGGGTCGACGTGACGAATGGCGGTAAGCGAGCCGGCGACGAAGTGGTGCAACTCTACGTGCGGCATCTTGGTTCGAGAGTCGCGCGGCCGCGCGAGGATCTCCGCGGCTACAAGCGCCTGACGCTCGGCCCCGGGGAGACCCGCACGGTCGCGTTTCCGCTCGCCGCATCTACGCTGGCGTATTGGAGCCCGGACGCCCACCGCTGGGTGGTCGAGAACGAGCCGGTGGAGATTGCGGTCGGCGCTTCGTCCGCCGACATCCGGCTCCGGCGGACCATCAGAGTCGCGGGCCGGCCGTGAGAGCGCGCCGCGCCGTCGTCGGCCTGCTCGCGCTGCTGGTCGCGCCGTTCGCGTCGACGGTGGCGCAGCGGGAGCGGGCGATTCTCCCCTTCGACCGCGCCTGGCGATTCCATCTGGGTGACGTCCCCGGCGCTCAGGAAGCGACGTTCGACGATTCCGCTTGGCGCCGCCTCGATCTGCCGCACGACTGGAGCATCGAGGGAGAGTTCAGCGACACGAACCCCGCCGGAGCCGGCGGCGGGGCGCTGCCCGGCGGGGTGGGGTGGTACCGCAAGACGTTCTCCGTAGCCGAGCGGGACACGGGCCGGCTGGTGTTCGTCGAGTTCGACGGCGCCTACCGTAACAGCGAGGTCTGGATCAACGGGCATTACCTCGGGAAGCGGCCGTATGGCTACAGCTCCTTCAGCTACGAGCTCACGCCGCACCTCCGCTACGGCGGGGCGAGCGACGTCATCGCCGTGCGGGTGGACAACTCGCAGCAGCCCAACTCGCGCTGGTACTCGGGGTCCGGCATCTACCGGCACGTTCGACTGGTTACCACGGACCGCGTGCACGTGGACCACTGGGGCACCTATGTCACCACGCCCGAGGTGACTCCGGCCTCTGCTCGGGTGACGATCCGGACGACCATCAGCAACGCGTCGCAGGCCGACCAGCCGATCACCTTGCGGACGGTGCTGTACGACGCCGGCGACAGGGAAGTGGCGGCGGCATCAGCCGAGGCCCGCGTGCCGCGCGACTCCGTGAGCGAAATCGCGCAGGACCTGGTCATCAGGAACCCGACGCAGTGGTCGCTCGACCGGCCGTACGTGTACCGGGCCGTGTCGCGGGTGGTGTGCGGGGGGAAGCCCTGCGACGACTACAGCACCCCGTTCGGCGTGCGTACGTTCGTGTTCGATCCCGACCGGGGGTTCATCCTCAACGGCAGGCCGCTGAAAATCCGGGGCGTGTGTCTGCATCACGACCTTGGGGCTCTTGGCGCCGCCGTGAACACCCGCGCCCTCGAGCGGCAGCTCGAGATCATGCGCGGCATGGGCGTCAATGCCATTCGCACGTCCCACAACCCGCCCGCCCCCGAGCTGCTCGATCTCACCGACCGCATGGGCTTCATCGTGCTGGACGAGGCCTTCGACATGTGGAAGAAGCAGAAGACGAAGTTCGACTACCACCTGGACTGGGACGCGTGGCACGTGCGGGACCTGTCGGACATGGTACGGCGCGACCGGAACCACCCGAGCGTCTTCATGTGGAGCATCGGGAACGAGGTGATGGAGCAGTGGACCAACGGCGACTCCACGGCCGCCCCGATCGCGCGCGAGCTCGCCGGCATCGTGCGAGGCCTCGACCCCACGCGGCCCATTACGTCGGCGAACAACAACGGCAGTCCGGCCAACCCGCTGTTTCATGCCGGCGCCCTCGACCTGCTCGGCCACAACTACCATCACCAGGCCTGGGCGAATTTTCCGACGCAGTTCCCGGGGGCGAAGTTCATCATCACCGAGGCGATGTCGGCCCTCAACAGCCGCGGTGTCTACGAGCAGCCCTCCGACTCGGTCGCCAGCTACGCGACGCCGTACGTGAAGGACAGCGGACCACAGCCGAACAAGGACTACCGGCTGTCGTCGTACGACGACCGCAAGGCATTTTGGGGCTCGCTGCACGAGGAATCGCTGCGCCTGTTCGAGCGCTACCCATTCCTCTCGGGGATGTTCATCTGGCAGGGGATCGACTACCTGGGCGAGCCGACGCCCTACGAGTGGCCGGCGCGCAGCTCCTACTTCGGCGTCGTCGATCTGGCGGGGTTCCCGAAGGATCCCTACTACCTGTACCAGAGCGTCTGGACGACACGACCTATGCTGCACGTCTTCCCGCACTGGAGCTGGGCGCCCGGCCAGACCATCGACGTCTGGACCTACACCAACGCCGCGGAGGTCGAGCTGTTCCTGAACGGCGCTTCGCTGGGGGCGAAGCAAAAGCCGGAGAAAGTCTCACACCTGATGTGGCGGGTGGCGTACACGCCGGGAACGTTGCGAGCCGTCGCGCGCACGGGCGGGCGCGTGGTGGCCACTCAGGAGGTGAAGACCGCGGGGGTACCGGCTCGGGTGGCGCTCGCGCCCGACCGGGGGACGATCCACCCCGATGGCAACGACCTGTCGTTCGTGACGGTGACGGTGGAAGACTCAGCGGGCGTTCCCGTACCGACGGCGGAGCCACTGGTGCGCTTCCGTGTCGCGGGAGATGGTCGCATCGTGGGAGTGGACAACGGGGACCAGATCAGTCACGAGCCGTTCCAAGCCGATCACGTGCGACTGTTCGAGGGCAAGGCCCTGGTGATCATCCGGGGCGGCCGAACGCCCGGGACGGTGACCCTCACGGCCACCGCCGAGGGCGGAGTCGCGCCCGCGTCAGCTCACATCGAGCTGCGTTAGACAGAGGACGCCCGTCTCGGCCGCTCCCGGTCCGGAGGTCGTGAAGACGGCCGTGTCCCGGCCGGTCTCCGCTCGGTAGCGGTCCGCCACGTCGCGCACCAGCCCCTCCGCCCCGCGCGTGCCCAAGATCGCCACCGTGCCGCCGCTGCCCCCACCCGTGATCTTCGCGCCGAACAGTCCGCGCTCCGGCCCTTCCGCGGCGACCAGGTCGACCAGGCGATCGGTGCCGTCGCTGCCGAGCCCGCAGGCCCCGTAACTCTCGTGGGACTCATACATCAGACGTCCCAGCTCGAGCGCCGCATGCGGCTCGTGCGCCAACGCGCCGAGCAGCTCGGCGAAGCGCTGCGCGCGCTCGTGTTCGCGGACCGGGTGCTCCGTGGCCTGTCGAACGGGGTAGCGGCGGTCTGGGCGAACCTGAGTGGCCGTGTCGGTCAACCCGTGGTAACGCGCGAGGAACTCCGCCCCGGACATCTCCTCTGGTAACGCGCCGCGTACGCGCGCGAACTCCGGGCTCGTGAGATTCGCGAGATACCCGCCCCACCGCGGATCGTCGATGCGCACGCGCGTCCCGTCGCGCTCCGCCGGCAACTCCGCCGCGGCGGCGATCATGCGGTAGCCCATGAACGCCGCGGTACGCACCGTCCCGTAGTCCGCTCCGGCGACCGCGTGGCTGATGCCGGAATCGATGCCGTAGAACCGGAACCCTTCGGGAATGGCGACATACCCCTCGATCGTGCCGGGCTGGCAGCGTAGCCGGAGCAGTCGATCGCGCTGCCCGCAAGCACTGGTCATCTGATCCATGATACCGCACGGAGCGCCGACCACGTGGTTCTCCACTGTCTGGCAAGCCGCCGCCAGCTCGGCTGCGGTCATCGGGCTGCCGCAGCCGGCGGCGACCGCGGCACCGGCGGCGACTTCGAGCGCCGCGGACGACGCGACGCCCCGGCCTTCGGGGACCGTGGAGTCGATGAGAATTCGGAGTCCCCCGGCTCGGGGGCTCCGCGCCAGGACGGCCTGCACGACGCCCACCACGTACGCCGCCCACCGCTCGGCGTCCCGTCTCGCGAACCAAGCCGCCAGCTCCGCTGGCGTGCCGAGCGGCAGCTCGATACTGAAGCAGTGCCACCGTCCGCCGCGGCGCGTCGCGATATCGCAGCGCGCCGTGTCCTGTGCTTGCAGGAGCGCCGCCGTCGAGCATTCGAGCGGCAGCTCGAGCACTCGCGCACCGCTGTAATCCGCGATCCCGCCCATGACGTCCAGTCGCCCCGGCGCCCGAGCGATGTAGATGGGGGAGTCGTCCGAGAAGAAGGCCTGCAGGCGCCCGTCCGACTCCCGTCGCAACGCTCGCAGGCGGTCGAGGGCGGGTTGGAACCAGATCAGATCGCCGGCCGCACGGACGTCGGAGAGGCGGCGCACTGGAATCACCGGGGGCTTCCCCGGGAAAGCAGGTCCTTCGCGCCTGCGGCGCTCAGGATGACACGCGAAGGACCTGCTGTCCCACACGTGCCGAGGGGGTTCTGTCGTGCCGCGCGAAACGCGCGCGAGCGAAGGACCTGCTTGAACAAGCCTCTCACTGACCGGAGGGGGAGGGCAGCAGCCCACGCCGCCGCAACGCCGCTTGCAGCACGGGCTCGACCAGGACTCGCAGCCGCTCGTTCGCGTACCCGACCCATGCCACGTCCGCGGCCAGGTCGAAGGGGGCGTCGACCGGCGCTCCACCGGGATCGCGCAGCACCACGCCCGACTCCTCGGCGATGAGCGCCGTGCAGAGATCGTACGGGTGGCAGCACATGCCCGGGGGCAGCCCTTGGGCGGCGCGGACGGGCTGAACCAGAGGCCGTACGTCGGCCACCAAGCGGTCGTGACCGGCCATCAGTTCGTACAGCTCACCGCCGGTCGACGCGTACTGGTCTTCGAAGCACGCCACCCTCCCCAACACTTCGTCGTCGATGGCGCCCAGCGTTTCCCGGGCTCCCGGGAAGAATCGCACGACCGTCGCGAAACCGTGCGCGATGGTGTCCGCCCGCGACGCTTGGAGCGTGAGACGCTCCCGCGCGCCGGACAGGCGATTGAATCGCCGCGCCTCCATCCCCCGCCCGCGCAGCGCCCAGAGCTGGTCCGAAAGATGCTGTTTGACGAGCGGAATCTCCGTCTGCACGGCGAGGACGATGTCGCGCAGGCGCGTGTCGCTGCCGCGGTTCGGCGCGATGCCGGTGAGAATCCAGGCGCTGCGCTTCTGATACATGAGGCCGCGCGTGCCGTCGATCGGGTCCACCAGCAGACGCCAGCGGCAGTCCTGCTCCCGCTTGTCGCGGGGCAGCACGAGGCCGTCGCCGGGGAGGCCCTCGGCGATCAGGCACAGCGGCTGCGTGCGAGCGAGGTCGGTGAGGCCCTGCACGAGCGTTTCCTCACCCACGCGGTCGATGGCGTAAATCGTGTCGCCGCCCCCCCCTCCGCCGTCCGACGCCACGGCGGCGAGCTGCTCCGAGGCTTGCTCGGTGCACGCCGCGACCACCGCGTCCCGGATGCGCTCGTGTAGAGTCAGGATGGGCTCGAGCAGCTGCGCAGCGTCCGCCACCTCAGCCGCCCTCGGTGTAGTGCACGCTCGCGACGGCCTGCAGCTCGGCCGCCGTTTCCTCCGGGGCCGCGTCGTTCAAGAAGTTGCCGCCGCCGATCTCCGGGCCGGCGAGGTACTTGAGCAGACCCGGCTTGCGCAGCGGCGGATGGATCTGAATGTGGAAGTGGAACCCCGGGTGGGGCGGCCCGTCCGTGGGCGCCTGGTGCAGCACCATCACGTAGGGGAACGACAGATGCCATAGGTTGTCGAGCCGAATCAGCGTCTCCCGCAGCACCGCCGCGAAGTCCGCGAGCTCGGAGGCCGAAAGGTGCGCCAGGCTGGGACGCGTCGCGCGCGGCGCCACGAAGGTCTCGTAGGGGTAGCGGGCGAAATACGGGATGAAGGAGAGCGCCTGGTCGCGGCGGGCCACGAGCCGCCGGCCATCCGCTTCCTCGGCGGACAGGATCTCCTGGAACAGCGGCCGGCCGTGCTCCGCCAGATGCGCCGCCTGCGCTTCGGCCTCGAGCTCGATGGTCTTGAACACGAAATTCGTGGCGTAGATCTGGCAGTGCGGATGGGGGTTGCTCACGCCGACGACGTCGCCCTTGTTCTCGAACACGAGCACGTGCCGGACATCGTCGCGCGAGCCGAGCTCCCGATATTGCGCCTGCAGCACCTCGAGGAGACGCACCAGCTCCGCCGCCGGCAGTTGGGCGAGGGTGAGATCGTGGCGCGGCGTGAAGCATACGACCCGGGCACATCCGCTGGCGGGCCGGTTCCGATAGATTCCCCGTGGCGCGGCGAGCTCCGTGGGTGCCCCGGGGCCGACACACGGGTGGTCGTTGTCGAACACGAAGACGCCGCTGTACCGGTCGTTCCGCTGCCCCGAGCTGCGCACGTTGCCGGGACAGAGGTAGCAATCCTGGATGTAGGGCGGCAGCGCGCGCGGGGCGTCGCCCCGTCCCACGCGCTCGCCCTGCCAGGGTCGCTCGTTGCGGTGGGACGACACGACGACCCACTCGCGCCGCAGCGGATGCCAACGCTGTTCCCAGACCATGCCCGTTAGAGCGGCAATCTAACCGGCCATTCGGGGAACCCACCATGAGTCCGAGAGCTGTGCAGGACCCTTACACGCCCCGGCCGGAGCACCATTTCACGTTCGGGCTCTGGACGGTCGGCAACCCCGGCCGGGACCCCTTCGGGGATCCCGTGCGACCGCCGCTGTCCCCCGTTCACATCGTCCGCAAGCTGGCCCCGCTCGGCGCGTACGGCGTCAACCTGCACGACAACGACCTCGTGCCGCGGGACTCGAGCGCCACCGAGCGCGATCGCATCGTGCGCGAGTTCAAGCAGGTGCTCGCCGACACCGGGATGCGGGTGCCGATGGCCACCACCAACCTTTTCTCCGACCCCGCGTTCCGCGACGGTGCGTTCACGAGCAACGATGCGCGGGTCCGGGCGTACGCCGTGCAGAAGACGATGGCCGCCATCGACCTGGCCGTAGAGCTGGGGGCCACGACGTACGTCTGCTGGGGCGGGAGAGAAGGCGTGGAGACCAACGCCGCCAAGGATCCGCGTGCGGCACTCGGGTGGTACCGCGACGCCATCAACTTCCTGTGCGAGTACGTCCAGTCGCAGCGCTACGACCTGCGGTTCGCACTCGAGGCCAAACCCAACGAGCCCCGCGGCGACATCTTCCTCCCGACCACCGGCCACATGCTGGCATTCATCTATACGCTCGCGCACCCCGAGATGGTCGGCGTGAATCCGGAGGTGGCGCACGAGCGGATGGCCGGCCTCGATTTCTCCCACGCCGTGGCCCAGGTGCTCGAAGCGGGCAAGCTCTTCCACATCGATCTCAACGGGCAGCAGCCGGGGCGCTTCGATCAGGACCTGCGGTTCGGGAGCGACGATCCCAAGGCGGCGTTTTTCCTCGTCAAGCTGCTCGAGGACGCGCGCTGGCCCGGCATGCGGCACTTCGACAGCCATGCCTACCGCACGGAGGACGAGGACGGGGTCTGGGCGTTCGCCGCCGGGAGCATGCGCACCTATCTCATCCTGAAGGAGAAGGTGGAGCGCTTCAACCATGACGCCGAGATCCAGCAGCTGTTGGGAGAGCTGCGCGACCGCGGAGGCCGCGCCGCGGGGCGTATCCAGTTCAGCTCCGAACGTGTGGGTGCGCTCAAGGCCGAGTCGTTCGACCTGACGGCGATGCGTACCCAGGGCTTTGCGTACGAGCGGCTCGACCAGCTCACGATGGAGCTGTTGCTGGGTGCGCGGTAAGATGGGCGACTCGCAGTTCCTCGGGCTGGACGTGGGTACGAGCGGCGTCAAGGCCATTCTCGTGAGTCCCGCCGGTGCCGTCACGGCTGCCGCGACCGTTCCGCTTTCGCTCGACACGCCACGACCCGGCTGGGCGGAGCAGGATCCGGAGGCATGGTGGGAGGCGAGCCGTACGGCCATCCGGCGCGTGCTCGAGCCGCACGCGGACGCGCGGGTCGCCGCGGTCGGGATCTCGGGTCAGATGCACTCTTCGGTGTTTCTCGACAAAAGCGGCGCCGTGATCCGGCCCGCGCTGTTGTGGTGCGACGGGAGAACCACGGTGGAATGCCGGGACATCGTGGAGCGCGCGGGCGGCGAGGCTCACCTGCGCGAGTGGGTCTGCAATCCCGCGCTGGAAGGCTTCACGCTCCCGAAGGTGCTGTGGCTGCGCAATCACGAGCCCGCCGCCTTCGCCCGCCTCGCCACCGTGCTCCTCGCCAAGGATTTCGTTCGGCTCCGGCTCACGGGCACCGTCGCTACCGAGCCGTCCGATGCGTCCGGCACCCTCATGTTCGACCCGGCCGGCTTACGCTGGAGTCGGGCCATGCTGGAGGCTGTCGACCTGCCGCTTTCCCTGTTGCCCGATGTTGGCGGATCGACGGCAGTCCTCGGTCGCGTCACCGAGCAGGTGGGGGCGCTTACGGGTCTCGCCCCGGGCACGCCGGTGGTGGGTGGTGGAGCCGACAACGCCTGCGGTGCTGCGGGCGTCGGTGCCATCTCGCCCGGGGAGGCGGTTTCGAGCTGGGGCACGTCGGGGACGGTGCTCGCCCCGACGGCCGAGCCGCGCGTCGATCCCGGGTTGCGGGCTCACACCTTCTGCCACGTGGCGCCCGGCGTCTGGTACGTAATGGGCGTCGTGCTCTCGGCGGGAGGCGCCTTCGCCTGGTATCGCGATCAGGTCGCCCGCGATCTCGCCCATGGCGATCAGCCCGAGGCGCGTCTGATCGAGGAGGCGGCCGGCGTGCCGCCCGGCGCCGAGGGCGTGACGTTCCTCCCCTACCTGCAGGGCGAGCGCACGCCTCACCGCGACGCCTCGCTGCGCGCCGCCTTCGTCGGCCTGAGCCTTGCCCATTCGCGCGCCCACATGACGCGCGCGGTGCTCGAAGGCGTGTGCTTCGCGCTGCGGGATTGTGTGACGATCCTCCAAGAGCTCGGGCTCGCTCCGGCGAGTCTGCTCCTGACCGGCGGGGGGGCGCGCAGCGCGTTGATTCGTCGCCTGCAGGCGGACATCTTCGGCCTGCCGGTGACCACGGTGAACCGCGAGGAGGGGCCGGCCTACGGGGCCGCCCTGCTCGCGGCCGTGGGGGCGGGGGCGTTTCCGGATCTGGCATCCGCCGTCCAGTGCACGCTCGCACGGGAGCCGCCGGCCTCTCCCGATCCGGAAGCGCATCGGGCGTATCAGCAGGTCTACGAACGCTTCCGCGCGCGACTGGTCGCCGCGCGCGCCGCTTCATAGCCCCGCCCACGCCTTGGCCTGCGCGATCACGGCGGCCATTTGCTCACGGTACTTGGTGAACGTGTCGTCCACCACCATCAGGGTCGGGATCAGCCCGTCGCGCTTGGACAGCGACGAGGTGGCAGGGTCCCAGCGGCCGAACCCCGATTCGTGCACGCCGCTCGAGCCCCGCCCCGGTGCGGGATGCGAAAGGTGCGAGAAGAAGCGGGCGAACGCTATGGCCCGCGGCGCGTATACGTGATACAGCGGAATGAACTCGACCAGCGCATCGTAGAGGAACTCCCCGCAGGCGAGCACCTGCGGATATCGCGTGTGCAGCTCGACCACGAGCTTTCGCGTGCCCTCGTGCATGTCGGCCTTGGTGTTGTTGACCCAGCCGCCCACGATGTCGAGGAAGTAGGCGTCCACGCCGTAACGGTCGATCACGTCCGCGATGCGCGCCGTGAGCCAGCGGCGCCACGACTCGACGCCCAGGTTCATGTAGACGCCGAACCCTTCCTGATGGCGATCGTTGTCCCAATCCACCCAATTGAGATCGAAGCGATCGCCGTCGACCCGCTCGGTCGCCGCGTCGGCGAACTGTGCGAAGTTCGGGAGGCGGCGATTCGAGGCGTTGGCGCCGAACATCGGCATGATGCGGAAGCCGAGCCGGTGGCTTTCCTGCACCAGCCGCCGGAACCCCGCCTCGCCGCCCAGGCGCTCGGCAGCCCGGTACGTGGGATAATCCCAGTAGTAGCGGCCGTCCCAGGCCGAGATGAACGCGAGCACCCGGTCCGCGGGAATCTGGGTGCCGATCCATTCGAGGATCGCGAGCATCTTCGCATAATCGTTGAAGACGTATCCGGTGTAATGCATCCCGTGCAGCGTGACGACGAGCGCCGTGCGTCGCAGCCAGCCAGGGACGTCGCTGCGCGATTCCCAGCGCGGCCACCGGTACGCCCGTGCGAGGTGCGCGTAGTGCGGCGCGACCGCCGCTTCGAGCGTGACGGCGCGACCCACCCGCCACGTGGGGACCTGCACGCGGGACTGGTCGAGCCAGCCTTCGACTTCGTGCACCAGCTCGACGCGGTATCCCCGCTCGCCCGGCTGAAAATAGAACCGCTTGGTGCGGACCCGGTCGTCGAGCGAGGAGAGTGCGACGAACTCCTGTTCGCCCGCTTGCACGACGGCGAGCGGCGTCCCCATGCCTCCGGCGCTGTTCTCGCCGAACAAGTCCCCGCCGCCGAACGGATAGCCCCACAGCACCTCGTTGTCCTTGGGGTCGAACGGGTCTGCGCCGCCGTTCGAGAGCTTGCCGCGCGGCACGCCGCGCAGCACCGTGGTCACCGCCTTGATGGGCTGATCCATCTCCGCCGTGACGTCCCACACGACGGCGTCGCCCTCGGTGCGGAGTCGCGCGCTGACCCGGCCGGACGCGCGCTCCTGGCCTCCTGCCCACACCAACCCCGACGCTCTGACCTCGAGACCGTCGGTCGTCTCCGCCGCCGTCATCCGGCTCGCGTCCAGTCCGTAGGCGTTCTCGCGTGAGAACACGAGGAACCCGATGCGCAGACCCGCGAACTCCACCGAGGGCTCGGGAAAGTCGAAGCTGAATTTCTGGAAGGCGCGACCGCGCGGCGGCACGAACACGTCGCTCGTGGACGTGAGAGGAAGAATCTGAGGGGCGTGCGCCCCGGACTTGCGTCCGGGGTCGGCGCTGATCCCGGGCGCGAGCCCGGGGTTCACGGGAGGTGCCGCCAGCGCGCCCGCGCCGGCCGCGCCCATGGCCTTCAACCAGTCGCGACGGGAGAGTGGGTCGATCATGTGCTGAAAGATGGCGACGAGGGGGTTTCCTTGACACGGGCCCCGTGACGTGTAGCGTGGCCCTCCGACTTGCTCCAGGGAGCCCTCGTGACCGGCTGGGACTGGCTGATCATTCTGCTGTACTTCGCCCTCCTCCTGGGCCTCGCCTGGTGGGTCGCGCGGCGCAACAAGGACACCGCCGACGACTATTTCCTTGCGGGCCGGAACCTGGGCTGGTTCCTCGTCGGCGCGACCATCTTCGCGTCCAACATCGGCTCGGAGCACGTCGTGGGGCTCGCCGGGGCGGGTGCGACGAGCGGCGTGGCGCTCGCGCATTACGAGCTGCACGCCTGGTGCCTGCTCGTGCTCGGATGGGTGTTCGTCCCGTTCTATGCGCGAGCCTTGGTGTATACGATGCCCGAGTTCCTGGGCCGCCGCTTCTCTCCCACGGCCCGGTGGGTGCTGTCGGTGATCACCCTCGCGGCGCACGTGCTCACGAAGTTCGCCGTGGCGATCTTCGCGGGCGGCGTGGTCTTCGCCACCCTGTTGCCCGATGTGGCGCTGCGCGTGGGCGGCGCCACGTTCAACAGCTTCTGGATCGGCACGGTGGCGGTGGTGTTGCTCACCGGTCTGTACACCGTGTTGGGCGGGATGCGGGCCGTGGCCTATACCGACGCGCTGCAAACGTTCATCCTCTTGGTGGGCTCAGGGCTGCTCACTGTCTTCGGGCTCGCCAAGCTCGGTGGCTGGCATGAGCTGCGACGCGTGGTCGACCCCGACCTGTTCAATCTCTGGAAGCCGATCGTGCCGGCGGGGATGCAGGGCTCGTGGGCGCCGGTGAAAGAGGCCGGTCGCATCGCCTGGTACTTCAACGGCAACTACCCGTGGCCGGGCATGCTGCTCTGCGCGCCCATCATCGGTCTATGGTACTGGTGCACGGACCAATACATCGTGCAGCGCGCCCTCAGCGCGAAAAACGAGCGCACCGCGCGGCGGGGCAGCATCTTCGCGGCGTACTTGAAGTTGTTCCCGGTGTTCATTTTCATCATCCCCGGCTTGATCGCCCTCGCGCTCGCGAAGACGGGCCGGGTCCCGGCGCTCGGCGTCATCGTGGACCCGCAGGGTCACCCCGTCCCCCAGGCGGCGCAGGCGGTGTTCCCCTTGATGGTGAAGGACCTGTTGCCGGCGGGCGTGCGCGGCGTGGTGGTCGCCGGCTTGTTGGCGGCGCTCATGAGCTCGATGGCGGGCGCCTTCAATGCGTCGTCCACGCTCTTCACGATGGACCTGTACCAGAAGTTTCGGCCGCACGCGCCACAGCATCGTCTGGTTTGGGTGGGGCGCGCCGCCACCGCCGCGATGGTGGTGATCAGCCTGCTGTGGATTCCCGTGATCCAGAGCGCGCGTGGGCTGTACGACTATCTCCAGGGCGTGCAGGGCTACCTCGCCCCTCCGATCTTCACGGTGTTCGTGTTCGGCATCTTCAACCGGCGCTTGAACTCCAAGGGATGCCTTGCCGCGTTGATCGTCGGCTTTGTGCTCGGCGTCTTCCGCCTGGCCGTGGACACGCCGGTGAGCCTGCACCTGGCGGGATTCGCCGACGGGTATGCGCCCGGCTCGTTCCTGTGGATCGTCAACAATCTGTACTTCCAGTACTACAGCGTGTTCATCTTCGTGGTCTCGGTCGTCGTGATGTTCGTCGTGAGTTACGCGACGGCGCCACCGGCCCCAGAGCAGGTGGCGGGACTGACCTATGCGACGGTCGCCGTGGAGGATCGCGTCCAGTCCCGCAGCAGCTGGAACCGGCGGGACGTGATTGCCTCGGGGGTGGTGCTGCTGCTGATTCTCGCGGCGTACCTGTATTTCCGGGGCTGACAGCACCGGCCTAAGGAGGGTCAGCATGAGGCTCTCGCGCCGCAGCGCTCTCAAACTTGGTCTCGGGGCGGGCGCGGCGCCGTTGTTCGGCCGCTTTCCCATCCCGGCTCAGGGGACAACGCCCCCGCGGCGCACCGCGGAGCGGGGCGTCATCCGCGCCCGCCCTCTTCCCTTGACCGCCGTCCGCTTGACGGGAGGGCCGCTCAAACATGCGCAGGAGCTCGATCGGCAATACTTGCTCGCGCTCGAGCCCGATCGCATGCTGGCGTATTACCGCCAGCGTGCCGGTCTAGCGCCCAAGGCGGAACCGTATGGCGGGTGGGACGGCGGCGGGCGCAATCTCACCGGCCACATCGCCGGTCATCACCTCTCCGCCGTGAGCCTGATGTGGGCGGCCACGGGCGACGTCCGGCTCAAACAGCGCGCCGCTCACATCGTCCGGGAACTCAAAGCCGTGCAGGACGCGCACGGTGACGGCTACCTCTGCGCGCTCGAGGGAGGGCGGAAAGCGTTCGCGGCGCTCGCGCGCGGCGAGATCCGCTCCGCGGCCTTCGATCTGAACGGGGAATGGTCACCCTGGTACACCCTGCACAAGCTGTACGCGGGCCTGCGCGATGCGTACCGCCACACGGGGGACCGGACCGCACTCGTGGTGGAGATCAAGTTCGCCGGGTGGGCGGAGCGGATTCTCTCCGGCCTCGACGATGCTCAGATCCAACACATGCTGAATACCGAATTCGGCGGCATGAACGAAGTGCTGGCCGACCTGTATGCCGACACCGGTGACGAGCGCTGGCTCCGGCTCTCCTACAAGTTCGAGCACCGGGCGTTCATCGAGCCGCTGGAGCGTCACCAGGACGACTTGGGCGGCACTCACGCCAACACGCAGATCCCCAAGCTCGTCGGCTCGGCAGCGCGTTACGTCTATGCCGGCAACCCGGCCGACTTGATCGCCGCCAGCTTCTTCTGGGACCAGGTCGTGCAGCACCACAGCTTCGCTACCGGCGGCCACGGCAAGGACGAGTACTTCGGCCCGCCCGACGCGCTGAGCGACCTGATCGACGGCCGCACCTGCGAGACGTGCAACGTCTACAATATGCTGAAGCTCACGCGACGGCTCTTCGCCCTCCAGCCCGACGCGCACTACGCCGACTATCATGAACGAGCGCTCTTCAATCACATCATGGCGTCGATCGACCCGGAGGACGGGCGGGTGTGCTACATGGTCCCGGTCGGTCGGGGTGTGCAACACGAATACCAGGACATGTTCCACGGCTTCACCTGCGACGTGGGTACGGGGATGGAGAGCCACGCTCTCCACGGGGACGGGATCTACTACGAGGACGGCGACAAGCTGTGGGTGAATTTCTATACGCCCTCGGCGGCGGACTGGGCCGCGGCCCGGGTGCGGCTGGTCATGGATACGGGATTCCCCGAAGGGGAGACGGCGAAGCTGGTGCTCACTCCGACGGCCCCGAGGCAGTTCACCCTGGCTCTACGCCGTCCCTACTGGGCGGGCGAGGGGTTCGCCGTCAAGCTCAACGGCGAGCCGCTGCGGCACGGGGGGGACGAGAAGGAGAATGTTGATCGGGAGGCGGCTCGTGGCCGCCGCCAGTACGGCTACGCGTATCGGGTCAGCTCGTACGTCGAGTTGAAGCGCACCTGGCGGGCCGGCGACACCGTGGAGGTCACCTTACCCAAGTCCCTCGGCCTCGAGCCTCTGCCCGACAATCCGCGCCGTGCGTCCGTCGTGTGGGGTCCGCTCGTGCTGGCGGGCGACTTGGGGCCGGAGCGGCCGCGAGAACCGGCGGAAGGGGAAGCGATCGAGCCGCCGCCCAAGGTGCCTGTGCTCGTCGCCGCCGACCGGCCGGTCGCCGAGTGGCTCAAGCCTCTGGATGAGACCCCGGTACGCTTCCGCACGGACGGTGTCGGCCGGGAGCCCGATGCCACTGAGCACGGGCGGGACGTCGAGTTCGTGCCGTTCTACCGGCTGCACCGCCGCACGTATGCGACGTACTGGGACCTGTTCACGCCGGGCGAGTGGGAGGCCAAGAAAGCCGAGTACGCGGCCGAAGCCGAGCGGTTGCGGCGGCTCGAAGCGGCCACGGTGGCGTATCTCGAGCCCGGCGAGGTCGTCTTCGAGCGGCGGTTCAATTACCAGGCCGGCGAGGGCGTCGTCCCACAGCACATCCTCGGTCGCCCGGGACGGCGAGGGACCAGCTGGTTCTCGTACGACGTGCCCGTGGATTCCGCGCATCCGACGGTCCTACTCGCGACTTACTACAGCGGCGACCGGCGCGGCACGCCGGCGGAGTTCGAGATTGACGTGGACGGTCGGCGCGTGGCCGACCAGGCGCTGCGCCTCTCCGACCCGCACCGCTTCTTCGACGTCGAGTATCGCATTCCTCGGGAGCTGATCGGAGGAAAGGCCAGCGTGACGGTGCGGTTCCAGGCGAAGGCCGGGAGCCAGATCGCCACGGTATTCGCGCTGCGGACAATTCGCGGCGACGCCCCGCGGTAGGATCACTTCACCTCACGCAGCACCACTCGGTAGCCGCCTTGGAGCGCGGTACCGTGCGTGGTGAGCACGAGCCGCGCGACACGGTCGCCCCAGACGGAGCGGAGGTGCTCGTCGGAGAGCGGAATCTCCTCTGCCGCGGCGGACAGCGTGCGTGCGTCGTAGACGATGACGTAGCGATCGCCGACGCGAACCTCGCCAGGACTGGAGGTGTCCATGCGCAGCGATGTCATGAGATTCAGGCGCACCGGCTCCTTCCACTCCTTCAGCTCGTAGCGGTCCTCCAACTCCACCACGGACGCTTTGCGGTCGAGGGTGATGCGCCGCTGCCAGTGCCGTACTGCCGCCTCGGTCGGATAGGCGGACGCGATGTCGGCCGAGAAGGTGACCCGATTCGCGGTCTCGCCGAACGACACGTCCTTCGCCTGGAACTCCCGCCCCGCCCCCTGCATGATGCCGTTGATGGTCGGCAGATTGTGATAGGCCGATTGCATCGTCCAGATCTCGTAGCGCTGCGCGCTGAAGGTCTTGGCGGAGTAGGTTTCCACCCCGACGTCGATCAGTACCGGCGTGCCGTCCCCATAGACGATGAAGTTGCCGACATCGTTGTGGTTGTGGCTCTGGGCGTTGTGACCGCCCCACGCCGCGACGTACAAGCCCACGCCCGAATTGGCAGCGGACCGCGCGGCCATGAGCTGGAGATCCGCGAGCCAGACGGAGCCGAGCAGGGGCTCGGAGACATGAGCCGACGCGATCTCCGAAGCGACGAGCAGGGCCGGGAGGATGCGCCCCGGGGACGACGAACCGGGTCGATACGGGCCGCGGCGTTGCGCGAGCAGCGCGCCGAACCCCTGCATGACCGGATCGCCGATGCGCTTTCCATATTGATACACCAGCTCTGCATCGGGCGTGATTTTCGCCGAGGCGTCACCCATCGGGACGAAGTACTCGTCCTTGATGTAGACCCGGTAGATGTACTGCCCCATGTTCCGCACGAGCGGCGACCGGTAGATATCGACCGTGCCGTTGGTCGCGCTGCGCAACAGCTCCAGGTTGTCGAACAGCGACGCCCCGGCCCGTCCCCAGTAGCCCGGGCCTTCATCCGAAGCGCCGTCGTTCGGATAGATATTGATGAAGTTGTCGAGGCTGCGCATGATCTTGTACACGGAGGCGCTGCGTCGCTGCGGGTCGGCCTCGAGTAGCAGGACGGCGGCGAGCCAGTTGGAGTTGATCCACGGGTTCCAGTTGTTGACGTTCTTGCGTTCCCCGAACCCCATCCACCAGAAGTCGTCGCGTTCGAACGCCGGCGTGAGAACGCGACGGTTCACCTCCGTGCGGATGCGCTTTCGCAGGAGGGGCGACACCTTGTCGAGCCGGTCCCCCAGCAGGTAGTCGGTCCACGCGAGCAATGCGCCGGTTTCTGCGGCGAACAGGTCGACGATCGGCTCGGTGACGTCGGGCAGTCCGTTCCCGGCTCGCTGCATGCCGAGGTGGGCGGTCGATCCCCAGTAGGTTTGCTCGGAAATCGCCCAGATCCCGTTCGCGATGT
>Ga0209577_10000419_pt1 | contig 43165 bp, 32 predicted proteins | sample GraSoiAngelo_109_FD_185874 | JGI IMG/M metagenome (GOLD analysis project Ga0209577, IMG submission 185874) | Grasslands soil microbial communities from the Angelo Coastal Reserve, California, USA - 14_0903_12_20cm (SPAdes) (version 2) | ecosystem: Environmental > Terrestrial > Soil > Grasslands... | reverse complement strand
TCGAGCGCGCCGAGGTGCTCGAGGAGAACGAAAAAGCCCAGAAGGAGGCGAAGAAGCCCGGCAGCTACCGCAACATGCTCCTTGGCATCACGAAGGCGTCGCTGTCGACCGACTCGTTCATCTCGGCAGCGTCTTTCCAGGAGACCACGCGCGTGCTCACCGAGGCGGCGATCATGGGCAAGCGCGACGAGCTGCGCGGCCTGAAGGAGAACGTGATCGTCGGCCGCCTGATTCCGGCGGGAACCGGTCTCGCCTACCACAACATCCGCAAGGCGCAGGCCGCCGAGCCCGTGCTCGCCGAAGTACCGGTGAGCGCGCCGGAGACCCCGCCCGCGGAAGCCGCGACCACGGCGGGAGGCAGCTAGGCCCGCCTTTCATCGTTCGGCAAGGGCGTCTTCGGACGCCCTTTTTTTCGTCCGTGTCACCAATCGTCCGCGATGTGAACCTCTTCACGAAATAGCCTTCACATCCGCTTGATAGATTTGCAATAGTCGGTAGACTGGACGACTTGGAAGGGGCTAGGCGCAAAGGGGCTAGGCGCATGCACCGAGATCGACGGGGCTTCACAATGATCGAGCTCGTCATAGTGATCGTGATCCTCGGCATTTTGGCGTCGATCGCCGTGCCGCGATATCTCAACATGAACACCGACGCGCTGGACGCCGCTCGCAAAGGCGTCGCCGGCGGCCTGAACTCCGCGATCCAGATCGTTCACTCGAGATGGGTCGCGCAGGGGGGAGCCCCCGCAGGTTGCGTGCCACCCGCTTGCGGGACGGTAACGCCCGACGGCGGCACGGCGATCACGATGAATAACACCGGCTACCCTGATATCGGCACCGCCCTGACGTACAAGGACGCGGCTAGCTGCGCGGTGCTGGTCGGCAGCCTGCTCGGCGGTCCTGCACCGAGCAGCGCGCCGAACTGCACTGGCGTGACCGCCCCGTCGCGCCTTGAATTCACCGGGGGGGCTTGCCAGGTCCATACCTGCCCGACGGACTACGCAACGCCGATCGCCCTTTCCCCCACCAGCGCGCAGTAATGAGCCTGCAGCGGCCCGCCAGACACCGTGGATTCACCCTCCCGGAGCTGGTGATGACGATCGTGATCGTCGGCATCCTCGCCGTCGTGGCCGCCCCGCGCTTTGTCTCCTGGAAGGGCTTCTCATCGCGCGGCTTCTACGATGAAGCGCAAGGCGTCGTGCGCCTTGCTCAGAAAACGGCGATCGCGTGGCGGCGTTCGATCTTCGTGTGCGTAACGGCGACCGACATCAGCGCGATCCGGCCGGACAGCACCTGCGCCGCGCCCGTCCCGCTGGCGCATCCGACGACGCCGGGCGGACAACTGAAATCGACCGCGACCGACGGCGTCACGCTTTCGCCGGTGCAATTCAGCTTCAACGGCCTGGGGCAGCCCAGCGCGCCGGTCACCATCACCCTGACCAGCACCATCACCGACGACCCGGCGCGGCAGATCGTGGTCGAGCCCGAAACCGGGTATGTGCATCGCTGAGCGCCAGGCGCCACGCCATCGGCCGCGCGCCGAGCACGGAGTATCGCTGGTCGAGTTGATCGTGTTCATCGTGATCGTCGGCATCGCAGTCGCGGGCGTGGTCGGCGCGCTGAGCATGGCGACGCGCGCCAGCACCGACCCCATGATCCAGAAGCAGGCGCTGGCGATCGCCGAGGCGCTGCTTGAGGAAGTGCAGCTCCAGCCCCTCACTTATTGCGATCCCGACGACCCCAATGCCGCGAGCGCACAGAACGCAGCCGGCTGCACCGGCGGCGCCGGGGGCCCGAACGACGAAAGTCTGTTGGTGGCCGGCAAGCTCGGCCCGGAGGCGGGCGAAACGCGCTACAGCGCGACGACGCCGTACGACAACGTGAGCGATTACAACGGCTTCCCCAACCCCTTGGTCCCGGGAATCACTGACATTACGGGAGCGGCCATTACCGGACTCGACAATTACACAGCGAGCGTCACCGTCGTCAACCAGGCCTTGGGCGCTATTCCGGCGTCCGATTCACTTCTCATCACGGTAACCGTGGATGGGCCGCCGGGCACCAACACCAGGGTCGTCCTTGACGGCTACCGCGTGCGCTATGCACCCAATGCCCTGCCCTGATCACAGTCGCGAACGCGGGGTGACGCTGATCGAGATGGTCATCGTCATCGCGATCACCGCGATCATCGCCGGGGCGGTTGCGGTATTCATCAGCCGGCCGGTCGAGGGCTATGCCGATGCCGCGCGGCGCGCCGAGATGACCGACATCGCGGATACCGCGCTGCGCCGCATCACGCGCGATCTGCGCACCGCGCTTTCCAACAGCATTCGCACCGCCACAGTGAGCGGTGTCGCGTACCTGGAATACCTGCAGAGCAGCGGCGGCGGGCGCTACCGGACGGAGCATGACAACGGGGGCGGCGGCAACATCCTCGACTTCACGATTGCGGACCCCGACGGCTTTGACGTGATCGGCCCGATGCCGACTTTAGCGGCCGGCGACTCGATCGTGATCTACAACCTGGTTGCGAGCGGAACCACCGCGAACGCCTATGTTGGGGACAACCGTGCGGCTGTCGATGTCGCGGCCAGCACCGCGACGACGATCGCCCTCGCTGCGGCCACGAAATTTCCGTTTCCTTCGCCAGGCAGGCGCTTCCAGGTGGTCCAGTCCGCGGTCACCTACGCCTGCAATCCGGCGACAGGCGAGCTGCGGCGTTACTGGGGCTACGGAATTGTGGATCCGCAGCCGACTCCGCCTGCGATTGGCAGCAACGCGCTGCTCGCGACTGGCGTTACGGCTTGCAGCTTCACCTATGTGACGAGCGGCGCCGCCCAGCGGATGGGCGTGGTGATGTTGAGCCTGAAGATCCAGCAGGGCTTGGAATCGATCCAGCTTTTTCAGCAGGTGCACGTGACCAATGTGCCTTGAACGTCAAGCGGGATTCAGCATCATCGCCGCGATTTTCCTCCTGGTGGTGCTCGCGCTGCTCGCCGCGTTCATCGCCTCGGTGACGGGAATGCAGCAATCGAGCGGCCAGCTCGACGTGCTCGGCGTGCGGGCGTACCAGAGCGCGCGCGCCGGGATGGAATGGGGCGCCTACCAGGTGCTAGATCCGAACAACACGCTGAACGCGACCGATTGCACGGGCGCGACGACGAAGCCCACGATGCCGGTCTGCCCCGGCCCCGGCGGCACGACTAACCTGGCGGCCAGTACTCTCGTCGGTTCGCTGTCGCCGTTCACGGTCACCGTGCGCTGCACTTTGAGCACCCCCGATGCGGCGAACGGCAATCGCAGCACGACCGAGGGCAACCGCAGCATCTGGGTATATCAACTGGTTGTCGACGCGTGCAATCAGCCGACAGGCTCGAGCTGTCCCAATACCGCGACTCCAACATCGGGCTATGTCTCGCGCCAGATAGCGGCGGTTTTGAGCAAGTGCAAGGACCCGACCGCGGCACCACCGCGGTGCGCGTGCGGTTGAGGCGCCGACACAAAGTTTTGCGGAGCCGCGAGCCGCTGGTCGGCCGCAGGGGGCCGCCGGCACGGGTCTGAACATTTATTACAGACCGGATTGAGGATTACGCACAGGCCAGGGCGGGGAGGGTATGGGAGCATGGGATCGCTATGAATGCTAGACGAATCATCCTGGCGGTGCTGATCCGGGCTGCGGCCGTTCTCGCGGCTGGGTTCCTCCTCGTTTCTCGGGCGGACGCAGCCGGCGCCTTCGTGCAATCAGCGTGGTTCAAGACTTCAGCTGCTACGTGTTCCGTGGGACCCGTGAACACCACGGCAGGGAATTGGATGCTCGTAGCGGCAGTTTACAAGACGACCGATAACCCCTCGATCATCGACAGCGCGGGCAACACATTCCTACCCTTATCCACCATTGTTACCATTACGGGGTCGCGGTATCTCAAGGTGTGGTATGCCGAAAACATAAAGCTTTGGACAGGTAACACAGTCACTATTACCACAGCCACTAATGGTGGTACTTTTGAATGCGGCGTTCTAGAGTACTCTGGCATTGCGACCTCGGGATCATTGGACGTTACAGCCACAAATGCCACAGGAAATAATACCGCGCCCACCTCGAACACCCTTACGAGTACTGGCGGTGATTTGCTTATTGCCATAGGCGGCGGCGATCAGCTATCGACATGGTCTTCGGCTACGGGCTCCCCCTACACCTTCCGGGGGATCCATGACAGGGTTGCTGTTCAAGATCTAAACGCCGGTCCAGGTCCCCAGAGCTCATCAGCGTTTTCAGTCAACCTTTCGCAGGCTTGGGGAGTAGTCTTCGCAGCCTTCCATTCGCCGACAACTTATTATTCGCGCGCGACCGGCAATTGGGGCACTAACACAACATGGTCCACTGCCTCGTGCGGCGGCACCGCGGCCGCGAGCGGGATGTATCCCGCGGCGGGGGACATCGTCACGGTCTGCAACGGCCACACCGTCACTCTTGCAGCCGGTGCCGCGGCGGCTACGGTCACGGTCGCCTCCGGGGGCACCCTCCAGCTGGCCTCGTACGCCATGACAGTGAGCGGCGCGACAAGCGTTTCGGGAACTCTGGGCATCAGCTCCAACGGCGGCGCGAAGACCTTCACCGGCAATGTCACGATCAACTCCGGCGGCGTCTGGAACAATTCGGGGAACTGTCCGGTGAGCTTCGGTGGCAACCTCGCCAACAGCGGAACTTTCACCGCCGGGGGGGTGGTCCAAACATTTACCGGCGCAGGCAAAACGATAAGTAACGTAACCATCCCGAATATGTCGGTAACAGGGACGTATACGAACTTGAACGTTGGGACGTTGAGCGCGACGACGGTGCTTTCCGGTTCCGGCGCACTGACCAACTTGGGGACCCTGCAGATCGGCGGCACCTCCACCATCACCACCCTGACTGCCAGCGCGGCGGGGAACACGGTGAACTACAACGGCGCGGCGGCGCAAACAGTCAAACCGACGACCTACCACCACCTCACCCTCAGCGGGGGCGGCGCCAAGACAATGACCAGCGTCGCCACGATTAACGGCGACCTGACCATTACCGGCACTGCGACGATGACCGGTAACGCTAGCTTCACCGTCCTCGGCACGCTGAATTACCAGTCTACCGGAACGACGACACTGACCGCCGGCACGCCAATCACCATCGGCAACTTCAACCAGAGCAACGGCACTCTGGTTGACGGTGGCAGCTACATTTACGTCGGCTACGCGGCCACCAGCACCTGGACGAAAACGGGCGGTACGTTCACGTCCACCGGATACGTGGACTTCTATACTGGAGCAGCGTCGATCGGCGCATCCACTTTCAACACTCTCGCGATCGAGACGACGGCCACGCTCACAGGCAACGTAACCCCGGCCAATATTTACGTTTGGTCGGGCACGCTTGATCTCTCGACTTTCACCGCAAACCGGACATCTGCCGGCGGCACGATCGCCGTTGACCCCGGCAACACGCTCAAAATCGGCGGGACCAACGGTTTTCCCGCCAACTACACGACCCGTACGCTGGCTGCGACGAGCACGGTGAACTACTACGGAAGCAGTCAAACTGTCTCTGCTGAGACCTACGGCCATCTGACGCTGAGCGGGAGCGGCACCAAGACGCCGGCGGCAGGAACGATCACCGTGGCTGGAGACTTTACGCTGGCAACCGGCGTGACCTACGCAGGGACCACCAATAATCCCGTGGTGAACCTCGCGGGCAACTTTTCCAACAGCGGCACATTCAATTCCGGGACCGGGACCTTCACTTTCAACGGCACCGGCGCGCAAACGCTGACCGGGGCGACCACCTTCGCCAACCTGAAGATGAACAACAGCACCGGCCTCACGATCGGCAATAACGTCACGGTGAGCACGCTCCTCACGCTGACCAGCGGGAACATCACGACCGGCGCCAGCGTGCTGATCGTGAGCGCGACGTGCGCCACCGGCGTCTCGCGCACCAGCGGCCATGTGGTGGGCTATCTCCAGAAAGCCATCCCGGCTGGCGCTTCCTCCTGCACTTTCGAGGTCGGCAGCGGAGCGAATTACACGCCCGTGGTGACCGACTTTGTCTCCGGCACCACCGCCGGCAACATCACCGCGAGCACCACCGGCACGGAGCACCCTTCGATCGGCGGCTCGGCGATCAGTTCGGCCGCGAGCGTCAACCGCTTCTGGACCCTGACCAACGGCGCGGCTCCCTTGGTAGGCCTGCCCGGCGCCGGGTTCACGGCCACATTCAATTTCATCAACAGCTCCCCCGTGGATTTCGACGCTGGCGCCGACCCTGTCAAGTTTACGGTCCAGCGCTGGAGCAGCCCCAGCTGGTTTGCCACGACCGTGAACGCGACCTGTACCGCGACGCCGGGGGGGAACCTCTGCGAACAGGTCAATGGCCTTGCGGCATTCGGCGACTTTGCCATCGGCGAGGCGGCCACCTACAATGGCACTGCGGGCTGGTTCAATGTCTTTGAGAGCGCCACCGGGCCGGGCGCGTACCAGGGGAACATCTACACCAAGATCGTCGGCACGGCATTCAACCTCGATGTGGTCGCGGTGAACGCACTGCGCACTGGTGTCAAACCCGGCTACAGCAGCAACCCGATCACGGTTGAGTTGCTCGATGCGAGCAACAGCTCCGGCGCGCTCACGGCCCAAACCGGCTGCCGCTCGACCTGGGCGCAGATTGCCGGGCCGTTCTCGCCCTCGCCGGCATGGGCCTCCAGCCGCGCGACCGTCACCATCCCGATCCAGGCCAGTGCGTCGCGCCAAGTGCGGGTCCGGGTGACGCAAGGCACCCTGGTGGGGTGCTCGGCGGACGATTTCTCCATCCGGCCGACGGCGTTTACCGTAACGACGAGTGCCGCGACCGGCGGCACGGCCGCCAGCCAGACGGGCGCCTCGGGAACGCCCGCCATCAAGACCGGCGCGAATTTCAATCTCACTGCGGCTTCGGTAGCGGGTTATAACGGCACCCCGAGTATCGATAACACGAAAATCGTGGGAACCCCGACCGCGGGCACGATCGGTGGGACTTTCAGCGCGGCTCCGATCGGGACGGGGACGGCATCGGGCAACAGCTTTTTCTACAGCGAAGTCGGCAATTTCGGCCTCAATGCCGACGCGATCGTCGATACTGGATTTACGAGCTTCGAGGCTGCCGGCGACTGCATCGCCTCGAGCACCTCCAACACGCTCTCGGGCGGGAAGTATGGCTGCTCGATCGGCAGCAACCCCGTTGCCCAGGCGACGGGCCTCAGCGGCTTCGGGCGCTTCATTCCGGACAATTTCGACGTGGCCTATACCACGGCGCCCACTTTCGGCACGGCGTGCGGCACGTTCACTTACGTCGGGACTACGTTCACTTACGCCACTGCAGTGATGACGGTAACGGCGCGTAGCGGCACCAACAACGGGCTCACCAATGCGCCGACAGTCAACTATGCCGGCCTCTACATGAAGCTTTCCGATGCCGCAAGCACCAGCCTCAACCAGGCGCCCTACAACACCCAGGGCGGGCGTTATGCGCGTTTCGACGCTCTCGGGGGAAACGCCACGCCCGTGCTCGACACGAGCGGCTTGCCCGCGACCACGGGTGATCCGACGATCGGGACGTTTTCAGGCGGCAGCGGCACGCTCGCGTTCGCGCCGGGTACAGGACTGGCATTCACCCGCAGCACCACGACCCCCAGCGCGCCGTTCAATGCCGATATCGCCCTGGCGCTCAACGTGATCGACACCGACGCTGTTGCCTTCGCCGGCAACCCGGCGCACTTCGGCACGGCCACTGCCGGCGGCGGCATCTTGTTCTCCGGCGGCAACAACGGGATGCGCTTCGGCCGGCTCGCCATCCGCAATGCGAACGGCTCGCAGATCGTGCCGCTGCAGGTCCCGCTCGAAACGCAATACTGGAGCGGTACGGCGTTCATCACCAATGACAAAGACAACTGCACGACGCTCGCCGGCGCGAACATCATGCTCAGCAATCCACTACGCGCATTTACCGTTCCGCCGGGCTCGTGTACGACCAGCGCCAGCAATCCGGTCAGTTTCAGTAACGGGCGCGGCAATTTGATTATGGCCAAACCATCCGGCGGCGCCGTGGGCAGCGTTGATCTCGCGGTGAACCTGGGCACCACAGCTTCCGGCAATACCTGCGTAGTCGGATCGTCGGTAGCACACAGTGCCGCCAACGAGACCTATCTGCAAGGCGCTTGGACCGGCGGTACCTACACCGTGAATCCCTCCGCCCGGGCGACGTTCGGGGTCTATAGGGGCTCGGACGAAGTCATCTTCATCCGGGAAAACTTCTAGTTTTTATCCGCCGCCCCGGGAAAGGGCGAGCATCTTGAGTGCGAGCACGAACTGCGTCGTGTCTTCTCCGGCTCCGCTCAGCCGCTCGATCTCGATTTCAAGCTCTGACTGCGTGAACTCGGCAGACCGCACGAGTTGTCCATCCCTTTTTTTCCAATAGAAGTAGGCTTTTGGCGCCGCTTTTTCCAGCGATCCTTGTCCAGCCGCTTCGTGCTCGACCTTCCAAGTCAGTTCTTCATCCACCCGGCGCTCTCCCATAGCTCCCCGTCATCTCGGAAACCCTTGACAGTGCAGCAGCTTAGAAGATCACGCGCCGCGTGCGCGCGAATAGGCCTATTCTTGACAACTTATTACCGTAACAGAGGAAAACAGATCGAGTATTCTTGACAGAATCTTACGTCACGCCGGGGCTGCGCGGCGCTCTAAATTGCCCGATCGTGCGCAAGATGTGGTACTCGAGCCACAAATTGGGGACGCCCCGATAAATTCGTGGCCCGCAGCTTCAGGGGATCTGGCCCATCCGAGCTATGGTTTGACACGCTCTTGTAACACACATTTAACGTAGACTTGTTTGCCCGCTCATGGGATTGGCCGGTCGAGGGGCTTGGCGGGCCCCAGATGGTTCTGGGAGAAAACAGGGGGCAACGCGTCCGCGGCTAAGTGGAGCTATGTACAAGATCAGCGCCGAGCCAAGCTATCTCCGGGCGGAATTGTTCGAACGGGAAACGGTAGAGGAAACGCGTGCTTTTCTTAACGCCGTGGTTCGCAATAACGCGAATCACCGGCGTTCCCGCGTCCTGATTCTGGTTCGTACGTCGAAGTCAGTCTTTCAGGTTGTTGCGCACGGACTTCTGGAGTGCTTCGAACAGCTGTCAGCGACGACGCCAGGCCAGATCGCCTTGGTGGGCGATACCAGAGATCTGCGCCTGTCCCACGAGTACATCGAGGTGGTTGCGCGACAGCACGGGTTGAATGTGCGCAGTTTTGGGGACGAGGCGGCGGCACTCGCCTGGCTCAATGACCGGCGCGACTCGCACGATCGGCGTCGGCGACCTGAACGACGCCGGCAGGAGCGACGCGCGAGCCTGGAGACTCGTCAGTCCGCTCGAGGATGACCGGCTGGCGGAGCGGCGCCAGCGCCGGTTGCGGGCGTTAGCTCGTCCGCCATCACGACGCAATTGCGTCCCGCTGCCTTGGCTCGGTACAGGGCGGCGTCGGCGGCCTGCAGCACCGCCTGTCCGTTCGCGCCGTGATCGGGAAACATCGCGATGCCCACGGACAGGGTGACGGGACCCACGCGCCGCCCATCGGACTCGATCTCAAGGTTGCGCACACCCAGGGATATCTTCTCGGCACGCTCCAGCATGGTACCGGGCGAGGCGTTCGCCATGACCAGCGCGAACTCCTCGCCGCCGTAGCGGCACAAGATATCCTCGCCGCGCGCGAGCGACAGCATCTGCTGAGCCACCGCGCGCAGTACCGTGTCACCTGCCGCGTGGCCGAACGTGTCGTTGCAGCGCTTGAAATGATCTATGTCGATCATCATCACACCGAGAGACTGGTCGCTGCGCCTGGCGCGGCTTTCTTCGCGGTCCAGTGACTCCTCCAGGTAGCCGCGGTTATAAAGGCCGGTCAGCGCGTCACGCACAGCCTTGTCGTGCAGACGCCGGTTTGCCTGGGTGAGTTCCCTTTCCGCCCACAACCGCTTGGTCACTTCTTGTTCCAGGGCGGACCTCGCAACTTCAAGCTGCTCGGTGCGCTCGGCCGCGCGTTCGTCCAGCTGGGCGTTAAGCCGTTCGAGCGCGGCCACCCGCTCGTAGAGCTTGCCGGCCATCGAGCGTAAATGCGTCTCGGCGGAGCCGGGCTCGAGAGACGGCTTTGCCGTCTGCGGTGGCGGTCCGGCAAATGCGGCATCGATGAGCTCGAGCAGCGCCTCGGGCTGGGCAGGCTTGACGATGAGTTCCGATACCCCGCAAGCGCGCGCCAGTGCGCGCGCTTCGGTTTCCATGTAGGCGGCGCTCAGGAAAACCAGCCGCGGGCCGGCCCAGCCCGCTTGCGCGCGCAGAGACTGGACGAACTGACAACCCCCCATGTTCCCTGCCAGGATGTCGGCAAGGACCAGCTCAGGTTTCTCGGCGCGGACGATTTCCAGCGCCTGAGCGCTGTCGGCGGCCTCGAGCACGCGGTGACCGTGTTCCCCGAGCAGCGCTGCCAGCCGGTGATTGATGATCCCCTCCCCCACGATCACGATAGTGGCCATGACGCGCTCCGATCTTTCGCAGCGGGCAGGTCGAGAGGCGGCGGCCGTCTTTAGTCCGTTCGGTTCCATCAGCATCATGACCGGATCATGCACGAGCGAAATGGTATTTGCCGTGGCAATAGTGCGCGTTTGGCAACGCTAACGGCTAGCGATTTCTCTGCAGCCTGTAGTGCCTCCGCTACGCCAAATCGTTGGAGCGCTACCAAAAGATCAAGCTTGCGCGATAGTGAGCCACAGTGGTGTGCCCTATTATGCCTTTTGTCCTGCGTGACCATTCACTTTTTTGGGCCCACTCAAATCTATGGACAGCACGATACTGGTGGTCGAAGACGAACCGGAAATCCAGCAGCTGATCGCGATCAATCTGCAGCATGCCGGATACCGCGCGCTGCGTGCAGCCAACGTTCCGGCGGCCGAAACGCTGATGCGCGAAGTGCTGCCCAACATGGTGCTGCTCGACTGGACGCTTCCCGAGACCCTCGGGGTGACGTTTGCGAGGCGGTTGCGCGGCGATCAGCGCACTGCGGAGATCCCGATCATCATGCTGACTGCCCGCACGCAGGAGGCGGACAAGGTCACAGCCCTCGACGCGGGGGTGGATGACTACATTACCAAGCCTTTCTCTCCGCGTGAGCTGCTCGCGCGCATCAGGGCGGTGATGCGCCGCTGCGCGCCCCAGCTTAACGATGAGGTCATCGAAATAGCCGGCCTAAGGCTCGAATCGGTCGTGCATCGGGTGAGCTGCGGCGGCCACGATATCGAGCTCGGGGACATCGAATTCCGCATGCTGCATTTCTTCATGACCCACGTTGAGCGCTTGTATAGCCGTTCCCAACTGCTCGACGAAGTCTGGGGCGACCATGTCTTCGTCGAGGAGCGCACCGTGGACGTGCACATCCGCAGGCTGCGCCAGGCGCTTGCGCCGAGCGGCCACGATCGGCTCATCGAAACGGTGCGCGGAACGGGCTATCGCTTCCGTCGCAACCCGGCCTGAGAGGTGCGTGTGACGGCGCTCCAGGCGCGCAACGATTCAGCCGCGGCGCGTTTCAGGAGCGGGGCGGACCGCGATCCTGGCCGGCCGATCGCCAGGCTGGTGCGCCACTCGCCTTTCGCTGCGGCGGCCAGGCTCGAAACCGTCAGGCGAGAAGAATGCATCGCCAACGCCTCGCATGAGTTGCGTACGCCGCTCACGGTGCTGCTGGGCTTCATTGAGACCGTACGCGACCTCAGGCTCGATCCCGGGTCATCGCGCGACTACCTCGACCTGATGGAGGAGCAGTGCAAGCGCATGCAACGGATCATCGAGGACCTGCTAGAGCTCTCCACGCTCGAATCGGCGAGCGAGCCGCCCGCCGACGAGAGAATGGATGTCCGCGTGCTGCTCGGGCGGATCCGCAGCGACGCCGAGGCGCTTTCGGCCGGCCGCCACCGCATCGAGCTGGAGGTCGAGGACGGTTTCGATCTGCTTGGGGCGGAGCGCGAGATCGCCAGCGCGTTCGGCAACCTCGCAGGCAACGCTGTGCGCTACACGCCGCCCGGCGGAGTAGTGCGTCTGGTGTGGCGCGCCTCGCCAAAGGGCGCGGTATTTTCAGTCGAAGACACCGGCATCGGCTTTGAAAAGCGGCACATCCCGCGGCTGACAGAGCGCTTCTACCGGGTGGATCGCGAGCGTTCGCGCCAGTGCGGCGGTACCGGGCTCGGACTTGCGCTCGTCAAGCAAGTCCTGTCGCGACACCAGGCGACCCTCGAGATCGAAAGCGAACCTGGCAGGGGCAGCCGCTTCACGGCGCGGTTTTCAGCGCACCGGGTGATTCCAGCGACGACGTAGTGCGGGCTGGGGCCGTCAAGCCCGGCGTCACGCGGCAGGCCATTGACTCGAGCCGAGCCGGCAGGCTCGCCTGATAAAGCTCATCGAACGCGCCGATGGCGATCGCGCGTTGCGATCAGCGCGGGCATGAGGCCTGCGGTAGCGATCCACCACAGCGTCGCGAGGAGGGCAAGATGCGCGAGGCTCTCGCGTGGCGCCGGGATCAGCCCCGCGGCAAACGGCTGCGCTCCCAAATAGAACAACTGAAATGTGACCGCGGCGGCGAGCGCCAGGCGCAGGCAGCGCAGCACGCTGTCGCGTCCGGGTTCGGGCCTCACGGTTGCGGGACTTTAGTAGGCGTTTTGCTTTTTCAGCACGACATAGATCGTCTTCAGGACGATCTGCAGATCCAGCCGCAGCGACCAGTGCCGCAGGTAAGCGAGGTCGCACTCGAGGCGCGCCTGCATCTTCTCGAGGCTGTCGGTTTCGCCGCGCAGGCCGTTCACCTGCGCCCAGCCGGTGACGCCCGGCTTGACCTTGTGCCGGATCATGTAGCTCTTGATCAGCTTGCGGTACATCTCATTGTGGGCCACGGCGTGCGGACGCGGCCCGACCACGCTCATGCGGCCCTGCAGCACGTTGATGAACTGTGGCAGCTCGTCGAGCGAGTAGCGCCGCAAGAAGGCGCCGAACCGGGTCACGCGGGGATCGTTGCGCGTGGCCTGCCTCACCACGTTTCCCTCCTCCAGCGCGTACATGGAGCGGAACTTGTAGACCACGATCTCCCTGCCGTCGAGGCCGTAGCGACGCTGCTTGAACAGCACCGGCCCGGGCGAGCTCAACTTCACGCCGATCGCGATAGCGAGCAGCAGTGGCGAGACGAGCACCAGGATCAACGACGCGAGGACAAGGTCGCTCGCCCGCTTGAACAAGCCGTTGACGCCGTAGAAGGGCGTCTCGCATACCGCGACGACCGGCATGCCGCCGATCGTGTCCATGCGCGCCTGGATCAGATCGGCCAGGAAAATGTCCGGCGTGAAGTAGATCGAGGCTGTCGTGTCGCGCAGTTCGTCGAGCATCCTGAGGATGCGCGGCTGCGACGCCATCGGCAGCGTGATGTAGATCAGGTCCACGCGATGCGTTTTCACGTATCCCGCGAGCTCGCTCAGGGAACCGAGAAACTCGCTCGCCCCGGTGTTGCGCATCCTGGCTGGGTCGCGATCGTCGAAATAGCCGGCAAAACGGATGCCGAGAAACAAAGCGCTCCGGATACGCTCGGCGAGCTTGCAGCCGAGCTCGCCCCCGCCCGCAATGACCGCGACTCTTTGCATGCCTTGCGCCGCCAGCAATCGCGACAGAGCGACAGGCAGCACGAGGTGCGAGGTGAACAGTGCAACGGGGGTGACGAGCAGCCAGGTGAAAATGACGCGCTGATCGAAGCGGCCGAGCGTCCGAGTGGCCCAGCCCAGCACAAGCAGCAAAGCGACGACCACCGTCCAGCTTGCCAAGACGTCGCCGGCCAGCCTGCGGATGCTGGTTCCTTCAGGGGCGCTGCCGGGAAAGGTCAGCGAGAACACGAGGAGCGCGAGGATCAGATACGAGCTTTCAAAAGGCTCGCCAAATGCGAAGACCGAGATCGCCAGCATGCCGATTGTCACAACGGGGTCGAGCGCTACCTGCACCAGCGCCGCGGGTGCGGGCTGGCTGGGTAGAAGGCGCGGTCGGGTGTCGTGTGCGGCGAGCAAAGAGATCACCACTCGATGCGCCGTTGCGCATCGTCGTGTATGCGTGGATGGGAAAATAGAGCAGGCGATGCTCGCCGGTGATGTACAGGTGACTAGCCCCATCGGACTACTCCCGGGGTCGCGCGTCGGGCGCAAGCGGCTTGTAGTGGAAGCGCCACGTCGAATCGCTCGATCGCTACAGGAAAATCCAGCTATGGCGATAGCGGGCCGCCGCAGCCCACACTATGATCAAGCGTGAATTGTTCCACCCTTATGCATGCAGATGACGGACAGCAGGTAGCCGACCAGCACCCGCCCCGGCCGCGCGAACAAGATGCGGTGTCGCTGGAGCCCCCTGCCGCGAGCAATGCTGCGCGCTTCGATCCCTTCGAGCTGGAATCGCTCGCGCTGAACCTCGATGCCTCGCTCAGGATGCGCGCGCGCCATCAGTTCTTCAGCTGGACGCAGGGCACGCTGCAGGGCCTGATCCAGCATCAGCTGCTCATCTGCGCCTTGCACAATGGCGGGCCGGCAAAGTTTTATGTCGACAGCTTTTCAACCGTTCCCGTGGAGCCCACGCACTTTAGCGAGCTGTTCCGCCAGGACGTGTCCCTTGTCCCGCACCTCATCAAGACCTGGGAGGAAAACCACAGCCAGGTGGTCAACTGCGAAGCGGGAAACGGGGGCCAGTTCGCAGCCAGCGCCCTCGCGCGCGAGTTGACGCGGCTGGGCGCGAGTCACATCGTTGCGCACGGCACCCACGATGCCACCGGGCAGCTTACGAGCTTCTTCGTTTTTGCCTGCCGGCCAGGCGCGGTCGGTCCGAGGCAGGCGTACTACGTCGAGCTGCTGGTGCCTTTGCTGCACTCGGCCTGGGTGCGCACCCAGGTCAACTGGCAGGCAAAAAGCGCCGGAGCGAAGCCTGCGGTGACGGGCCTTCTCACCCCGCGGGAGCGGGAGATCCTCGAGTGGATCTACCGCGGCAAGAGCAATATCGAGGTGGGCATGATCCTGAAGATCAGTCCCCTCACGGCGAAGAATCACGTACAGAAGATCTTGCGCAAACTGGGTGTGCTGAACCGCACGCAGGCGGTCGGCAAGGCGCTCGCGCTGCGCATTCTGAACACCTAAAGCCGGCAAGCGGCCGGCCAAAACCTCGAGCCAGGCCCTTCCGGACCTAGAGCCGATCGCCGGATCCGATTCGCTTGAGCCCTGGTCAGAGGATCTCGGCCGCGCTGGCACATCCCGCCGTGATGCGGGCGGTCCCGTTCGCCATTTTCATCGTCTTCATTGCGCTATCCTCGCTCGTGCCTGAAATCGGCCCGCAACAAGCCGCAGGGGATCTACGGTGGCTGGAGGTGCTCAGAGCCGCGAGCGTCACCGCGGCCCTGGTCTTTTTCTGGCGAGGTTACGGGGAGCTGCGAGCGGCGGGCGACGTGAAGCCGCATCGGTGGCTGCTTGCCGTCAGTTGCGGACTGGCGGTTTTCGTGGTGTGGATTCACTTCGACCACGGCTGGGCCGTGGTCGGGCGCACCGCGGGGTTCGACCCAACAGGTGCCGATGGCGAGATCGACCTCACTCTCGCCGGCGTGCGCCTCGCCGAGTCGGTCCTCGTCGTCCCGGTCATGGAGGAGCTGTTCTGGAGGTCGTTTCTTCTGCGGTGGCTGGATGCCTGGGATTTCATCGCCGCCGATCCGCGGCGCGCAAGTCCCCGCGCCTTCGCGCTCACCGCGGTGCTGTTCGCCTCGGAGCATTCGCTCTGGTTTGCGGGGCTCCTCGCGGGTCTTTTGTACAATTGGCTGTACAAACGCACCGGGAACCTGTGGGTTCCGATCGCCTCGCACGCGCTGACCAACGCCGCACTGGGAATCTGGATCCTTGCTACCGGAAACTGGCGCCTGTGGTGAGGCTTGGCGCGGCCATCATCATCGCGGGCGTCCTCGTGCCGGCGACGGATGCCGTTGCCCTGTGGGACGACAAGCTCGAGCTGTTCGCCTCGCAAACGCTCACCCGGGACGATAACGTATTTCGCATAAGCAGTCTCGTTCCAGCGGCGGTTCTGGGCTCGTCGTCGAAAGGCGATACCTACTCCACCACGTCGCTCGGGTTTAACCTCGATGTTCCGGTGAGCCGGCAGCGCTTTCAGGGCGGGGTGACGTGGAGCAAGACTCGCTTTGACCGATTTACCATTCTCAACTGGGACGGTTACCAGGGGCAGGGTACCTGGCTGTGGCAGCTCGGCAATGACATTTCCGGCCAGCTGGGATATACGGACACCTTCGTCTTGGCGTCGCTCGCCAATATCCAGAGCGGCGTGCAGAGCAGCACGCCAAATTTTCTCACCAGACGACGCGCGTTCTTCAACGCTGCGTACATGCTGACGCCCCGCTGGCGGTTGCGGGGGGAAGCGGGCAGGTTCACCCAATCAAACGAGCTTCCGGCGCGCCGGCTGAATGACACCGGTATCGATAGCGTCGATCTCACCGTGAGCTATGTCACACCGGCCAGTAACCAGATCGGCTTCGGCGTGCGGGCGGAGGATGCGCGCCTTCCGAACCGAGAGTTCGTCGCGGGGGACTTCTTCGACAACTCGTACCGGCAGCAAAACGTCGCCGCCGTCGCCGACTGGATCCTTGGCGGCAGTTCACGCGTGAACGCGCGGGTCGGTTCGATCAGGCGCAGCTACGCGCAATTGCCGCAGCGCGACTTCGAGGGCGCGACGTTCCACGCCGGGTATGACTGGAGCCCGACCGGAAAGCTCATACTGAGCGCCTCTGCGCAAAAGGATATCAGCTCGACCGAGGAGATCCTCATCGGCTTCGTGCTCGTCAAGGGCGTTGCGCTGCAACCGACGCTCAGGCTGACCGATAAACTCAACATAGCGGCGCTCCTTGACTACAGCGACAGGGAGTACCGTAGTGACCCCGCGCTGGTGCTGGCGGCCGTGCCGAACCGGACCGATCATGTGCGCTCGGCCGCGGTGACGATTTCTTATCGGCCCATCCGGACAGTCGCGCTGCAGATGAGTTTGCTGCACCAGACGCGCTCATCGATGGTCGCTTTCGGGGATTACGCGGCCAATGTCGTGAGCATGAGTGCTCGGATCGGATTCTAGGACACCGAATTCACCCGACAAAAAAAAGCCCGGACGTACGGCCGGGCGAGGCAGATGTCGGTTAGGGAGGGAGGAAGGGAGACATCTACCCGACCCCATAATAGTGGCTCGGGTCTCGATTCGCCATCGCGAAAGCCTGATTTTGTTGTAGCGACTCTGCGATCTGAAGTCGTTGCCCGACTACAACCACCTTGGCCCAAACGGACCAGAGTCTGAGATGGCCACAGCGTGCATGGCCTGTGGCCGGCGCAATAAAATGCTTGAGGACATGCGCGCGCGGATGAGAAAGACGGTCCTGCTTGCAGGCCTTGCCGGGACGTTGGGGCTTGTCGTCTCTGATTCCGCCACGGTGGAGCGCTTGACACGTACCGCGAGCACGTTTTCTTCTGGCCCTCGCATGGTTGAGGGGCGCGCAGACGGTTCGTCACAGGCCGGGGCCGGTGGCGGCTCGATCCCTCTCGCATTGCCTGAGCGTTCTAAGCTTGCAGAGCTTCGCACGCAGCTCTTCTCTTCGCGCTCGTGGCAGCCGCCTGCGCCCAGGATCTCGACAGCGCCCCAGGCGCCTCCTGCACCCACCGCACCGCCGATGCCATACAGGTATGCCGGGAAGCTGGTACAGGGGGGGCGGCAGTCAGTGCTTCTGGCCAAGGGCGACATGGTGTTCCCGATCAGCGAGGGTGAAACGCTGGATGGCGCATACCGCGTGGAGTCGATCGGCGAGACTCAGGTCACCTTGACGTATCTGCCACTCGCGCTCGAGGAACTCATCGCCGCGGACTCTGCGCTCCCGGCTGCCGCCTCTGCAACCCGGCTCGATCCCGCCGCTGCAGCGGGCGGTGGGCAGGCCGCATCGGCAACGGCCAGCCCGGCGCGGGAAGGGAAGTCTCCGGTCGGCGGCAAGCTGCCGGCTGAATCCAGAGCGGCGCAGCTGCCATAACGGCGTCCGCGCTCGTCATCACTGCGGCTCGCGGCGCGGGATTGCCAGTGCTCAGGGCGTCACATCGAAGGCGTCGATGATGACCCAGCTATCGCTCGCGGCGGCGTTTCTTCGTCCCGTCACCTCGATGGTCAACGTATGCGGTCCCCTGGTAAGGCCGGTGGCCGTGAACACCACAGGGTCTATTACCGGGGAAACAGAGTAGGTATCCACCTCGCCCGCGAAGGTCCCATCCACGGAAACGCGGGCGATGCCGGCACCGTCGTAGGTGAATCCGAGCCAGCGTACCTCCGTTCCCGTGAAGCTGAGTGTTGCCACGGCGCCGGCTACATTGGTTTCCGCGTAAGTCCCGCCGGTAGCCCTTGCGTCGGTATTGTGAGCCCAAGTGCCCGTATAGCTCACGGCCGGATCCGTATCTTCAATGCGTGTCGCGGCGCTCGCGGTACCGCCAGTCACGTCGAACGCATCGACGACAATCTGGGCGCCGCCAGAGGTGGTGGTACCGGTCACCGTGATCACCATTGTGTGACTGCCGGCGCCGAGAGGCGGGGACTTAAACACAGCTTCAGATGTCAGTCCCGGACTTCCCGGCGCAGCCGGGCCGGCCGTGTCGACCGAGGTCGCCGCGCCGCCATCGATGGATACGGTCGCGATTCCGCAGATGCTGCATTTGAGGCCGAACCAGCTCACCGCCGTGCCAGTGAAGCTAAAAGTCGCGGTTGCGCCTGACACATCCGAACTAGCTGCCGTGCCGCCGCTGAAGGCGGCGACTTCCGGACCGCGCCGCACCCAGGCGCCGGCCGGGCTGCCGACGACGGCTGGATCGGTCTCTTCAAAGCGTTGGGTGCCGCTTGGAGGCGGGGCCTCCACCGTGAACGCGCTGCTGCTCGTGGCCGTGCCGCCGGAGGTGGCGACGCTGATCGGGCCGCTCGTGGCCCCGCTCGGCACCGTGGCCGTGATCGAGGTGGCCGAGCCGGCCGTGAAGCTCGCGCTGACCCCGTTGAAGCGCACCGCGGTGGCCCCGCTGAAGTTGGTGCCGCTGATCGTGACGGTGGTGCCCACCGGCCCGCTGGCCGGCGAGAAGCTCGTTATCGTGGGCGCGCTCGCCGTGACGACGAAGCCGCTCGCGCTGGTGGCCGTGCCGCCGGGGGTGGTCACGCGGATCGGGCCGCTCGTGGCCCCGCTCGGCACCTGCGCCCGCATCGAGGTGGCGGAGTCGACGACGAATCCGGCGCTCACCGCGTTGAAGGTGACCGCGGTGGCCCGGCTAAAGTTCGTGCCGCTGATCGTGACGGTGGTGCCCACCGGCCCGCTCGTGGGGGTGAAGCTGGTGATGGTCGGCGCGGGGACCGTGACCGTGAAGCTGGTGCTGCTCGTGGCCGTGCCGCCAGAGGTGGTGACGCTGATTGGCCCGGTGGTGGCTCCGCTCGGCACCGTGGCCGTGATCGAGGTGGCCGAGCCGGCCGTGAAGCTCGCGCTGACCCCGTTGAAGCGCACCGCGGTGGCCCCGCTGAAGTTGGTGCCGCTGATCGTGACGGTGGTGCCCACCGGCCCGCTGGCCGGCGAGAAGCTCGTTATCGTGGGCGCGCTCGCCGTGACGACGAAGCCGCTGGCGCTGGTGGCCGTGCCGCCGGGGGTGGTCACGCGGATCGGGCCGCTCGTGGCCCCGCTCGGCACCTGCGCCCGCATCGAGGTGGCGGAGTCGACGACGAATCCGGCGCTCACCGTGTTGAAGGTGACCGCGGTGGCCCCGCTGAAGTTGGTGCCGCTGATCGTGACGGTGGTGCCCACCGGCCCGCTGGCCGGCGAGAAGCTCGCGATCCTGGGCGCGGGCGGCGCGTTGGACACGGTGACGCTGACCGGATCGGAGTTCCACCGGACGCCAAGGATATCTGTTGCGACCGCAGTCAAGGTATGCGAGCCATTGTTGGTGCTGGTGGTGTTCCAACTCACGGAGTAGGGCGCGCTGGAGTTGCCACCCATCAAATTGCCGTCCCGGTAGAACTGGACCTGCGAGACGGTGAGAGAACCGATTATGCTTACGCTTGCGTTGACCGGGATCGTGCCGCTGACGGTGGCTCCGGAAGCCGGGGACGTAACCGTGACGATCAGACTGCCAGTCGGCAGCGGCAGCGGCGGCGGCGGTGGCAGCGGCAGCGGGGGCAGTAACTGCGCCGCGGCCCGAAGCGGCGCAAACCCGGCGAAGACGACCACCGCCAGCAGGGCTGCGGCGCGAGCAATTCTCTTGTTCATCGCACCGCCCCCACGGCTTCGGAGGCGTTCAGGTAGCCGGCTCCGACCTCGTGCTCCTGGTAGTGCGGCATTGGCGTTGCCGTCACTTCCAGCGCGGACTTGACCTGATCGGGAGTAAGTGCTGGATTGGCCTCCAGCATCAGGGCGACGGTTCGCGACACGTGCGGGGTTGCCATACTGGTGCCGCTCGCCGCCGCGTAGTGCACCGCGTCGCTGCCGAGGTTGACCAGATCGACGGCGAAGAAGCTGTTCATGACGATACCCGTGGTTGCGCGGGCCGACGCGATATCCACGCCGGGCGCGGTGAGCGTCGGGTGATAGAGAGGATCTCCGGGAATGCCGCGCGAGGAGAACTCCGCCAGCGTGCGCCCGTCCTTGTGTCCTGCAGCCGCGCAGATCACCCACGGCGCGACGCAGTAAGGGCTCAGCGTGTTCAAGTCAGGCCCGTCGTTGCCCGCGGCGAACACCACGACCAGCCCGGCATCGTGGGCGATCCTGCTCGCCACGTTGACGGGGTCATCGGGCGCGAAGGCGCCGCTGGCCCCCCAACTGTTGGAGATCACCCGGATGCCGTACTTCAGCCGGTTTTGCAAGACCCAATCGAAGCCCTCGAGCGCGGTGAGGATGAACAGCGCCTCGCCGGCGCCGATGCCGACCAGCTTCGAATCGATGGCGACGCCGCGATACTTGCCGGCGAGCGCAGCCCCGCTCCCGCCGGCGATCCCGGCGACATGCGTGCCGTGCCCGCTGCTCGTGTCGGTGGTGGAAAGGCCTTCGAGAACCAGCGGCCCGCTCCCGAACAGGTCGGGAGCGAGCTTCACGTTCTGGACCACTTTGGTCCCGAACGGCAGGTCCCGATGGGTCGCGTCGATGCCGGAGTCGATCACGGCCATGGCGACACCCTTGCCGGTGACGCCCGGTTTGCTCCAGAGGCGATTCGCGCCGATGAGGGGGACGCTTTCGTCGACAAAGTAACTGAGCCGGCGATTGAAATAGATCGACCGCAGGCCGGGGAGAGCGGGCAGAATGAGAATCTGCGGGCTGGTGCCCTGCACGCCCACCATCGGCAGGGCGCGAAGCGGACGCACCTGAACCCCGGTGGCGCGGAGCGCAACCAGATCGCCTGCGGTGGGGTAGTGATCGAAGGTTAGCACCGCCTCGATGGGCTGGTCCAAGCCCGCGGAGCGGAGCACCGAAGAGAGAACGGGGTCGATGTTTATTGGCGAGACTGGAAATCCGCGAACGCCCCCGGGCAGCGGCAGCAGATTCAGCTGTGCCGTCGCGAGGTCCGCGGTCAGAGCGAGCACTGCGAGAGCGACAAGGCGCAACAGAACAGCCGGCATCGCAGTCCGTCCTCTTATGTTGGTGTTTCGGGGTAAAGCTTGAAAGTAGCGCACGCCCGTGTCGAGCGTGTGAAGTGCGCTTGGGCCGTTCGGCTTAGCTCGTCGCTGGTTTGGCTGCCGCGCTGTCGCGGCGCTGCGCTGTGCGTCGTTCCTCTCCAGCGCGTCGTTCTTGCAGAGGACGCCGTACTTCCCGACTACGCCGTTCTTGCTGCTGGCGCCGTTCTTGCCACCGACGCGCGTCTCTGAACCATTGGTATGCGGTCGTTTCGTCGGGAAAGCTGCGGACATTCAACCCGTGCTGTCGCGCGATCACTTCGACGTACTCGTGGGAAAGCTGGAGGTCCCTGGAATCACCCAGCAGCGCGATGCGCCGCGACGACGCGGCTGCAAGCTCGCGGAAGTGCTCGATCAACCCGTGCCGCTCGACCTGAAATATCGGCTTCGACGAACGAACCAAGATCAGGATGCACGGGCAGCGTGTCTCCTTGCTTGCGCTGACGATCGCCCGGAAAAAGCTGTTCGTTTCCGCAACGGTCTCACGGCCGAATAATTCCGCCCGCAGAACGCCTCGGTCGAGGGTGATCCTGTAGCCCATGGCGCTCCAAGGCGCCGGCAAGTGGTTTGTATCCGTACCTGTCACCACAATAGTTCACAGGCCCGGCACCTCCGCCCCCGCGCCGGGCTTTGGCATATCGTACGGAAGTTTATGGATTGCCGATGATGCATTTCCATCACCCATGTCTAGTCCGAATAGACTAGTTTCTGGTAGCACTATTTCACTATTTCTTCCGGATACCGGCCGCGAACCGCTCACAGCGTGAGAGCCGGCGCCTGTTGTTCGCATATATTTCGACTCTGACCCTCAGAAGAAGGTTAGTCCGACCGGGGTACGCTCAGCCGGGCTGCGCGGCACAGCGCTTGTAACAGAGCGCGCATAGCGTGGCAACAGTGCCTCAAGCTCGCCTAAGGCGACAGTCCTTTCGGTGATCTGTGGCTGGGCGTGAATGGGGCAGACCGCGCATGCCACGCCACCCTCGATCCTGGTTTCGTGATGTGCCGTTGCTCATCCTCCAGCGCGGCAGCAATCGCGCGGCGTCGTTCTACGCGGAGGAGGATTATCGGTTCTATCTGCACTGGCTGCAGCTCAACGCCGAGCACTATGGCTGCGCGATCCACGCGTACGTGCTGATGACCGATCACGTGTATCTAATGCTGACTCCGAAAGAGCGCGACAGCGCCTCGAAGCTCATGCAGTCATTGGGGCGGCGCTATGTGCAATACGTGAACCGAGTCCATCGCCGCAGCGGCGCCTTGTGGGAGGGACGCTTCAGGGCGAGCCTGCTGGAGGCCGAGAGCCATCTGTTGACTTGCTCCCGATATATCGAGCTCGACCCAGTGCGGGAGGCGGTGGTCAAGCATGCGGCGGACTATATTTGGTCGAGCTACCGGCATCACGCGCTCGGCACGCCCGACCGAATCGTTACGGAGCATGCGCGGTTCAATGCGCTTGGCGCAACGCCTGCGGAACGCGCCGTGGCTTACCGCGCCTTGTTTCGCACGCAACTGGATGAGCGGGAGCTGAATGCAATACGGAGCGCTCTGAATCATGGGGGCATCTTGGGCAGCGATCGCTTTATCGAGCGTCTCAAAAAAATGCCGGAACAGCCGCAGCACAAAACCAGCGAGACGAACGGCCGTTGCTCCATCAGGGATTCGATAGCGTAACGGTGCCGGGTGCGCAGATGGTCCGCTCGCGCGTCGTGTCGCGGGCCCGTCAGGGTGTATGTTCCGTTCGGGAGTTTGTCGTGTACCCGGTGGCCGACTAGGCAGCGGGCCCCCGCGTCCAAGTTGATGCCGTCGTACTTGAACTGGACGCCGACTCCTCCGACGTTATCGGAGGCGTCGCCGTCACTGTACGCTGATGACGCTGTCGCTGATCGTCACGATCCTGGTGCCCACCAGCACGGTCCAGACGCCGCCGGTGTTGCTCGCGCTCGCCGTGGTCGGCGTGCAGCCCACGTTGAGCAGCGCGATGAATTCCGCGGCCCCCAGCAGATCGGCGCTGTAGAAATCGCCGTGCCATTGCGGCGGGAAGCTGCCGCTGGGCGCGACGGTGAACAGGTTGGTCTGGGTGAAGTGCATCGTCGGCCCGGCGAGCATGCTGACGCACAGGCTCTGGCCGTTGTTCTGGATCGAGATCTGCTGGTCCGAGACGACATTCATGGGATTTAGCGCATGGATGTTCCACTCCCACTGGCGCGCGGTAGCGGAGGCGAGCTTGTCGTACACGAGGGCAAGGTTGGGAGGCAGGTACACCATCGCGCGCTTGGCCTGCGTGAGCGCCCCGCCGTAGGACTGCGTGGCGTCGCCCGTGACGATGTCGTGGTCCGGGTTGAGATCGTAGTTGGTGATCGCGCCCGAGCCCACGCTGCCGCTTTGCTCGAATACAACCTGGCCTTGGCCGCCGTCGAAGGTGATCGCGTTATGCGCGCGGGTCTGCTTGTACCACTGCCACCAGTGCGGCGTCTGGTAGCCGTCGTAGTAGCCCGAGTCGATCGCGAGGCGCTGGCCGCCGGAGTTGATGACGAAGCTGTTCTGATCGGCATGGCTGTGATTGAACGAACCAAAGGCGCTGCTCTTGAAAAACAGCGAGACGCGCGCCGCATCCGAGAGGTCGCTGTGCATCGCCACCCAGCCGATCGTGGGGAACAGCGCGAAGTTGGGCGTGCCGGCGGGATATGGCGCCGGGCTGGCATCGGCGGGCGGCGCCAGCAGCAGCTCGAAGTGTCTCGGGTCCTCTCCCGAGAGTTGCGAGGCGTACCAGCGCCCCAGCGATGTCGGCGCGAACAACGTATAGGCCTTGCCAATGCGCGCCCAGTTTTCGGTCGTCAAGCTCTCGGCGCCATCGCCGAAGGGGCCCGCCCCCGCCGAGATGCCTGGCGGCAGAAAGTAGGCAATGAAGCGCGGATAGTTGCGCGCCCACGCCTTCTGCGCGAGGTCGACCGCCACCGTCCAGCGCAGCGTATACCAGGCGACCAGGTTGCCGCCGGTGATCCATTGCGCGTAAGCCGTGCCGTCGCCGAACCCGCCACTTTCTCCGCCCCAGGGGCTGGTCCAGTGAACGGCAAGCGGCAGCGCGTCGCGCAGCCAGCTCTGCGCCTCGGGAACGTCGCCGGCGAGCAATGTGGAAATCGCCGCGAGGTAGGTCAGGGTGATGTTGCCGTGCGCATCGTAGGGCTGGATGGCGACGCGCGCGCGGCTGCCGATGATGTCGTTGTACATGTCGCTGGCGCGAACCAGTATCGCGGCGAGCAGCTGGTTTTTTTGGTCGGCGTTCAGTTGGGGATACAGCCAGTCGTAGGCGAGGGTGAGCGTCCAGGCAATCTGGCGCGAGGCCTCGTCCACGTTTGCATAGGCCGTGGTGCCGCGCGGATCCCAGGAAGCGAGGTTCTGCAAGCGGCGCAGGGCGTCGACGAAGTACTGGTTTTGCCCTGTGACAAGCCAGGCGAGCGCCACATTGAGCGTGCGCTGGCACTCGTCGTCCGTCATCAACGAGATCCAGGTGGTCGGCGCGGCGGGGAGGGCACTTGCGAGCCACTTGTCCGCCCCGGAGATCACCGCCGCCAAATCGGTTTGCCGCTGGCTGAACATCGCCTGTTGGGTCGTGGGGTCGGGCAAAGCGCGCGGGTGCGCTTTGGCGCTTGCGCGGTTGAAGAGGACAGTCCAATCGGGAACCAAGAACGCGACGGCAGCCGCATCCACCGTGAAACGGCGCGAGCGGCTCTGCTGGGTTCCGTTTGCGTTGGTCGCCTGCACCTGCCATGCATAGCTTCCGGCCGGCAACACTTCGTCCCAGTTGATCCAGTTGCGTGCCGCGCTGTTGCTTCGGGTGTGACCGTCGGGATAAGTGAGGGTGACCTGGTACTGGGCGTCCGCACTCAAGTCGGGCCAGCTGAAGTCCGGCGGGGTTTGTTCGACGCTCGCACAGTCGGCGGGCCACACCTGTGCCGACGATTGGCTCAACGGGATCGAAGCCATCCAGTCGGGCGTCGTATCCGGCACACAGGCCTGAGCCCTGGCTGCGTGAGGCAAACCCGCGGCCAGGAGAAACGTAAGCGCGGCAGCGCGCAACGCCATATGCAAGGGCCTAGCTTCGCGCGTGATTGTAGAACAGAGAGAAGAACAGGGAGAAGAACACAGAAAAGGGGGCATTTTCCTCATCGTTTCAAGCATACCCCAGTCGTTGTTTTACGCCCCCTATTCGGCCTGATGCACCAATCGGACTATCGCGAATGTGCCCGCCTCCGACGTTGCCCGGGCGGCATCTGGTCCGTTTGCGTTGGTCGAGGTTGAAATACTGCAGTTTCAGGGGGTTGCGCCGAGTGGCAGCTGGCGGCGGATGTCCTCTAATCTACCGACAGCATCGTCCCCGCGCCAAATCTGAAATTGGCCGCGTCCCAGAACTGGCCTTTGGAGGAGTCATCGGCATTGGCAAAGCGAACGGCATAATCAGCCTTGTCTTTTGTCCCCGGCCAAATGTCGGGCATGCTGATGTACACGTCGTAGGCTCCGGCGGCCGGAACGGTCACGGGAACGACAATGCTGTAGGAAGCCGTGGCCTGTGGTGGAAGGAGTCTCATGTCAGCGCCGCTGCCTGAAAACACGGCCCCGCTCGACGTATTCCTGAGGGTCACCACGAGGCTGCGGGCGCTGAAAATCCTCGACCAGCCCACATTGCGAAGATTGATTTCGAAGTTGACCGTGCTGCCGGCAGCAGCGCTTTGCGGGTGAGAAATCGAATCGAGCTGGAAGCGATAGCCAAGGGATCGCCTGATCTCCGGGTAGCAACCCTGAGCTCTCCAGCCATCGTCAAAGGAAGTGCCCCAGTCGTCGCGCAAATAGCGCCAATGGTAGGTGGCGCCGTCGTTAAGCACGTCGGCGCAAGCCGTGTACTGGCCGCCGTTGCAGTTTTCCCCGCCCGTCGTCGTCCAGTTGGATGCCTGTGCGTGATAGGCGCGGAATTGATTGTGTGCCGGTGTTCTCCCCGTCGGGTAGACTCCGGCAGCCCAATACGTTCCGGCATCATCCTGGTTGTAAAGAAAGCAGTCATTGTGAATGCCGGAGCGCGCCTGATGGGTGCCGCTAAAGGCCTGCGACCCATCCAGCGGTGCGGGGTACCATGCCTCCAGGTCCTCCAGCGTTCTCCAGCCGATTGGAATCGCTGCAGGAACCGCGGTCAGAAGCGCGTCGCGGACTGCAGCCCGGGCCGCGGCGGTGGGCGTCGGATTGCCCACGCTGGGTTCGGTTGAAAATGCCCATTCACCGTAGGTGCCGAGAAATCCGCCGTGAACGGCTGCAATGACGTCCACATTAGCCGCGAAGAACGGCGCGAGCTGCGCGATATGACCGAGAATTGTCGACAACGTCGGCTCAGGTCCGCCCCCCACGTTGTCGTAGCTGAACTGCATCACCATTTTTGTTCCCGTTGCGCGATGCAAAGCAGCGCCTGCGTTGAGCGAATCCAGGAATGACTGGGGCAGCGTTGGCGTATAGACGTAGTTGGCTAAACTCTGGCGATGCGACGTCAAACGATACCCAGCGTCGTGCTGCGCAACCAGCCATGAAGAATCCAGATCCGTCAGATTTGTGAACATGCGCGAGAATCCACGCTCGGGGTTCGGAAATTCGTCGAGAGCGCCCGTAAATGTGGCCGCTTGCGGCGTTCCTCCCGTAGAGACAGGCGTCGTCACCGCCACCGCCGGGGTCCATGGCGACGGATTACCCGCCGCGTCGTAGGCGCTCACGCGGTAGTTGTAAGTGGTGCCGGCGATAAGGCCGCTGTGAGTAAATGACGTGGCTGCCGTAGCCGTGAGCGCCACGTCATTGAGATAGACCCAATAGCCGGTCACGCCGACATTGTTAGTTGAGGCATTCCAGGCGAGATTGATCTGGGTCGAGGAGAGCGCGCTACCGACCAGGCCGGTCGGGACAGACGGTACCTGGGTGCCGGGCAGCGCAGGTGTCGTCACCGCCACCGCCGGGGTCCATGCCGACGGATTACCCGCCGCATCGTAGGCGCTCACGCGGTAGTTGTAAGTGGTGCCGGCGATAAGGCCGTTGTGAGTAAATGACGTGGCTGCCGTAGCCGTGAGCGCCACGTCATTGAGATAGACCCAATAGCCGGTCACGCCGACATTGTCAGCTGAGGCATTCCAGGCGAGATTGATCTGGGTCGAGGAGATCGCGCTACCCACCAGGCTGGTGGGGACAGAGGGGGCTTGGGTGTCCGGCGGCGTCGTCACCGCCACCGCCGGGGTCCATGGCGACGGATTACCCGCCGCATCGTAGGCGCTCACGCGGTAGTTGTAAGTGGTGCCGGCGATAAGGCCGTTGTGAGTAAATGACGTGGCTGCCGTAGCCGTGAGCGCCACGTCATTGAGATAGACCCAATAGCCGGTCACGCCGACATTGTCAGCTGAGGCATTCCAGGCGAGATTGATCTGGGTCGAGGAGATCGCGCTACCCACCAGGCTGGTGGGGACAGAGGGGGCTTGGGTGTCCGGCGGCGTCGTCACCGCCACCGCCGGGGTCCATGGCGACGGATTACCCGCCGCATCGTAGGCGCTCACGCGGTAGTTGTAAGTGGTGCCGGCGATAAGGCCGTTGTGAGTAAATGACGTGGCTGCCGTAGCCGTGAGCGCCACGTCATTGAGATAGACCCAATAGCCGGTCACGCCGACATTGTCAGCTGAGGCATTCCAGGCGAGATTGATCTGAGTCGAGGAGATCGCGCGACCCACCAGGCCGGTGGGGACAGAGGGCGCCTGGGTGTCCGGCGGCGAGGGCGTCGTCGCTGAAGAGATGGGGGTGGCGGAAGCAGAAGCGAGGGTGGTACGCGCGGAAGCGAGCACGGCGGGACCGGAGGCGGGGATGGTGGCAGCTCCGGCGGTGCCGACACTGATGCCGGTGTCGCTGATCGTCACGATCCTGGCGCCCACCCGCGCGCTCCAGACGCCGCCGGTGTTGCTCGCGCTCGCCGTGATCGGCGTGCAGCCCACGTTGAGCAGCGCGATGAATTCCGCGGCCCCCAGCAGATCGGCGCTGTAGAAATCGCCGTGCCACTGCGGCGGGAAGCTGCCGCTGGGCGCGACGGTGAACAGGTTGGTCTGGGTGAAGCGCATCGTCGGCCCGGCGAGCATGCTGACGCACAGGCTCTGGCCGTTGTTCTGGATCGAGATCTGCTGGTCCGAGACGACATTCATGGGATTTAGCGCATGGATGTTCCACTCCCACTGGCGCGCGGTAGCGGAGGCGAGCTTGTCGTACACGAGGGCAAGGTTGGGAGGCAGGTACACCATCGCGCGCTTGGCCTGCGTGAGCGCCCCGCCGTAGGACTGCGTGGCGTCGCCCGTGACGATGTCGTGGTCCGGGTTGAGCTCGTAGTGGGTGATCGCGCCGTAGCCCATCTTGCCGTCGTGCTCGAAGAAGAGCTGGCCCTGGCCGCCGTCGAAGGTGATGGCGTTGTGCGCGCGGGTCTGCTTGTACCACTGCCACCAGTGCGGCGTCTGGTAGCCGTCGTAGTAGCCCGAGTCGATCGCCAGGCGCTGGCCGCCGGAGTTGATGACGAAGCTGTTCTGATCGGCGTGGCTGTGATCGAACGAGCCGTACGGTGCCGGGCTCGACTTGAAGTAGACCGAAGTGCGCGCCGGGTCGGCGAGGTCGCTGTGCATCGCCGCCTGGCCGAGCGACGGGAACGCGGCCGAGTTGGGCATCGCCTCCGCAAGCACATTCGACGCGAGGTCCGCAAGAGGGGAGAGCAGGTACTCGATTCGCGTCGGGTCCTCTCCTGAGAGCTGCGAGGCGTACCAGCGCGCCAGCGATGTCGGCGCGAAGTGCGTATAGCCCTTCGCGAAACTCGCCCACGCTTCGCGCAGCGCCTGCTCGGCGCCGTCGCCGAAGACCCCCGAGGGAGTGCCCGGAGGAAGAAAGTACGCGATGAACCGCGACCAGTTGCGCACCCAGGCTTTCTGCGAGAGATCCACGCCGGCCGACCAGCGCAGGAGGTACCAGGGCACCAGCAGCTCGCCGACCTCCCAAGTGCCGAAGGCGTCGGCGTTGGCAAAGCCGCCTTCCTCGGTGCCCCACGGATTGGTGGCGTTGAGCGCGAGCGGCAGCGAACCCTGCAGCCAGGTATTCGCCTCGCTCAGGTCGCCCGCCAGCAGGGTCGAGATCACTGCGAGCACGACCAGCGTCTGATTGCCCCGGGAGTCGCGCGGGTGCTTTGCGATTCGCGCGCGCGGCCCGATGACATCGTTGTACATGTCGCTGCCGCGGGCCAGTATCGCGGCGAGCAGCAGGTTTCTTTGGCCGGTGTCCAGTCGCAGATACAGCCAGTCGTAGGCGAGGCTGAGCGTCCAGGCAATCTGGCCCGAAGCCTGAGCCGCGTTGGCGTACGACGTCGAGCCGCGCGCATCCCAGGAGGCGAGGTTCAGCACGCGGCGCAGGGCGTCGGCGAAATAGATGTCCTGCTTGGTGTAGAGGTAGGCCATCAGCGAATTGAGCGTGCGCATGCACTCGTCGCGCACTTGGGATTCGACCGGGCCGCCCGGCGCGAGCGGCAGCGCGCCGGGGAGGAGGCTCTTGACCGCGGCTGCGAGCCCCGACACTGCGGACTGGCGATCGCCCAGCATCAACGCAAGGGTAGTCGGGTCGGGCAGTCCGCGCGGATGCGCCTCGGCCGTGAGGCGGCCAAGCAGAGTCGCGGCGTCGGGCACGAGGAACGCGGTGGCATCGGCACTGACCGTGAACTGGCGCGCGCGGCTCACCCTGGTGCCGCTCGAATCGCTGAGCTGCACCTGCCACGAGTAGCCGCCCGCCGGCAGCACTTCGTTCCAGTTGATCCAGTTTTGCGCCGCTGCGAGCGTCCTGGCGCGGCCGTCCGGATAGGTCAGGGTCACTTGGTACACGCCATCGGAGCTGATGTCGGGCCAGCCGAAATCAGGCGGGCTTTGCTCGACCGATTCGCACTCGGCCGGCCGGATCGGCGCCGCGAGCGGGTCGCTCGTCGCCATCCAGTCTGGCGTCGTGCCCGGGGCGCAGCTCTGGGCCTTGGCCGCGAAAGGCAAACCCGCGGCCAGAAGGAGCGCGTACAACGCGGCCCGCAGCGCGCGAGCCGAATGTTTGGCTGCCCTCGCGCGCGAAGAACCACCGCAGTTGAAACCGCTCCAGCGGCTGCTCACTTTCGCCCCCCATCGTTGAACACCCACGTTGTTGTCGTTGAGCATCTACGTCGCTGTCGTTAAACGTCGACGCGAATGTCGGGGCGGAGACTACAGAGCGAGCGCGCGCGATGCGGTGATTTCGATCACCCGCAGCGCACCATTCGGGGACTTCGATCACGCGCAGTGCGTTTATTTTTTACAAGAAACTACAAGGCGAGTGGGATTCGATGACTTCTGTCACGCGCGTCGTGAGTCAATGACTTTTCTCATAGGTAAATTGCGGCATTTCGTCGTCGGACAAAAGGGCAAAGAAATTTGTGGGCGGCAGGAAATATCAGCCGAATCCGGCGGCGTGAACTTCCAGCGCCCCGCTCAGGGCATCGGCGGCGCTTCGGGGCTAGTCCGGTCGGGGCATGCCGGGAGGGGTTGCGGCGTCTAGTTCTGTAACAGAGCACCGATACCGTGGCGCATGGTCCCTATGGTGAAGTTGTCACACGAGGAGAAATCATGAAGCTGCTTAAGCATCTGCTGGTAGTAGTGATCGCGGCTACGGGAGTGATTGGGTCTGCCCGGGCTCAGACGCAGGGCCACACCTTCGATCTGAGCACCATCACGCCGGCTGGCAATTCATTTTCCGATTCATTCCCTTCGGGCTCGTTCGTGGATACGTTCACGTTCACGGTCGACGCGAATAACCACATCATCACCGGCGGCGTCACGGCTGCCTCGAACGTCAGCGGGGGGACACTGGCCCTGTTCAATGATTCCAATGGGCACGTGCAGGTCTTCAGCGGGAGCCCAGCGCCGCAAACGGCCGATTTCGCTCCGGGCAACTATTCCGGGCAGCTATCGGGGAGCGTCGCCGACCCGAAGGCGGGCAGTGGTAGCTTCACTTTCTCGGTCGCGGCCAACCCTGAGCCGGCCGAGTGGGCGCTATTGCTGTGCGGCCTCGTGGTCGCGGGATTCATCGCTCGGCGCAAAATCAGCTTGGTGGCAGCCTGACCCTGCCCGCGCGCCCGCATGCGGCGCGCGATTTCTCTCTTTAGGTAGCGAACCGTCGCGCGCCCCTGGGGGCGCGCGACGTGCGTTCCGGCGCCGGATAGTCCAAACGGACCACGGCTGAAAATCGGCAATGCCAATAAATGTCGCTGGGCTACTCTGAACCCATGGTCAACGGACGCCTCTGCTCATCGGTATCGCGCTGACGCTCGCCCTGTCCTCGTGCGGCAAGGCTGATGTCAAGAAAGGCTCAGGTCAGATCGTCGCGAAAGTCAACGGCGACGAGATTTCGGTGCATCAGATCAATAACGCGATCGCGCGCGGCGACGCTATCCCGTCGGACGAGGCGAAGCAGGCGGCCGCCCAGACCCTTGAGCGGATCATCGATCCGGTCGGGGCATGCCGGGACCGGTGTCTAGTTCTGTAACAGAGCACCGATACCGTGGCGCGGTCCCTATGGGTGAAGTTGTCACACGAGGAGAGAACATGAAGCTGCTCAAGCTTCTGCTGGTAGTAGTGATCGCGGCTACGGGAGTGATCGGGTCTGCCCGGGCTCAGACGCCGCCGGGAAACACCTTCAATCTGGGCACCCTCACGCCGGCTGGCGTATCACAGCCCGATTCATTCCCTTCGGGCTCGTTCCGCGATACGTTCAATTTCACGGTCGACGCGAGTAACCACATCGTCACCGGCGGCGTTACGGCTGCCTCGAACGTCAATGGGTCACTGACCCTGTGGCATGGTGATCCTACGGCCCAGTTTCTCTTCAGCGGGAGCTCCGCGCCGCAATTCAATTCGACCGATTTCACTCCTGGCAACTGGTCCGCGGAGATATTCGGGAGCGTCGTCGACCCGAAGGCGGGGAACGGCACATTCACTTTCTCGATGGCGGCCAACCCTGAGCCGGCCGAGTGGGCGCTGCTGCTGTGCGGCCTCGTGGTCGCGGGATTCATCGCTCGGCGCAAGATCGGCTTGGTGGCAGCCTGACCCTGCCGCACGCCCGCATGCGGCGCGCAATTTCTCTCCTCATTTACTCGGTAGCGAGCCGTCGCGCGCCCGCATGGGGCGCGCGATGTGCGTTCCGGCGCCGGATAGTCCAAACGGACCATGGCTGAAAATTGCCAATAAATCGCCAAAAAATGTCGCTGGGCTATTCTGAACCTATGGTCAAGCCACGTCTCTGCGCACCGGTGCTGATCGCGCTGGTGCTCGCGCTGTCGTCGTGCGGCAAGGCTGATGTCAAGAAAGGCTCAGGTCAGATCGTCGCGAAAGTCAACGGCGACGAGATTACGGTGCATCAGATCAATAACGCGATCGCGCGCGGCGACGCTATCCCGTCGGACGAGGCGAAGCAGGCGGCCGCCCAGACCCTTGAGCGCCTCATCGATCAGGAGCTCCTCGTGCAGAAGGCGCTCAAGGACAAGCTCGATCGCGATCCGCAAGTCATGCAGGCGATCGAGGACGCGAAACGGCAGATTCTGGCGCGGGCCTACATCGAAAGAGCCGCGGCCGCCTCGTCAACGCAGAGCCCCGAGGAGATCAGGAAGTTCTACCAGGACAATCCAGCGTTGTTCGAGCGAAGGCGCATCTACCGCATGCACGAGCTGACGGTGGTCGCGCCGCCGGAGAGACTCGACGCGCTGAAGGCCGCAACCGCCGGGGCGAAAGGCCTGCAAGAGGTCAGCGCGTGGCTCAAGTCCCAGAAGCTCGCGTTCGAGGACGCGATTTCCAACCGGCCCGCGGAACAGGTGCCGCTCAATATCCTGCCTCGGCTGCTCGAAATGCGCGAGGGGCAGATCGCCGTGATTCCGACCTCGCGCGGGGCATCGGTCGTCCAGCTGCTGCAAGCGCAGGACGCCTCGCTCAGCGAGCAGCAGGCCACACCGATCATCGAACGATACCTGCGCAGCCGCAAGCAACTCGCGCTCGCCCAGGCCGAGGTGAGGAGGCTGCGTGAACAGGCGAAGATCGAGTACGTTGGCGAATTCCAGGCGCCACGAGCGCAGCCTGCCTCGAGCAGCACCCCGCGCGGCGGCGTCGATGATCGCGATGAGGCCATCAGGCGTGGTCTCGCCGGGCTGAGATAGGCCTGAACCACAGAAATCATGACCCATCTCCGATCACGGTGGTTCGCTGCGCTCGCCGGAGTCGCGCTGCTCGCGCTCGCGATCCGCGGTCAAGCCGATCCCCGCGAGACTCTTGGAGCCGGCGACAGCATACGCGTAACGGTGTTCCAGAATCCGGATCTCACCACGGAAACGCGCATCACCGAGCGGGGCACGATCATGTTCCCGCTGATCGGCGAGGTTGCGCTCGCCGGGCAGACGCCCACGGCGGGCGCGGTTCACATTGCCGCGGCATTGAGGCAGGGCAACTACATCAAGAATCCGCAGGTGAGCCTGTCGGTCCTGCAGGTGCGCAGCCGGCAGGTTTCGGTGCTTGGTCAGGTCGGCCGCCCCGGACGATATGCCCTTGACGATGTCAACTCGAAGCTGACCGACATCCTGGCACTTGCGGGCGGAATCAGTCCGGCCGGCGACGACGTCGTCACCGTCACGGTTGAGCGCGGCGGCCAGGTGAAGAAGCTGGAGATCGATGTGCCGAAGATGTACCGCAGCGGGGACCTGTCGAAGAACATCGAGGTCGAGAGCGGCGACACGATTTTCGTTCAGCGCGCGCCGGTTTTCTACATCTACGGCGAAGTGCAGCGCGCAGGCGCCTACCGGCTGGAGCCCGACATGGTGGTCATGCAAGCGCTTTCCCTGGGCGGCGGCTTGACGCCGCGCGGCACCGATCGCGGTCTGAAGATCAACCGCCGCACGCCAGACGGCTCGGTGCGCAAGCTCGATGCGAAGCTCACCGATCTCGTGCAGCCCGATGACGTGATCTATGTCAGCGAAAGCCTACTTTAGGGGGTGCGAGCCGCCTAAAGGCCGGCGCACGACACCACAAGCGGCGTGAACCTCAATCTGTTTCTTTCGGCATTGCGCGCGCGCCTCGGCATGTTTGCCCTGGCGCTGGCCGCCACCATCCTGGCCGCCACCGTGGCGAGCCTGCTGTGGCCGAAATCCTATAAGGCGACGGCGTCCGTTCTGGTGGATGCCAACAAGGACGAGCAGTCGCTGAGCAACGTCCTGCTCCCTCCGCGCGAGAGGATCAGCTACATGCAGACACAGATGGATATCATCACCAGCGAGAGAGTGGCGCGCAAGGTCGTGCAGGACCTGAAGCTCGCCGAGAGCCCGGCGTCGCGCACGGCCTTCGAGGAAGAGGCGGGAGGCAAGGGCTCGATCGAGGACTGGCTGGCCGAGACCCTGCTCAAGCGGCTGAAGCTGGAGACCACGCAGAGCAGCGTCATCCAGATCAACTTTTCATCCGTCGATCCCCGCTTTTCGGCGCTGGTCGCCAACGCGTTCGCCAAAGCCTACATCGACACGATGCTCGAGCTGCGCGTGGAGCCCATGCAGCAGGCGGCGGTGTGGTTCGCCGAGCAGCTGAAGGGCCTGCGGGCCAATCTGGAGAACGCTCAGGCCAAGCTCACGGATTATCACCGGCAGAAGGGGATCATCTCGGCCGACGAGCGCCTTGATGTCGAGAACACGCGGCTGGGAGATCTCTCCACCCAGCTGGTGAAGACGCAGGAGCAGACGTTCGACCTGGACACCCGGGAGCGGCAGGCGCTCGCTTTTCGCAGGCAGGGCGCATCCCCGGACAAACTGCCGGACGTTCTCGCCAACGCGCAGGTGCAGAAGCTGAATGCCGACCTGCTGCACGGCGAAGTGAAGCTGCAGGAACTGGCCGCGCAGTACGGCACCAACTATCCCCAATACCAGAGTCAGCTCTCCGAGAACCGCAGCCTGCGCGAGAAACTCGATGCCGAAATGAGCAAGGTCGTGGCGGGGATCGAGAATTCGAAGCGCCAGAGCGTGCAGCGCGAGGCGGAGTTGAACGCGGCGATCGCGGCGCAGCGCGCACGGCTGCTCGAGCTCAAGCAGCAGCGCAATGAGCTGACGGTACTCACGCGCGACGTGGAGTCCGCGCAGCGCACCTACGACGCGGCGATGCAGCGCTCTGTCATCAGCCAGGTCGAAAGCCGCGCGAGCCAGACCAATGTCGCGTTTCTCAACCCGGCGGTGGCGCCGATTAAGCCTACCTATCCCAAGCTCGTCCTCAACATCGCCCTGTCGGTGGTCGTCGGAACCATGCTTGGCATCGGCCTTGTCATCCTGATCGAGATGTTCGACCGCCGGGTGCGCGCTCCGAGCGACCTGGACTACGGGCAGCAGGTACCGCTGCTCGCCGTGCTCAACGCGCGGCTGCCCGCCGGAAATTCCCTGCTCGGCCGGCTTATCGGCACTCGACACGCCTTGCCGACCCTGCGCTGAAGCATGCCGACGAAAGCTCAGGAAAACGTCCTGCCGATCGAAGGATCGGGGCGCGTGCTTGCGCGTCACGACCGCCGCATCGGCAGCCTCCTCGCGGCAGCGGGAAAGCTCAGCGCGAAGGACATCGAGCAGGTCATGGAGCTGCAGCAGAAGGAGGGATTGAGGTTCGGTGAGGCGGCGCATCGGCTGGGCCTGATTACGCAGGACGACCTGCAGGGCGCGCTCGCCAATCAGTATGATGTTCCCCATATGCTGCCCGGCAACGAACTCATCAACAGCGAGCTCGTCGTCGCGCACCACCCGTTTCACCGCCGCGCCGAGGAGCTGTGGGCGCTGCGCACCCAGCTGTTGATGCGCTGGACCAATCGCGAGGCGAGGCACCGGGCGCTGGCGATCGTCAGTCCGGGCGCCGGCGAAGGGCGAAGTTATGTCGCCGCCAACCTTGCCGTGGTCTTTTCGCAGCTGGGCGAGCGCACCCTCCTGATTGACGCTGACCTGCGCGCGCCGCGGCAGCATCGGATCTTCAACATTCCCGACCGCGTCGGCCTCGCGGCCGTGCTTTCCGGCCGCGCCGATCGTGGCGCGGTGGTGCCGGTGCCGCAATTCGGCACGCTGTCGGTGCTGCCGGCCGGCGCGCCTCCACCCAATCCGCAGGACCTGCTGTCGCGCCATGCGCTCGCCGTTTTGCTGAACGAGTTAGGCGCCGAGTTCGACGTCATTCTCCTCGATACGCCCCCGGCGAAGCTCTACGCGGACGCGCAGAACGTGGCTTTCCGGGCCGGCAGCGTCATGCTGCTCGCCCGCAAGGACCACACCCGCGTTGCCGATACGACGAGCGTGATCCGGGAACTGGGCGATACCGGGGTTCGCATCATCGGTACCGTATTCAACGCATTCTGACCCGGCCGGCCGAAATGTCCGCGCTTTCGCAGCAGCGGCTCTTCGCAGGACGGGAGGCCGAGGGCTTGCTCAGGTGGCTGCCCGTGGCGCTGGGTCTGGCAGTGATGTATGTGCCGACCTACGTCGATCTGGCGCAAAGCCTATGGCAGCAGGAGGCTTATGCCCATGGGCCGATCATCCTCGCAGTGGTGGCGTGGCTGATGTGGCGCCAGCGCGCCACGCTCGCATCCCTGGGAGCGGGGAGGAGCGCGCCGCTCGCGGGTTGGGCAATGCTCGCTTTCGGGCTCGCGCTCTACGCCGTCGGCCGGTCCCAGGGCGTAGCCGTGCTGGAGGTGGGCTCGCACCTGCCGGTTCTCGCCGGCACGGTCCTGCTGCTGCTGGGTTGGCGCGCTTTGGCGCGGCTGTGGTTCCCGCTCTTCTTCCTCGTGTTCCTGGTGCCGCTGCCCGGCTTCATGATCGACATCGCCACCGCGCCGCTCAAGAGCTTTGTGTCGCAGATCGTCGAGTCGATGCTCTATGAGCTGGGGTATCCGATTGCGCGCTCAGGAGTGATCCTGATGATCGGGCAGTATCAGATGCTGGTGACTGACGCCTGCTCCGGGCTCAACTCGCTGTATAGCCTCGCCGCGCTGGGGTGCCTGTATTTATACCTGACCGGCCCGGGAACAGCCCTGCGCAGCGCGGCGCTGCTCGCGAGCATCGTGCCGATCGCTCTCGTGGCTAACGTCGCGCGGGTGCTGATCCTGACCCTGATCACTTTTTACTTCGGAGAGGAGGCGGGCCAGAGTTTCCTGCACGGATTCGCGGGGATGACGCTGTTCGCGACCGCGCTGCTGCTGCTCTTGGGGCTCGATGCCCTGCTAGAGCGGCTGCCGGTCTGGAGCGGGCGGGAGGCGCCAAAATGAGGTACTTCGGCTGGAATTTCCTGCTGGCGGGCGCGGCCATGGTTCTCGCCGCCGGCGCCGCGCTCGCGCTCAAGCCTTCGCGCCTGTCCCAGCACACGGCGGCATTCGAGCTCGAAGCGGTCATCCCGCGCTCCTTCGGCAGCTGGATCATCGATCCGAACATGGTTCCGATTGCTCCGGCCCCCGACGTGCAGGCCAAGCTGGACCGACTCTACAGCCAGGTCGTGAGCCGCACCTACGTCAATTCCCGGGGCGAGCGCGTGATGCTGGTGGTGGCCTACGGCGGCGAGCAGAGCGATGCCCTGAAGGCGCACCGGCAGGAGGTGTGCTATGCCGCGCAGGGGTTCGAGATCATGAACGTCCTGAACGAAAATCTGCGCTTGCGCGAAAAAACGGTTCCCGTGACGCGCATGCTCGCCGTGCGCGGGTCGCGCTCGGAACCCGTCACTTACTGGTTCACCATGGGGGACCGAGTGGTCCTTGGCCGCCTCGAGCGGCTGATGGTGCAGCTCAGGTACGGTCTGTCCGGCCGGATCCCCGATGGCATGCTGGTGAGGGTATCGAGCATTTCCTCAAACCCGGCGCGGGCTTTCAACGGGCAGGAGGAATTCATCAGCGCGCTGCTTGACGGAATGCGGCAGGGCGACGTTCACAGGCTGCTCGGGTCTTTGCCTGCAACCGGGATATCCCTGGCAGTGCATCGATGAAAATGTCGGCCGGACACTGCCCCTGGGCGAAGTCGTGCTCCGGTTGATCTTCGTCACGAGCTCGTTGTCCCGCGGCGGGGCCGAGCGCCATTCGCTCACGCTCATGAATCGCCTGGGGGAGCGCGCGTACGAGTGCCACTCGGTATACATCAAGAACGACACCGATCAGCTTGATCGCTTGCGATTACGCGGCCGCGGGACTGCGCGATGCCTCAATGCGACAAGATATTTCGATACACGCGCCCTGGCCGATTTCGCCAGGCACATATTGCGCACGAGGCCCTCGGCGATCGTCGCGGCGAACCCATACGCACTGATGTATTCCGTCCTCGCGTTGCGTCGTTCGCGTCTGCGGGTGCCGGTGGTGGTCACTTTTCACACGAACCGGCTCCTCGGGGCAAAGGAGCAGCTGCAGATGGCCGTCTATCGCTGGTTCTTCTGGGCTGCGGATTGTTCGGTCTTCGTTTGCGAAAGGCAGAAGCGCTACTGGCTGCGTCGCGGCGTATTCTCGCGAAGAAACGAAGTGATCTACAACGGCGTCGACACCGACGAGTTTTGCGAAAGATCGACACCCGATGACCGAGGCTTGTTGCGCGGTGCGCTCGGCTTGCGCGACACGGACTATGTGATCGGCATATCAGCGTTGCTGCGCCCGGAAAAAAACCATCTGCAACTGGTCGATGCCGTCGCCGCGCTGCGCAACATGGGCATCCCGGCCCGGGCGCTGGTGATCGGCGACGGCGAGATGCGCGGGGCGATCGAGGCGCGCGCGCGCGAACTCAAGCTCGAAAGCGACATCGTGATCGCGGGATTTCAGAAGGACGTGCGCCCCTATATCGCGGCCTGCGATGCCATGGCGCTGTGCAGCATCACCGAGGCGTTCTCTCTGGCCGCGATCGAGGCCATGGCCTGCGGCAGGCCGCTTGTGCATTCCGATGTCGGCGGCGCCGCGGAGATGATCGTGCCGGGACGAAACGGCTTTCTCTTTCCGGTGGGCGATACGAGAGCGTTTGTCGACAAGCTGGCGGTCCTGGCGAACCGCGCGGTCTCCAGAAGGATGGGATCTCACGCACGCGAAGCGGTTGAAGCCAGGTTTTCGGAAAAGGCGATGGTGGACCGCTACGAGAAACTATTGCTGGAACTCTGTCGAATCCGTCTGAGCGCCATGGAAGCCGTGACCCATTGAATGGCTTGCGCGGCCCCATCCGGCATGCCGCGCCGAGGCGCTCCCCCCAGCGCCGCGCGAGCCGCAGGCGCAGTTTCGGCGCCATGCAGCGACGCGGCCAAGGCCGGGAAAGTCCATCCGGACCATGGCACCGGCAACATTCAATCAATGGCGACTTCCCACAATACGCGAGATCCCCATCCGGCACCCGACCCGCACGATTCGCCGCCCCGGTGAGCCAGACGGACCAAAGTCATGTACGACACAGCGCTAAAGCGTATTGCAGAGCGGCCACGCACCTGGCTCGTGACAGGGGTGGCTGGGTTCATCGGCTCCCACCTGCTCGAAACCCTGCTCAAGCTGGATCAGCGGGTGGTCGGGCTGGACAATTTTTCCACGGGCAGCCGCAACAACCTGGGGCAGGTGGGGGAAGCCGTCACCCAGAGCCAGTGGAAAAATTTTCGTTTCGTTGAGGGGGATATTCGCGCGCTCGACACGTGTCGACGCGCATGCCGCTCGGTGAACCTGGTGCTGCACCAGGCCGGGCTCGGAAGCGTGCCGCGCTCGATTGCAGATCCGATCGGAACTCACGACAGCAACGTCGGCGGATTTCTCAACCTGCTAGTGGCGGCGCACGGCGCCGGCGTGGCGCGCTTCGTCTACGCCGGATCGAGCGCCATCTACGGCGATCATCCCGTATTGCCGAGGGTCGAGTCCGAGATCGGCCGGCCGCTGTCGCCTTATGCGGTCACCAAGTACGTGAATGAGCTGTACGCCGGGACCTTCGCGCATTGCTACGGATTCGACTCGATCGGACTGCGCTACTTCAACGTGTTCGGCCCGCGCCAGGACCCGAACGGGGCTTATGCGGCGGTGATCCCGAAGTGGGTCTGCAGCATGATCCGCAATGAACCCGTCCATATCAACGGCGACGGCGAAACCGCTCGCGATTTCTGCTATGTCGACAATGTGGTGCAGGCGAACCTGCTCGCGGCGCTCGCCGAAGATCCGGCCGCCGTCAACCAGGTCTACAACGTTGCGCTGGGCGAAAGAACTTCGCTTAACGAGCTCTTCGAGCTGATCCGTTCATTGCTCGAGCCGCGCTATCCCCACCTGCGCAATTTTCGTCCGGTCTATCGCAAGTTTCGCGCCGGCGACGTGCGCGTTTCGCAAGCCGACATCGGCAAGGCGAAGCGCCTGCTCGGATACCGGCCGCTCACGCGGGTGAGCGAGGGGTTGGCACGCGCGGTCGACTGGTATGTCGCGAGCTTTGCGCCACAGCCCCCGATCCGCCGCGCGGTGTCGGGGCGCGAGCCGCAAGGCAGCGGATCACCGATTCTCAATTTGACGCCGTCATGATCAGACCCTCTAGCGCGGCGCTTAGCGAACAGGAGAAATGCATGCTTACGGTTGCACGACGTGCCTATGCAGCAGTTTGGCTACTGGCCTTGATTCCGCTCCAGGCGATCGCGCAAGTACCGTGTGTGCCGGGCTTAACGTGCCCCCCGCCCGACACCACCCCGCCGAAGGTCAGGATCACGTCTCCTGCGTCCGGGGCCACTGTCTCCGGCACGATCACCGTGACGGCCGACGCTTCGGACAACAATCGCGTCGCCGGTGTCCAGTTCCAGTCCAACGGCACCAACTTTGGCGCCGAGGCCACCTCTCCTCCCTATCAGGTCACCGCGAACACGAATGCTGTCCCGGACGGATCGTACACTCTGACGGCGGTTGCCCGCGACGCGGCCGGCAACCGGGCCACCTCCGCCCCGGTCAGCGTCACGGTTTCCAACAGTGCTCCGCGAGCCGCAGGAGTGAAGCGCTATGAAGAAACGGATCCGTCCGTGAGCTACAGCTTGGGCTGGGATCGGTCTTTCACAGAGCCCAATTGGATCGGATGGAGCGGGGGATCCGCCGTGGCATCCCCGGTGCCAGGGGCGCGAGCCACGTTCACGTTCACCGGGACGTCGGTCAGCTGGATCGGCTACCGCGGAAACGTGGGCGGCATCGCCCACGTATCCCTGGACGGAGTTTTCTTGCAAGACGTCGATCTGTATGCGAGATCCGTCGAAATCCACGTGGCCGTGTTCCACGTGAACGGCCTCAGCGACGCGACCCATACGCTCACCATCGAGGTCACTGGCCTGAAGAATGCCGACGCGGTGTCTAACTACATCTTCGTCGATGCATTCGACGTACCCGCGCCGGTCGTCTCGCATTTGCAGGATACGGATTCAGCCATGACCTATACCACGGGTTGGGCCCAGGAAACGGATCCCCGCATGACATGGAGCGGTGCGACCGCAGTGGTCTCCTCGACCGCGGGCGCGCAAGCCACGTTGCCATTCAACGGAACATCGATCAGCTGGAACGGCCTCGCCTCGCCCGAAAGCGGCATCGCTCGCGTACTCTTGGATGGAGCCTTTGCGGCCGAGGTCGATACGTATTCGCCGACGTATAAGATGCAGGGCACGGTCTACACGTCGCCGCCCTTGGCCGACGGAAACCATACGTTGACGATCGAGGCGGAGGGCCTCAAAAACAGCGCCTCGTCGAGTGCGCAGATCGTGGTGGATTCGTTCGACGTGGTGAGCCCGGGCGTTCGCTTCGAAGAGACCGATCCATCGGTCACCTACACCGGCAGTTGGACTCACGGCAACATCAATAGGGCCTGGAGTTCGGGCAGCGCGTCGGAATCGTTGAGTCCGGGCGCTCAAGCGACGTTCAGCTTTACCGGGACGTCGGTCAGATGGATCGGCCTGCACCAGTACACGACCGGGATCGCCCGCGTATACGTGGACGGAGCCTTCGTCACCGAGGTCGATACGTATGCCCCTACCTCATCGCCTCAGGATACGCTGTTCATATCCCCGCCCCTGGCCGCGGGGAGCCACACATTGACGATCGAAGTGACAGGCCGAAAGAATGCGGCCTCGTCGAATACCTGGGTGGTAGTGGATGCATTCGATGTGCGCCCATAAGGCGGGCCGCTCAGACCCGCCCGCACCTGGACCGCTATGGCGATCGAAGATCTCCTGCATCCGCTTCTGAAGCACTACCTGGAGGCGCCGAGCTGGCTGAAGGCCCCGATGGCGGGGCGCGCCTACGCCTGGCTTCCGCAAA
>Ga0209577_10000418_pt1 | contig 43209 bp, 35 predicted proteins | sample GraSoiAngelo_109_FD_185874 | JGI IMG/M metagenome (GOLD analysis project Ga0209577, IMG submission 185874) | Grasslands soil microbial communities from the Angelo Coastal Reserve, California, USA - 14_0903_12_20cm (SPAdes) (version 2) | ecosystem: Environmental > Terrestrial > Soil > Grasslands... | reverse complement strand
ACGGGGCAGAAGGACGAGTCCGACAAGGCTTTCGCCGACGCGGTCAAGGCTTACGAGAAGCTGACCAGGCAAGAGCCGAAGAACTCGGACGCCTACTACTTCCTCGGCCTGTGCTACGAGAGGCTCGACAAGTTCGAGGACGCGGCCAGGGCGCTCAAGGAGTCCGTGCGCAACACGTCCGAGGGCGACGAAGGCAGAGACGACAAGTATTACGAACTGGCCCTCGTCCAGTACAAGCTCGCGCAGTACGACGACGCGGTCGGCGCGCTCAACAAGGCGCTGGAGATCAACCCCGACAACTACCCCGCCGCAGACCTCCTTGAGAAGGCCAAAGCCGGCGCGCAGCGCGTTGACGAAATCCGCAAGCACCAGGAGCAACTGCTCAAGCAGAAGAACGCCAACGCCAACACGAACGGCAACGCGAACGGCAACGCGGGCGCGAACGCCAACGTCAACGCCAACGCGGGCGCGAACAAGAACAGCGCCACCTCTCCCCTCTGACCCCTCCGCGCCGACCAGACGCGTGCGCGCTCGCTCTCTCTCTGACGAACACGCCGCGGGCGCGTTCCCCCGTGCGATTACAAATTTTTTACATCGGCGCGGTTGACCCGCGCGCCGTGAGTTGGGAAGAATAGACGCGCTCTGACCCTGAAGAGACTCTGTCCGCGCGCCGCTTCGCACATGAACAAATCACTGGCCCGGCCCTCGACTGTCGCCCTCCTCCTGCTTCTCCTATTTCTCGCCGCGCCGCCGCTGCGCGCTCAGCGGCCCACATCGCCCGACGCGGCGGAGACGGAACTCGCGCTGCGACAACTCGGCGTGATGGGGAGCGTGCTCTACGTCGGCGCGCACCCCGACGACGAGAACACGGCGCTCCTCGCCTACCTCGCGCGGGGGCGCGGCGTGCGCACGGCTTACCTGTCGCTCACGCGCGGCGACGGCGGCCAGAACCTCATCGGCACGGAGAAGGGCGAGTTGCTCGGACTCGTCCGCACGCAGGAGCTACTCGCCGCGCGACGCGTTGACGGCGCGGAGCAGTTCTTCACGCGCGCCATTGACTTCGGCTTCTCGAAGTCGCCCGAAGAGACCTTCCGCATCTGGGGTCACGACGCGGTTCTCTCCGACGTGGTCTGGGTTATACGACGCTTCCGCCCCGACGTAATCATCACGCGCTTTCCCACCACGGGCGAGGGCGGCCACGGCCACCACACCGCCTCGGCAATTCTCGCCGTCGAAGCCTTCGACGCCGCGGGCGACCCCGCGCGCTTCCCCGAACAACTCAAGTACGTCGAAGTTTGGAAGCCGAAGCGCCTCGTCTGGAACTCCTTCAACTTCCGACCGGGCGAAAAGCCGAAGGACGCCGACAAACTTTTGAGCGTTGACGTGGGCGAGTACAGCCGACTGCTCGGCAAGTCCTACACCGAGGTCGCCGCCGAGAGCCGCACCATGCACAAGAGCCAGGGCCAGGGCACGCCCTCGCGACGCGGCTCGGCGCTCAACTACTTCGCGCACCTCAAGGGCGAACCCGCGACGAAAGACATCTTCGACGGCGTTGATCTCACGTGGCGTCGCGTCCGCGGCGGCGATGCGGTCGGTCAACTTCTCGCAGAGGCCGCGCAGAAGTACGACGCCGCGAACCCGCAGGCGAGTCTGCCGCTTCTCATGCGCGCCTACGCCGAGCTGACCCGGATGGCCGCCTCCAAACTTCCGGCTGACGAATGGGTGTCAGAGAAGCGCGAGAAACTCGGCGAAGTGATTCGCGCGTGCGCGGGACTCTTTATCGAGGCCACGGCCTCCGAGCCTTACGCGACGCCGGGCGCGCAGGTCAAAATCACTACGACTCTCGTCAACCGCTCCGACTTCCCGCTCAGTCTCGTTGACCTCGGCCTGATCGGCTCAAGGCCGACCGACGCGGGCGCCGAACTCAAGAACAACCAGCCGGTGACGCAAGAACTCACGCAGGCCGCTCCGGGCGACTACAGCCAGCCCTACTGGCTGCGCGAAGAGCCGGGCAAGGGCCTCTACGTCGTCAACGAACAGACGCTCATCGGCACGCCGGAGAACTCGCCGCCGCTCGACATGTACGTGTCAGTCGCGACGGGCGAGGGCGGCACCGGCATCGCCTTCGAGGTGCCCGTCCTCTTCCGCTGGACTGACCGCGTGCGCGGCGACCTGTACCGCCCGGTCGTGGTCGTCCCCGAAGTCGCCGTTGGCGTCGAAGAGAAGACGCTCGTCTTCCCCGACCGACAGCCCAAGCAGGTGCGCGTGACGTTGAAGAGTAACGTGGCCGCCGAGACCGCGGGTACGCTGCGTTTGAAATTGCCGTCGGGTTGGTCTGCTTCGCCAGCCGAAGTGCCCGCCGCGTTGAAAGGCAGGGATGAAGAGTTCAAAGCGACATTCAACGTCACGCCTCCGGCGGGCGCTGGCGCGGCCACGCTCGCGGCAGAGTTCGAGTCGGGCGGCAAAGTGTTCACGCGGGGGATGGAGGAGATTGACTACCCGCACATCCCGCGGCAGACGCTCTTCCCCTTAGCCGAGGCGAAGCTCGTGCGCGTTGACTTGCAGCGGCGCGGCAGCCGCGTCGGGTACGTCATGGGTTCGGGCGACGAGATACCGGAAGCGCTCCGCCAAGTCGGCTACGACGTACAGCTCCTGTCGGACGAGGACTTGGCGAACGCCGACCTCTCCCGCTTCGACGCCGTCATCACGGGCGTGCGCGCCTACAACACGCGGCCCGCCATCAGGCCGCAGCAGAAGCGCCTGCTCGAATACGTCGAGCGCGGCGGCACGCTCGTCGTGCAGTACAACACGCCTGACCGCACGCTCGAAGGCGCTCAGCCCGGCCCGTACCCTTTCAAGCCCACGACCGAAGACCGCGTGACTGACGAGGAAGCGGCGGTCACAGTGCTCGCGCCCGACGACCCGCTCCTGAACGCGCCGAACAAGATCACCCCCGCCGACTTCGACGGCTGGGTGCAGGAGCGCGGCCTCTACTTCGCGCACGAGTGGGACGCGCGCTACACGCCGCTCTTCGCCAGTCACGACCCCGGCGAGCAGGACTTGAAAGGCTCGACGCTCGTCGCGCGCGTCGGGCGCGGCACATACGTCTTCACGGCGCTCTCCTTCTTCCGCCAACTGCCCGCGGGCGTGCCCGGCGCGTACCGACTCTTCGTGAACATGATCTCGGCGGGCAAGAAGTGAGCGCGGGCCGATGCCTAACGAGCCGACACAAAACCGAAAGGAGAGCGCGACGGACGAGCCGCCGCCCGTCGGCGGAAGCTGGACTACTCTCTACGCCGCCGTGCTTCTGAACCTCGCCGCCCTCGTCGTGCTCTTCTACCTCTTCACGCGTGCGTTCGGATGAGAACACTCGACTGGATAGTGCTTCTGGCCGCGATGGCTGGGATAGTCGCCTACGGGCTGTGGAAGGGGCGGCGCACGCGCGACCTCGACGACTTCCTCGTCGCCGACCGCCGACAGCGTTGGCACCACGTCGCCCTCTCGATCATGGCGACGCAGGCCAGCGCCATCACCTTCCTCTCGACTCCGGGCCAAGCCTTCACCGACGGCATGCGCTTCGTACAGTTCTACCTCGGCCTCCCCGTGGCGATGGTCGTCCTTTCAATAACGGCAGTTCCCATCTACCAACGCCTGAAAGTTTACACGGCCTACGAATACCTGGAAGGCCGCTTCGATTTGAAGACGCGCACGCTCGCCGCCGCGCTCTTTCTCGTCCAGCGCGGACTCTCGACCGGCGTCTCGATCTACGCGCCCTCGGTCATCCTCTCGGTCATCATGGGCTGGGACATACGCGTCGTGATCCTTATCATCGGCGCGTCGGTCATGCTCTACGCGTCTTTGGGCGGCGCGAGGGCCGTGGACAACGCGAACTTCCTACAGTTCCTCATTATCATGGGTGGGATGATCGTCGCCTTCGTCACGCTCGTCCGATTGCTGCCCGCGGACGTTTCCTTCCTCGAAGCGACCCGCGTCGCCGGAAAGCTCGGTCGCCTGAACGCGATTGATTTCTCGTTCGACATACACAACCAGTACAACTTCTGGTCTGGTCTCGTCGGCGGCTGCTTCCTCGCGCTCTCTTACTTCGGCACCGACCAGTCGCAGGTGCAAAGGTATCTGACGGGCGAGTCAATCGCGCAGAGCCGCCTGGGACTCCTCTTCAACGGGCTGGTCAAAGTTCCGATGCAGTTCTTCATCCTCTTCATCGGCGCGACCGTCTTCGCCTTCTACCAGTTCACGCAGCCGCCCGTCTTCTTCAACCCCGTGGAGGCCGAACATGCGCGCACTGGTCAACACGGCGCGCAGTTCCGCGCGATTGAGTCGGAGTACGCCGCGGCGTTCGAGGCGAAGCGCGCGGCGGCGCTCGGTTACGTCGGCGCTCTGCGCTCAGGCGACGCGGCGGCGACTGAGACGGCGGCGCAAACGTTGAAGGCGGCGCAGGAGCGCGCGGGCACAGTGCGCGCGGGCGCAATCGAGATCGTCAAGGAGTTCGACGCGAAGCCTTCGGACGCAAACTACGTCTTCCTCAGCTTCGTCACGCGCTATCTGCCCGCGGGCGTCGTCGGGCTAGTGCTGGCGGCGGTCTTCCTCGCCTCGATGTCCTCAACCGCCTCGGAGTGGAGCGCGCTCGCCGGGACGAGCGTGGTGGACATCCAGCGGCGACTCGTCCGCCGCGGCGCGGGCGACCGATACTACTTCGTCTCGTCGAAGCTGGCGACTGCGTTCTGGGGTCTGTTCGCCGTTCTGTTCGCGCAGTACGCGGGACACCTCGGCTCGCTCATCGAGGCCGTCAACCGCCTCGGCTCGCTCTTCTACGGCACGATGCTCGGCATCTTCCTGCTCGCCTTTTATTTCAAACGCGTCGGCGGCACGGCGGCCTTCGTCGGCGCTGTCGCGGGCGAGTTGGTCGTGCTCTACTGCTTCTTCTTCACGCAGGTCGCCTACCTCTGGTTCAACGTCATCGGCGCGCTCGCCGTCATCGCCGCGGCGCTCGCCGTCAACCCGCTCACAAAAAGGCAAAAGTAAAAAGGCAAAAGAGGAAGACGACAGAGCCGCACTGCTTCCATCTTCCTCTTTTGCCTTTTGCCTTTTACTTTTGCCTTCCGCCGAAGGCGGCTACATCTTCGACTTCCAGTCGGCCATGCGCTTTTCGAGGTCGGCGATGGTCACCGGGTCGACGCCGGAGTTGGGGACCTTCGCCATCTGGAGGGCCTTGTCGGCGGCGGCGACCGCTTCGGCGTTCTTACCCTGGCCGGCAAGCACGCGCGCCTTCGCGGAGAGGTTGTTGAAGGTCTCCTTGACCTTGATTGACTTCTCAAGCCACTGCATCGCCTCGTCGGTGGCGACGTTGTTGGCGAAGGCGTAGTTCGCGGCCTGGAGCGGCGTGCGCCAGTCGTCGGGCTTGGCCGAGGCCACCGCCGCGCGCATCTTCTCGACCGCCACGGCCTTCACGTCCTTGACCTCGACGGTGAAGGGCAAAAGCAGGTGCTCCCAGCGGACGTTGACCTGCGCCGTGTTGTCCGTGACGGGGTCGAAGGTGTAGATGAGCCACTCCTGGTTGTCGGCCACCGTCTGGGGCTTGGCCTTCACGCGAAGCACGTCCTTCTTCTCGTCGTAGGTGAAGCTGCCCCACTGGCCGGCGTCGCTGTTGAAGATGATCGTCCACTCGTCCTTGCTCGGAATCGTGTGCAGGCTGTAGGTTCCGGCCTTCAAGGGCTGGCCGTTGACGAGCACGTCGTCGGTGACGATGAACTGCGTGGCCTCGTTCGCGCCCGTGCGCCAGACGTGGCCGTAAGGGGCGAGCGGGGCGTCCTTGACGCGCGTGCGCGCGTCGTCGAGCGTCGCGGCGGTCGTGGGCGCTCCGGCGGGCGGGTCGCCCCAGACCTTGCGCCCCTTAACGCCGGGGCGGCTGTAGATGATCGTGATGTCGGTGACGCCGACCGTCTGCATCACGCTCGCCTTCTGGCTCGGTCGCGGCGTTCGCAACTGCGCCTGCGCGCACACGGCGGCGAGCACAACAGCGACCGAGGCGGCGAAGGGGAGGAACTTATTCGGAAACTTCATCTTGAACTTCTCCTCGTCTTTTTAAGTGTAGGAATCTTGCCTGCGGCGCTTCGTCGAACGCGCCGCGCTCCCCCTTGTCTCAAACCGTTCGACGCGCCGCGGCTACATCTTGCCTGCCTTCAGGTCGGCGAGCTGCTTCTCGAAGCGCGAGGTGTCCACGCCGTCGGCCTTGCCGCGCGCGACCGCTCTGTCGGCGACGGCGATGGCCTCCTGCTTCCTGCCCATGTTGAAGAGGAGGTTCGACTTCGTGCGTAGGTTCTGGAAGGTCTCCTTGACCTTGATGGACTGGTCAACCCATTTCAACGCGTCCTCGAACTTGTCGTCGTTGAAGTAGGCGCTGGCGACGGCGAGCGGTATCTGCCAGTCGTTGGGGTTGGCGGCGATGGCCGCGTTGACCTTCGAGAGCGCGAGCGCGTTCACGTCCGGCACCTCGACCGTGAAGGGCACGGCCAGCTTCTCCCAGCGGATGACCACCTGCGCCGTGTTGGCCGTCACCTGGGGGATTTCGTAAGAGAGCCACTCCTGCGACTCGGCCACCGCCAGTGGCTTCACCTTGACCCGCAGCGCGTCCTGCTTCGCGTCGTAGCTGTAGCTGCCCCACTGATCCGCCTTCTTGTTGAAGATGAGCGTCCACTCGTCTTTGCCCGGAATGGTGTGCAGGCTGTACGCGCCCGCCGGGAGCTTCTGGCCGTTGATGAGCACGTCGTCTGTGACCGTGAACTTGGTGGCCTCGTTCGCGCCCGCGCGCCAGACGTGGCCGTAGGGCGCGAGCGGGAAGTCTTTGCCGGAGCCGGGCGCGCCGTCGAGTGTCGCCTCGGTCGTGGCCGGCTCGCCGGTCGCGGTCTTGAGCGTGCTCACCTTATCTGCGGGCACGTCGCCCCAGACCGGGCGGCCTTTGACGGCGGGGCGGTGGTACGTGATCGTCAGGTCTGTGACGCCGACGGTCTGAGTGATGCTGGCAGACTGGCTGGCCTGCGGCAGGCGCACCTTGACCGGCTGCTGCGCGGACGCGACCGCCGCCGCCCAGAGCACCAGCAGAGAGGCCGCGGCGCGGAGTGAGAGTCTTTGAACGGACTTCATCTTGAACTTCTCCTCTTCAGATTAAACGGACGGAGTTTTAGACAACGGAAAATTTTTGAGCGGTTCCGACCTTGCGCGCCGCACGCCGGCGGCGGCTCGGTCACGTCCTCGTGTGAGCGCGCATGGTATCAAAAAAGCGGGCGGAAAATTCTTGCGCTGTTGTAAAAAATTGTAACCGAGTCATCGAGGAAAGGTCAGTACCTGCCGCGGTAGCGGCGTACCGATTGCGGAGCGGCGGATTTCGGATTGCGGATTTAAGTCGGACTTAGCTTCCATCAATCCGCAATCCGCAATCCCCGGAGCGGGCTATCTCAACACAGGGGCGGCGATTTCTCAACTTCGCGGATGGACTACGGGGGGGCGTGTGAATATCATTGGCGCATGATGACTCTTCCCCCCCAGGCTCATTTCGCCAACCCGCTGCGCGCGGCGCGGCTCTCCTTCGTCGGCGTCGGCGTGATGGCCGAGGCGATGATCGCGGGACTGCTGCGCCGACAGCTTGTCGAGCGCAGCCAGATCGTGGGTAGCCACCCGCGCGCGGCGCGGCGCGAGGAGATGCAGACGCAGTACGGCATACGCATGGTCGAGGGCAACCGCGAGGCCGCGACGCTCGGCGAGCCGCAGCAACGGGAGGAGCCTGCGGCTTCCGTCGTCATCCTCGCCGTCAAGCCGCAGCGCATAGGCCGCGTGCTCCACGAACTCAAGGGCGCGCTCGCCGAAGGGCAGCTCGTGCTCTCCATCGTCGCGGGCGCGCGCATGGAGGCGATTGCGGGCGAACTGCTTCACCCGCCGATCGTGCGCGCGATGCCGAACACGCCCGCGCAGATCGGCCAGGGCATGACCGCGTGGACGGCCACGCCGCAGGTCTCGGAGCGCCAGCTCGAACAGGTGCGCGCGCTCCTGGGCGCTCTGGGCCGGGAGATGTACGTCGAGAACGAGAACATGATTGACATGGCGACGGCCCTTTCGGCGACGGGGCCGACCTACATCTTCATGATGATGGAGGCGCTCGTTGACGCGGGCGTGCACATGGGATTCTCGCGCCACGTCGCCGAAGAGCTGGTCATCCAGACGATGCTCGGCTCGGTGCTCTTCGCCCGCGAGACGCACAAGCACCCGGCGGAACTTCGGAACATGGTCACCTCACCCGGCGGCACTTCAGCCGAGGCGATCTACCAGATGGAGAAGGGGTCGCTCCGCACGGTCTTATCGAAAGCGGTCTACGCCGCCTACCAACGCGCCGTCGCGCTCGGTCGGAAGTAAATTGAAGGAGTCGGTTGATGACTGAAGAAAACGAAGCCTTACAGTTTTGGAATTACGAGGTCGCTTCGGAATACAGGCCCGATGCCGACGCCGTAATCGCGCCCGGCGATTGCTTGGAGACGTTGTGCGGGCTGCCCGGCGAATTGGCAAAGCTCATCATCACCTCGCCGCCTTACAATCTTGGCAAGGCTTACGAGAAGGCGACGGAACTTGACCGATACCTCGATGCACTCCGCCCCGTCGTGGACGAGATTGTGCGCGTCCTCTCGCCCGAAGGCTCTCTGTGCTGGCAGGTCGGAAATTACGTGGAAAAGGGTGAGGTCTTCCCGCTGGATATTTTCTATTACCAGTTGTTCAAGGAGCGCGGTTTCAAGCTGCGTAATCGCATCATCTGGCACTTCGAGCACGGGCTGCACGCCTCCAAGCGTTTTTCCGGGCGCTACGAAACGCTCCTCTGGTTCACAAAGGGCGATACTTATACGTTCAACCTCGACCCCGTGCGTGTGCCGTCGAAGTATCCCGGCAAAACTCACTTCAAAGGCGAGAAGAAGGGTCAGCCGTCGGGTAATCCGCTCGGCAAGAATCCTTCAGATATCTGGCGCATCGTCGCCCAAGACTTTGAAACGGCGCTCTGGGACATCCCGAACGTAAAGGCGAATCACCCCGAAAAGACCATCCACCCGTGCCAGTTCCCGATTGAGCTGGTAGAGCGCTGCGTGCTCGCTCTGACCGACGAAGGCGACTGGGTTCTCGATCCTTTTTCCGGCGTCGGCTCCGCGCTGCTCGCCGCGCTCAAGAACAAGCGCAGGGCCTTCGGGTGCGAGAAAGACGACGAGTACGTGCGTATCGCGCGCCAGCGGATTGCAGACCTTGCCTCCGGCAAGCTGCGTTACCGGCGACTGGGTAAGCCAGTCCACCAGCCGACGGGGCGCGAGAAGGTCGCGCAGGTTCCTCTCGAATGGCTCACGAAGGAGGCAAACCGGTGAGGCTCGCCGCGCAGTTCTCGTTCAAAGGCGGTCTTGAGGAAGTTAAAGCGAGCTACCCGCATCTGCTCGCCGAAGTTCTGGAAGCCGTCCGCTCGATAGACGCCTCTCTGGCGCGGACGAAGGTCAGTAAAGAAAAGACCATGCCGGGCCAGACGCTCTACAGCCCCGTCGCGCTCAACGTGGCCTTTAAGGAACAGCTCTATCCTAAAGGGTGGAAGAATCTGAAGGTTAATTGCGACTACCCGACGGAGTATTACCTCGAAGACTACGAGCACAGAGCGCCAATCAAAGGCGCGTTCCGCGACATGGATTTCGTGAAGGAGAAACTCGGCATCGAAGTCCAGTTCGGCAAGTATTCGTTCATGGTCTATAACGTTTGCGCGAAGATGACCATCTTCCACAACCTCGGACACATTGACTGCGGAATCGAAATAGTGCCGGTCAAGGCTCTCGCGCTGGAGATGTCTTCGGGCGTCTCTTACTTCGAGCAATTCGTGTGGGATTTGCGGCAGCGCGGCGTCGCCGACATAGATATTCCGGTTCTGATTCTTGGGATTGATGTTTGAGTCTGTGTCACTCTCGTCGAACCAACGACCCGCGGGCTAAGCTTGGTCAAGCGCACTGGCGCGTTCGGCCTCGTCGCCGAGGGCGAGGATTTCGCGGCGTATGTGTCGGCGCTCTTCGAGGAGGAGGCGGAAGAAGCTGCGCTCGCGGACGAAGAAGAGGGCGGCTCGCGCGCCCGCGACGAAGCAGTCGAACTCCTCGCGCGTCCGCAGCGCAACGTACCCGGCTGCGGGCGCGCACAGCAGGGCCGCCGACACGCCCCACCAGCCCGCGAGGAAGTAACAGGCGACGGCGAGCGCGACCCACGTCAGCGGGAACAGGAGCATCGCGGCGGCGATCTTGAAGGTCGAGAGCACGTCGTCGTACTCGCGCGAGAGCTTCGTGGCGAGCAGGCCGGCGAGCGTGTAGGCCGGGTAGTGTAGGCCGGCGCCCGCGGCCGCCGCCGGCGCGAGCAGCGCGAAGAGCGCGACGCGCGGGAGTATCGTCCGCGCGCGCGCGTACTCCGAGACGGTCGCCGCGGACAACTGCCGCGGGTCTTCTATCCCGGCCTGGCGAAGCTCCTCCTCGTACTGCCGTATTCTCTTCTCCAGGACTTCGAGGCGTTCGGGCGAGTGCCGGCGGTGGAAGGCGTAAGCTTCGACGAAGCGGCGGCGGCGGCGCAGCTCGCGCTCAAGGCTCGGCTCCTCCTCGTCGTCCTCGGACGAGAAGATGCGCTCGGCGCGCGCGACCATTGCGAGCGCCTCGTGGCGGTCGGCGTTCAAGGTGAGCGAGCGCAAAGCTCCGGCTATCCGGTCGGAGAGTTCGCGCACACGCTCGCGCGGCGGCTCGCCTTGCTCGTCCGGCTCGACGGAGGAGACAGGGATCGGCTCGCCGAAGTAGAGCAGCGCGCCGCTGCGGAACGTCGTCTTCGCCGTGTAGTACAAGCCCGCCGGGACGATACTTAAAGAAGACGGAGAGAGGGGGAGACGGGGAGATGGGGAGACGTGTGAGGGATGCGGTGTTTCCCTCCCTGTCAGCTCTTCCCTCTGTCGTCCCATCTCCCCATGCCCTCGTCTGCCAGTCCCCCCGTCCTGTTTGACGGAGGCCGCGCCGAGGGCGATGCGCGCCGCGCCCGTCTTCAAGGGGAGCAGGTACGGCTCGCTGTGCGAAGCGCCTTCGGGGCAGATGGCGATTGTGCCGCCGCGCCGGAGTAGTTCCGCGGAGCGCTCGAAGGTCTCGCGGTTGCGCGAGGTGTCTTGGCCTTCGTCCTGGCGGCGATAGACGGGGATGGAGTCGAGCGCGCGGACGAAGAAGGAGACGACGGGCATCTGGAAGAGCGGCGACTTGGCGAGGAAGGAGACGCTGCGCGGGGCGAAGCAGAGCAGGAAGGCCGGGTCAACCAGCCCGTTCGGGTGGTTGAGGACGAAGAGGCAGGCCCCGCGGCGCGGCACGTGCTCCGCGCCGACGACCTCGATGCGCCGGAAGAAGACGCGCAGCGCGAAACGCAGCACGAACGTGATGGCCCGCCTCAACAAACTCTTTTGAGAAAACCCTCCGCGAGAAAAGAGAAGCCCGGCGCGAGTCTCGCGAGACTCGCGCCGGACTCATTCTACAACACGCGCACGCGCCGCACGCGCCCCGCGCCCGCCGACTCGAACGTCCTACGTGATGACCGTCGGGCCGAACCAACTGCGGCTGCTGTAGTCCGTGAGCGTGAGCAGCAGCAGGATGAGCAGCCAGAAGAACATCGAGGCCACGATCACCCAGATGAGCCGCGAACTGTAGCGCACGTGCATGAAGAACAGGAGCACGAGCATCATCTTCGTGACGGCGATGGTCATCGCGACCACGTCGTTCATGCGCCCGAACGGGATCGTGGCCGCGAAGACCGTAGTGCCAGTCAAGACGAGCAGCGCCGCGAAGACCGAGAAGTAAATTTTGCGCGGGACGATATGTACAGACATAAAGACCTCAGTAGTCAGTAGCCAGTAGCCAGTAGAAGAACCTTTCTTCCTGCGTCGCCCGCTTGTCATCGTCAGTGCCGCCGGGGCGGAGCCTGCTGGCTACTGACTACTGGCTACTCCTTCCCTCAGTGCTTCCCGAAGTGCGCGCCCAGAAGGTAGAGCAGCGGGAAGAGGAAAATCCAGATGATGTCAACGAAGTGCCAGTAGAGGCCGAAGTTCTCCACCGGCGCGTGGTATTCGGGCGTGTAGCGCCCGCGCCAGGCCCAGAAGATGATCGGCGTGATGATGCCGACGCCGACGATCATGTGCAGCGCGTGCAGGCCCGTCATGGCGAAGTAGAGCCAGAAGAACATCTGGTACTGGCCGAGCGTGACGTTGGCCGGGATGTGGGAGAGGATTTCGCGGTTCGGGTTGAACCACCCGGCGACGGGGATCAGGCCGTCCGTGTACTTCTCGTGGTACTCGTAAGCCTTCACCGAGAGGAAGGTCAGGCCCAGAAGAACGGTCGCCAGCATGAAGGCGACCTGGACTTTGGGCGCGCGGCCCGCCTGCGTGGCCCAGACGGCGAGTGCCATCGTCAAACTCGACGTGATGAGCACTGCCGTGTTGAAGGTGCCTATCGTCCAGTTCAAGTGGTTGCTGGCGGCCATGAAGGCGTCGGGGTACTTCATCCGGTAGATGAGGTAGGCGAGGAACAGCCCGCCGAAGAACATCACCTCCTGCGCGATGAAGACCCACATGCCGAGCGTGCCGGCCTCGCGCTGTTGCTCCAGGTTGTCGAACTGGTGCGCCAGCGCCGTGTGCGCCGACTCGGGCGCGTGGCCCTGCTCGATTGCCTCAGCGTTCGTTGCCAAACTCCTCACCTCCTCAAAACCCGTGAACCGTAAACCGTGAACCGTGACAAGAGAAAACCTGTGTGCCGTAAGCCGCGGGCCGTGACAGGGCGGAAGCCACTTGTCACGGTTCACGGTTCACGGTTCACGGGTTTTTCTACGTCTCCGCCCGGTCAAGCGGCGGCTGCACGCCCGCGGCCTGCTCCGCTGACTCGCCTGGCCCGATGACGCGCATCTCCTCGACGGGTCGGTACTCGTATGCCTCCCAGGTGACGACGGGCGTGACGGCGAAGTTCTCTGTGGGCGGCGGTGAGGGCGTGCGCCACTCAAGGCCCGTCGCGGGCCAGGGGTTCGCCGGGGCGAAGCGCCCGTAGCGCATAGACCAGAGGAAATAGACGCCGGGGATGAGCAGGCCGATGCCGAGTATGCTCGCGCCCGCCGTGCTCATCACGTGCAAGACCTGCCAGAGGGGCACGTCCGCCGGGTAGGCGTGGTAGCGGCGCGGCATGCCCATGTAGCCCAGTAGAAACTGCGGGAAGAACGTCAGGTTGAAGCCGACGAAGACGACGAGCGCCGCAAACCGCCCCCAGCCTTCGGGGTACATGCGGCCCGTGATCTTCGGCCACCAGTTGTGCAGGCCGCCGAGGTAGCCCATCATGGCCCCGCCGACCATGATGTAGTGGAAGTGTGCGACGACGAAGTAGGTGTCTGTGACGTGAACGTCGAAGCCGAGCGCGGCGAGCATCACCCCCGTCATGCCGCCGATGGTAAACAGCCCGATGAAGGCGAAGGCGTAGAGCATCGGCGTGTCGTAGGAGATCGAGCCTTTGTACATCGTCGCCGTCCAGTTGAAGACCTTGACCGCGCTTGGTATCGCGACGACGAACGAGATGAGTGAGAAGATCATCCCGGCATAGACCGACTGGCTACTGACGAACAGGTGGTGGCCCCAGACGAGGAAGCCGAAGATGGCAATCGCCAGAGAGGAGAAGGCCACAAAGGAGTAGCCGAAGATGGGCTTGCGGGTGTGCGTGGCGATCAGCTCCGAGACGACGCCCATCGCGGGCAGGATCATGATGTAAACGGCAGGGTGCGAGTAGAACCAGAACATGTGCTGGAAGAGCACGGGGTCGCCGCCCAGAGCCGGGTCGAAGATGCCGACGTGCGCGAGCCTCTCCAAAGCGATGAGCAGGATCGTGATGGCGATGACCGGCGTGCCGAGGATGAAGATGAGGCTCGTCGCGTAGTGCGACCAGATGAAGAGCGGCAGACGGAACCAGGTCATGCCGGGCGCGCGCATCGTGTGGATGGTGACGATGAAGTTGAGGCCCGTGAGGATTGACGAGAAGCCGTTGATGAAGATGCCAAGGCCCGCGAGCACGACGTAGGTGTTCGAGAAGTTGGTCGAGTAGGGGACGTAGAACGTCCAGCCCGTGTCCACGCCGCCGAACAGAAGCGCCGAGAAGGTCAGGACGCCTCCGAGCATGTAGATGTACCAGCTCAGCAGGTTGATGCGCGGGAAGGCGAGGTCTTTCGCGCCGATCATCATGGGCACGAGGAAGTTGCCGAGCGTGGCCGGGATCGAGGGGATCAGGAAGAAGAAGACCATCATGATCCCGTGGTGCGTGAACAGCTTGTTGTAGGTCTGCGACTGCACGAGGTCGCCCTGCGGCGTCAGGAGTTCCAGCCTGATGGCCCCGGCGTAAGCGCCGCCGATGAGGAAGAAGAAGGTGACGGAGACGAGGTAGAGGAGCGCGATCCGCTTGTGATCCTTCGTCAGCAGCCACGACTTGATGCCGTAGTCGGCGTTCAGGTAGTTGACCGTCGGGAAGCGGCTGCGCCACTCGTGCGCGCGCGCGTCCGTCGCTGTTAGTTCGTTGCTCATAATTGCGTCTTCCCTAAAACTGCCTGACCGAAATTACTGCCGCCGGTTCGCGTTCGCCGCGCCGCCCTGCCCCACCCTCGGCGGGAGTTGCGGCGAAGGATTGCCTTGCCGCGGCGAAGTCGGCGCGAGCGGGTTCGAGCGCTCGGTCGTAGGCGACGCGCCGCCCGTGGTCGGCCCCGTCGTCGTGCCGCCGCCCCCTTGCGCCGTCCCGCCCGACTCTCCGCCCTGGGGTTGGCCGAGCGAGCGTATGTAGGCGATGAGCTGCAAGATTTGCTCCTCGTTCACCTGATTCCGAAACGTCGGCATGATCGGCTGGAAGCCGAGCGCGAGCTTGGCCTGCGGGTCGAGGATTGATTCGCGTATGTAAGACTCGTCCACCGCGACCGTGCCGTCGCCCTCGATGGCCTGCTGCTTGCCGAACAGCCCGTAGAGAGTAGGCCCGCGCCCCTGCTGCCCCGCGGGGTCTGTCTGGTGGCAGGAGGCGCAGCCGCGCTCCTGGAAGAGCTTCTGCCCCTGCGCCGCCGCCGACTCCGCGCCCGCGCCGCCCGCGAGCCACTGCTCATAGGCGGTCGGCTCCATGACGATGACGTGCCCGCCCATCCCCGAATGGTTCGTGCCGCAGTACTCGGCGCAGAAGAGGTAGTAGCTGCCGGTCTTCGTCGCCTCGAACCAGAGCTGCGTGTAGCGGCCCGGCACCACGTCCTGTTTGATGCGGAAGGCTGGGACGTAAAGGCTGTGGATCACGTCCTCGGTGGTCATCGTCAGCTTGACGCGCGCGCCGACCGGCACGTGCAGCTCGTTGATCTCGCGCTGCCCCGTCTGGTGCTGGAACTTCCACATCCACTGCTTGGCGACGACGTAAACCTCCATCGCCTGGTGCGGCACGCGGTAGGCCTTGAAGTAGGTGCTCGCGCCCCAGACGAAGATGGTCATCGCGATCAGGAGCGGCACGATTGTCCACGTGAGTTCGAGCACCATCGAGCCGGAGATGGGCCGCGGCACTTCGTCAGGCTGGCGGCGGCGGTACTTGACGGCGAAGACGACGAGCAGCAGCGTGATGAGCGTCGAGAAGAAGATCGTGATCAACAGCAGGTAGGCGTAGAGCGCGTCCACGTGCGGCGCGAACGTCGAGGCCTGCTCCGGCGAGAACGGCACGCTCACCTGCGGCACGCTGACTTGCGTTAAAAGCATGGCTCCAGTCAGGCTCACTAAAACTCCCCTCCCCGAAGGGAATCGGTCACGGGCGACCGCCGCGTTCAGAGTTCACGCTTCAGCGTGTTCAGAGTTCGGCCTTCAGGCTGCGCCGCCGACGCCTATCTCCTCGTCCCAGCGCTCGGCGTTGCGCCGCGTGCGCCGCACCAGGAAGAGGATGAGCGCCAACAGCCCCGCGACCGTCAGCACGCCCGCCGCGCGCAACACAGCCATGACGGGCGCGAACTTCCCCGTAGCCGGGTCGTAGTGGTAGCAGTACAGAATCAGCGCGTCCACGGGCGAGCCGATCTTCCCTTCGGAAGACTCGACGAGCGCGAGGCGCAAGTCCTTCGGCGAATAATCAATGCCGTAGAAGTAGTGCGAGAGTCGCCCGTCGGGCGTCGCCACCATGATGGCGGAGGCGTGCGCGAACTGCTTCGACTCGTCGTCCCAGACGTACCGGAAGCCGACCGACTGCGCGAGCTTGTCAATCGAATCTTTATCGCCCGTCAGGAAGTGCCAGCCGTCTTCCGCCCCCGCGCGCCCGTAGCGTCTGAGGTACGTCTCCTTCTTCCGCGCCGCTAAGTCAGGCCCCTCGCGCGGGTCGAAGCTGACGGCGACTATCTCGAAATCTTTGCCCGGCGTGAACGGCACGGCTTCGAGTGCGCCGACCAGCCCGTTCAAGGTCTGGTTGCAGAGCATCGGGCACTCGTAATAGACGAGCGTCAGGACGACGGGCTTGCCCGCCTTGAAATACTCGCCCAGTCTCACCTCGCGCCCCGTCTCGTCGCGGAAGGTCGCGTCGAGCGGAATCTGACTGTTCAGACGCTGCTCGATGCCGACCTTCTTCAAGACCTCCGTCGAGTTGCCGGTCGGCATGGGGCCGACGGGCGGCTGCGCATACTGCGCTTGAGCCGAAACGGCGACGAGAAGGCAGAAGGCAGAAGGCAGAAGGCAAGCGCGGGCGCGAAGGCAAAAGTAAAAAGGCAAAAGGCAAAAGTTGAAGTCAGCCGGACGGAGATTGCCCCGACTTTGCCGTTCGCCGCAGATAAAACCTGTAACTCTCAACGCCTTTAACTCCTCTTCAGCATTCCTTCTTTTGCCTTTTCACTTTTGACTTCCCTGCGCGGGCTGCTGCGCCTGCCGGCGTTGCAGGTAGAGCCGCATGGCCTGCTCGACGGGCACGCGGACAGTCCCGGCCTGCTGATCCGCCCAACCGTAGTCCTCAAGCTCGCGCCGCCACTCGTCGCGCACCGTCAGGTACTCCGACTGCGGCTGCGGCACGTGGTCGCTCGTCGCCTGGTACGAGAGGTCGTGGAAACGCCCGTCGTCGGACTTGACGCCGAAGCCGGGCGCGAGTTGCAAGCGCGGCTCCGGCGGCAGTCGCTCCGCGCCGTGCCGCGCCAGCGGCGAAGCCTCAAGCTCCTGCGACTCCTCGCGCTTCTGGAAGTACATGAACATCAAAAGCACCACGACGCAGACGACGATGGTGAAGGCCGTCAGTCCGCCGACGAACCAGAGCAGCGGCCTGACGGCCACGTCCGACTCCTCGTGCGCCACGTCCGGGTTCGTGATGAACGACACGTCCGGCGTCTCGTGGATGCTGTCTCTTCTTCTCTTCCCGTGAGCCATAAGTCACACAAGATTAAATGATGAATGCGGAATGATGAATGCGGAATGAAGGCACGTCGTCTTCCATCACTCAAGCTTTCTTTAATTCATCATTCCGCATTCATCATTCATCACTTCCTCAATGGTGCTCCGCCGCCGCCGCAATCGCCTCCTCCAGTTCGGGCGCGCCGAGCGGCAGGAGCGGGCGCGTCTGCAACTGCCCGAAGTAGTACCAGAGCCAGATGCCGCCGACGCCCAGGGCCATCGAGAACATCGGCACGAAGTTCGTCAGAAGGTCGCGCGCGCCGAACTCTGCCTCGCCGCCCGCGTGCACCGACGGGGCGAAGAAGAAGACGAGGTCGAAGACGCGCATGAAGAGCATGAGTATCGCCACGCGCCGCAGCCGCGACGGCTCGCGTTTGCGCTGGCGCGAGAGCAGCAGCGCGAACGGCAGCGCGAAGTGGAAGAGGATAATTGCGAGGCCCACCGCCTGCCAGCCGCCGTGCAGCCGCCGCAGGTAGAACGGAATCTCTTCGGGCAAATTCCCCGCCCACGTAATCAGGAACTGCGAGAAGGCGAAGTATGCGTAGAGCATCACGAGCGTCAGGAGGAGCTTGCCCCAGTCGTGGAAGTGCAGCGGCTGGTAGGCGTCGTTCATCGGCTCGTGGTGGCGGAGGAAGGTCGCCACCGTGATGACGAAGGCGAGCGCCGAGAGTCCCCAGCCTGAGAGCACGATGAGGCCGTAGATGGTCGAGAACCAGTGCGGCTCCAAAGACATGCCCCAGTCGAAAGCCGCGAACGTCGCCGTCAGCCCGACGACCAGGATGACGACGCCGGAGATGTCCTGCATCTTGCGGCGCAGGCGCGGGTCGCCCGTCGTGTCCTGCTCGGCAGACCAGCGGTTCAGGAGGTTCGCCAGAAAGAACCACGCGGCGAAGTAGATGACGCCGCGGACGACGAAGAACGGGATGTTCAGGTACGGCTGTTTGTGCTTGAGCGCCTCGTCGCCCGCGACCCTCGCGGCGTCCGTCCACTCGTAGAGCGAGCGCCCACCCTCGTGCACGAAGAGCGAGACGACGACGGGGATGAAGAGGACGAGGCAGAACGGGAGCGTCCGCGTGGCCGCCTCGAAGAGACGCCGACTCGTCAAGGCCCAAGCGCCGCCGGTCATGTGGCCGAGCGACAGCCAGGCGAGGCTGCCGACGGCAATCCCCGTGCAGAAGAAGAAGCCGACGAGGTAAGAGCGGAAGACCTGTACGAATCCGCCATAGCCCGCGTATGAGCCGAGCGTGTAGGCGAGCACCACACCCGCGACGAGGAAATCCCCGCCGGCCAGCAGCGCGAGACTGCGGTAGCGCGCGACCGCGTCGGGGGCCGTGTATCTGTGAGTCGCATCCATCCTAGTGGCTCCTGCCTCCCGTCACCTGCGACGGCTGCCCGCCCGGCTGCGTTGACTGCAACTCCGTGCCGCCGTGCTCCACGCTCGCCGGTCGCTGTGCGCCGCTCAGAACCTTCTGGCGCTCCTCCGGCGAGAGGTCGTTCATCTTCAGTCGCCGGCTCAGTTGCAGCGCACGTATGTAGGCGATGATCTTCCAGCGGTCTTCCGCCGGAATCTGCTCGGCGTAAGAGGGCATCGCGCCCCAGCCGTTCGTGACCACGTCGAAGAAGTGCGCGGCGGGCGTCGTGCCCTCCTGCAAGCGGTCGTCGTAGTAGGAGGGCGGCTTCTGGTAGCCGCGCCTGACGACCATGCCGTCGCCCTCGCCCGTCGCGCCGTGGCAGACGATGCAGTAGATGTTAAAGCGCTCGCGCCCGCGCCGGAGCGCCGCCTCGTCAATCGTGAAGGGGAAGATGTCGGGGCCGCCCGTGGCCGCCGCCTCGCGCGCGCCGGGCACTCCGCCCGACGCGTTGCCGACGGCGTTGGCACTCGGAGGCGGGACGGTGGCCGTGATCGCGCCGCTGTTCTGCGCTGCCGCCCCCGCGCCGCCCGCCTTGCCCGTGTAGAAGTAGTCCTCCCTGTCGCGGTACGGCCCCGTGGTCTGCCGCGGCACTGTGCCCTCGACGAGTTGGCGCACCGAAGCGCCGTCGGCGAAGAACTTCTTGTCGCCCGCGCGGAACGTCTTGTACTTCGGCTGATCCTGCATGTCCATGCGGCAGCCGAAGGAGAGGAGGCAGAAGGCCGTGAGCAGCAACAGACGAAAAGGGGAAGAGGTGAAAAGGGTAAAGGGAGACGCCGCGCCCCGCGCGCGCCTTTTCACCCTTTCCCCTTTTAACCCTTTTCCCCTCTCTTTAATGTTCCACATCTGTCACCTCCAGCGGCCCGAGGCTTCGGAGGAACTCGGCGGTGCGCTCGCGTTCGAACAAGGGATCGCGGGATTCGACGAGGACGAAGAAGCGGTCGCGCGAGGCGAGCGCGAAGTTCGGCGCGTTGAAGACCGGGTGGTACGGCTCCGGCAGGCCGTTCAAGGCGAGCATGCCGAAGACGGCGAACAGGGCCGCGCCCAAGACCGTGCACTCGAAGGTGACGGGGATGAACGCGGGCCAACTGTAGTAAGGCTTGCCGCCGACGTTGATCGGGAAGCTGATGACCTCGACGTAAACCTGCAACAGAAAGCCGAGCGTGCCGCCCAAGAGGCCCCCGATCAGAACGATGAGCGGCATGTGCGTCCGGTGGACGCCGATGGCCTCGGACAACTCCTCGACGGGGTAGGGCGAGAAGGCGTCAACGATCCGGTAGCCCTCTTCGTGGACGCGCCGCGCCGCCGCGACCGCGTCCGAGGGGTTGTCGAACTCGGCGATCAGGCCGTAGAGCGGCGGGCGAGTCGTCTTCCTCATCTCACGCCTCCTCCTTGATCTGCGCTTCGGGAACCATCGTCCGCATCTCGAAGATGGAGATGACGGGCAGGAAGCGTATGAAGAGGAACATCAGGAAGAAGAAGAAGCCGATGGTTCCGAAGAACATCGTGAAGTCGAAGATGGTCGGCGCGTACATGCCCCACGAAGAGGGCAAAAAGTCGCGGTGCAAACTTATCGGGATGATGATGAAGCGCTCCAGCCACATGCCGACGTTGACGAACATGGCGACGACGAAGAGCATCACGTGGCTGTGGCGCACGCGCCGAATCCAGATGAGCTGCGGCACGATGACGTTGCAGGTAATCAGCGACCAGTAGTAGAAGGCGTAAGGCCCGACGAACCGGTTGAGCATCATGAACTGCTCGTACTTGTTCGCGCTGTACCAGGCGATGAACGCCTCGGACATGTAGCCGTAAGCGACGAGCAGCCCCGTCGCCAGCATGACCTTCCCCGCGTTGCGGAGGTGTCGGTCGGTGATGAAGTCTTCCAGCCCGTAGAACTTCCTCAGGGGGATGATCAGCGTCAGAACCATCGCGAAGCCCGCGTAGATCGCGCCCGCCACGAAGTAGGGCGGGAAGATGGGCGTGTGCCAGCCTGGGATGATGCCGATGGCGAAGTCGAAGCTGACGATGGTGTGAACGGAGAGCACGAGCGGCGTCGAGATGCCCGCGAGCAGAAGATAGACGACCTCGTAGCGCGCCCAGTGGCGCGCGCTGCCGCGCCAGCCCAGCGACATCATGCCGAAGACGACGCGCCCGAACTTCGAGCGTGCGCGGTCGCGCAAGGTCGCGAGGTCTGGCACAAGCCCCGTGTACCAGAAGAGCGCCGACACGGTGGCGTAGGTCGAGACGGCGAACACGTCCCACATGAGCGGGCTTCGGAACTGCGGCTGGATGCCCATCGTGTTCGGGTAGGGGAAGAGCCAGTAGGCAAGCCACGGCCTTCCCGTGTGGAGCAGCGGGAACAATCCCGCGCAGGCGACGGCGAACAGGGTCATCGCCTCGGCGAAGCGGTTGATCGAGGTGCGCCACTGCTGGCGGAGCAGGAGGAGGATCGCGGAGATGAGCGTGCCGGCGTGGCCGATGCCGATCCACCAGACGAAGTTGATGATGTCGAAGGCCCAGCCGACGGGCTGGTTGTTGCCCCAGATGCCGATGCCTGTGAACACGAGGTAGATGATCGTGCCCAGCATCATGTTCGTCAGGACGAACGAGGCGGCGAGGCCGACCCACCAGCCCAGGGGCGTCCGCTTGCGCAGCACGAGCGCGCTGATCTTGTCCGTCACCGAGTCGAAGGTGTGCCCCGGCTCGATGACGGCGGGGGTGACGTGTATGCGTGTGTCGTCGTATGGGTCGTCGAATCTCTCCATAAACGTTTACGCCTTCCCCTCCTTGCCCGCCGGGAGCGCCTCGTTCGGGTTGCGAACCGAGGCGAGGTAGGTCGTCCGCGGACGCGTGTTCAGGTCGGCCAGCAGCCCGTAGTTGCGCTTCTGCGCTTGCAGCTTTGCGACACGGCTCGCGGGGTCGTTCAGGTCGCCGAAGACGATTGCCTCGGTCGGGCAGGTCTGCTGGCAGGCCGTGACGATCTCGCCGTCCCTGACCTTACGCCCCTGCTTCTCGGCCTCGATCTTCGCGTACTCGATGCGCTGGATGCAGTAGGTGCACTTCTCCATCACGCCGCGCGAGCGCACCGAGACTTCCGGGTTGCGCATCAGCTTGTAGCTCGGCGTCTCCCAGTCCTGGTAGAGCAGGAAGTTGAAGCGGCGCACCTTGTAGGGGCAGTTGTTCGAGCAGTAGCGCGTGCCGACGCAGCGGTTATAGACCATCTCGTTGATGCCCTCGGCGCTGTGCACAGTGGCGTGGACGGGGCAGACGCCCTCACAGGGCGCGTTCTCGCAGTGCATGCAGGGGACGGGCATGAAATAGACGCCGTCGGGGCGCTCGACCGCGCCGCGGAAGTACGCGTCAACTCTGATCCAGTGCATCTCGCGCGAGCGCGCGACCTGCTCCTTGCCGACGACGGCGATGTTGTTTTCGGCCTGGCAGGCGACGACGCAGGCGTTGCAGCCGACGCACGTCGAAACGTCAATCGCCATGCCCCACTTGTAGCCGCGCAGGCCCTCGTCCTCGTGCTCCGAGTAGTCGTAAGGCGGGTAGAGCGTGTCGCCTTCGGGCGGCGTGCGGGTCTCGCCTGCGGCTTCGGGCGGCCTTTTGCGCTCGGACTCCGGCGCGAGTTCGGGGTCATGCGTCCACTCGGCGAACGTGCCGGCGCGCACGATGTCGCGCCCCTCCATCTGGAAGTGAATCTGCGTGGAGGCCAGCGGGTAGTCCTCGCCCGTCTTCTCGACGCCCAGCCCCGCGCCCGACCACATCGCGTCCGAGGTGCGCAAGGCGTAAGCGTCGAAGCCGCGCACGCTCTTGTCGTGTTCGTTGCCGCCGACGCGGCCAGAGCGCTTGCGCCCGTAGCCGAAGTGAACGGTCACAACGTCGTCGGGCTGGCCCGGCAGGATGAAGACGGGCGCGTTATCCACACGCCGCCCCTTGAAGGTGAGGCGCAGGAGTTCGACGCGCAGCTCGCCGCCCTTGGCCGTGATGCGGTTGACGCGCTTGGGCGAGTCCCACGCGACCGCGCCGTCGGGCGTGTCGCCGACGCCGAGCCGCTCGGCGGTGGCCGGGCTGACGATGGCGACGTTGTCCCACGTCAGTTTTGTGAGCGGCTTCGGCAACTCCTGGAGCCAGCCGTTGTTTGCGAAGCGACCGTCGTAGATGGACGGGTCTGTGCGGAAGACTATCTCGAACGCGCCCGCGCCGCCGTTCGCCAGAGGCGCAGGCGCGACGCCCGTCACAGGCGCGACGCCAGCGACGCCCGCCTGCGTGCCCGCCGAAGCCGCGCCGCTCGTCGCCGCGTTCGCGCTGACCGAGACGTTCTTCGGCTTGCGCGCCGTGTTCGACACGAACCCGTCGTTGAGCGCCTTGCGCCAGGCCATCTCGAATTCGGGCGTCGCGCTCGCCGACGACGAGGTCGCCGCGCCCGCCTGAGTCGCGCCCGCCGTCAATGTGCCTGCGCCCGCGGCACGCGCCGAAGACGCCTGACCGCCGCCAGCCGTCGCGCCTGTCGTAGCGCCGCCTGTCGCAGCAACGCCGTTCGTCATCCCGCCTTGAGTGCCGCCCGTCGAAGCAGCGCCGACGCTCGCGGCACTCGGTGTGCCCGCGGCGTTCGACGCGCCCGCGGACATGAGCGAGGCGCGACCTTGAGTCAGCCAGTATTGCCGGAGGATGTCGTAGCCCTTGCGGTCGGGCTGGTCGGTGAAGGCGGCGAGGAGTTCGTGCGCGCTCTTGCCGCTGTAGAGCGGCGTGATGAGCGGCTGGATGATTGTCACCGTGCCGTCGAAGGCGCGCGTGTCGCCCCAGGCTTCGAGGAAGTGCGTTTCGGGGATGTGCCACTGGCTCAGCTCCGAGGTCTCGTCTTCGTAGAGGCCGAGGTGGACGGTCAGCGGAACCTTCTTCATCCGCGCCTCGTCGAGCTTGAGGTCGGCGGGCGTCGTGTGGACGGGGTTGCCGCCGACGACGACGAGTATCTCGACCGCGCCCGCGTCTATCTCACCGAGGAGCGTGCGCAGCTCGTTCAACTGGTCGGTCGGATTCTCCTCCAGAGGCTCGACGAAGCTGACGGTCTTGCCCACGCCTCCGAGCGCCGCGTTCATCTGGTGCGCGAGCGCGTGAATGATGGGCGGCTGCTCGTCGCCCGCGACGACGAGCGACGCGCCCGCGTGCGCCTTGAGGTCTGCGACGACCGCGTTGACGAACTCAGCCGCGGGGCCGCCCGGCGACGTACCCGCGCCGCCCGCGCCGACGCCTGCGGCGACGGCGCGCACGATCCCTTCAAACTCGCTCGGCTTGACGGCGAGGCGATTGTCGGCGAAGAAGCCCGTGTTGGTCGGCGTCGTCTCGACGACGTAGAGGCGCGAGATTTCGCGCGGGTCGCCGTCCGCGGGGCGGCGGCGGCTGGCGAAGTCGCGCGCGTAGCGCAGAGAGCCGGGGCCGCATTCGAGCAGGTTCGAGTCGAGCGCGAGCACGCGGTCTGCCGCCGCGAAGTTGTAGATGGACGTGGCAAAGTCGCCGACCGATTGGCGCACGCCCAGGGAAGCGTTGTTGCCGCCCGCAGGCTCCCACTGATACCAGCGCGCGCCGGGGAAGTTGCGGAGGATGTCGCGTAGCTGCGCGGCCAGGGTCGGCGACGTGACCGTCTCGGTCAGGAAGCGAAGTCCCGCGCCCTGCTTCGTCTTCTGCGCTTCGAGCGCCGTCGAGATTTCGCCGAGGAAGGCCGTGTAGGTGCGGACTTCACCGCGGTTGATGATCGTCTCGGAGCGGTCGGGGTCGTAGAGTCCGAGTATGGAAGCTTGCGAGAACACGTCCGCCGCGCCCTGGCTCGCGGGGTGCAAATCATTCCCCTCGACCTTCGTCGGTCGGCCCATGTTGCTGCGCACCAGCAGCGGGGCCGCGCCGCCCGTCCACGGCATCGCCGTGGCGAAGAAGAGGGGCTTTCCCGGCACGATCCCTTCGGGCTGGCGCACGTATGGGACGATGGTTTCGGGCGGCTGGTAGGAGCAGCCGGCGAGTCCGGCGAGCGCGAGCGACGCGCCCATGAGTTTCAGGAACGTGCGGCGGTCGGTGCCCTCGTCCCACTCCGAGGCGTGCTGCGGGAACTCTCGGTGCAGCAGCTCTTCAAACTCTTCCGTCGCGGCCAACTCTTCGAGGCTCTGCCAGAACTCGCGCCCGCGCTTGTTCGTCAGGCGCGCGCGCACGCCCTCTATCGAAAGCGGGCGACGCCTGATCTGGTAGAGTTCGGGGAAAGTGTCTTTGATGTGCATCTAACTTGTCCCAGCCCGTTATCTGTGGCACGTCGAACAGCTCGTCAAAACGCGCGCGTTGCGGACGCGGTACTCCTGCTTCAACTGCAACCCCAGCTTGACGCGGCTCTCGGCCTTGTTCTCGGCGAGCAGGTTGAAGGGGTCGGCGGCGACGCCTTCGCCCAGGTCGGCCTCGATGTTCCAGGCCATGTCAGTGATCTTCTCCTTCGGGCGCAGGAAGCGCTCCGGCGCGCGGTGGCAGGCAAGACACCACTCCATCTGCAAGGAGGCCGCCTGATAGACCATCGGCATCTGGTCAACGCGCCCGTGGCAGGAGGCGCACCCGACGCCCTTGTTCACGTGGATGCTGTGGTTGAAATAGACGTAGTCGGGGAGGTCGTGGACGCGCGTCCATTCTATCGGCTTGTTGTCGCGGTAGCTGGCACGGACGATTTCGAGGTAGGCGCTGTCGGCCCAGATTTGCGAGTGGCAGTTCATGCAGGTCTTCGTCGGCGGAATGCTGGCGGTGTTCGAGGTCTCGACCGACGTGTGGCAGTAGCGGCAGTCAATGCCGTCGTCACCGACGTGGTGCTTGTGGGAGAACTGCACGGGCTGCTGCACCTCTATGAACTGCCCCGTGTTGTAAGACGAGCGGTTGATCTCGGCCAAGACCCAGAGGGAGGCGGCGACGATGAAGACGCCGCCGAAGATGCTCACCTTGGCGATGGTGTTGGTGCTGCGGTGGAAAACTTGCATGTTCTTCCGGCCCGTCCTGTGACTCTTTGAACTCGCCCGGCGAGACGAAACCCGAAGAAGCCGGACTCGGTCAACACTCCAGCGCCGCGGGGAGAGACACATGCGACCCAGAACGCGCGCCACCGACCGGACGCGCCTGCCGGCGTGTGACTGCGGCTTTCCGCCCGAAAGAAGAAAGCACGCGACCGCGGGCCTTTCGGCTGCACCACCAAAACTTGAAGAACTGCTTAGGGTGCACTAGTGATACTACTTTTTTCCGCGATGGGCAAGCACAATTAAAAATTTGGATATGAATAATGTGTGGCGTTTTGAATGAGGGAATCTAATAAAACGGTCGGCAGGGAGACGGGGGCCGGAAGAAAAGCGTCAACACTGCCGGCCCCAGCCTCTGCCGGTTCACTTTCCGCCGGAGGTGAGGACTGAAAGCTGCGGGTTGCTCCGCCGCCGCCAGACGAAGCCGTCGAGGACGTAATGAGTCGCCTGCGGCAGCGCGAGCAACGGGACAAGGAAGACTTTCAGCGAAGACCAGTCCCACGCCGCTCCGAACAGCCACGCGCGCTCGTGCCACACGCCCCTATCCCACAGCAACTCCTCCGCGTAAGCCAACAGCCACAGCGTCGCCAGAAAGACCGGCAGGCGCGCGAACTGCCTGTAAAACTTCCCCGTCTGCGGCGCGCGCCGCCGCGCATACCACCAGACGAGCGCGATGTATGGGACGCCGTGTGTGACGACGTTCGTCACCGTGAAGGCGTAGTCCGAGTCGAACGCGACGATGCCGACGTACCAGCACACGGCTGTCGTCCCGACCACGATGTCCTTGCCCGGACTTCCCTCGCCGCGCACCACCCACGCGTGCAGAGAGCGCAGCGCGTAAGCGCCGAGCGCGAGACAGTAGGCGGGCAGCGCGACGCGCTCGACCCAGAGGGGGAGCTGTGCGAAGTCGCCCGGCAGGAACCACCAGAAGCGGCGCGGCAGGTGCGCGTGCCAGTAGGCAAGCGGGTACAGGGTCGCCATGTAAACGGCAGCCGAGTCAATCAGCCAACCCGCGCGCCCACGCTCGCCGGCGCGCGCCCGGTACATCGCCACCCAGCCGTATTGCTGGCGCACGAAATGAAAGACCGCGAGGTAAGCGAGCGCGCGCCAGAAGAGCGCGTCCGACTCCGAATAGAGCGCGACGCCCAGAGCGAAGGCGACCAGAGGCGCGAGCACGTAGAGAGGCGCGCGCCGCTTCAACTCATCTTTGTCGAAATAGACTCTGAACGCCGTCGCATAGACGTGCGCCACGTCCACGAGGAGCACCGCCGGAACCCAGGCCCAGTCCGGCGAGTCGCCTTCGAGCACGCCCGCGCGCGCGCCGACGCCCAACAGAAGGAGCGAAGCGAGCGCGCTCCCCAGAAAGACGCACACGTCCGCGCGCGGCGAGAAGAGCCACCAGGACTTCCTTGCGGCGACAGTGCCGCGGGCCGTCTCCGTCAGGATTTGTACTTGTTCGGCGGCCATATGCGCTTGGGACGCGCGGGATTATACTGCGTCCATCCTTTTTTGAAACCGCAAAGTTCCGTCGGGCGCTTCCCCGCCTTCAACGGTCGCCGCGCCGTCAACGCAAGCTCTCAAACTTCAAGCCGCGGGCGGTGAGGACTTCTTCCGCCGCGCGCAGGCCGTGGTCGAACGCTTCCTCGAAGAGCGCGACGCCGGAGAGGTCTGTGTGCGCGAAGTGGACGGGGCCGAAGGGCCTTTGCGCCTTCTGGCGTGCGCCGCCCCAAAGGAAGCCCGTGCGCGGGCGGATCATCGCGTGGCCCCAGCGCATCACGTCGAGCCGGGTGGTGATCGCGCGTATGTCAGGGTGCGCGCGCTCAAGGTCTGAGAGCGCAACGTCGGCCCAACCCTTCCAGTCGGTCGAGAGCAGGCGCGTGCGCGCCGCGCGCGGGTCGGCGTCCGTGAGCGGGTAGTAGTAGGTGAAGACCGTCGGGCCGCGTTCGAGTCCGCGCTGGTGAGTGGCGACGACGTAGCCGAGCGAGGGGCTTTCGTACAAGACGTTGTCCCACGCGAGCGGGAAGCCTACGGCCTGCCGCGGCCTCTCTTCGAGGAAGAGGTTGGCGACCATCCAAGCGCCGTACTCGAACTCCGCGACGTGCGCCGGCAGCGCGCCCTCCCTGTAAGGTTTAAGAAGGTACTTCGTCAGAAACTGCGGCGCGGCGAAGACGACCTGGTCGGCGCGGATGCCGACCGCACTCCGCTCGTCGTATGTGACGGCGACGACTTCGACTCCGCCGTGCCCATCAAGACCTCCGAAGCCGCCGCCGATGCCGGAACTCCCGACGTTGGCGCGAACGCCGCGGCTCTCATCGTCCGTCGCCCCGCTTCCCTTCTGGAATTCCCGCGGGCGGATGTCGGCGACGGCGAGGCCGAGTCGGACGCGCTCGCGCGACCTGTCGTAGAGGTATTTGACGAGGTGGCCGTTGCCTTCGGGCCAGGTGATGAGCGGCTGCGACTCCGCGCCGGGCCGACGCATGCGCGAGGCGAAGTAGAAGAGTCCGACCCAAGCGCTCGCCTGCTCCGACCGAAGTCCGTAGTCGTCGCGGCACGCGTAGTCAACGAGCCAGCGCAGACGAGTTGACGTGAAGCCGCGCGCGTCCATCCACTCCGTCATCGAGACGCGGTCGAGCGCCGTCGTCTCGGCGTCGTCCGAACTGTTAGCCACGGGGATGGCGAAGGCACGCCTGCCCTTCGCGTCGCGCCAGCCGGCCCAACGGTCAACCTCCGCGTTGAAGACTTGCAATTGCCGCGCGTCTTCGGCGCTCTCGCCCGCGCGCAGGTAGAGTCCCTCGTACCAGCGACCGCGGTAGTAAATCCTCTCTTCCGGGTCGCGGCAGACGAACTGCTCGGCGACTACGGGTTCGCCTTCGGCGTCCGCGCCTTCGAGCACGCCCATCTCGTCGAGCAAGCGGACGAGCGCGCGGTTCTCCTTCAGGGGCGCGGGCAGGTAGTGCGCGCCCCAGGGGTAAGGTACGACGCCGTGCGCCTCGCCCGCGCGCGCCGTCCCACCCGGCGCGGGTTCGAGTTCGAGCAGCACGAAGTCTTCAAAGCCCGCCTTCAAAAACCGCCACGCCGCGGCGAGGCCCGCCACGCCGCCGCCAACTATCACGACTCCCGCGCGCTCCCAAGCATCAGCCGCAGGCTCAGGCCGCAGCCCGTCGCGTATCAGGTGGCCGAGATGGTCCGACGCGCCGACGATCTCGCCTTCGGGGAAGCGCGCAGACTCGCCCGTGCGGCACGCCGCGAGCGCGAAGGGCACGCCGAGGAAGGCCGCCAGAAGCTCGCGCCTATTCATAGCGTTTCCACTCCGCCTCGTAGTAGCGGACGAGCGACTGGTTGTCGAGGCGGTTGATCTCGACGGGTACGGGGCCGAGGTCTGCCGAAAGAGTGAACATCGCGGCGAGCGACTGGTCGTTGAGGAATTTAAGCTCGACGGAGGGCGCGCGCGCGGGGATGTCGAAAGGCTCGCGGCGCGCGAGCGCGAAGCCCCAGACGCCGAAGGAGGGGACGGCGGTGTAGTAGGGGCGCACTTGGAAGCCCGCGGCTTCGAGCGTGCGGACGATGCACCAGTAGGAGTTGCGCGCGAACAGCGGCGATGTTGATTGCACGCTGACGGCAGCGCCGGGCGCGAGGCGCTGCTTCAACATTTTGTAGAAGCGCGTCGTGTAGAGCTTGCCGAGGGCGAAGGTGTTCGGGTCGGGGAAGTCAACAATGGCCGCGTCGAAGGGCGGCGCATCAGTTTCGAGCCAGATCATCGCATCCTGGTTGACGACGCGGACGCGCGGGTCGTCGAACGAGTCGCGGTTCAGGCGCGCGAGCGGCGGGAAGCGGTGGGAGAGCTGTGTCATGCCGGGGTCGAGGTCAACGAGCGTGACACTTTCGACCGACGGGTACTTCAGAATCTCGCGCAGGGCGAGGCCGTCGCCGCCGCCGAGCACGAGCACGCGGCGCACCACGCGCCCGCCTTCGCCGGAGAGCATCATCACGGGGTGGACGAGCGCCTCGTGGTAGCGGTACTCGTCCGCCGAGCTGAATTGCAGGTTGCCGTTGAGGAAGAGTTGGAAGCCTGCGCGGTTGCGCGTAATCACGATGCGCTGGTAGGCGGTCGTCTTTGAATAGACGATGTCGTCGGCGAACATCCCGTCCTCGGCCAGCGACGTGATCGCGTCGGCCTTGACGAAGGCGACGAGGAGGAGCGCCACGACGACGCAGCCTTGCGCGCGCAGGCGCGTGACCGAGCCGCCGATGAGCGGGCGCATCAGCCACGTCGCCCACAGGCCGACGGCGGCGTTGAGTATGCCGAAGAGGAGTGAGGTGCGGACGAGTCCGAGCTTCGGCACGAGGAAGATGGGAAAGAGGAGCGACGCGATGAGCGCGCCCGCGTAGTCGAAGGCGAGCACGCGCGCGACCAGTTCCTTGAAGTCGAGGTGGTCTTTCAGAATCCGCATCAGCAGCGGAATCTCCAGGCCGACCAACACACCGATGAGGAAGACGACGCCGTAGAGGACGACGTGGAAGAAGCTCAGGTGCGCGAAGCTCAGGAACAGAAGCGGCGCCGACGCCCCGCCGAGCACGGCCACGCCCACTTCCACGTCAACGAACCGCCGCGCCAGTTCCCTGTCCAGGAACCGCGACAGCCACGCGCCCGCGCCCAGGGCCGACAGGTAGATGCCGATGATGACGGAGAACTGCGTCACCGAGTCGCCCAAGACGTAAGAGGCGAGCGTGCCCGCGAGCAGTTCATAGACCAGCCCGCAGGTGGCGATGACCAGGACGTTGAGGAACAGGATTGGCGTGCGATTCATAAAGAAATGATGAACGCGGAATGATGAGTGATGAATGAAGGCGGGCGTGCGTCTTCACATTCATCATTCATCACTCATCATTCCGCATTCTCTTCTCAGCCGTGGACGGCGGCGGCGATGATGAGCGCGACGCCGATGATGACCGAGCCGATGATGATGGCGAGCGCCGTGTTCTGGTCGTCCTCGATCTCCTTGCGGATGGAGAAGGGCGACGCCTTGACGATGATCAGGTAGGCGAGGCCGAAGACGAGCAGGCCGAAGACGGTGAAGATGGCCGTCGTCAGGAGCACGCCCGCCAGGTCGGGCAGTTGCACGGCGAGGCTGTGCGGGGCGAAGGCGGGGAGCAGGGCGCGGGCGGAGTTCAGCGCGTGCGTGGAAGATTCGATGAGCATCATTTTCCTCCGTGGAAGCCGGAATGCCAGAAGTGGAAAGAGCGGTAGCCGCCGGGCGAGTTGCGCACGTCGGGCGGGAGCGTCTGCCGCGGCGACGTGCTCAACTCCCAGCCGCTCCAGGCCGCCGCGACGTAGGCTAGAAGGATGAATGTTCCGAGGACGAGATAGAGTTTGCTGAGCATGACACGAACTGCCTCCTCATTTCCCGCGGCGCTTCGGCGGCGCGGGGCTAAGTTGCTTGAGGACGCCTCTCTTGTAAACCCACGTGGACGGCGGCGGCGGCTTGAAGCCCGGCTCCTGCTCCTCGCTGAGGCGGTAGTAGCCCTGAAAGCGGAGCGTGACCTGTTCGTCCGGGATGAGTTGCAGCGTGATGGTCGGCGAGTCGCCGCAGTCGCCGAACTCGTCCGTGACGCTCACCTTGCCCGTGTCCTCGACGTGGACGATCTGGAACTGCGCGGGGCAGGCCGTGCCGCCCTCGCTGACCGTCATGACGATCAACTCGCCCGAACTGTTAGTGCGGAACTGCGCGACGAAGCCCGCGCTCATGTTGCCCTCGATGGCATAGACTTTCCTGCCCTTGAGCCGCAGCTCCATCTTCGCGTCCATCTCCTCGCCGATGCGGACGATTGCGAGCGTGCCGGCATTCGTCAGCAAGCTTTCCACGGTCGCCTCCTGCGCCGGCAGCGGGGGCTTGTCCTGAGCGAAAACTTGTGGCGCGCACATGAAGAGGAGCGCGAGCGCGCAGAGCGGCAGCCGGCGCGCGCCCGCGTGTCGCGCTCCCCGAAGCTTCCATCGTCTCTCAGTCGTCACTGTTGTCACCGTCTCCTACTCTGTAGGGGCTGAAGGCGCTGTCGGCCCAGCGCCTGCGGTTGAACTGCAAGTGCCGCCAGCCGAAGAGAAGGGGCACGACCGAGAGCAGGATGAGCACGAGCAGAAGGTTCCACAGGCGCGGCATGCCCTGCTCGACGCGCACGGAGAATTGCGGCGGCGCTGCCTGGTTCCAGTTCTCCCACTGCGCTTCGAGCCGCATCGTGTACTTGCCTTCGGGCAGCGCCGGAAGATAGACCGTCTGCTCGCGGTCGCCCTCGCTCCAAGCCTCGCCGTCCTCGACGCCGTAGTAATACTCAATCGGCAACTCGAACTGCTGGATGAGTCCAGTCTGCTCGTTAATCAGATCGCCCTCGACGTAGAGCCAGTTGTTCTCGACGTTGGCGCGGCCCGTGACGCGTATGTTGCGGCGTCCGCGCAAGCTTATCGGGTCGGTGAAGATGACCTGCGCTTTTTCCGAGCCGCCGTCGGCGTCCGTGGGCGTCGCGCCGGGCAGCGCGGGAGAGGCGGGCGTCGGCGTGGGCGTCGGCTGCAAGGTGTATGACTGCGTGAAGACGGTCGCACGCGAAGCGAAAACGAGCGTGAAGAGGCCGACGAAGAACGCGGCGACGAGGAGCAAGAGCCAGTAGGCGTAAATCTTCTTGTGCGGCCACGGCTGGTTCGGCGCAACGGTCGTGGGCGTCGGCAGGCTGACGTTGAACTTGCGCTCGATCTCCTTGAGCGGCGTGTACGCGCCGAGCGACCAGTTGACCTCTTCGGCTTGAAGCGCGCCGCGCCTGCCCGACGCGCCGGGGACGATGGGCACTTCCTTCGAGAGCATCAGAGGCGGCGCGACGTAGTCGGTCGCGCGCGCAAGCTCGCCCACGGAGACCTTCCAGTAGAACTCGCCCTCGACGTACTCGACGCGCGCCGTCGCGTCCTGAAAAACCTTGAACGTCTTGCCGCCGTAGATCGCCGCCTTGCCCGCCTCCACGACCTCGCCCGGCGGCACTGCACGGACGTAGCTCCAGTGGCCGTCGGATTCGACGAGCCAGCGGAAGCCTGTGGCCGGGTTGTAGAGAAGGTACTCCTGCCAGAAGTAGCGCACGCCTTCGAACTCGACGCTCCTCACGACGAAGCCGATGACCGTCTGTGGCCGACCCTCGAACTCGGCGGTCGCGCCCAGAGGGATGGAAGGCGCAGGCCCTTTGCGTTCGAGCGTCTTCAGGTAGCTCAGACGGCCCTGATTCACGTCGAGGAGCGAGCCGCAGTTCGGGCACGTGACGCGCTCGGCGCGGTCGGGCGCGCGCAGCTCAAGCGGCCCGCCGCAGTTCGGGCAGTTCAGTTGGGCCGCCGCGACCTGCTGAGGCTCGCGCTCGCGCGTGCGTCGCGCGTCGGCGAGTCCGAGTTCTTCAAGCGCGACCTCGCGCCCGGTGAAGACGAGCGGCGGCTGCTCTCCGTAGTCGAGTGTGGCGAAGGCCCCGCCCTGCCCCGAAAGGTCTGCGTAGGCGTAAACCTCTCCGGGCCTCAAGAGGTACGGAATCTCGCCCTCGGCGGCCAGGGCTTGTGCCGTGCCCTTCTCGGCGACGACGGGCGGCGCTTGGGCGGGGATGGCCCAGACTTGCTGACCGAGTTGGAGCGAGTCGAAGGAGGGGAGCGCGTTGGGCGCGGGCACTTGAATCTGAAACGTGAGGTAGAAGCGCCCCTGCGCCTCGGCGAGCCAGCCCCAGCGACCGTCGGCGAAGGCCGCGTACCACTCGTCCCAGAAGCCGCCCGCCGCGTGGCCGAGCTGCGCGCGCCCCGTCAGCTCGAAGGCCACGCCGAGATACGTGCCGCGCAAGTTAACGTCGAGCGGCGAGCCGGACTCGACCACGTCGGCGACCTTGCCAACGTCCTCGACGCCGCGGTCGGTGCGCGCCACGACCGAGTTGCAAGACTCGCAGACGACAACGACCGCCGAGCCGGTCTTAAAGAGAACCTGCGCGCCGCACGCCGGACAGCTCGCCTGAAACGCCATCAAGCCTCCCCCTCGTGCAGCGTGAATTGCGGAGAGCTTTCAAACGGCGGCGGCGCGGACGCGGGCGGCTCGCGGCGGACGCACCGGACGCTCACGGCGCGCGCGCCGAGCATCTCGCGCAGGCGCTCGTCCCAAGGCCACGCCGCCCGCTCGCGGCAGCAGTAGAGGTTGAAGGTGGCGACGCCGAACTCCGGGTAGGTGTGGCAGGCGAGGTGCGACTCCGTGAGCAGCGCAAGGCCCGTCACGCCGCCCTCGCCCGGAAACTTGTGCCACACCTGCTCGCCGACGACGCGCAAGCCCAACTCGGCGACGACGCGCGCGAAGACCGCGCGCAACTCCTCCGCGTCGCGCAAGCGCCCGGCGTCGCACCCCGACGCCTCGATGAGCCATTCCGTCCCGACCGTCAGCATGTTGTGGGTGAAAACCGTCCGCGAGATGGCCTGAAAGTCTTGCCCTGCCGAACGGCGGTGAGCATAGGCGAAAGGCCGCGCGTTTGCAATACCATTCTTCCGTCGGCCAGGGGGAAGCGGGCGCGGCCCGCGTCTCTTTTCTTTTTCCTTTTGCCTTTTTACTTTCGCCTTCTTATGATGCCCCTGTCCTTCCGGGGAGTTAATTTCGCATGCTGTATCTCTCGCAGCTACTCGGTCGCCCCGTCCGCGAGGTCGAGGGCGAGCGCGTGGCGGTGCTCAAGGACGTGATCGTGCGTCTCGGCGAAGACCACCCGCCGTTGACCGGCATCGTCGCGCGCCACCAGCGCCGCGATATCTTCTTCGCGCGCGCCGACATCCTTCGGCTCGACGGGCAGGGCGTGTGGCTGAACACGGACGTGCTCAACCTGCGCAAGTTCACGCGGCGCGAGGGCGAGGTGCTGCTCGTGCGCGACGTGCTCGACAAGCAGCTCATAGACGTTGACGGCAAGCGGGTGGTGCGCGTCAACGACGTGCAGCTCTTCGAGGCGGGCGGCGAGTGGAGGGTCACGGGCGCGGACGTGACGCTCGCGGGCTTGTGGCGGCGACTCTTCCCGCAGAACTTCGTCGGCGCGACGCGCACCGTCGAGGTCATAGACTGGGCCGACGTTGGGTATCTGGCGACCGACGCTGCCACCGTGCAGTTGAAGTCCTCGCGCGACAAGCTCTCGCGCCTGCACCCCGTCGAGATCGCGCGGCTCGCCGAGGCCCTGTCGCGCCACCAGGGCGCGGAGGTCATCGAAGCCCTCGACGACGCGACCGCCGCCGAGACCCTTGAGGAGATGCACGCCGACGATCAGGTGCACATCATCGGCAACATGGAGGAGGAGCGCGCCGCAGACATACTCGAACACATGTCGCCCGACGAGGCCGCCGACGTTTTAGGCGATCTCCCCGAAGAGAAGGCCGAAGACCTTCTGGACTTGATGGAGCACGAGGAGAAGGCCGACGTGCAGGAGCTTCTCCCTTACGAGGACGACGAGGCGGGGGGCCTGATGACCACAGAGTTCGTCGTGCTCCCCAAACACCTGACGGCGGGCGAGGCGCTCCTGCGCCTGCGCGAGATGGCCGAGACGCCGAACATGATCTACTACCTCTACGTCGTCGAGGAGGAGGGATCGTGGAAGCTCTCAGGCGTCATCGCGCTGCGGAGTCTCATCCTCGCAGACCCCGGCGCTCGGCTCTCCGAGGTCATGCGCGACGAGTTCCAGTACGCGCGCCCGAAGGACTCGGCCCGCGACGTGGCCGAGACCATCGCCGAGTACAACCTGCTGGCGCTTCCCGTCGTTGACGACGCGGGCGACATCGCCGGCATCGTCACCGTGGACGACGCGATGGAGTACCTTCTGCCGAAGGACTGGCGTCAAAGATTGCCGAGGGTGTTCGGATAGCCCTCGGCTACGCCGAGTGAGTCGTGGAGAAAACGCTTAAGGTCATCAACCGAATGGAGGCGGACGGCGTCATCGGACGCTATGCTATCGGCGGCGCGGTGGCCGCGATCTTTTACATCGAGCCGTTCACGACCTATGACCTCGACATATTCTTCGCGGCGGACGTATCAGGCGACTTGGTTGTGCTGACGCCGATTTACGAATACCTCGCGCGCAAGGGGTACGAGGCAGAGGGCGAGGCCGTCAACGTCGAGGGCTGGCCCGTGCAGTTTCTCCCGGCCTATAATCCGCTGGTGGCCGAGGCGTTGAAACAGGCCGTCGAGATCAAATTCAAGCGCACGCCGACGCGCGTGATGAGTGCCGAGCACCTCGTCGCCATCATGCTGCAAACGGGCAGGACAAAGGACTACGCCCGCGCGGCCAAGTTTCTCGAAGAAGATGTGGTTGACGTTGAACGTCTTGAAGACATACTTTCTCGCCATGAACTAAGCGGGAAATGGCGTGAATTTTCGCGCAGGTTCAAACCGTGAGCAAGAACGCAGGTATCTCTGAACTGCTCCGAAAGAAGGCGGCGCGCAGGCGGCGGCTGGCGCGACTGTCGTTCGAGGAGAAAATCGAGATCGTCAGGCGCTTGCAGGAGTTGAGCCTGTCCATCAAGAACAGCCGGGCTGAAAACGGTCGGGCGCGGCGCGTCCGCAAGTCGGCGACGAATCGCTGAAACTTTTATGTCTGACGGGGAACCTCCGAGTGGCCTCGACGCGCGCAGAGAATGTGCGGGACGCGGGTCGCCGACTGTGGCGGCGCGGCTCCCGGCGTGTGCAGCGCGCCGTGTCGCAGCGCCGCGGGGTTCTCGCCTACCTCGCAGTCATCGGCCCCGGCATGGTCGCCGCCAACGCGGGTAACGACGCGGGCGGCATCGCCACTTACGCATCAGCCGGCGCAGACTACGGCTATCACCTCCTCTGGACTCTGATCCCGCTCGTGCTTGCGCTCGGCATCGTGCAGGAGATGTGCGCGCGCATGGGCGCGGTGACGGGCAAGGGGCTGTCCGATTTAATCCGCGAGCAGTTCGGCGTGCGCTGGACGGTCGTGGTGATGCTGGCGCTGCTGGTCGCCAACGGCGGCGTGACCGTCTCGGAGTTCGTCGGCATCGCGGCGGCGACCGAGTTGTTCGGCGTGCCGCGCTACGTCTCGGTGCCGCTCGCCGCTTTCGCCGTGTGGTGGCTCGTCGTGAAGGGGTCGTACCGGAGGGTCGAGCGCGTCTTCCTCGTGATGTCGCTCGTCTTCCTCGGCTATATCGTCTCGGCCTTCCTGGCGAGGCCGGACTGGGGCGAGGTGGCGCGCGGCTTCGTCCGCCCCGAAGTCCGGTTCGACGCCGGGTACATCTTCACCGTCGTCGCGCTCATCGGCACGACCATCTCGCCCTACATGCAGGTCTTCATCCAGTCGTCCGTGGTCGAGAAGGGCGTGACCGAGGAGGACTACAACCTCACGCGCGCAGACGTTTGGACGGGCACGGTCTTCGCCATCGCCGTCGCCTTCTTCATCGCCGTGGCGACCGCCGCGCGGCTGCACGCCGCCGGCGTACACATCGAGTCGGCGGAGCAGGCGGCGCTCGCCCTCGAACCGCTCGCCGGGCCTTACGCGAAGATTCTCTTCGGCGTCGGCCTCTTCGGCGCTTCGATGCTCGCGGCGGCGGTGCTGCCGCTCTCAACGGCCTACTCGATCAGCGAGGCTTTGGGCTTCGAGAAGGGCGTCTCGCGCTCGTTCCGCGAGGCCCCGATCTTCCTCGGCATCTTCACCTTCCTCGTCGCCGTCGGCGGGCTGGTGGCGATGATACCGGGCCTGCCGCTCATCAGCGTGCTTCTGGTCACGCAGGTCATCAACGGGCTGTTGCTGCCCGTGCTGCTCGTTTCGATTTTGCGCCTCGTCAATAACCGCGAATTGATGGGTGCGCGCGTGAACGGGCCGGTTTATAATGCGGCCTCGTGGCTGACGGTCACGGTCGTCTCGGCCCTGTCGCTTCTCTACATCGCGACGAAGCTCTTTCCCGGTCTCTTAGGCTAGTTCAAAGTTTAAAAGCTCAAGGTTCAAAGTTCGGGGCGCGTAACTTTGAACTTTTAAACCTTGAACCTTGAACTTAAAACCATGAGTCGTCCCGCGCTCAGAAAGCAGGTCGTGTTCCCGCTGCTCGCCTCCGCGGTCTTCGGGCTGACGCTCTACCTGCTCCACGAAATCTCCGGCGCTCCGCTTTCGGCGAAAGTCATGACCGACCCGGAGGGCGGGCTTCAGTGGGCGATGAGGATCGTCAGCATCGCCTTCTGGCTCGGCGTCGCCTTCGCCGCGGTGCGCGCACTCAACGAGCTGGTCTTCCTCCTCTTCCGCAAGCGCAAGGGCTACGACGCGCCGAGCCTGATGCGCGACATCTTCTCGCTCGTCCTCTACGTCACGAGTGTCGCCGTCATCCTCAAGCTGCACTTCGAGACGCTCTCGTTCGGCGCGCTCTTGTCCGGCTCGGCCCTCCTCGGCGTCATCCTCGGCCTCGCCCTCCAGGACACGCTCGGCAACCTCTTCTCCGGCATCTCGCTCCACGCCGACAAACCCTTCCAGGTCGGCGACGTGATAACGGTCGGCAAGTACACGGGCGTCGTGATGAGCATCACCTGGCGGGCCGCCAAGATCAAGACCTTCCAGAATCACATCGTGCTCGTGAGCAATAGCAGCATCGCCAAGGAGTCCATCGAGGTCTGCCCGCGCGACGGCCAGAACGCGCGCATCGTCAACTTCAGCACCGTCTACACCGACTCGCCCGTCAAGGTCATCCATGTCGTCCGCGAGGCCATACGCGAGTGCGAAAACGTCCTGCGCTACATGACGCCCATCGTCCGCATCCATGACCTCGGCGAGAGCGGCATCGAGTACGACGTGAAATACTGGCTCTCCGACTACGCGCGCTACAACGACACCGACGCCCTCATACGCCAGCGCATCTGGTACGCCTTCCGCCGCAACGGACTCTCCTTCGCCTACCCGACGCGCACCGTCTTCATGGAGCAGCCCTACGCGCCGCACGACGGCACGGGGCGCGACGCCGAGAGCCTCGCCGAGCTTCTCTCCGCCGTGGACATCTTCTCGCCGCTCACGTCGGACGAGTTGAACGCGCTCGCCCTAAACGTGCGTGGGCACGTCTTCGCGCCCGGCGAGACGATCATCCGCGCCGGCGACCAGGGCGCTTCGATGTTCGTCGTCCACCGCGGCAGCGTGAGCGTGCGCGTGGACTCGAACGGCCAGCAGCGAACCATCAAGCAACTCGCCGAGGGCGACTTCTTCGGCGAGATGGCGCTCTTCACCGGCGAGCCGCGCACGGCCAGCGTCGTCGCCGCCGAGGAGACCGAGGTCTTCGAGATCGGCCACGACGCGATGAAACGCCTCTTCGAGACCAACCCGGACCTCGTCGAAGCCCTCAGCTACACGATCAACGAGCGGCGCGCCGGCCTCGCCGCCAACTCCCCCGCCGCCGTCAGCGAAGAGGAGACGCCCGCCGGCCTCCTCTTCCAGATCAGACGCTTCTTCCGCCTCGATTGAAAGTCCCGCGAAACTGTCGGATAGACACCCGCCGGAGGGCCACAGTCAGCCAACTCAGACCCTGCCAAAGCCCCAACCGGCAGGCTGAATAGCAGATAACAAGCCTTTCCCGAAATACCGACAAGCGCAATAAATTCAGAAGCTTCCGCGGGAAGACAACGCGGAAATACGCGTCTTCATCCAGAGACTTGACAAGAAGAGACTCAACCTTTATTATTCTCTTGCGCTCAGCACTAGAAACAGCCCGTACCGGCTGGCCTTCTCCGCTCCGGTACGGAGACTTTCCGAAGTTCAGGAGGTAGAAGTATGAGCATCACTCGCTACGACCCATTTCGTGATCTGAAGACTCTGCAAGACGAGGTTAACCGTCTATTCTCGACCAACTTCTCGCGCTCTTTCGGCGACGAAGGCATCGCCCGCGGCGCTTGGACGCCGAACGTGGACATCTACGAGAACAAGGACGAGATCGTGCTCGAAGCCGAACTGCCCGGCATGAACCGCGAGGACTTCGAGCTGACGATTGAGAACAACGTCCTGACGCTGCGCGGCGAGCGTCGCTTCGAGAAGAAGGAAGAGACGGACAACTACCACCGCGTCGAGCGTGCCTACGGCGCTTTCTCGCGCTCGTTCACGCTGCCGCAGACGGTCTCTTCGGAGAACGCCACCGCCGAGTACAAGAACGGCGTCCTGCGCGTCGTGCTGCACAAGCGCGAGGAGGTCAAGGCGCGCCGCATCGAGATCGCAGGCGCGGGCGCGGAAACGAGTACGCCCAAGACCATCGAGGCGAAGGCCGAGTCCTCGAAGGGCGAGTCGAAGAAGGCAGCCGGTCGTTAGACCGCCGAATCGCCTTCAGCGGCCAGTCTCCGGCGGTCGGCTTTCGGAAGCCGCGGCTCTAAGGGCTGACCGCTGAAGGCTGGCCGCTATGGTTTTCACCGGGAAGGAATTTCTCAAGGCAAGTTCAAGGGGAAAGGCTTTCAAGTCATCATGCGTTTAGAGCGTTTCACACTGCGCGGCCAGGAGGCCATCCAGTCGGCCATCGAGGTGGCCGAGCGCAACCAGCATCAGCAGGTCGAGCCTGAGCACTTACTGCTCGCGATGCTGGAGCAGCCCGAAGGCGTCGTGCGCCCCATCCTCGGCAAGCTCGGCGCGAACGTGCAGGTCGTCTTGAACGACGTGGAGGCCGCGGTCGGGCGCTTCCCCAAAGTGCAGGGCGGGCAGCAGTATTTCAGCCCACGCGTCACGCAAGTATTCCAGGCCGCGCAGAAAGAGGCCGAGCAGATGCAGGACGAGTACGTCTCGACCGAGCACCTCCTGCTCGCCATCTCCGCCGAGAAGGACGGCACCGCGGGCCGAGTCCTGCGCCAGCACGGCGTCAATCGCGACGACCTCTTCAAGGTCATCGAGCAGATGCGCGGCGGCGCGCGCGTCACAGACCAGAATGCCGAGGCCAACTACCAGGCGCTCTCGAAGTACGCGAAAGACCTGACGGAACTCGCCCGGCAAGGGAAGCTCGACCCCGTCATCGGGCGCGACGACGAGATACGTCGCACCATCCAGGTTCTCTCGCGCCGGACGAAGAACAACCCCGTCTTGATCGGCGAGCCGGGCGTCGGCAAGACCGCCATCGTCGAAGGACTCGCGCAGCGCATCATCTCCGGCGACGTGCCGGAAACTTTGCGCAACAAGCGGCTCGTCGGACTCGACCTCGGCTCGATGCTCGCGGGCGCGAAGTACCGCGGCGAGTTTGAAGACAGATTGAAGGCGGTGCTGAAAGAGATCGAGAACTCGAAGGGGCAGATCGTCCTCTTCATTGACGAGCTGCACACGCTGGTCGGCGCGGGCGCAGCCGAGGGCGCGATTGATGCGTCGAACATGCTCAAGCCCGCGCTCGCGCGCGGCGAGCTGCGCTGCGTCGGCGCGACGACACTCAACGAATACAAGAAGCATATCGAGAAGGACGCGGCGCTGGAGCGCCGCTTCCAGCCCGTCTTCGTCGGCGAGCCGAGCGTGGAGGACACCATCGCTATCTTGCGCGGCCTGAAGGAGCGCTACGAGCTGCACCACGGAGTCCGCATCAAGGACTCGGCCATCGTCGCTGCGGCGACGCTGTCGAACCGCTACATCACCGACCGCTTCCTGCCCGACAAGGCGATTGACCTCATAGACGAGGCCGCCTCGCGCCTCCGCATCGAGATTGATTCCCTGCCGCAGGAGATTGACGTGTTAGAGCGCGAAATCCTGCAACTGGAGATCGAGCGCCAGGCGTTGCAGCGCGAAGAGGACGAGCGGTCGAAGGCGCGGCTCCACGAGATCGAGCAGCGCATCGCCGACCTGCGCGAGCGCTCATCCGGGATGAAGGCCAAGTGGCAGTCAGAGAAGGAAGAGATCGAGCGGATGCGCGAGACCAAGAACGAGCTTGAGCAGTTGCGCATCCAGTTGGAGCAGGCGCGCAACGCCGGCGACCTGACGCGCGCCGCCGAACTTCAGTATGGGAGGATTCCCGAACTCGAACGCAAGTTCGCCGAGGAGCACGAGAAGCTGGCCGAGCTTCAGCGAGACGGCGTCTTCCTCAAAGAAGAGGTGGACGAGGAGGACGTGGCGCAGGTCGTCGCCAAGTGGACGGGCGTGCCCGTCTCGAAGATGCTCGAAGGCGAGATGCAGAAGCTCGTGACGATGGAGGAGCGCCTGCGCCAACGCGTCATCGGGCAGGACGAGGCTTTGACGGCGGTCGCCGACGCCGTTCGCCGCGCGCGCGCCGGCCTGCAAGACCCGAACCGGCCCGTCGGCTCGTTCATCTTCCTCGGCCCGACGGGCGTCGGCAAGACCGAGACGGCGCGCGCGCTCGCCGAGTTTCTGTTCGACGACGAGCGGGCGATGATCCGCCTCGACATGTCGGAGTACATGGAGAAGCACGCCGTGGCGCGCATGATCGGCGCGCCGCCGGGCTACGTCGGCTACGAGGAGGGCGGGCAGTTGACCGAGGCCGTGCGCCGAAGGCCCTACTCGGTCGTCCTCTTCGACGAGATCGAGAAGGCGCACCAGGACGTTTTCAACGTGCTCCTGCAAATTCTCGACGACGGTCGGCTGACCGACTCGAAGGGCCGGACGGTTGACTTCAAGAACACCGTCCTGATTATGACCTCGAACCTGGGGAGCCGGGAGATTCAGGCGGTGGGCGACGACGAGAAGCAGATGCGCGAGGCCGTCACCGAAGTGCTGCGCGAGCACTTCAAGCCGGAGTTCCTGAACCGCGTTGACGACATCGTCATCTTCCACCAGCTCTCGCGCGAGCAGATCGGCGACATCATCGAGATACAGCTCGAGCGCCTGCGCCGCATGCTCGCCGAGCGCGACATGCAGCTCGTGCTCGACGACTCGGCCAGACAGTTGCTCGCGCGCGAGGGCTACGACCCGCTCTACGGCGCGCGCCCCCTGAAGCGCGCGATCCAGACGCTCATCCAGAACCCGCTCGCGTCGAAGCTCCTGCGCGGCGAAGTCCTGCCCGGCCAGACCGTGCGCGTCTCTGCGGACGGCGACCAGATGCAGTTCACCACAGAGGAGAGCGCCGCGGAGGCGGCGGGGGCAAAATGATGAATGATGAATGCGGGGTAGTGGCTCAATGGCGTGAGAGGTGGTAAACTCTCACGCATGGTCAAACTTCAATGTTATCACTGCGGCAGCGATCGACTCGCTCGCAACGGCCTGACCCAAAATGGGAAACAGCGATATCTGTGCTCTAACTGCGGGCGTACCAGTCGGGATAACCCCCAACCCAACGGCTATACAACTGAGGAACGCGAGCGAATACTTCGTG
>Ga0209577_10000417_pt1 | contig 43216 bp, 40 predicted proteins | sample GraSoiAngelo_109_FD_185874 | JGI IMG/M metagenome (GOLD analysis project Ga0209577, IMG submission 185874) | Grasslands soil microbial communities from the Angelo Coastal Reserve, California, USA - 14_0903_12_20cm (SPAdes) (version 2) | ecosystem: Environmental > Terrestrial > Soil > Grasslands... | reverse complement strand
GTGGCGGTCACCTTCGCCGTGTCGAGCGGCGGGGGGAGCGTCACGGGCGCGAACGCGACGACCGGAGTCGACGGTGTGGCCACCGTGGGCAGCTGGACCGTCCAGCTGGGCACGAACACGCTTACCGCCACGGCGAGCGGCAGCGGCATCACGGGGAACCCGGTCACTCTGGCCGCGACCGGCGTGAGCGCTGCGTATCATATCGACGTCCGCTACCTGACGGCGGTCACACCCGCCCAACGGGAAGCGTTCGAGAGTGCGGCGGCGCAATGGGAGCGGCTCATCTACGGCGACGTGCCGGATGAGTTTGCCAGCTTCCCGGCGGGCACGTGTGGCCCGGGTACGCCCGTGATCAACGAGACCATCGACGACATCATCATCTTCGTCCGGCTCGATTCGATCGACGGTCCAGGGAAGATCCTCGGCCAGGCTGGTCCGTGTCTCGTCCGCGATCAAAGTTTTCAGCCGGGTGTCGGCGTGATGCACTTCGACACGGCCGATGTCGCGGGCCTCCTCGCGGCTGGTCAGTTCGACGAGGTCGTCCGCCACGAGATGGGTCATGTCCTCGGCTTCGGTACGATCTGGCAACTTCTCAGTCTGGTGCCGGGCGCGGGCGGCACGGACCCGCACTTCGTCGGCGCACAGGCGACCGCGGCATTTGACCGCAACGGAGGTCAACCCTATAGCGCGGGCGCGAAGGTGCCGGTGGAGAACTGCTGCGGTCCCGCCACGCGGGACGGCCACTGGCGCGAAACGGTGTTCGAGACGGAGCTGATGACCGGGTTCCTGGATAACGGCGTCCCGAACCCCTTGAGCGTCATTACCACGGCTTCGATGGGGGACCTCGGGTACGTGGTGAATTACGCCGCCTCCGAGCCGTACACCGTCGCCAACGTTGCGGGACTGCGCGCGCAAGCGTCCTTCTCCCAGATCGAACTGGGCGACGACATCCTCCGCTTGCCGATCCTGGTGGTCGACAGGCGCGGCAGGGTGACGCGGATCATCCGACCGAAGTAGCCGGCTTGCTATCTTTGTGGCCTATCAGGGGCGGTAGCTCAGCTGGGAGAGCACCTGGTTTGCAACCAGGGGGTCGTGGGTTCGAATCCCATCCGCTCCACTCACGTTCCGATTCCATGTCCCCCGCCGACTGGCTGCGTTTTCTCACCGAGCTCGCTGAGCGCGCAGACGAGCTGGCGTTGCGATGGTTTCGCAGCGCCGGACTTCGCGTCCAGGAGAAGCCGGATCTGAGCCCCGTCACCGAAGCGGACCAGGCGATCGAAGCGATGGCCCGGACGGCGGTGCGCCAGAACCACCCCGAGCTCGGCGTGCTGGGCGAAGAGGAAGGCGAAGCCCCGGGACCTACGGAGGCGCGGCTCATCATCGATCCCATCGATGGCACGCGCAACTTCGTGCGCGGCATTCCGGTGTTCGCGACCCTGCTGGCGATCGAGTCCGGCGGCGAGGTGGTGGCGGGCGTCGCGAGCGCGCCGGCCTTGGGAGCCCGCTGGCACGCGGCCCGCGGCAGCGGCGCGTTTCGGGACAGACAACGGATGATGGTGTCGCGCATTGCGTCGCTCGAGCGCGCCACGCTGTTCCATGGCAACCTCGGCTCTGGCGAGGGGGGGCCGCCGCCCGGGATCGCCGGGCTCATCGCCCGGGTCGAGCGTACTCGCGGCTTCGGCGACTTCTATCAGCACATGCTCGTGGCGGAAGGGGCGGGGGAGATCGCGTTCGATCCGGTGATGCACCCGTGGGACATCGCGGCCCTCCAGGTGATCGTGGAGGAGGCGGGGGGCCGGGCCACCAGTCTCCGCGGCGAGCGCTCGATCTACGCGACCAGCCTCGTGACCTCCAACGGGGCGATGCATCAGGCCATATTGGATACACTCACCGGTTCCACAAAGGGTGCTCCATGACTGGTTGGAACAGACAAGGCGTCCTCGCGCTGGCGCTCGCCGGCGCGGCAGTCGCCGGGCTCGCCATCGCGACTCCGGCGCCGCCGCCCGACATCATCGTGTACAAGACCTCGACCTGCGGCTGCTGCAAGAAATGGGTCGAGCATCTCGAAGCCGCCGGCTTTCGGGTCACGGTCCACGACACCGTTGACATGGCGGGCGTGGCGGCGCACTACGGCGTGCCCCGCCGCCTCTCCACCTGCCACACCGCCCTGGTGCAGGGCTACGTCGTGGAAGGGCACGTGCCGGTGGATGTCATCGAGCGCCTGCTCAAGGAGGGTCCGGAAATCGCGGGCGTGGCCGTCCCGGGCATGCCGCCCGGGTCCCCGGGCATGGAGTCCGAGACGCCCGTGCATTACCAGATCGTAACGTTCGACAAGAGCGGCGGGACTGCCGTCTACGGGGTTCGATGATCGCCGATCCGTCCGACCTCGACCCACTGGACGACGAAGATTCTCCGCTCGGCGACGGAGCGACGGAAACCGAAGTGGTGGTCGTCTGCCCCCATTGCGGTGAAGCGAACGAGCTCGGCCTCGACCCCGGTGGCGGCCCGCTCCAGGAGTACGTGGAGGATTGCCAGGTCTGCTGCCGGCCCTGGCGGGTAACCGTCCGCTACGGCACCGACGGCAGCGCCGACGTGTTTACGGAGCCGCTCGACGGCTGAATCTACATTTTCGCCCCATCAAACCGCTTTGCGACTTCTGGCCAGTTGACCACGTTCCACCACGCGGCGACGTAATCCGCCCGGCGGTTCTGATATTTGAGGTAGTACGCGTGCTCCCACACGTCGAGTCCGAGCACGGGAATCTTCCCTTCCATGAGCGGGCTGTCCTGGTTGGCGGTGCTGAACACCTCGAGCTTGCCGCTCGCGACGGCAAGCCACGCCCAGCCGCTGCCGAACCGGGTCGTCCCGGCTGTGGACAGCTGCTCCTTGAACGGCGCGAAGCCGCCGAACGCTTGCTTGATCGCGTCGGCGAGGGCGCCGCCCGGCTCACCGCCGCCGCCCTTGCCCGCCGGCGCCATGATCGTCCAGAACAGCGAGTGATTGTGGTGGCCGCCCCCGTTGTTGCGCACCGCGGTACGGATGTCCTCCGGCACGCTCGTGATGCCGCGGAGCAGCGCCTCGAGGCTCTTCTCGTACAGCGCGGGATGCTTGTCGAGCGCCGCGTTCAGGTTGCTCACGTACGCCTGATGATGCTTGCCGTGGTGGATCTGCATCGTCTGGGCGTCGATGTACGGCTCCAGCGCGGCATCGTCGTAGGGCAAGGGAGGCAGAGTATGCTTGCTGGCTTTTTCTGTGGGTGCGGTTGTTTGGGGCATGGTCGCTCTCCTCGGGTGTGTGACTCTGTGCCGATGTGAACCCGCGATCCCGGACCAAGGTTCCCGCTTGATTCCGTTTGGAGCGCGGATATCTTCCCGAACCGGCAGCTCACGTCTCCGTCGCGGTCCCCTCACCTGCGAGGCGCACGATGGCGCTGTTCTCCGATGCGGGAATCCAGTTCTTGTTCCGCTGGATCCACTTCCTCTCCGGCATCACGTGGATCGGTCTGCTCTACTACTTCAACTTCGTACAGGGTCCGTTCATGGCCGAGGCGGACGCGGCGACCAAGAGCGGCGCGACGCAGAAGCTTGTGCCGCGCGCGCTGTGGTGGTTCCGTTGGAGCGCGGCCGTCACGTTCCTGGCCGGCGTCGGCATCCTGGGGCTGCGGCGTGCGAGCTGGAGCGATCCCTGGGGGCTGACGATTCTCACGGGTGCGGCGTTCGGCACCGTGATGCTCGCCAACGTTTGGCGCGTGATCTGGCCCAATCAGAAAATCGTGATCGCCAATGCCATGGCCATCGCGGGCGGCGGCAAGGCGAATCCGGTGGCGGCGGGAGCCGCGCGGCGCGCGTTTCTCGCGTCCCGCACCAACGTCGTGTTGTCGTTCCCCATGCTGTTCTTTATGGGCGCGGCGTCGCATTTCACGCTTCCCGCCAGCAGGAACCGCGGCCTCTGGGGCGTGATCCTGCTCGTGATCCTCGCGTTGCTCGAGATCAACGCGTTGGTGGGAACGACGGGACCGACGAAGAAACCGATCGAGACGGTCCGCGGCGTGATCGTGACCGGAGTGGTGACGGCACTGGTCGTCTACTGGATCGCCCTGGCCGTGCTGAGCTCGCCCGGGGCCTGACGTTGGCGGCTGCGACCTCGACGACCCTGCCCGTCGGGGCCGTGGCGCCCGATTTCGCGCTGCCATCCACCGCGGGGACCGACGTTACCCTGTCCGCGTTCCGGGGGCGGAAGCACGTGCTACTCGCGTTCTTCCCACTCGCGTTCACCAGCACGTGTACCGCCGAGAACTGCGCCTTCAGTGAAGACTACGACGCGTTCGAGCGCGCCGGCACGATCGTGCTCCCGATCAGCGTGGACTCGGTGCCGACGCTCAAGGAGTACAAGGCGAAGCACGCGATGCGGCACGATCTGCTGAGTGACTTCAAGCGCGAAGTGAGCCGCACCTACGGCGTGCTGCTCGAGGACCGTTTCTTCGCGAAACGCGCCTATTTCCTGATCGACCAACAGGGCATCCTGCGCTGGCGCCACATCGAGGCGGAGCTCGGGGCCCGGCGGGACGACGGCGAGCTGCTTCGGCAGATCGCGGCGCTCTGAGCGGAGGCCCCCTTGAGACAGGTAATGCTGATCGGCGTGACGGTTGCGGGGGCGTGCGGATCGACGGCGTTCGTCCCGCCGCCACCCTCGCCGCGGCGCGTCTACGGCGCGAGCGAGGTGGACGAGCGGCCCGAGATCGTGCAGACGCCGCCGCTGCACTATCCCGAAGGGGGTCGTCAGGGCGTGGTCGTGGTGCGCGTGGTGATCGACACCGCGGGGAACCCCGAGCCGGCGACGGCGCTCGTGGTGCAGGGGTCCGACTCGGTGCTCGCGGCAGCGGCCCGGACGCTGGTGCTGAACACGCTGTTCCGGGCGGCCCGCGTGCGCGGGCAGGTCGTGCGGACCCTGGTCGAGGTGCCCGTCGAATTCTCCGCCGCCCCGATGCCCGGAATCAAAATGCACATCGCCGGCGATGTGTACAGCGAAGCGGACGTGGAGGAGCGCCCCCACTTGATGTCCGGCCCGCCGCTCGCCTACCCCGCGCCCATGCTCCTCTCCCGAATCAGCGGGCGCGTCGTCATCGAAGCGGTGATCGACACGACCGGACGGGTCGAAGACGGCACGGTGCGCGTGCTCGTCAGTAGCGACGCGCGGTTCAATGAGGCCGCAAAGGACTACGTCCGGGCGGCGCGCTTCACGCCGGGACGCCTCGCGGGAAGCGCGGTGCGCGTGCGGTTCGAGATGCCGGTCGAGTTCAAGCCGCCGACGCGGAACTAGACCCTCGTGGCGTCGGTCACGCTCCGCCGCCTCGCCAAGCGGTACCATCCCGACGGCCGGCCGGCGCTCGAGGACTTGTCGCTCGACGTGCGGGACGGCGAGTTCTTCGTGCTGCTCGGCCCGTCGGGCTGCGGCAAGACCACGGCGCTCCGTTGCATCGCCGGGCTCGAGGAGCCCAGCAGCGGCGAAGTCTTGATCGGCGGGCGCGACGTCACCCGTCTCGACCCCGCTGCGCGCGACGTCGCGATGGTGTTCCAGACCTACGCGCTGTACCCTCACCTCACCGTGCGAGGCAACGTCGCCTTCGGGCTCGAGGTGCGGCGCGTCCCGGCCGCCGAGATCGCCCGTCGGGTGCAGCAGGTCGCGGACCGGCTCGGGCTCGGCCTACTGCTCGACCGCAGGCCGGCGGAGCTCTCCGGTGGCCAGCGGCAGCGTGTGGCGCTCGGTCGCGCCCTGGTGCGCGAGCCGCAGGTCTTCCTGTTGGACGAGCCGCTGTCGAACCTCGAGCCCACCCTGCGTGGCGAGCTGCGCGCCGACTTGCTCGAGCTGCACCGCGCCCTCCATACGACCGTGGTATACGTGACCCACGATCAGATCGAGGCCATGACCATGGGCCAGCGCATCGCGATCCTCGAGGGGGGGCGGCTGCGCCAGGTGGGCACACCGGCCGAGGTGTACGGCCGGCCGGCCGACGTCTTCGTCGCCCGCTTCATCGGGAACCCGGGAATGAACATCCTGAGAGGCCGGGGACGCGGGGCGGGGGAGGAGGGCGGGATAGTGGATTGCGGCTCCTGGTCTGTTCCCGTGCCGCTCGAGCGCTACGAAGGCGAGATCTACCTCGGCGTGCGCCCCGAGCACGTGAGCCTCGTTGCCCCCGACCAAGGCGTCGGAGCGGCCGAGGTGCGCGGCGTCGAGCCGCTCGGTCCGGATACGCTGGTCCGGGTGGACGCGGGCGGCCCAGCGCTCGTGGCGCGAGTGCACGGCATCCCGGACCTCCGACTTGGCGATCGGGTGGGTGTGAAGCTCGACCGCCGGCAGCTGCATCTGTTCGACGCGGCGGGAGCGCGGCTCCCATGAAGCGCGTGTTGGCCCTGTGTCTCGCGTGCTGGGGGTGCGGTGGCTCGCCGGACCGGGGCATCTCGCTCTTCCACCGGGCCGACGACGGCGCCGCGCAGCTCGAGGACCAGCTACTCACCCCGTACCGCGCCCGGCACCCGGGGCTGCAGGTGCTGCAGCATAACGCCGCGCTCGCCCCGGCGGAGTACCGCCGCCTGCTGCTGACGGCGGTGGCGAGTGAGACCCTTCCCGATGTGTTCCAGCTCGATGACGTCGACGTCCCCGCGCTCACCGACCGCGGTGGCGCCCTCGATCTCGCACCTTACCTCTCCCGCGTCGGCGTCGACCTCGGCCGCTACGACCCCGAGGTCCTCGCGATTTTCCGTCGCGGTGCAGGCGTATACGGCCTCCCCCGCGGCTATACGCCGCTGATGGTCGTGTACAATCGGGACCTGCTGGACCGCGCGGCCATTCCGTATCCCACGGATGACTGGACGTGGGACGCCTTCCTGCGGGCGGCGCAGCGGCTCACACGCGACCGTGACGGCGACGGGCGGATGGATCAGTGGGGAGCTGCCTTCGACCGGCGGCCCTCGTTCTGGCTGCCGTGGATCTGGGCGGGGGGCGGCGATGTGTTGTGTCCCGACGGCCGACGCGCCTCGGGATGCCTCGATGCGCCCGCCACCGTCGCGGCGATCCGCTGGTATGCGGGCTGGGTGACGCGCTGGGGCGTCGCCCCGCGCCCGCATGACCCGAGCACCTCGGGGGTCGAGATCGCCCGGCTGTTCGCAGCCGGCCGCGTCGCGTTCATGACGGTGGGCCACGACGTGGTTCGCGATCTCCGGGCCTCGGTGGCGGCGGGCCGGCTGCGGGTGGGATTCGCGCCCATCCCGCATGGTGCCGGGGTGCCGCCTGCCACCGTGCTCTATGCTTCGGCATACGCGGTGCCGGCGCGCGCGCTCCGGCGGAAGGCTGCCGTCGAGCTCGCGGCCGATCTCACCGACTCGCTGCCGGACGCGGCGCGCGGTGACGCGGGGATCGAGCTGCCCGCTGTGACCGCGGCCGCCCAGGGAGTGGCGGCGGCCGACTCGCTCGGCTGGGAGGCCGCATTTTTGCGCGCCGCTGCGCATGGGCGGCCGGGGTGGGGAGCGCGGCTGGCCCAGTGGCGTGAGGTAGAGGCGGAGCTCATCGACTTGATGGATCGCGTCACCGTAGGCGACGCCGATCCCGCGCGGGCGGCGCGCGCGACCGCACGCGAGCTCGACCGCCTGCTGGGGGCGACGCGATGAAGGCGCTCGCGCGGTGGCGCGCCGGGGCGGTGGTGCTGATAGCTGTCGGCGCCCTCATGCCGCTCGCCCTGGCCCGGCAGGCGCGGGGCCGCTCTGCGCGGGCCCTGGCGGCGCGGGACGCGACCGCCGCGGCTGCGTATCTCACGATCGTCACCCCCTCACCCCCCCGGGGGGGCGCCGGGTACGATCTGCCGCAGCTCCTCATCCGGGCCCGGGCTCTCGAGGAGCTCCCGGGGTTCTCCGGGCGGTTCGAGATCTATCACGCAACGGCGCCGCTGGTGCGCGCGACCGCCCCTCCGTTGCCCGCGGCGACGCTGCAGCGCCTCCGTCGGGAAGTGGCCGTCCGCTGGACTGGCGAAGCGGCGCTCGCACCGCTGCTCGATCGCGACGGGTGGGACGTGGTGGGTGCAGTCGCCGCCCGGCCCGCCGCGGGAACGTGGCCGGTCTCGCCGTGGTCGCTCGGTGCGCTGTTGCTTCTCCTGGTCGCGGGGGCCCGAAGCGTGGCGGCGATCGGCACGCCGCGCCAGGCGTGGCGCGACAGCCTCGGCCCATACGGCCTCGTGGCCGCGCTGTTCGGCGTGGCGGTGTTCGCCGAGCTGCGGGGCGCCGCGGGCGACGCGACTGATGAGTGGCTGTACGACACGCGACTCCTGATGCAGGAAGCCGCGGCGCGGATCCCGGAGGTGCGCAGTGTGCCCGCGAGCCTCGCGACGCTTGCCCGGGGGGCCGAGATCGTGCCGGGGGACTCGGGGCCAGCGGAGGCATGGCGCCGCGCTGCCGGCGGTGTTTCGAGAGCGGTAGTGGCGGTACGGCTCGCGCCGGGGCGCTGGGTCGAGCTGCGGGCGCGGCCCGGGGAGGCCGGCACGGCTGGCTGGCTGCCGGTCATGCTCGGTCTGGCGGCGCTCGGTCCGCTCGGCGCGCTGCTCGCCGCATGGAGCACCGCGAGCGCGCCGCGGCCGCGGCGCGAAACGATGGCCGCCTGGGCATTCCTCGCGCCCTCGGCGCTCCACCTCGCCGCGTTCTGCTTCGTCCCGCTCCTGCTGGTGCTGTATATGTCGGTGCACCGCTGGAGCCCGATCGAGCCGACGAGGGCCTTCGTCGCGCTCGCGAACTACGATCACGTGGCACGCGACCCCCTCGTCTGGTCGGCGCTGGGCCGCACGCTGCTGTACGCCCTGTACGTGCCCGTGTCGATGGCGCTCGCGCTCGGCCTCGCGCTCGCAGTCGGGGGACGGCGGAGGTCCGGCACGCCCGTGCTGCGCGCGTTGTTCCTGCTGCCCTACGCTTCCTCGGTGGTGGCGGTGGCTCTCGTGTGGCAGTGGATGTACCACCCCGATTTCGGGTTGATCAATCGGGTGCTGGCACGCGCGGGGCTCGGGCCGGTCAACTGGCTCGGGGACCCCAAGACCGCGCTCCTCGCGGTGATGCTCGTGTCCGTGTGGATGCAGCTGGGCTACCAACTGACGGTCTTCCTCGCGGGCCTTCGGGCGATCCCACAGGCGTACCTGGACGCTGCTCGCGTAGACGGTGCGAATGCCTGGCAACGCTTCTGGCGCGTGACGTTCCCGCTGCTCCGGCCCGTGACGCTGTTCGTGCTGGTGACCGGAATCATCGGCGCGTTCCAGGTGTTGGCGCTCGTCATGGTGCTGACGGGCGGCGGGCCGCTCGGCGCCACTGATGTGATCGTATACCGCATCTACCGGACCGCCTGGGAGCTGCTGCAATTCGGTGATGCGAGCGCAATGGCGCTGCTCCTCTTCGCGGTGCTCTTCGGGGTGACGTGGGTCCAGCTCAAGCTGCTCGACCGGCGGGTGGAGCATGCGTAAACGGCACCCTCAAGGACGCCGGCACGGGTGGATCGCTTATGCCGTCGCGCTGCCGCTCGCGGTCGTCATGATCGCCCCTTTCCTCTATATGGTGGCCACGGCCCTCACGAGCGAGCCGGACTCGCTACGCCATCTCGTCCCCGAACACTTCGGGGCGGCGCTCGCGGCGCTGCCATTCGAGCGGTTCCTGTTCACGAGCGTGATCTTCTCGCTCGCGGTGGTCGCGGGGCAGGTGGTGACGAGCGCGACCGCGGCGTATGCCTTCGCGCGGCTCCGCTTCCCCGGCCGCGATCGCGTGTTCCTGATCTACCTGTGCGCATTGATGGCTCCCGCGATCGTGCTCGTGATCCCGCGGTTTCTGCTCATCGACGCGCTGGGATGGGTGGACAGCTACCAAGGGCTGATCTCGACCGAGCTGGTGTCGGTCACCGGGATCTTTCTCCTGCGCCAGTTCTTCCGCACGATCCCGCGCGACCTCGAGGATGCCGCCCGCCTCGAAGGTGCGGGAGAGTGGACCATCTTCTGGCGCGTGATCGTGCCGCCGTCGCGGCCCGCGCTCGCCACACTCGCCGTGCTCGCGTTCGCCGATCAGTGGCGGAGCTTTGTGTGGCCGCTCGTGGCCACCCGCTCGAGCGAGATGCAGCCGCTCGAGGTCGGCATCGCGAACCTGCGGGGCATGTACGACCTGAGCTGGTCCGACCAGATGGCGACCGCGGTGGCGGCGGTGATACCGCTGATGGTCCTTTATTTCGTCGCGCAGAAGTACTTCATTCGCGGCATTGAGCAGACGGTCGTCTAGTCTTTGCCCTTCCTCGTTACAGTTGCTGCTTTGAAGCTCAACGCCCATGCGATATCCCGTCCATCGCCACCCGCCGGCCACTCCAGGACCGCATGCCCTGACTGCAGCCTACGGACCGTGCAAGGGACGTCCGCCTTGCACGCTCCCGGCCGTAGCCCTTTGGGGACGGCAATCGTGACGGCGTAGGCCCGGCCATCGAGGTTCGTGGATTTCGCCTTGAGCGTGCGCGTGGTCGGATCCCACGTCTCGTCGGCGACGTCCACGGCTCCTTGCACGACGTGTCGCGTGGTGCCGATCACTTGCGGCCGGGCGACGGCGGGACGGATCGCAACAGTGCGTGCGCTCCGCGGTTCGAGGGTGAAGCCCTTCAGGTCGGTGACGGGAGCGTCGCGCCACACGTCGTAAGCGTCGAACTTCGCGCCCTGGATGCCGACGGCGGCGAGCGGCAGCGACACGTCCCGGGGTTCATCCTCCCAGTTCACTACGACGACCGTCCACCACCGGGGTGCGCCCTCGGCCACCCAGACACGCGGCGGGCGGCTGCGGCGCACGCTCCAGATACCGCCGCTCCCCAGCACGCGCACAGCGAGCACGTTTTCTCCGCCCCAGTTCAGGGCCTCGGGTGGCAGGCGATACCGGCGGTAGGCCTGCGGCTCACCCCGGCCGCCCGGGGACAGCTCGCCCGTCTGGCCGACTTTCACGCCGTTCACGAACGCCTCATCCGCGTCCGCGATCTTGCCGAGCTCCAGGTACACGTTCCGCGGTTCGCTCTTTCCGGTGGCGTGACTCGGGAGCGGGAACCTGGTCCGATACCACGCAAACCCCGCGTACTGCGGATGTGCCCCGCCGGCGTCGTCCCAGCGTTGCGGCACGGGGATCGTCTCCCAGGCGTCCTCGTCGAACCCACGGGAGCCGTAGTTGGGATCGTCGCCCGTGCGGAAGCGCCACGGCCCGCCGATCGGGTAGACATCATCGCCGGCCACGATCGCGGGCGCCGTGTCGCGTCCGGCGGCACCCGCCTCGATGGGGCGGCCCGTCACCGGAGCGACCGGGAGCGTGCGCTGCAGCAGCGGGAGGCGATCGGGTGGCAGATTCGGCAGGTTGTCGCCAAGCAGGGTAAGCCCTCCGGTAACCGCCACGACGGATGCCCACACCTCGGCGGCCGCCCGCGACAGCGGAGCGCGCACCACAAGGCAGTCGGGGTCGTTCAGCCAGGTCGAGCGGTGATAGAAGCTCCGCAGGCCCGCGGCGCGTGCCGGTGATTGGATCCCCGACCAACTGACGTCCACGTCCGGCCCGATCCGCATCCCATTGACGAGCCCGACGGCGTGCTGCAACGGCGCCTCGCTCGCGAGCAGGAATGCCTCGGTGCCGAGGCCGTCGCGAATCGCGCCCAAGCCGGCGCGGTAGGCTTCGGCGTGAGTCAGGCCGCCGTAGTGCGCTGTGCCGAGGGTCGCCCAGCGCAACCGGTCGACGCGCAGGTAGTCGTAGCCCCATTCTCGCACGACGCGGCGGGCCAGATCGAACAACCACTGCTGCACCTTGGGGTGGGCGCCGTCGAGCGCGTAGATCTTGCCACCCCAGGCTTCGCGCGTCTCACATACAACGGGTCCGGTCGCATCGCGCAGGAGCCAGTCGGGCTGCGCGGTGGGGACGCCGGAGGCCTCGGCCACGCCGAACGGCGCGACCCAGAGGCCCGCCTTGAAGCCGCGCGCGTGAATCTGGTCGGTGAGCCAGGCGTGGCCGTGCGGGAATCGAGCGTTCGGGTCCCACGCGCCGATGGCTTGCTGGTAGCCGTCGTCGAGCTCGATGTGCCGGAAGAATCGTCGGTCGAAATGCGCGGCGCTGAAGTCCAGATTGGTGATCACGTCTGCTTCGGCGACGGTGCCCGACCACTCGGCCCGCGTGCACCAACCCGCAGGCGCCACGGCCTGTGCGAGGCGCTCCTGGTCGACGGGCGAGGATGGCACGAACAGCGCACGCAGCGCCTCCAGGCCGTCGCCCTCGGGGTGCAAGCACAGGCGCATGTGGGAGGCGTCGCCTTCGGGGCGGAGCGGCCGTGCCGGGAGCCAGTCGCTCACCGCTTCGAGCGCGTCCCGCGACAATTGCACGCGGGCCTCTCCGGGCTCGCCTGCGTCGAACGCGATCGCAAGGCCGCGACTCCCGCGGGTGAGGCCCACGGCGGCGTGGCTCGCGAGCCCTTCCGCCTCCGGTACCCCCACCGTGACCACGCGGGTCGGGTCGGCCGAGTGAGCGCCGTTCACGAGTGCTGTGAGCGGTCCCTCTCCCGCGAGAACGTCGGCATGAGGGAGCTGGAAGAAGCGCACACCCCTCACGGTGGGCAGATAGCGGTCCGGAAAAACGGTGACCGTGACGGACGCCTGGGGCGTGCTGGCGCCGCCGGCAGTGAGCAGCTCTGCTTCGACCCACACGCCGGCGGCCCGGCCGCGCACGACGACGGCGTCGCCGCCCGGAGGGCGGCGGCTTCCCACCGTGCTATCTTCCAGCTCCGCGAGGGTGAGCGGCCGGTCCCCCACCCACGCCACGATTTCGGCGCCGCGGACGACGGGAACGGGTGAGCCGTCACCGTAGTACCACAGCGACCAGCGGCGATGATCGTCGAGCTCGAACCGGAGCCGCCCGACCGCCGGTCCGCCCGACCGCCAGCCTGCCCCGGTCGGACTGTGGGACAGCCGGACAGGCGGACGGATGAGCGCCCCCGAAGTGGCGCCTGTCAGGAGCACAAACGTGCGTCGGTCCATAGTCACAATGTTGACGACCGTAGTGGGTTTGTCCACGTCGCTCGCTGGTCAGAACGCGGTCACCGCAGGGCTCGCGTACACAGTCGGCAGCGGGTGGCAGGTCGAGGGGTTTGACGTAGGGCTCGCGCGCGCCGTGCACGCGGGTCCAATCGCCGCCCTGTCGCTGACGGCGCGGCTCGGCTCGTTCATCAACGAAGGGGCGATCATCGGCGGCGCGCGCGGGTTCGTGTTCGGCACGAGTCTCGCGGCCCGTACGCCGACGTCGACCATCGCGCAGCTCGGCGCGGACACGAGTGGCGGCCAGATCGGGCTCGACTTCACGCTCGAGGGGACGGGCTACGTCGGCTCGAACTCGCCCCTTCCGGTGGGCTCGCCGTGGGGCGGCGTCTCGGGGCTCCTCGGGCTGCGGTTCGGGGATCCCAAGGGCGCGCGCCTCGGGCTGTTGATCGGTCCCACGGTGTTCTTGGGTACCGTCACGGACGTGCGGGCGTTCCTCGGGGTCCGGTTCGAGGCGCCGCTGGCGCGGCGGGAGCACCATCCCTAGCTTTGCCACCGATGGCAGTCCCCTCCCTCGATACCGAGCATCCCGGTATCCGGGTCATTGCCGAAGTGGCGTCGGTACTTCAGGCGGGTCTCGCGTCCGGGGAGGCCCTGCACGGGGTGGTGAGCGCGCTCCGACGCGGCCTCAACCTCCGTCGCTGCCGCCTCTGGCTCCGCACACCTGACGGCACTCGCTTCACGCCGGTCACCACGCCCGGTGACGAAGCCGAGCAGCCGGGCTATGCCCCGCCAGTCGCCGAGTGGATGCGACACGGGCCCCAGCGCGAGGGCGTGCCCGGGGGCTCGATCGTGCGACTGCCGTTGGTCCACGAGGACGAACCGCTCGGCGTGCTCGAGGTCGTCATTCCCACCGGACGCTATGAAGGGATCGCCCACGACGTCGTGGTGGTGGCGGCCCGCATCCTCGCGCCCATGATCGCCGCGAGCGAGCTCTCGCAAGACCTCGCCTCCGAGATCGCGCTGCGCACCCACGAGATCGAGGCGCAGCGCAGCTTCGCCGCGCAGATCATCGACTCCCTCCCGGTCGGGCTGTACGTGATCGACCGTGGCTACCGCATCCGCGCCTGGAACCGCAAGCGCGAGACCGGGACGCAGGGCGTGTCCCGCGAGGACGCCGTGGGTCGCGAGATCTTCGAGGTGCTGGACCGCCAGCCGCGCGATCTCCTGAAACGCGAGTTCGATCGTGTGTTCGACACGGGCGAGCTCCAGCAGGTGGAGATGGAGTCTCAGGCGAGCGGTGAAGCGCGGTACTACCGCATCACGAAGATCCCGATGCGCCAGGACGGGCACGACATTTCGCACGTCATTACCATCGGCGAAGACATCACCGAGTGGCGCCAGGCGCAGCAGCGCCTCACCGAAACGGAGAAGCTCGCCGCCGTGGGGCAGCTCGCGGCGGGCGTCATGCACGAGATCAACAATCCGCTCGCGACGATCCTGGCCTGCTGCGAGGCGCTGGCGCTCCGGACCGAGGAGCTGTCTGCCGGCGACCGTCACGGGTACGACGAGTACCTCAAGATCATCGACACCGAGGTGCAGCGCTGCCGCCGGATCGTGGAGAGTCTACTCGACTTTTCGCGCCCCAAGGGCGGGGACAAGAAGCCGACGGACGTGAACAGCGTGGTCGAGCGCACGTTGTTCCTGCTCAAGCACCACGCGCGCTTCAAGCGACTCACGGTGATGCGTGAGTTCGCGTCGGGCCTGCCGTCGGTGCTCGGGGACCATGAGCGGCTGATCCAGAGCTTCATGGCGTTGATGCTCAACGCCATGGACGCGATGGACTCGCGCGGCACGCTGACGGTCCGCAGCCGTATCAACCCCGATCGGGCGGACGAGATCCTGCTCGAGTTCATCGACACGGGCACCGGGATCAAGCGCGAAGACCTGCCCAAGATCTTCGAGCCGTTCTTCACGACGAAGCCGCAGGGGCGCGGCACCGGGCTGGGTCTCTCCATCTGTTACGGCATCATCGCCGAGCATCGCGGGCGGATCGATGTCGAGTCGCAGGTCGGCGTGGGATCGAACTTCAAGGTGTACCTCCCCACGGGATGAAGATCCTCGTCGTCGAAGACGACAAGACCGTCGGACAGTACGTGAAGCGCGGCCTGACTGAAGCGGGCTTCCACGCGGACCTGGTCGGGGACGGCGCCGAAGGGCTGCGCCTGTCGGCCGGCGGCCACTACGATATGCTCGTGCTCGACCTGCGTCTTCCGGCGTTGTCGGGCCTCGAGGTGCTGCGCACGCTGCGCGATCGCGGCGAGGACCTGCCGGTGCTGGTGCTCACGGCACAGGACGCCGTGGATTTCAAGGTGCAGGCGCTCAAGATGGGCGCCGACGACTACGTCACAAAGCCGTTCTCCCTGGAGGAGCTGCTCGCTCGGGTGGAGGCGCTCGGGCGGCGCCCCAAGGCGATCGCGCCGCCGGTGCTGAAGGTGGCGGACCTGACACTCGACACGGGGAGCCGCGAGGTCCGGCGCGGTGGGAAGCTCCTCGAGCTCACTCCCAAAGAATACGCGGTGCTCGAGTACCTGATGCGCCATCAGGGTCGGGTCATGTCGCGGACCCTCATCACGGAGTACGCCTGGGACTACCATTTCGACCCCGGTACGAACATCGTGGACGTCGTGATCACGCGGCTGCGCAAGAAGATCGACCACGGGCGCGAACCCAAGTTGATCCACACGGTGCGCGGGGTCGGCTACGTCGTGAAGGCGTGAGATGCAGACGCTGCGCGGGCGACTCACCGCCTGGTACTCGGGTGCCCTCGCGCTCACCCTCGCCGCGTTCGCCGGGGTGCTGTACCTGGACCGCCGTAGCGCCTCCTACCAGGATCTCGACCAGCGAATCCAGTCCGAGGCGGCGCTGACGGCGGGCATTCTCGCCGAGAGCTACCGCGCCCGCGGCACCCTGGTGCGCGCCGACACGGCGCAGCACCCCGTGCTCATCCCCGATCTGGCCGCGCTGCTCGAAGCGGTGCCCGACTTCCTCGTCATCACCGCGCGCGACGGCAGCCTGCTGTTCGCGTCGTCCGACGCGCGGGCCCTCACGTTCCAGCAGGTGGAGCAGCTGCGACGGCTGGCGAGCGCCCCCCTCTCCGGACGGTCCAGCGGCGCGCTTCGCCTCGAGCCCAACGGCCCGAAGATCCACTATGTGGTGCATTACGTCACCGACGCCGGACCACAGTTCGGGGCGATTCTCGCCGGAGCGGATGTCCGCACCGCCGAGCTCGGCCCGGACGAGCTGCTCTCGACCTTCGCCCTGGTGCTACCGCTCGGGCTCGCCCTCGCCCTGCTGATGGGGTCGTGGATTTCGCGGCGCGCGCTCGCCGCCGTGGATCAGATCATCACCGAGGTCCGCGAGATCACCGACGGACGGAGCCTGCATCGGCGCCTCGCCGAGCCGCTGATGAAGGACGAGCTCGGCCGGCTCGCCGAGACGCTGAACCAGATGATGACCCGGCTCGAGCGCAGCTTCGCCGCACTGCGGCGCTTCACGGCCGACGCGAGCCACGAGCTGAAGACGCCGCTCACCGTGCTGCGCGCCGGCGTGGAGCGCGCCATCACGACCCCCAACCTGCCCCAGGAGACACTCGCGACGCTGGAAGAGACGCTGCAGGAGATCAAGCGCATGACGGAGCTGGTGGACGCGCTGCTCACACTGGCGCGGGCCGACGAAGGCATCGCCCCGCTGCACCGTGAGCCCGTGGACCTGCGAGGGATCGTCGAAGAGGTGCGTGAGACCGGTGAGCTGCTCGCCGAAGAGTCGGGGGTGCGGGTGGAGGTCACGACGCCGCCCGACCCGATCGTCGTCGCGGTCGACGCGACACGCATCCGCCAGTTGATCCTCAACCTCCTCACCAACGCCGTGAAGTACACTCCCCCGGGCGGGACCGTGCGCATGCAGCTGGGCTCCGCGAACGGCCGGGTCACCCTCAGCGTGGCCGATACCGGAATCGGCATCGCCCCGGGAGATCTCCCGCACATCTTCGATCGCTTCTGGCGCGCTGACTCGGCGCGCACGCGCACCGGTGAGCGTTCCGGCGCGGGGTTGGGACTCGCCATCTCCAAGTGGATTGCCGAGGCGCACGGCGGGCGGATCGACGTGGTGAGCCGCCCGGGTCGAGGGACGACCTTCACGGTCACGCTGCCGCGGGAGCCGCCGGCGAGTAAGCCCTAACGCCGTCGTCATCAGTTCGTCACCCTCGGGCCATCCCACCGCAAACGACGGATGCCATCCTGATGGAGACTGCTTCCTCGAGGGATCTCCATGTTCGATCGACTGATTGCATCGAAGACGAGCGGCACCGTGTCCGTGCTGGTGCCCGCATCAGGCTTCCGCCGATTGACGGCGGCGCGCCGTTCGATCCCAAGCTGTTGTTGCGCGGAGTCGGCGAAGCGCCGGGCGACCACGGCGTGGACGGGGCCCCGGAGGGTCCGTGGAGCCCAATCGCGGTGGACGAGCCACCGGTGCTGCTCGCCGGCCCGCCCCTCGGCTACCCGGACGTGCTGCGTCGCACCGGCACCACGGGAACTGTCACGGTGCAGGTCGTGATCGACACGCTCGGTCGGGCCGAGCCTGGCTCCCTGGTGCTCCAGAGCTCACACCCCGGCTTCGAGGCGGCGGCGCGCGCATACGTGCTGGGCGCCCTGTTCCGGCCCGGGCGCATGCGCGGGCGGGCGGTGCGGGTGCTCGTGCGCCTGCCGATCAGCTTCACGCTCAGGCCGCTTCGCTGACCGTGGAGCCCTCCTCACCTGGCTGTCATCGTTTTGTAATGGGGGCTCCACTAGCGGGCGGGGGCCAATTGGCGGTATTTCATAAGGGGTTACCTGATCGTGCACTGGAGGGCGAAAACCCGTGTTTGACAATCTCATCGAGTCCAAGCGCAAGAAGAACAGCAAGCGGGTGTTCGGCGTGGGCGCGGTGTCGCTCGTGGTTCACACCGTCGTGATCGCGGGGGCCGTGTACGCCACGTTGAGCGCCGGCGAGGCGGACAATAGCGTCAAGGTGGACACCGCGATGGTGTTCATGGACCAGCCGAAGCAGGAGAAGCCACCGGAGCAGCAGCCGGTGCAGCTGGATGTCCCGCTCAAGGGATTCCAGACGGTGGTCGCGCCGGACGTGATTCCGACGAACATCCCCCCGGTGAACCTCCAGGAGCATTTCGATCCGAAGGACTACTCGGGCACGGGCGTCGAGGGTGGCGTCTCGACCGGGATGGTGCCGACCGGCAACGAAGTGTTCATGGAAGCGATCGTCGAGGAGAAGCCCGCAGTGCTCTCCGGGCCGACGCTGCAGTATCCGGAGCTGCTGCGGCAGGCGCAGATCCAGGGTCGCGTGCTGGTGCAGGCGATCATCGATACGCTCGGGCGCGCCGAGCCGCCGTCCGTCAAGGTGCTGCAGAGCCCGAATCCCGGTTTCGACCAGTCGGCCAAGAGCTACGTTGCCAAAGCGCTGTTCCGGCCTGCGCGGGTGCACGGCCGGGCGGTCCGCGTGCTGATTCAGATTCCGATCGACTTCCGGCTCAAACAGTAGCGACCCCAAAGGAGCCTCCGCGCTATGAGTCTCTCGCTCTACGACCTGTTCATATCGATGGGTCTGTTCGCCAAGTCCATCGTCATCATCCTGGCGGCGATGTCCATCTACTCGTGGACGAGCGCCTTCCAGAAGCTGTACCAGATCGTGCGGTCGCAGGGGGAGACGCGGCGGTTCGCGCCCGAGTTCTCCCGCTTCCTGCAGGAGGAGCAGCTCGACGGCGCGATCAAGCTCGCCGAGAAGCAAAAGAAGAGCCACGTGGCGCGCGTCGTCGGTGAGGCGCTCGCCGAAGTGAAACCGCTGCTGCGGGACCGCGCCACGATCACCGCGGCCGACATCAACTCGGTAGAGCGCGCGGTGGAGCGCGAGATCCTCATCGTCTCGGCCGAGCTGAAGCGCGGCCTCGGCATCCTGGCGACGACGGGCTCCACGGCGCCGTTCGTCGGTCTGCTGGGCACGGTGATGGGTATCGTGAACGCGTTTACCGGCATGGCGGCATCGGGGGGTGGCGGGTCGCTCGGGGCCGTGTCCGCCGGTATCGCGGAAGCGTTGATCACGACCGCGTTCGGTCTCATCGTCGCCATTCCGGCGGTCTGGCTCTACAACTACTTCACGACCAAGATCGACTTCCTCTCCGTCGAGATGACGTACACCTCGAAGGAGCTGATCGACTATCTGATCAAGAGCGTCGGGTCGGAGTTCGGCCGCTCGATCTTCACGAAGGAATTCCAGACGCAGAAGGCATCGCAGACCAGTGGCCCTGTCAGCCACTAGCGCCCGGGCGGCCGTCAAGGCCGACATCAACGTCACGCCGCTGATCGACGTGATGCTGGTGCTGCTGATCATTTTCATGATCGTCACGCCGCTCATCGCCGCGGGCTTCCAGGCGACGATCCCGCGCTCGGCGAACCCCGAGAACCGTCCGGAAGGGGAGGGCGAGGTCAAGCTCGGAATCGACAAGGACGGCAGGTTCTGGCTCGACTTGGGGTCGGGGCCGAAGCAGATCCCCGACGACCAGCTGCCCGAGCGGCTCCAGGCGGTCTACGAGACCCACACGCAAGACAAGATCCTGTTTCTCAAGGCCGACCAGAACATCGAGTTCGGCCGCGTGCAGCAGGCGATCGAGATTGCCCGGCAGGCCGGCGTGCGCGTGGTCGGCGCCATCACCGAGCAGAAGCAGACGCTCACGAAGCAAGGCCGACCAGAACATCGAGTTCGGCCGCGTGCAGCAGGCGATCGAGATTGCCCGGCAGGCCGGCGTGCGCGTGGTCGGCGCCATCACCGAGCAGAAGCAGACGCTCACGAAGAAGAAGGGAGAGCGCTGACCCATGGCGATGGGGTCCACCGGCGGCGGCGAGGGGCTCAGCTCCGACATCAACGTCACGCCACTGATCGACGTCCTGCTGGTGCTGCTGATCATCTTCATGATCACGCAGCCGATGTCCCGCAAGGCGTTCGACGTGCAGGTGCCGCCGAAGCAGCAGACCAAGAGCAAAGCGCAGAACCAGGCCCAGATCGTGCTCGAGTTGCGCCCGGACGGGTCGTACGCGATCAACGGCCAGCCGCAGGAGCTCAGCCAGCTTGACCAGGCGCTTCACCAGATCTACGACCAGCGTCCGGCCAAGCTGCTGTTCATCAAGGCAGCGCCGAACCGCAAGTATGTCGACGTGATGCAGGCTATGGACATCGCGCACGGAGCGGGCGTCCAAGTCATCGGCTTCACGCCTCCGGAGCAGCCCAAAAAATAACCGGCGGCGCAGCAGTCATGCCGTGGTGTAGGGGCGCAGCATGCTGCGCCCCTACGTGCGTTGTCGGGGTATACCACACGCATCGTGAACCCAACCCTGCCCGACCGCCCGCCGCTTCCCGGGCTCCGCTTGCCGCTTGGCCGGCGTCGGCTCGGGCCCGGGGCCACGTTGGCGGTGTTCGTCCACGCCGTGATCGTGGGCGTTCTGGTCGTCGGCGGGCGCGAGATCGTGGGGCGGGGACAGGGGGAGTCGCGCGCGGGAGGGGGGGATGCCAGGGTGAATTTCTTCGCGATCCCTGGCGGTGCACCCGCAGCCGTCGACATGGCGTTGCCCGCGCGCCTCACCCCATCGGAGCTGTCCGCGTTGCGCCGCATCCACGTCGAGCTGCCGGCCTTCGCGCTACCCCAGGCAACCCTGCCCGCCCCGACGGCCGCGCTGGGTGGTGGGGGTGGGATCGCGGGCGGGGGGGCTGGAGGGCGGGGCACGAGCGGAGCCGGCGTGGGGCCTGGAACGGGAGACGAAGCGGGTTACATTTTCCCCGCCGCGCCGCGGACGGCCAATGTGCCGCCCCTCGGCAAGGTTCCCGGCTCGGTGGCCGGTCGCACCTACCGCGTGACATTCTGGGTCTCGGCCGACGGCCGCGTGACCCGCGTGGAGGTGGACCCGCCGATCGCCGACGCGGCGTACGGCCGGGAGTTCCAGCAGCGCATGATGGCGTACCGGTTCTACCCGGCCCACACCCGGGACGGGCGGAGCGTAGCGAACGTCGTCACGATCCCAATTCGAATCGGTCACTAGCCCGCCACGACGCGGGCTCCAAGGAGCCACAACCCACTATGCTGATGGTTCTCGTCCTCGGGCTCTCTGTCCTCGCCCTGGCCGTCGCCTGGGGCCTGCGGGGCTACGTGCTCCGGCAAGACAACGGCACCGCCGACATGCGGAAGATCTCCGACGCGATCCAAGAAGGCGCGGAAGCCTTTCTGCGGCGCCAGTACCGCACCATCGGCACGCTGAGCATTGCGCTGGGGGTGGTGATCTATGTGTTGTACGCGTTCTTCCGCAAGCCACACGCCGACGAGCCCGCCGCCGCGACCCTCGCGCTCACGACCACGTTGTCCTTCCTGTTCGGCGCTCTCTGCTCGGGTGTGGCCGGCATCGTCGGCATGTACGTGGCCGTGCGCTCGAACATCCGCACCGCGAGCGCGGCGCGCTCGAGCCTCAACAAGGCGCTCCAGATCGCGCTGCGCGGCGGAGCGGTGAGCGGGCTGTTCGTGGTCGCGATGAGCTTGTTCGGCGTCGGGCTGCTCTACACGATACTCGAGGCCATGCACTTCGAGCCGACCAAGATCCCTCTCATGATCGTGGGCTACGGTTTCGGCGCGTCGTTCGTGGCGCTGTTCGCGCAGCTGGGCGGCGGCATCTATACCAAGGCCGCCGACGTCGGCGCCGATCTCGTGGGCAAGGTGGAAGCGGGGATCCCGGAAGACGATCCGCGCAACCCCGCCGTGATCGCGGACCTGGTGGGCGACAACGTGGGCGACTGCGCGGGGCGCGGCGCCGATCTGTTCGAGTCGACGGCCGCCGAGAACATCGGCGCGATGATTCTGGGATCGGGGCTCGCGCTGGCGAACCCTGGCGTCTTCAGTCCGGCGCAGGTGGTGGGGTTGATGCTGTTCCCCCTCGTCGCCCGCGCCTTCGGACTCGTGGCCTCGATCATCGGTGTGCTGCTGGTGAAAGCCCGTGAAGACGAGGACCCGATGCACGCGCTCAACCGCGGGTACATGTGGACCGCGGTGCTCGCCGCCGCGGGCTTCGTGGGCGGCACCTACTGGCTGCTCAACCCGCCCGCCTTCCCGGCCGCGTGGTGGCACTTCGCGCTGTGCGGGGTGATCGGGATCGCCACCTCCATCGCGTTCGTCTACATCACGCAGTATTACACGGAATACCGCTACCGCCCCCGGCCGCGTGGTGGCACTTCGCGCTGTGCGGGGTGATCGGGATCGCCACCTCCATCGCGTTCGTCTACATCACGCAGTATTACACGGAATACCGCTACCGCCCCGTCAAAACGATCGCCGCCGCCTCCGTCACCGGCCCGGCGACGAACATCATCGCGGGATTCGCCGTGGCTCTAGAGTGCACCGCGCTTCCGACCTTTGCGATCTCGGCCGCGATCATCGCGTCCTACAAGCTGGGCGCGTCGAGCGGGCTGGCCCACGCGGGGCTGTTCGGGACCGCGGTGGCCACGATGGGGATGCTGGGCACGGCGGCGTACATCCTCGCGATGGACACCTTCGGCCCGATCACGGACAATGCCGGCGGCATCATCGAGATGTCCCATCAGCCCGAGGACATCCGCAGGCGCACCGACCGGCTCGACGCGGTGGGCAACACGACCAAGGCGCTCACCAAGGGCTACGCGATCGGCTCGGCGGCGCTCGCCGCCTTCCTGCTCTTCTCGGCGTATTTGGATGAAGTCGCGGCGCTCGGTTCGCCGCTTGCCGCGGTCGACATCTCGAAGCCTGAGGTGTTCGTGGGCGGGTTGTTCGGCGCCATGCTGGTGTTCTGGTTCTCGGCGCTCGCCATCAGCGCGGTGACCAAGGCCGCCGTCAGCGTGATCCAGGAGGTGCGCCGCCAGTTCCAGGCCGACCCCGGGATCTTGAAGGGCACGTCGCGCCCCGACTACGGGCGGGCGGTGGACATCGTGACGGTCGGGGCGCTCAAGGCCATGGTGGCTCCCGGGCTGCTCGCCGTCGGCATGCCGATCGCCGTGGGCCTGATCTTCAAGGTGTTGTTCCATGTCGGCGCGGAGACCGTGGCGTCGTTCCTCATGGTGGGCACGATCGCCGGGATTCTCATGGCGACGCTGCTCAACAACGGCGGTGGTGCCTGGGACAACGCCAAGAAGTTCATCGAGACGGGCGAGTACGGCGGGAAGGGCAGTCCGACCCACAAGGCGGCGGTGGTCGGCGACACCGTCGGCGACCCGTTCAAAGACACGGCGGGGCCGTCGCTGCACGTGCTCATCAAGCTGTTGAGCACGGTCACGCTGGTGCTGGCGCCGCTCTTTGTCTAGCGCGCAGCTCTTCAGTCGCAAGACCGTCGACCAGTGCATCGCCGACAGCGAGGTGGGCGGCGGACTCAAGCGCTCGCTCGGTCCCCTCCAGCTCACCGCGCTCGGCATCGGCGCGGTCATCGGGGCCGGGATCTTCGCCGCCATCGGGACCGCGATCTCGGGGGATTCCGGACACGTCGGCGCCGGCCCAGCGATCGTCGTGTCCATTCTCCTCGCCGGGGTGACCAGCGCATTCGCGGCGATCACTTACTCCGAATTCGCGGCGATGATCCCCATCTCGGGGAGCGCCTACACGTATGCCTACGCCACGCTCGGCGAGCTGGTCGCGTGGATCATCGGCTGGGACCTGATCCTCGAGTACGCGGTTGGCAATATCGCCGTCGCCATCGGATGGGCGGGGTACTTCGACTCGTTGCTGCGGGGGCTGGGGGTCGACCTGCCGCGTTGGCTCGTGACCGACCTGCGCACGGCCTTGGGCGACCCGGCCCTGCTTGCCGCCGCGCCGCACCTGGGGCCCGTCCCGATCGTGTTCAACCTCCCCGCGCTGGCCATCGTGGCTTTCATCACCTGGCTCCTCGTCATCGGGACTAAAGAATCGGCTCGCGTCAACACGGTGATGGTCGCGATCAAGGTGGGCATCATCGCCATGTTCTTGATCGTCGGGCTCAAGTACATCAAGCCCGCGCTATGGACCACCCCCAGCTTCGCGCCGAACGGTCTCAAGGGGATCAGCGTCGGCGCCGCGATCATCTTCTTTTCGTACATCGGGTTTGACGCGGTGAGCACGGCTTCCGAGGAGGCCAAGAATCCGCAGCGGGACATTCCGCGCGGCATCATCGCATCGTTGATCGTGTGCACGCTACTGTACGTGGCCATCGGCCTCGTCCTGACAGGGCTGATTCCGTGGGACAAGCTGAATGTGCCCGATCCGCTGGCGGTCGCGCTGCAGTACATCCACGCCGATTGGGCGGCGGGGATCCTCGCGCTCGGCGCCGTTGCGGCCATGACGTCGGTGCTCCTCGTATTCCAGCTCGGCCAGGCGCGCATCTTCATGTCCATGGCGCGCGACGGACTGCTGCCACCGTGGGCCGCGCGCGTGCACCCGAGGTACAAGACCCCGCACATCACCACGATCATCACCGGCGTGTTCGTCGCCGTGTCGGCGGCGTTCGCGCCGATCGGCTGGGTACTGGAGCTCACGAACATCGGTACCCTGTTCGCGTTCGTCCTGGTGGCGCTGGGGATCATCGTGTTACGGCGTCGCGAGCCGGATCGGCCCCGTCCGTTCCGCACCCCGTGGGTACCGGTCTTGCCGCTCGTGTCGGCGGCCTTCTGCCTCTATTTGATGATCAACCTGCCGTTGCTCACTTGGGTGCGGTTCGGCTTGTGGATGGCGATCGGGGCCGTCATCTACTTCCTGTACGGGGTGCGCCACAGCCGGGTGCGCCGCCTCGGCCTCGATCGGCAGTGAAGCTCCACACCAAGATCATCATCGGGCTGTTGTCGGGCGCCTGCGCCGGTGTCGTGGCTAACGCCTTCGCGACCGGCGCCGCCTGGGTCGCGTGGACGGAGATCCCCGCCGACTGGGCCGCCGACAAGGTGCAATGGGTGGGCAATAACGTCGCCGGTCCGGTGGGTCAGATCTTTCTGCGGATGCTCCTGATGACGATCGTGCCCCTCGTGTTCGCTTCGCTGACACTCGGCGTGGCGGGGCTCGGCGACATCCGCAAGATCGGCCGCGTCGGTGGGAGGACGATCGCGTACTTCCTCGTCTCCACAGCCATCTCGGCGACCATCGGTCTGGTTCTCGTCAACCTGGTTCAACCTGGGGTCGGGCTCGATCCCGCCCTCGTCAAGGAGCTGCTGGAGACCTATCGCGCCCAAGCCCAGGGGCTACAGGCGGGCGGCGGAGGCAAGTTCGGCGTCGACATGTTTGTGAACATCGTGCCCAGTAACCCGATCAGGGCCGCGGCCTCGCTCGACATGCTGGGGATCATCTTCTTTTCCCTGGTATTCGGCGCCGCGCTCACGATGCTCCCCGAAGAGAAGACCCGGCCGATGGTGCGCGTGCTGGACGCCTTGGGCGAGGCGATCGTCAAGATCATCGACTTCGCCATGCGGCTCGCCCCTTACGGCGTGTTCGGACTCATCTTCGTCGTGACGTCCCGCTTCGGGTTTGCGCTGTTGCTAAAACTGGGGCTGTACGTCGCCGTCGTCCTCGTGGGGCTCCTGATACATGGCGCCGTTTCGATCTCGGCGCTGGTCCGCGTATTCGGGGGGCTCTCACCGCGCGTGTTCTTTAGCCGGATCCGGGCCAGCATCATCACGGCGTTCTCCACCAGCTCGAGCAACGCCACGCTTCCGACCAACATCGCCGTCGCGGAAAGGGAGTTGAAGATCCCGCCCAAGATTGCTGGCTTCGTGCTCCCGCTCGGGTCGACGATGTGCATGAACGGTACCGCGCTGTTCGAGGGCGTCACCGTGCTCTTCCTCGCGCAAGTCTTCGGCGTTCCCCTCACGTTATCCCAGCAGGTCGTCGTCATGATCCTCAGCGTGATCACGGCGGTCGGCGCCGCCGGTGTCCCTGGTGGATCACTGCCGTTGTTGATGGGGGTGCTGGCCGCCGTGAACGTCGAGCCTCTGACGATCGCCATGATCATCGGTGTGGACCGAATCCTGGACATGGCTCGGACGACGATCAACGTCGTGGGAGACATGAGCGCGGCGGTCTACGTGGCCCGAACGGAAAGCGAGTGGGACCCTCGCTCCGTGAGCGCGGACGCTAAGCTAGCCGCCTAATTCCGCCGCCAGTTTCAGCGCTCCCACTGCCGAATCAATCTTGTCGGGGACAAGGCGCGCCCGCTTGAGGGCGGCGGCGAGCTGCTCGCGGAACGCGGTCGTGAGGGGCGACTGTGGCAAGAGCAGGCCTCCCGCGATCGCCACCGACACCGGCCCCGTTCCCGGGAAATGCCGAGCCAGGACCTCGACCAGCTCCACCAGCTCGCGCGCCGCGTCGTCCACCGCGTGGCGCGCCACCCCTTCGCCTTCGCGGGCGGCATTGAGGACGTGTGGCGCGAGCGCCGCCATCTGCGCCGGCGTGGCGGTGGCCGACCAGCCCACCAGGTCGTCGAAGTGCTGCAGGCCGAGCGCTCCCAGCAGCCGCGCCAGCAGGGTGGAGCCTTCGCCCCGGCCGTCGTGCGAGCGGGCCGCGACGTCCAGCGCGCGCCGCCCCAGCCAATAGCCGCCGCCCTCGTCGCCCAGCTGCCAACCGTACCCGCCAGCGCGGTGCAGCTCGCCGGCGGGGTCACGCGCGTACGCGATCGATCCGGTACCGGCGTTGACGAGGATTCCGGGGCCAGTGCCGAACGCCGTGGCGAGAGCGACCTCGCCATCCGCGAGCACGCGTACCTGTCGCGCGACCCCCGCGTCGATCAATGCGGCCTCGAGCTCCGCCTGCTCCTGCGCACGTCCGGCGCCGGCGGCACCCACGACCGCTCGCTCCACCGGCAGGTCGAGGCCCGCCTGGGCCGCCGCGCGACGCGCCGTCGCGGCGAGCACGGTCGCGGACTTGGCCGCGCCGCCCGGCCGCATGGCGGCGCCTGGCCCGTCGGCTCGACCGAGGATCTTCTTGGTTGAGCCGATCACCACCGTGGAGTGGGACCCTCCGGCGTCGGCACCGAGGTACACGGCGGTCGGGCGGACGGACTGACGGGCGGACGGTGAAGTCATGGGGCCTGGGCGTTCTGTCCGTTCGTCCGTCTGTCCGGCCGTCCCATCAATGAGGACAGCATTCCCACCGCCACCGTCACTCCAGTCCCGAGCGGCACGTACCACGGCCAGGCCAGACCCGGGAGCAAGCGCCAGGGCACCCCTAAGACGATCGGCGTCATGGTGAGGACGCTCACGATGATCGCCACGATCACGTCGCGCTGACGGGCGCGCGGCCACAGCCCGCCCAAGAGATACGTGCCGAGCAGGCCCCCGTACGTGATCGACGCGATGCTGAGTGCCAGCTGCACGACGGGAGTGTTCTGGTTCCGGAACGCCATCGCTCCTGCGACCAGCACCGCCGTCCACACCAGTGTGAGCCAGCGGCCCACCCTCAGGAGGTGCGTCGGATCGTGGCGTCCCGTGAGGGGCGCGTAGAAGTCCTGAGTCGAGGCGGAGGCGAGCGAATTGACGGCCGAGGCGTGACTGCTCATGGCGGCGGCGAGGATGCCCGCGATCACGAGCCCGGCGAGCCCGGGTGGGAGCTGGTTGACGGCGAAGGTCGGATAGATGGCGTCGCCGCGCATCGCGGGCCCCGGATCCGCGCCCGCGAGCCACAGGCTGGTCCCGACCAGCAGGAAGAGCGCGAATTGCAGGATGATGAACACCCCGGAACCGACGAGGGCCCGCTGCGCGTCCCGGAGGCCCCGGGCGGCGAGCAGGCGCTGCACGATCAAATGATCGGTGCCGTGGGACGCGCCGGCGAGTAGTGCGCCACCCACGACCCCACCCCAGAACGTGTAGAGAACCTTGAACGATGGCGTGAAGTCGAGTGTAACGAGCTTCCCGGCGCTCCAGGCTCGTGCGAACGAGCCGACGCCTCCCGCGAGATGCGTCGCCACGATCAGCGTCGCGAACCCACCCACGAGATATATCCCGAGCTGGATGACGTCCACCCACACGACGGCGCGCAAGCCCCCGACCCAGGTGTAGATCACCGTGACGATGCCGATCGCCAGAATGCCGGCGGCGAGGCTCCAGTGCGTGATGATCGCGAGGGGAATGGCCGTGGCGAAGATCCGGACACAGTCGGCGAGCGCCCGCGTCACCAAGAACACGCCGGAGGCGGTCCGGCGCGCGGTCGTCCCGAAGCGCCGCTCCAACCGCTGATAGGCGGTATCCTGAGTCCCCTCGAAATAGCCCGGGAGCAGGAACGCCGCGACGCCGATCCGTCCGACCAGGTACCCGAAGGACAACTGCAGGAAGGTGAGGTCGCCGCGGGCCGCCAGGCCGGGGACGGAGATGATCGTCAGGGCCGACGTCTCGGTCGCCACGATCGAGAGCATGATGGCCCACCACGGGAGGCCGCGATGCCCGAGAAAGTAGTCGCTCGCATCCCGCTGGCGTCCGGACAGCACGAGCCCGAACACGACCACCGCGGCGCAGTAGGCCGCGATGACGGCGATGTCGAGCGGTCTCACCGGGGGTGGCGGAGGTCAACAAAAAGCCCGCGACGGGCGCGGGCTTGGAATGCCGACCAGAAGGGGGCCAACGGCCTTATACCGTGAAGGATGATCCGCAGCCGCAGCCGCCCGTGGCGTTCGGGTTCTCGAAGGTGAACCCGGACTCCTGGAAGTTGCTCTTGTAGTTCAGGGTGACGCCATTCAAATACTGGGCGCTGAAGGCGTCCACGAAGCACCGCACACCGCCGGTCTCGATGACGAGATCGTCCTCGGCTGGCTTGTCTTCGATGTTCAGGCTGTACTTGAAGCCCGAGCACCCGCCCGGGAGCACCGCGATGCGGAGCCCGGCGGTATCGGGGGACACCTTCTCCTCCGCCATGAACTTCCTCACCTCGACCGCTGCTTGCTCGGTCACCGTGAGGGTAATGGGACTCGTGCGTTGCGTCGTGGCCATTGCGATCCTCCAGTCACGTGCGAACTTAGACGGTTCCTGCGGGCAAGTCAACTCTCTGCCGCGAGGTTGCCGCCACTATGCGTCTAACGCTCGCCGACTGGGTGGTCGTCGCCCTGTACTTCCTGTTCAACATCGCCGTCGGCCTGTACTACAAGAGTCGCGCCAGCCAGAACACGGCGGAGTTCTTTCTCTCCGGGAGAAACGTGCCGTGGTGGCTGGCGGGCACGTCGATGGTGGCGACCACGTTCGCCGCGGACACGCCCCTGGTCGTCACCGGTCTGGTCGCGCAGAACGGCATCGCGGGCAACTGGCTGTGGTGGAACCTGCTCGCGAGCGGGATGCTCACGGTGTTCTTCTATGCCCGCCTGTGGCGCCGCTCCGGCGTCATGACCGACATCGAGTTCGCGGAGATCCGCTACGCCGGTCCACCGGCCGCCTTCCTGCGGGGCTTCCGGGCCATTTACCTGGGCTTGCTCATCAACTGCATCATCCTCGGCTGGGTCAACCTCGCGATGGCGAAGATCCTGCAGCTGGTCTTCGGCGTGTCGAAGGGCGAGGCGCTGTGGATCGTCGTCGGCATGATCGCCCTTACGTCCGCGATCTCGACGCTCTCCGGATTATGGGGCGTGCTGGTGACCGATCTGTTCCAGTTCGTGATCAAGATGGGCATGGTGATCGTGCTGGCCGTCGTCGCCGTGCAGGCGGTCGGGGGAATCGAGGCGATGCGGGTCAAGCTGGGGGCCATCGATCAGCTGCGCGGCGCCACGACCGGCGGTCAGGGATCCGTGCTGAGCTTTGTGCCCGACGTCGGCTCGGCGTGGATGCCGATGATCACCTTCTTCGTGTACATCGCCGTCAATTGGTGGGCCACCTGGTATCCGGGGGCCGAGCCCGGCGGGGGCGGCTACGTGGCGCAGCGGATGTTGAGCGCGAAAGACGAAAAGAACTCGTTGCTCGCCACCCTGTGGTTCAACATCGCGCACTATGCCATCCGGCCCTGGCCCTGGATCCTCGTCGCCCTCGCCTCGCTGATCTTGTTTCCCAACCTCAAGGACCCGGAGACCGGATACATCCGGGTGATGATCGACTATCTGCCATCGTCGTTGCGCGGGCTCATGGTCGCGGCGTTCGCCGCGGCCTTCATGTCGACGATCGCCACGCAGCTGAACTGGGGTGCGAGCTATCTCGTGAACGATTGCTACCGCCGCTTCGTGCGCCGGGACGCCGCCGAGTCGCATTACGTCATGGCGTCCCGGCTGGCCACAGCCTTGTTGACGGTGGTCTCGGCGGCGGTGGCCTTTCGCATCGAATCGATCGGCGGGGCGTGGCGGGTGTTGATCATCACCGGTGCTGGGACGGGCGCCGTGCTGCTGCTGCGCTGGTACTGGTGGCGGATCAACGCGTGGAGCGAAGTCTCCGCGATGATCACCGCGTTCGTCGTGTCGGTCCTGCTGCAGACGGTGGGCGGGCTCCAGAGCGACCAGCCCCTCGACTTCGCACACATCGTGCTCATTACAGTCGCGGTCACGACGGTGGTATGGCTTGCGGTCACGTTCCTCACGCGCCCCGAGTCGGACGCGACCCTGGTCGCGTTCTACCGCCGCACGCGGCCCTCGCGGGCGGGCTGGGGGCCGGTGGCCGCCCTCGCTCCCGACGTGCGTCCGTCTGCGGACGGCCTCGCCAACCTGATCGACTGGGTGGCGGGTTGTGTGCTGGTGTACGGAGTGCTGTTCGGCGTGGGCAAGCTGTTGCTACAGGAGACGCTCGCCGGCCTGATGCTGCTCGTGGTCGCCGCCGTCGCCGGCGTGATCATCTATCACGACTTGTCGCGGCGCGGCTGGCAGACGGTGGTGGAATAACGGCCCCTAGAGTTCTGGATGCGTGAGGGCGTCGGCCACCAGATCGGCGACGTGCGCCCGCACCCGGAGGATCGCCGTGTTTTCCCGTGTGGGGTGGACACGGTTCGTGAGCAAAATGATGAACAGGTCGCGGTCGGGATCCATCCAGAGCGAGGTACCAGTATAGCCCGTGTGGCCGAAGGAGCGCCGTGACAGCTTCGCGCCCGCGCTCGAGTAGCCGGAATCCGAAGGCGTATCCCAGCCGAGCGCGCGAGTCGAGCCTGGCGGCAGATTTTGACGCGTGGTGAATTCCGCCACGGTCTCCGCGCGAATCAGCTGCAGTGTGTCCCACGCCCCGCCATTCAAGAGCATCGCGGCGAAGCGGGAGAGGTCGAGCGCGTTGGAGAAGAGCCCGGCGTTCCCCGAGACGCCGCCCAGCCGTGCCGCGCTCTCGTCGTGCACTTCTCCTCGGAGCCAGCGGTGCCGGAACACGGTATCGTGCTCGGTGGGGGCGATCCAGTCGCGCGACGACGCGGGTGGGAGGAACCGCGTGGCGGGCATCCCGAGCGGTCCGAACACGCGCCGGGCGAGAAAGCGGTCGAATGGCTCGCCGGTCACGCGCTCCACGGCTTGCATGAGCACGATGGCACTCAGGTCGGAGTAGACGTACTTGGTTCCCGGCGGTGCGACGAGCGTCGTCGTGTCCACGGCCGCGAGCGCCGCGGCGCGCGTCGCCGTGGAGTCGTACAGGGGGAGGTCTGCCACGAGGCCTGCCGAGTGGGTCAGGAGCTGGCGGACCGTCACGCGATCCTTCATGGACCCTCGGAACGTGGGCACGTAGCGCTCGATCGGTGCATCGAGCTCGAGCAGGCCCGAGTCCACGAGCAGCATGCAGGCGGTCGTGAGGCCCACCACTTTGGTGAGCGAGGCGAGGTCGTACAGCGTGCCGACCTCGACGGGCCGGGGGTCGTCGACGCCGTAGTGGCCCACTGGCGCGAGCAGGGCGAGCCGGCCGTGCCGTCCCACGGCGAGCACGCCACCCGGGAATGCGCCGCTGTCGACCTCGGCTCGGACATACGCGACGACGTCAGCGAGGCGCGTGCTGTCGAGCCCCAGCGATGACGGTCCGGCCCGTGGGATGCCCGCGCTCGCCGGGACCGGCGCACCTTCCTTAGCCGCCGGCCGCCCGCACGCCGCGATCAGTACCGCGAGCGTGAGCGTGACGCGGCGCGTCACGGCTGTACCGCGGGGACCGTCAGGCCCCAGCCGAGGGCGTAATCCGGCGGGATGCGAGTGGGGAGGTGGCCGCCGAGCGGCACGCGGCCCAGCAGCGCGAGCGCTACGGCCCGCTCCGAGGCCCGGACGCCGCTCCAGGCGATGAGGTAGGACCGCACGGCGGGCGTCTGGTTGAGGAGGTAGGGACTGCCGAGCGACACCAGCACGGTGGGGCGCGCGGCGTCGGTCAGCGTGATGAGCTGGGCGAGCGAGTCGGGGAGGGCAATGTTCCCCTTTCCCGAAATCGGCCGCACGTTGGTGATGAACACGGTGGCCGGCGCCCGCGCGATGGTAGCTCGCGCCGAATCGTACGAGAGGGTCCCGGACATGGGCCACAGCCGGAAGTACTCCACCGTGTCGCCGCCTTGCCGCAACAAATCGGTGAGGAACAGGCCGACGCTCCCGTTCGCCTCGTCGGCGTACGCGATCAGGGCGAGCCGGCCGGGATGCCCCCGCAAGGCGTGCAGCCGGCCGCCCACGTCGCGCACCAGCGTGAGGGACCGTACCGCGATGTCATTAGCTGCGTCCTGGAACCGCTTACTGCCGACTACGTGCGGAATGGAGTCGAGCGGGACGGTGCGGCGCTCGAACAGCCCAAGCCGACACTTGATCTCGAGCACGCGGCGCACCGACTGCTCGAGCACGCGGCGCACCGACTGGGCGAGCCGCTGCGGCGTGACTCGTCCCGCCGCGACCGCCGCGGTCATCGCGAGGACTGCGGAGTCGGGATCCGCCGGTATCAGCAGCAGGTCCGAGCCCGCGAGGAACGCCCGTACCGTCGCTTCGCCGGCGCCATACTTCGTCACGATCGCGCCCATCATCAGGGCGTCGGTCACGACCAGACCGGGGAAGCGCAGCGAGTCGCGCAGCAGCCCGGTAAGCACGGCTGCCGACAACGTCGCGGGATCGTTCGACCCCGTGAGCGCGGGGAACGCGATGTGCGCGCTCATCACCACGTCCGCCCCGGCGGCGATGCCGGCGCGGAACGGAACGAGCTCGAGCGAGTCGAGACGGCCGTACCCGGCTGTGATCACCGGGAGGCCGATGTGCGAATCGGTCTGTGTATCCCCATGGCCGGGGAAGTGCTTGAGCGTGGCGAGCATACCGTGCTCGTGCAGGCCCCGCACGTACGCCGCGACCAGGCGGGACACCGTGCGCGGGTCCTCGCCGAAGGAGCGGGTATTGATAATCGGGTTCGCGGGGTTGTTGTTGACGTCGGCATCCGGGGCGAAATTGACGTGGATGCCGACGGCCCGGCCCTCCACGGCTGCGGCCGCGCCGATCGCGTAGGCATCACGGGGCTCGCCGGTGGCGCCGACCGCCATGATGTGCGGGAAGGCGGTCGCCCCGACGACGCGCATGCCGGCGCCCCACTCGAGGTCGGCCGATACGAGGAGCGGCAGCCGGGACCGTTGCTGCAGCGCGTTGAGCTTGGTGGCGATGTCGAGCGGGGAGCCGACTGAGACGATCAGCCCGCCGATTTCGAGCGAGTCCACCCACCGGGCTGCCACCTGGAAGAGCGAATCGTCCAGCGCGGTGTAGCTTCCCGAGAGCCACGGGATGACGAGCTGCCCGACCTGTTGGCGGACCGTGAGGCTGGCGAGCAGCGAGTCGACGGAAACCGTGGGGACGGGGGACGAGGGACGAGGAACGGGTTTGGCTGTTCGTCCGACCGCGTGACCGCCGGCACATCCCAGTACGGCGGCAACTATCAGGAGCGTATGCGCCCGCATTCTCTCTCGCTGTTGGTGGTGATCGCCTGCGCCGTTCTGCCGCCGACCCCGGCGGCTGCGCAAGTACGACCGGGGATCGAGGTGCTGCTGTCCGACTCGATCGGCGTCGTCGCCGGCAAGCGCGTCGCGCTGCTCACGAACCAGACCGGCGTGGACCGGCTGGGGCGTCGCGACATCGACCTCCTGCGCGGCACGCCGGGTGTCCGCCTGGTGGTAATCCTGAGTCCGGAGCACGGGCTCCGCGGCACCGAAGACCGCCCCGGGCTCCCCGATGCCGTCGACTCCGCCTCCGGTCTACCAATCTATAGCCTCTACGGTGGAACGCGGCTGGCGGAGATCGGCGCCCTCGATTCGGTGGACGTCGTGCTCGTGGACTTGCAGGACGTCGGCGCGCGCTATTACAGCTATCCTCCGACCGCCGTCCTGTTGTTGCAGGAGGCGGCGCGCCGCGGGAAGCCCGTGGTCGTCCTCGACCGGCCGAATCCCATCGGGGGCATCGCGGTGCAGGGCAACGTGGCCGGCGGGAGACGCCCGGTCGAGCGCGTCGCCGACTTCCTGCCGGTGGCCATGCGCCACGGCATGACGATCGGCGAGTTGGTGCGGCTGGCCAACGATGCGCTCGGAATCCACGCGCGTCTCACGGTGGTCCCGGCGCTGGGGTGGCGACGCGCGATGTTCTACGACGACACGGGCTTGCCGTGGGTGCGACCGTCGCCGAATCTGCGGGATCTGGAAAGCGCCCTCCATTATCCGGGGACGTGCCTGTTTGAGGGCACCAATCTCTCCGTCGGGCGCGGCACCGGGCTCGAATTCCAGGTCGTTGGCGCGCCGTGGCTGGACACGACGGCCGTGCTGTCGCGGCTGCGGGTCTGGGGGCCGTGGGCGCAAGACGCGCTGACCGGCGTAGAGGTCTCGGGCGTCACGTTCACACCCCGAGCGCCGACGGACGGCAAGTATGATGACGTCGAAGTGCGCGGCATCCGTTTGCGGGTGACGGATCGGCGGCGGTACGATCCGACACGCGCCGCCATTCTGATGCTGGGAGCGATCCGGGCGGCGCAACCGGATTCGCTCCGCTTCGACGACGCGCGCTTCGACCGGCTGGCCGGCGGCTCCGAGTTGCGGCGCGCAACGGTCGCGGGCTCGGTCGGTGAAGCGGTGTGGGGGTCCTGGAATGGGCGGCTCGCCCGGTTTCAGCGCCTGCGCGCCAAGTACTTGCTCTATTGAGACTTTTGTTGCGCCCCGCTAGCTTCTGCCAGCCATGAATGTCATCCCCCAGCGCGTGCGAGATGGCTTCGGAAAACTGATCGAACCGCTCGCTGTCGTATTCATCCGCCTGCACATTCGGCCCAATCTCATCACCACCGTTGGCACGCTGGTGGTGATCGCATCGGCCACGGCGTTCGGCCTCGGGTGGGTCCGCCCGGGTGGCTTGCTGCTGCTCGTGTCCGGCCTATTCGACCTGTTGGACGGCCGCGTGGCGCGCCGGGCCGACATGACGACGACCTTCGGGGCGTTCTACGACTCCACGCTCGACCGCGTGGGCGAAGCGGCGCTGTTCGGCGGGATCGCGCTGTACTTCCTGCGGGGCGGGGTGCCACCCGGGCGGCTGACCTTCGCCGTGGTCGCATGCCTCGTCGCCCTCGCGGCCTCGCTCATCGTGTCGTACACGCGGGCGCGCGCCGAAGGGCTTGGCCTGACGGCCAAGGTGGGGATCGCGCAGCGCGCCGAGCGCGTGCTGCTGCTGGGTGTCCCGACCTTATTCTTCGGGGCCGGGAACCACGGAGCGTTGTTGTTTTGGATCGTCGTCGTTCTGGCGCTCGCGACCTCGGTGACGGTGGTGCAGCGCGTCCTCTACGTGGCGCGGGTGGCCGGCGAGCCCGCCGTGAGGCGGCCGCCCCGCCAACGCGACACGCTCCCGGGCCACGCGCCCGCGCTCCAGTCTCGGAAAGGACCGTAATAGTGGCAGTCGAAGCCGGTCGGGACATCGCGCCCGCCAAAGGAAAACTGGGCGTGATGCTCGTGGGGTTGGGTGCGGTCTCCACCACGTTCATCGCGGGCGTCGAGAACGTGCGGCGCGGCACCGGACTGCCGATCGGCTCGCTGTCGCAAATGGGCACCATCCGCCTCGGGAAGCGCACCGAGAAGCGGAGCCCGAAGATCAAGGAGTTCGTGCCGCTCACCGACTTGACGGACTTGGTGTTCGCCGCCTGGGACCCGATTCCCGATGACGCCTACACCGCCGCGGTGAAGGCCGGCGTGCTGGACCGGCACGAGCACCTGGAGCCGATCGCGGACTTTCTGAAGGGGATCAAGCCCCTCCCCGCCGCCTTCGACCAGCACTATGTGAAACGGTTGACCGGCACCAACGTGAAGCAGGGCAAGACCAAGCGCGACCTCGCCGAGCAGCTGCGACAGGACATCCGCGACTTCAAGAAGCGCTCCGGTGCCCACCGCCTCGTGATGATCTGGGCGGCCTCGACCGAAGTATTCCTCACGCCCGGGCCGGCGCACCAGAGCCTCCAGGCGTTCGAGCGGGCGATGGAGCAAAACGATCCCGCCATTGCGCCGTCGATGCTGTACGCCTACGCCGCGCTGATGGAGAACCTGCCGTTCGCGAACGGGGCTCCCAATCTCACGGTCGACGTTCCTGCGCTCCAGCATCTGGCCGAGGAGCGCAAGCTCCCGATCGGCGGCAAAGACTTCAAGACCGGCCAGACGATGATGAAGACCGTGCTGGCCCCCGCGTTCAAGGCGCGCATGCTCGGGCTCGCGGGCTGGTACTCGACGAACATTCTGGGTAACCGGGACGGCGAGGTCCTCGACGATCCCGAATCGTTCAAGACCAAGGAGGAGTCCAAACTCGGCGTGCTCGAGTACATCCTCCAGCCGGACCAGTATCCCGAGCTGTACGGCAACGTGTTCCACAAGGTGCGGATCAACTACTATCCGCCCCGCGGCGACAACAAGGAAGGATGGGACAACATCGACATCTTCGGATGGCTCGGCTATCCGATGCAGATCAAGGTCGACTTCCTGTGCCGCGACTCCATCCTCGCCGCGCCGATCGTCCTCGACCTGGCCCTGTTCTTCGACCTGGCGCAGCGGGCGCGGCTCTCGGGGATCCAGGAGTGGCTGTCGTTCTACTTCAAGAGCCCCCAGACGGCCCCGGGGCTTTACCCTGAACACGATTTGTTCATCCAGCAGACCAAGCTCAAGAACACGCTGCGCTGGTTGATGGGCGAGGAGCAAATCACCCACCTCGGCATCGAGTATTACGAGAAGGCGTGAGCGTCTCGCAGTACGTCGTCACGGCCGTCGGTCTCGCCGCCATCGTCTGGGTGCTGTGGTATTTCCTGTTCTCCAAAGGGTCGCAGACGTTGGCGCCGACCGTCGCCGGCGTGCAGGAGGTGCGGGTGCTCGTGAAGGGCGGGTACACCCCCGATACCATCGTGGTGCGGGCCGGCGAGCCCGTGCGGCTCCAGTTCTACCGCGACGAGACGGCGGATTGCTCGGAGCGCGTGGTGTTCGAGGACTTCGGGATCGATGCCGCGCTTCCGGCGTTTCAGACCACGCCCGTCGAGTTCACACCAGAAGAGGCGGGCGAATTCCGCTTCCGCTGCGGCATGAACATGCTGAAGGGCCTCCTTGTCGTGGAGCCCGCCACCGCCGATCGACGGCCCTCGCCTTCGCCGCACGAGCTCCATGAGTAAGGCTCGCATCGTCCTGCCGATCGAAGGGATGAGCTGCGCCTCCTGCGCCGCCACGGTGCAGGCGGCGCTCGGCGAGGCCGCCGGCGTCAGCACCGCCACGGTCAATTACGCCACGGGCAAAAGCGCCGTCGAGTATGATGACGCCCGGACGAGCGTCGCCGAGTTGATCAAGACGGTCCGGGCCGCGGGCTACGACTGCGGTCGAGCCAGCGTCACCTTCACCGTCGAGCAGCTCCACTACGCGCCCAGCGTCGCGCCGCTCGAGCAGGCGCTGCGCCGCGTGCCCGGCGTGATCCGCGCGGCGGCGAACCAGGCGACGGAGACCGTGACGGTGGATTACGTTCCCGGCGCCACCACCGCGTACGCTCTCGAGCGCGCCGTCGAACGGGCGGGGTTTCGCGTCGCCGCGCCGATTGCCGCCGAGGACCCACTCGAGCGGGAACGGCTGGCGCGGGAGCGCGAGGTCCGAGCCCTCACGTGGCGCTTCGCCCTCGCGGCGGTCGTGACGGTGGTGAGCGTGCTCGGCTCGATGCTGCTGATGGCGCACGATGCCGATGCCACGCTGAAGCAGATCGATCTGCTCGGCCGGCTGCTGATGCCGCTCGCCCTGCGACTCCAGGAGGCGCTCGCCGGGCGTGGCACGCTCGACCCGCAGTGGATCAAAGTCGGACTCGCCGTCCTCACGTTACCGGTGGTGGTCTGGTCGGGCGGCCAGTTCTATCGCGGCGCCTGGAGCGGGTTCAAGCACCGCACCGCCGACATGAACACGCTCATCGCCGTGGGCACGGGCGCCGCCTACCTGTATTCGCTCGTCGCCACGTTCGCACCGGGGGCCCTGGCCGCCGCGGGGCGCCCCGCCGATGTCTACTACGAGGCGGTGTCGGCCATCATCGCGCTGATCCTCCTCGGGCGGCTGCTGGAGGCGCGTGCCAAGGGCCGGACCTCGGAAGCGATTCGGCGCCTGGCGGGGCTGCGCCCGCGCGCGGCGCACGTGGTGCGCGAGGGCAAGGAGACCGACATCGCGGTCGAGGCGGTTGTCCCCGGGGATCTCGTGATCGTGAAGCCCGGGGAAACGATCCCGGTGGACGGTATCGTCACCGAAGGCGCCTCCGCGGTGAATGAATCGATGCTGACCGGAGAGGCGCTGCCGCTAGCCAAGAAGATCGGCGACGAGGTGATCGGCGCGACCCTCAATACCACGGGCAGCGTGACGTTCCGCGCCACGCGGGTCGGTAAGGACACCGCGCTCGGTCAGATCGTCCAGCTGGTCGAGGACGCGCAGGCCACCAAGGCGCCGATCCAGAAGCTCGCCGATCGGGTGGCGGGTGTGTTCGTGCCGATCGTCATCGCGCTGGCGATCGCGGCGTTCGTGATCTGGTATGACCTGGGGCCGGCGCCGGCTCTCGTGTTCGCGACCGTCGCGCTCGTGACCGTGCTGATCATCGCGTGCCCCTGCGCGCTCGGGCTCGCCACGCCCACCGCGATCCTGGTGGGAACGGGCAAGGCCGCCGAGTACGGCATCCTGATCCGGAGCGGCGAGGCACTCGATCGGCTGGCCACGGTGCGCATGGTGCTGCTCGATAAGACCGGCACCATCACCGAAGGCCGGCCGACCGTCACCCACATCGTCACCGCCAAGCGGCCGGACGGCACGCCGCTGTCGCCGGGGGAAGTGCTCAAGTGGGCCGCGTCGGTGGAGCAACGCTCGGAGCACCCGCTGGCGCTCGCCGTGGTCAACGCGGCCAAGGATCGGCAGGTCGAGGTCCTGCCGGTCGAGAAGTTCGCCGTCATGGAAGGGCGGGGAGTGCATGGCACTGTGGACCGCCGCGTTATCGAGGTCATTTCCTTGCGCCACGCCCGCGAGCGCAGCCTCGAGCTCGGGACGCTCGGCCCGGATGCCGACCGCCTCGCCGACCAGGGGCGTACACCGGTGATCGTGGTGGTGAACAACACGGTCCACGCGGTGATCGCGATCTCCGACCCGATCAAGCTGACGGCGCCCCAGGCCGTCGCCTCTCTGAAGCGCATGGGGCTCGCCGTGATGATGCTATCGGGAGACTCGAAACGGGCCGCGCAGGCGGTGGCGAACGAGGTCGGGATCAACGAGATCCTGGCCGAAGTGCTGCCCTCGCAGAAGGCCGACATCGTGAAGAAGCTGCAGCGGCAGGGCAAGCAGGTGGCGATGGTGGGCGACGGAATCAACGATGCGCCGGCCCTCGCGCTGGCCGACGTGGGGATCGCGATCGGGACGGGTACGGACATCGCGATGGCGGCGTCCGACGTGACGCTGATCCGCGGCGATTTGCGCGGCGTGGTGACCGCGATTCAGCTGTCGCGACGGACCATGGGGACGATCAAGCTGAATCTGTTCTGGGCGTTCGTCTACAACGTGATCGGCATCCCCGTCGCCGCCGGGGCGTTGTACCCGTGGCTCCACGTGCTGCTCTCGCCGGTGTTCGCGAGTGCGGCGATGGCGTGGTCGAGCCTGAGTGTGGTATTGAACAGCCTGACGCTGCGGCGCTTCAAGCCCGCATGGGAGGGGAACCGGTGAGGTATTTCCATCGAACCACGCTGAGCCCCGACGAGGCGCTGGCGCAGGCGAAAGCGTTCTTCGGCGCGCGCCTCGCGCCCGCTGACGAGGGGGCGCGGCGGCGTACCTACGCGGGCGCGCTGGGCAAGGTGACGATCGCCGCCCGCGCCGAGGGCGGCCACTACACGCTGGTGGAAGTCAGCACCGATCAGCTCGGTGAGTCGGAGCTCGATCGCCTCGCCAAGCGCTTCCTGGCGGAGGTGCACAAACAGGTGGAGCCGGGCCACGAGCTCCGAGGGGCGTACTAGCCCGCCACCTTTGCGCCGTACCCCGCCTTCGCGATTGCCGCGATGAGCTGGTCTGTGGTCGCGGCGTCGTCGTTGAAATCCACTTCCGCTTCGCCAGCCGAAAGGTCGACCACAGCAGAGTACACGCCGCCCGCGCCCATCAACGCCTTTTCGACTTTCATCTGGCAGTGCGGGCACGTCATCCCCGTCACGCGCAGCTTCAACGTCGCCATACGGCCTCCTCGCGCCGGAGCTTGATTTGCCCGCTCCGTCCAGCCAAGTTTCACGCCCACTACAATTTACGTCATGCCACCGCGCGCCGCACCGATCACGCAGTCGCCGCCCATACCGGCGGGCCTCACCCGCGACCAACTGCTTGAAATCTATCGCTACCTGCGGCTCACCCGGACCCTGGAGGAGCGGCTCACCGCCCTCTACCGCCAGAGCAAGGTGATCGGCGGTCTGTTCCGCTCCCTCGGTCAGGAGGGGGAGTCGGTCGGGTCGGCGTACGCCCTGGCCCGAGGGCCCAACCCGGACATCCTGTCGCCGCTGATCCGCAACCTGGGCTCCATGCTCGTCATGGGCGCCGAGCCGATCGCGATCCTGCGGCAGTACATGGCCAAGGCCGACAGCCCCACGCGCGGGCGCGAGCTGAACGTCCATTTCAACGATCTCGAGAAAGGGTACCTCGGCCAGATCTCGCATCTCGGGGACATGGTCCCGGTGATGGCCGGAATCGCGCTGACCTTCAAGCTGCGAGGCGAGTCGCGAGTAGGGCTGGTCTATATCGGCGACGGCGCCACCTCGACCGGCACCTTCCACGAAGGCCTCAACTTCGCCGCGGTGCAGAAGGTCCCGCTCGTCGTGATCGCGGAGTACAACCGCTGGGCCTACTCGACGCCGCCGGAAAAACAGTTCGCGGTGAAGGACCTGGCGGAGAAGGCGAAGGGCTACGGCATCCCGGCCGTGACGGTGGACGGGAACGACGTGCTCGCGGTGTACGAGGCGACGAAGTTCGCCGTCGAGCGGGCCCGACGGGGTCACGGCGTGCAGTTCATCGAGGTCAAGACGTACCGTCGCAAGGGCCACGCCGAGCACGACGATCAGCACTACGTGCCCAAGGAAGAGCTCGACTGGTGGGCCAAGGAAAACGACCCAGTCGACCGCTACGTGAAGCAGCTGGTGCAACACGAGTGGGCCGAAGAGGGCGAGCTGAAGGCGATCGACGACGGCGTGAAGCTCGAGATCGATCAGGCGACCGATGCTTGTATCGACGAGCCGCTGCCGCCGTCCGAGTCCGCCTTGGGCGGCGTGTACGCCGACCCGCCCGCAGCCCCGCGACACTGGTACCGGAGCCTCTGATGGCCGACGTCACCTACCTCGAAGCCCTGCGCCAGGGGTTGTGGGAAGAGATGGAGCGCGACCCCAGCGTCTTCATTTTAGGAGAGGACGTGGGGGCGTACGGCGGCGCATTCAAGGTCACCGAGGGCTTCGCCAAGCAGTTCGGCGAGGCCCGCGTGATCGACACGCCGATCTCGGAGGCGGCCATCGTCGGCGCGGCCGCCGGGGCGGCCCACATGGGCATGCGCCCGGTGGCGGAGATGCAGTTCATCGACTTCATCTCCTGCGCCTACGACATGCTCACGAACTACGTCGCCACCGCGCGCTACCGCGCCGGTCTCGCGACCCCGATGGTGGTGCGCGGCCCCTGTGGCGGCTACGTGCGGGGCGGTCCGTTCCATTCGCAAAACCCGGAGGCGGCCTTCTTTCACACGCCGGGCCTGAAGATCGTCTATCCCGCCACCGCGCGGGACGCGAAGGGCCTGATCAAGGCCTCCATCCGGGACGACGATCCGGTCATCTACCTCGAGCACAAGTGGCTGTACCGCCGGATCAAGGAGGCGCTGCCGGAAGAGGAGGAGATCCTCACTCCCATCGGCCAGGCGCGGCTGGCTCGCGAGGGGAAGGACCTGTCCATCGTCACCTACGGGGCCACGGTGTGGAAGTCGCTCGAGGCGGCCGACCAGCTGTCGAAAGACGACGGTCTCTCGGTCGAAGTCCTCGACCTCCGGACGCTGTTGCCGATGGATGACGCCGCGATCATGCGGACGGTGCAGAAGACCAACAAGGTGCTCATCGTACACGAGGACACGCGCACCGGTGGCCTGGCGGGCGAGATCGCCGCGCGCATCAACGAGCAGGCCTTCGCGTGGCTGGACGGCCCCATCATGCGGGTGACGGCGCACGACGTGCCGCTGCCGTATGCGCCGACCCTGGAAGATTTCGTGCTGCCCCAGACGGACGATATCGTGAAGGCCGCAAGATGGCTTGCGGCGTATTGATGGAGACTCTATGGCGCGCGTAGACGTCCTCATGCCCCAGATGGGCGAGTCGATCGCCGAAGGCACCTTGAGCAAGTGGCTCAAGAAGCTGGGCGACGAGGTGAAGCGGGACGAGCCGCTGTTCGAAATCTCGACCGACAAGGTGGACGCCGAGATCCCGGCGCCGTCGGCCGGGGTCCTTGCCGAGATCAAGGTTCAGGAAGGCCAGACGGTGCCGGTGCAAACGCTGGTCGCAGTAATCGAGACCGAGAAGGGCGCCGCTGTGAAGGCGGCGGCACCCGCACCGGCGGCTTCGCCCGCGGCGCCCCCGGTCGCAGCAGCCCAGCGGGCACCCGCTGCTCCCGGGGGCACCGCGGTCTCGCCGCCGTCCGCTACCGCCCCTTCCCGCCCTCTACCGCCCTCTACC
>Ga0209577_10000415_pt1 | contig 43336 bp, 32 predicted proteins | sample GraSoiAngelo_109_FD_185874 | JGI IMG/M metagenome (GOLD analysis project Ga0209577, IMG submission 185874) | Grasslands soil microbial communities from the Angelo Coastal Reserve, California, USA - 14_0903_12_20cm (SPAdes) (version 2) | ecosystem: Environmental > Terrestrial > Soil > Grasslands... | reverse complement strand
CGCTCGTGCCCGCGGTGCTGGCGCTGGTGGGCAAGCGCGCCTGGCATCTGCCCGCCTGGCTGGACCGCCGCGTGCCCGACCTGGACGTGGAGGGCGAGCGGCTGATCGAGGAGCTGGAGCGCAAGGCGGAAAAGGAACACGCTCCGGGGAACGTGCCGAGCTAGGCGACCTAGCCCTCGCCCAGATCGCCCGCGTTCTTCAGGCGCTTGGCCAGGCGATCAGTCCCCCGCAAGTCGACGCATCTGCTCGAGCTCGACGAGGACCGGCCCGGACACCCTGCGCGGCGGGCCGGGCGCGAACTGCACTCCGACCGGAGACCTGCCGCTCATTCTGCGGCACCGGTGCTGAGACGCTCGCTTTGGGGAAGACAAGCAGCTAGGAGGTCTGTCGAGTCGCACGAGCGATAGCGGCTCTGTGGCGATCGGACGCCTCGCCGCGCCAGTAGAGTTGTCGCCTTGCTGGGCTCTGCTGGGGAACATCGGGGTGCCGATGGGTGCTCGGTGGCCGGTTGTTGGCGATTGGCAGGCCGGTTGGGCTGGGCCGTGGCGGTGGTTGTGGTTGTGGGCGTGGCTGGGCCGGCTTTCGCGGGGTCGGTGAGGATCCAGAAGCCGCGTCGGATCTCGCTGGCGAGCCCGTTCTCGGGGCCTTGCGTGCAGAACGACCCGACTTTCGCCCGTGGGGTTTCGGTCGAGACTTCCGTCTCGGTGGATCCGCGCAACCCGCGCCGGATCGTGGTCTCCTGGATTCAGGACGGCCACGCCTCGGACCTTGTGATGGCCTCGCGCGACGGCGGGCGCTCGTTCGCGCGGGTCTTGGTTCCCGGGCTTTCCGCCTGCACCGGAGGAGCCGCGCCGATCGCCAGCGACCCCACGGTTGCGTTCAGCGTCGATGGGCGCGTGGCCTACTTCAGCGGCGCCGTGGGCACCATCGTCGGCGGCACGCCAGCGGCGATCGGCATGGCCGCGAGCCACTCGTTCGACGGCGGCTTCTCCTGGTCGAGGCCGGCGATGGTGTTCCCCGTGACCAACGGCTATTGGGACAAGCCTGAGCTGACCGTGAACCCCCACCGCCCCCGCGTCGCCTACTACACCTTCGACCGGCGGTTAGCGCCTGACTACAGCACCGGCTACAGCCTGCTGTCGACCACGACCAATCGCGGGCGGACCTGGTCCAGGCCACGGAAGCTGTATGACGCGCACATCTCCGATAGCTGGCCGGGCACCAGCCAGATCCTGGTCAACCGCGACGGCTCGCTGCTGGATGTGTTCGCGCTCGCGACCAAGGGCGGCCTCGGACCCACGCAGGAGCTGGCGATTCGCTCGGTTGACGGCGGACGCACGTGGGCAAAGCCGGTCGTGATTGGGCGATCCTCCGGCCAGTCGGTCACCGATCCGATCAGCAAGAACCCTCTCGCGACGACCCTCGTACTCCCGTCGCAGACGGTCGCGCCAGACGGTGAGGTGTACGTGAGCTGGCTCCAGCGCGGCGCCAGCAACGCTTCCTCGCGTATCGCCGTCGCGCGCTCCTCCGACGGCGGCCGTCGCTGGATCAGGCGCTCCTTCCGCGTGCGTGGGCAAGCGGCGATGCCCTCGATCGCCGTCTCCGGCGACGGCACGATCGGGGTCCTCTACTACCAGATCGCTGCCTCCAGCCACGGCGGCTACTGGCCGGCTCGGGTGGCGCTGGCCACCTCGGTCCACCGCGCTCGCCATTGGAGCCAGGCCCGCGTCGGCGGCCCGTTCAATCTGCTGAAGGCAGACGGCGTTCACTATCGCGGCTGTTGCTTCGTCGGCGACTACATAGGCCTAACCAGGATGCCGCACGGCTTCGCCGCGGCGTTCTCGATGGCTAAGCCGATCGCCCGGCACCCAATCGATGAGTACTTCACCCGGATCGCGACATCGCCCAGCGGCAGATAGCCCCGGGATCGCCGCCAAACGCTCACACCGATACAGCAACACGGCTCGCGGGCTGTCTACAGGCGCTCCGGCGAGTTCTGGTCGACGCTTTCCTGGTCCGCATGACGCTCGTGCCCGCGGTGCTGGCGCTGGTGGGCAAGCGCGCCTGGCATCTGCCCGGATGGCTGGACCGCCGCGTGCCCGACCTGGAGGTGGGGGGCGAGCTGCTGATCGAGGAGCTGGAGCGCAAGGCGGAAACGGAACGCGCCCCGGGGAACGTGCCGAGCTGAGCTCGCCCAGATCGCCGGCGTTCTCCAGCCGCCCCCGCAAGTCGACGCCTCTGCTTGTCTGCGGCTCCGCGAGATACTTCTCAGATGCCCCGGGCGGAGATGGACATGCTGCGGGCAGGTTTCGCGGCCTTCAATCGAGGCGACTACGAGTCGTGGATCGCCGCCTACGACGAAGATGTCGAGTTTCACGACCTTGCTGAGACCCCGGACACCCGACTATTTCGCGGCCACGACGGGATACGGGCATGGCTCACCAAACTGCAGGAGGCTTGGGGCGAGGGTTTTCGGTTCGAGCCGCGGAGCTTTACGGAAGGCGATGGGGTAGTCGTGGTCGACACGCATGCGATCGGAACCGGCGCGGGAAGCGGCCTCCCGATCGAGATGCCCGTGTACATCGTCTTGCGCTTCCGCAACCACAAGGTCGTATGGACAAAGCCGTTCATGGAACGAGCCGACGCCCTTCAGGCCGCCGGGCTGCAGGAGTAGCGGCAGGTCAGCTGACTGCTGTGCGCGAAGAGCAGCGGGCGAGACGACACTTCCGCCTGACCGTGCGACTGACGGTCTGGTGCCTGCTGGTCCTCGCGCTCGTGGCGATGGTGCCGGCGCCCGCACTGGCGCGCCCAACGGCCGCCGCCCACCAGGTCCTGTTGGTGGCCAATAGCGACGTGGGCACGGTGACGCTCATCGACGCCCACACGCTCAAGCCGATGGGCGAGATCAACGTGATCCCCGACGGTGACACCCCCCAGGACCCCGCCCAGGCCGCGGTCTACCCCGCGATCAAGGCCCGCCAGGGAGTCAACTTCGCCCAGGGCATCGCCATTTCGCCCGGCGGCCAGACGCTGTATGTGTCGCGCGGCTATCTGGGCGACGTGGCCGGCCTTGACATCGCGACGGGCAGGTTGTCGTGGCGTCTGCAGACGAGCAGCCTGCGTGCCGACCACGTCGCGCTCTCGCCCGATGGGCGCCGCCTATTCGTCTCGGCGCTTACGTCCAACCAGGTCCAGGTCATCGACACCGCCAGCCATGCGTTCGTGGGATCGTTTGCCACCGGCGACTGGCCCCACGTGCTCGGCTTTTCCCCCGACGGCCGCTACCTCTACAACGGCAGCCTGGGCAACCAGCTCGCCCCCCAGGGCCTGGACGGCAACAAGCAGATCACGGTGGCCGACTCGACCACACTGCAGGTGTTGCGCACTTACCCCTTCCAGGCCGGCGTGCGCCCGTTCGTGGTCACCCCCGACGGCAACACCATGTTCGTCCAGCTCTCATACCTGAACGGCTTCGTCGTCCTTGACCTGCCGAGCGGGCGGGTGGTGACGACGGTGCATCTCCCGGTCAGCGGTCCGGGTGCCTCGATGCGCCAGCAGGACTACCCCAACCAAGCGGCCCACCACGGCATCGACCTCTCGCCCGACGGCAAGTACGTGTGCGATGCGGGCACGATCTCCAACTACGTGGCGCTCGTCTCGCGCAGCGACCTGACCCCGGCGGCGATCATCCCCGTGGGCGACCAGCCGGCCGAGGCCGAGACCAGCCTCGACGGCCGCTACTGCTTCGTGACCGATCGCGGACCCGCCTCCAACACGGTGTCGGTGATCTCCTACGCCGAGGGGCGCGAGGTCGCACGCATCCCGGTGGGCCGCCATCCCCAGGAGGAGCAGGAGGCCACGATCCCCGACGCCGTCCTGCGCGCCGGCGGCTTCCTGGGGCCCGCTGCGGGCTCCGGTTCTCCGTCGCGGCCCCGACGCGGTCCCCGGCTCACGCTCACCCGCGTTCGCCTCACCCACCGGGTCTTTCGCGTCGGTCGCGCCAGCCATCGCCGCCCTACGCGAGGAACCGCTTTCCTATTCTCGCTCTCGCGACCCGCCAGGGTCACGATCACTCTCACTCGGACGCCGACCCGGGTCCGCCGGGGACACCGGCGCCCGCGCGTGCGCGGGGTGCTCACCTTGGCCGGGCACGTCGGGCGCAACTCATTGTTCTTTTCGGGCCGCCTGTCCGGCCGCCGGCTGGGCCCTGGTCGCTATCGCGCCCGGCTGCGCGCCACCTCGCGCGACGGTCAGCGTGTCCGGCCAGTGACCGTGCGCTTCATCGTCGTGGCGTAGCCGGCTCAGGCCCGCCTCGGGTCCAGTACATTGTGGTGGGAGGTAGCGGGAGTCGATGCGCGGGGGGAGGCCGCAGGAGCAGATACGTCCAGCTTGGGCCCGAAGAGAGGGCGGCAAGCCGCCGGTGCCAGTGCCGTGAAATCCCCGGCCATCCATCGCGGTCGCCGAGTTGCCGCACTGGCGTTTGTCGCCGTGGGCGCGCTGATCGCGCCGACGCCGGCCGTCGCCGACACCGGGTTTCAGGTGGGGGCTGCGGTGGAGAGCTTTACGCCGCCTGCCCGGTCGACCGTGGGCGTGGCCTCCGGCGATCCGGCCGATTGCGCACCCGACGCGGTTCTGCGCTCGGTCTACAACGGCCCGCGCAAGTTCTTCTTCGAGGAGCCCTACATCGACCAGCAGGGCAGCGGTCACTACGACCTCGGCGATCCCTATCTCGACTGCAACGGCGACGGCCGCTGGGACGGCAACTTCCTCGGCGGCGGCTCCGACGCGCCGCGCTTCTACTCCCACGTCGCCGACGACATCGGGGCTCGGGCGATGGTCGTCTCCAACGGAAAGCGCAAGATCGCCGTCGAGGTGCTCGACCACGAGGGCCTGTTCAACGTCTACATGGACCGCATCCGCCAGCGGGTCGCCGCCGACGGCTACCACCTCGACGGGATCTTCGTCTCCTCCACCCACGACGAGTCCGCGCCCGACACAATCGGCCTCTACGGGCTGACGCCGCTCACCTCCAGCGTAAACGCCTACTTCGGTGACTACCTCGTCGCCCAGTCGGCCAAGGCGATCGAGCAGGCCTACGACAACACGAAGCCGGCGAGCATCCGCTACGCCGAGGCGATCGAGCCCGCCAACCTGCGCCAGTGCTGGTCGTCCTATCCGTATACCGACGACCAGCTGATGCCCACGCTGCAGGCGCTCGACTCGAGCGGAAAGACGATCGTCACGCTCGCCAGCGTTAGCCAGCACGCCGAGACGCTCGGCTTCAACGGGGGCAGTCAGCTCGACGGCAGCTCGGGGTACTCGCTCGAGCAGGAGAAGACGTGGGTCTCGGGCGATTGGCCGCACTTCTTCCGCTCCGCGCTCGAAAGCCAGTACGGCGGCGTGGGCATCGAGATGGCCGGCTCCGTGGGAAGCGTCGAGACGCCGGAGGTGTTCAGCGGCGCGATCTCGCGTACCCCACAGCACTTCGTCGACGCCTCACATCCCGCCGGTTGCCGCACACTGTTCGACCCCAGCGGCACCATGACCCCGCTCGGCTACTACTCCGAGACCCAGACGCTGGGCCAGGGGCTCGCCGGCGCCGTGGCGCAGGCGCTGGGCTCGGCGACGCCCTCGCGGTCGACCGACCTCTGGGGCCGGCGCCAGGACGTGTGCGTTCCGCTCACCAACGCGCTGTTCACAGCCGCCGCCACCGCGGGCGTGTTCGCCGAGCGCCCCGGCTACACCGCCAACTGCGCTGTGCGCTCGCCCGTGGCGCCCAATGGCTCGACCTCGGGCAACGAGATCCTCACCCAGGTCGCCGCCTTCCAGGTCGGCGACGGCGAGTTCATCGCCCTGCCCGGCGAGGTATTCCCCTTTCCCTACCTACGCGGATTCCAGGGACCCTCGGACATGCCCGACCCGCAATACGCGCTTCCCCCGTGGCTGATCCCCCACATGCACGCCTCCTGGCGGTTCTTCGACGGGCTAGCCGAGGACATGATCGGCTACATCTTCCCGCGCGGAAACGGAGTCGGGGTGCCCGGTGAGAACCCCACTGCCAACCCGACCGCCGACAGCACCGACCGCTTCGGCTGCGGGCACTCCGATGACTCGGAGTCGGCCAACTCCCAGGCCGGCGACCTCCTGGGAGCCGCCCAGGTCGATCTGCTTGATCGCCACCACAGCCACCCCGAGCCGATCGAGCAGGGCCGCTACGTGATGCCGGACGGCAGCCTCTCGCGCGATCCGCTCGGCCACCCGGAGATCAAGTGCAACGTCGACACCACGTTTAGCCCGGTGGGTCCGGCGACCGGCGTGTGGCGCACCGACGGCTCGGTGCTCAAGCCGGCAAGCTGGATGTCGCTCTCGGGGCGTCCCCAGACGGTCCCCGACCGCAATACGCGCGGGTACATGGCCGCCGACGGGTCGCGCCACTGGCTGGCCGTGTTTGACGAAGTAGACGCGCCGGCCGGGGTCACGCCCCCGGGCTAGCGACTGCGCACAGGCGCGCGCTGTCTCCGGGGCGCCATCACCACGAACCCGGTGTGGGCGGTGCCGCCGGACGCGTGCGCCAGCGGGGTGGCAATGGCGTCCAGGCGATAGCGGCCGGGGGCGAGCGCCCGACCCTCGAGCCGGCCGGTGAAGCGCAGGCGATGACCGCCGCTCCGGCCGGTGGTCGCGAAGTGACCGCGCACGCGGACGTACCTGGTGCAGCGCCTGGCCCCCGCGGTCGGGCGGGGCGGGTGAACGAAGCAGCGCCCGCCACGCATGCGCCCCCTACGCGCGCGCGAGACGGTAAACCGGACGCGCGCGTCTTCACGTAGCCGGTAGACGAGGAAGGTGCCGGCCCGCGCCGTGATGCTGGCGCGTGCTGACCCCACCCGAAAGCGCTGGGGCACCACGCCCAGGCCGCCGAGCAGCGCGATTGCCTTGCCCTGGGTCGCCGCCGGCGCCGGCGTCACCGTGGACGGTGATCCCGCGGGGGGCCTGAGTGCCGCTGGCGCGGCGGGTGCCGACCCGGAGGCGCCCGGACTGGACGGGCACGGTGGCGGGGCGGGCTGGTGGATCGGACCGCCGGAACCCGTCCAGGTGTACATCCCCTCGTCGAAGGTGGCGCCGCACTTTGGGTTGGCAACCGCGACCACCGAGCGGGGGTTGCCGGCGACGAACGAGGTCGAGATGTAGTCGCCCACCATCAGTCCCTGCGTGGTGGGCGGCAGCCAGCCGAGACTCATGGGGCCCGCGACTTGGTCGGGCACGCTCCAGCTGGCACCACTATCGGCGGAGGAGACGAATCCGACGTCGAGCCGACAGGTGGCCAGCGTGCAGTTTCCTTCGGGTAGGTAGTAGTAGGTCAGGGCCAGGTGCGTACCGGTTCCGCTGGTGGCCGGATCGACCGCCAGCCCGGGGATGAAGTGGTCGGTCGGGGTGGAGAGGCCGTCGATCGGCACCCGCGCCGGCGTCGACCAGGTCGTTCCGTCGGTGGAAGTGCTGAACACGATGTCGTTGACCGCGCAGCCGGTCCGGAAGCGGCAGTCCTGCCAGGCGACGTACACGGTCCCGTCAGCGGCGACCTCGGCCGACGGCAGCGGCCCCGTGCGCAGGCCCCCGGCGACCGGGTGGGCGTCGGCGGTCGCCACGGTGGTGGTCGCGCTCCAGCTGGCGCCGCCGTCGCTGGAGGAGAAGGCGAGGATCGAGGTTTCGAACCCATCGGCGGCGGGCACGATCACCGTCCCGCCGGGTTGCACCACCGGCTGACCGCCGAGGCCGAATTGGTGGTCGGCGGTCTCCTTGACCGCCCCCCACGTCTGGCCGCCATCCGAGGATGTGCTCACCTTGAGCCGATCGCCATCGGCGTTGTCGTCCCAGGTGGCATAGCAGTTGCCGTAGTGGGGGCTGGTGGCGGTGTCGTCGCAGGCCACCCAGGGCTTGTCCAAGCCGTCGCCCGTGGCCACGACCGGCACCGGGTTGCCCCACGTCAGCGCGCCGTCGGTCGAGCGGCTGATCAGGACGCCGCCGGGGCTACCCAGGGGAAGCGTGATGATCAGCCACACGCCGTGGCGGGCGTCGTAGGCCACGCTGGGATCGCTCACCCGCGCGTAGGACCCGCCGGCGAACCTCGTCGTCCCGGGCAGAAAGCCCGCCGTCCAGGTGGCGCCGGCGTCGGTGGAAGTGGCCCAGCCCACATTGGAGGCGCCGCCGTCGGTGAACCGGCCGGACTGAAACGCGGCCACGATCGTGTTGCCCGACGCGAACGTGTCGGGCTCGACCTGGGTGCGGTGCTGGCTGTCGGTGTTGGTGTACGGGTCTTCGCTGACCGCGCTCAGGGTCACCATCGCCCCAGCGGGCCCGGCCCCGCAGACGGCGAGCGCCAGCCCGAGCAGGGTGCCGAGCATCCAGCGGTGCCGCGCAGGGGAGTGGCTGACGATCCGTGTCACTGTCCCTGCTGAGGGTAATCGCCCACGCCGCGCCCCCCGGCCCGCCATGCTTGTGCCCGTGAGCGCTCCCAGCCCAGGCGACCCCCAGCCGGCCCCGAGCTCAGACCGAGCCGACTCGGTCCGCACCCGCATCCTGGCCCGCGCCCTGCGCGTCGACCGCCAGGGGCTGGCGGTGGCCACCGGCCTGCGCAACGCGGCGTTCATCGGGGCCGTTCTGGCCGCCGGCGTGGCCACCGGACACGTGAAGGTCGGCCTGGGGCTGGCCGGCGGGGCGATCTTCGCCGGGTTTGCCGACCTGGGCGGCTCCTACGGGGCCCGCCTGCGGTCGATGGGCCTGGCCACCGCCGCCGCGGCGCTATCGGCCTGGGTGGGGACGGTCACGGGCAGCTCCGATGTGGCGGCCGTGGCGCTCATGGGGGCTTGGGGGGTGGGCGCCGGCCTGCTGGCGGCGCTGGGCATGGAGGCGTCGTTCATCGGCATCCAGGCGGCGCTCGGCCTGCTCCTGGCCTCTGCCTTCCCGGCGGGGGCGGAGGAGGCGCTCGTCCGGTCGGCCATGGTTCTGGCCGGCGGCGGCGGCCTGACGCTGATCGCAGTCGGCCTGTGGCCATTTCGTCCCGCCGGACCGCAGCGCGACGCGGCCGCAGGCGTGTACCGGCTGCTCGCCGACCACGTCGCCGATCCGCAGCCATCGGGATTCGCGCGCGCCCGCATAGCCGCGGGCCAGCTGCTGGCCGACACGGTGGGACGCGCCGGACCGCACACCGAATTGGGCGAGGCGCTGCAGGGCGCGCTCGATCAGGTCGACCGGATCTACGGCGAGCTGGTGGCGCTCGAGCAGCTGCAAGACGAGGCCGACCGACGCCCGCGGCTCGACGCCGCCCTCGACGCCCTGCGGCGCGCGACCGCGGGATGCCTGCGTGCCTGTGCCGTGCAGCTGGCGGCCGGCAGGACGTCTGGCCCAGACCGGGAAGCCCTGGCCGCGGCGCACGACGCCGCCGAGCGCCTAGGCGCCGGCGCTCATGCCGAATCGCCGCCGGACGCCCGCCGGCTGGCGATGGCCGAGCACGCGATCGCGCTGTGCGGTCAGCTGCGTGCCGCCGAAGAGCTGAGCCGCGCCCGCGTGGGCCACGGCCGTCCCCGTGCGGCCGGCGGTTGGGTGGCGCTGCGCCGCTTCGCCACCCTCGGCAGCCGCAGCCCGCTGGCCGTCCTGCGGGCCAACCTCGACTGGGGATCGCCGGCCATGCGCCACGGGCTGCGCCTGGGCGTCGCGCTGGCGGCAGGCGTGGCGCTGGCGCGGGGGTTCGGGATCCCCCACGGCTACTGGGTCCCGCTGACGGTGATCTTCGTCCTGCGGCCCGACTACGGAGAGACGTTCAGCCGCGGCGCCCAGCGCTACGCGGGCACCGTACTGGGCGCCGGGGTGGCCACGCTGCTGGCCGCCGCCATCGTTCCCGGCGGGTATGCCCTGGCCGCCCTGGTCGCTCTGATGGCATGGGGGATGTTCGCCTTCTTCTACGCCAACTACGCGTTGTTCACCGCGTCGATCACCGCGATGATCGTGTTTCTGGTCGCGTTCTCCGCGGTCAGCCCCTATGTGGCGGTGCTCAACCGCCTGGAGGCCACCGCCATTGGCGCCGCGCTGGCCATGGCCGCCTACGCCCTGTGGCCGACGTGGGAGCGCAAGACCGCGCGGGAGACCGTCGCCCGCCTGCTGGCCGACCAGCGCGACTACGCCCGCGCGGTGCTCGGGGGGGTGGTGGCCCCGGCGGCGTTCGACGCCCCGGCCATCCGGCGGGCGCGCATGGCGTCGCGCCTGGCGCGCACCAACGCCGAGGCCTCGCTCGAGCGCCTGGCCGCCGATCCCGCCTCCCAGCGCAGGGATGCTGGACGGTTCATCGGGCTGCTCGCCTCCACTCGGCGGACGGCGGCGGCGCTGCTGGCGCTCGAGGCGTGCCTGCAGGACGGCGCGATGCGCCCCACACCCGAGCTCGAGCCGCTCGCCCGGCAGGTCGACGAAGCGATGGCCCGGCTGGTGCACGCGGCGCGCGAGCCGGCGCGCGGGGATCAGGAGATCGCGCTCCCGGCGCTGCGCGCCACCCAACGGCGGCTGGTCGACGCCGTCGGTCCCGGGGAGGTCGCGCGGGAGACCGACCGACTGGTCGACGCCCTCGACACCCTCGCCCACGTGCTGGGCGCGCGGGCGCGGCCTGTCGCCGCGCCCGCGGCGGGCGCCTCGGTGGCCCTTCCCCGGCTCAGCTCGTCAGGCCGATGATGAGGATCACCACGCCGACGGTGCCCATCGCCCCGCCGCCCCACAGCAGCCAGCGCCGCCGGGCGATGATCGACACCGAGGCCAGCACGATCCCGATCTGAAGTCCCACCTCGGCCAGCTCATAGCGCAGGTGCTGGTCGTTGGAGTGGCTGACGTTCTTGCGCTCCTTGTTGCGCTCCTTGGCGGCCTCCTCGGAGAGCGGGTCGATCTGGGTCTTGGTCTGGTTCTCCAGGTCGGTGCCGATCTTGTCCAGGGCCTTGGCCGAGGGGCCCCCCTGGGCGGCCAGGCTCTCGATCACCGCTGCGTTGAGGTGGGCGACCTCCGACTGGGTGTCGGCCGACTGGATCCGGGAGCTGGCGTCGGCGACCTTGGTCTGGCCCTGGATCGCCTCCTTGATCGCCTCGTTGGCCAGGAAGGTGGCGACGGCCAGGAACGCGGCCAGGATCGCTACCGCCAGAGCCGCCTGGCTGGCGAAAGGCACCCCGTCGTGGTCGTGCCCCGCCGACTTCTCGAACCGCTCGAACGCCTCGTGGGCCTCCATCCGGCTCCTTTCTGCCGAATCGACGTGTCGGGCCGCGGACCCTAGCGCCGGAGGCCCTAAGCGCGCCAGCCCGACACCGCGCCGGCCCGGGCCGAGCCGCCGGGCTCCAAGGCCAACGACGCCGGGCACGGGCGGCATCGCGGCGGCCTCGGCGTGGCCGCCGAGGCGACCCGGACCGTCCGGCGGGCGGTCTGAGCGGCGCCCCGGCGCGCCCGGCCCTAGACCGGCGGCCGGCGGCTCAGCCCGCGGGCGCCGGCTCGGCCGGCGCGAAGGTGATCGGCAGCGTGTCCAGGCCGTAGATGCCGTGGACGGTGTCGAAGCTCGCCTCCCCGTCTAGGCGCAGGTCGGCCATGCGCGACGCCAGGAAGCCCAGAGCCTCCTGCAGCTCGGCGCGCGCCAGGTTCGCTCCCAGGCAGTAGTGGATCCCCGCCCCGAAGGTCAGCGTGCGCGCGCCGCCGCGCTGGGCGGCGACGTCGAAGCGGTCACAGTCCGGCGTGCCGTCGCGGTTGCCGGTGAACGTGCAGGCCAGGATCACCGTGTCGACCGGAAAGGTGATCCCGCGGTACTCGACCTCCTCGACCAGGATGCGAGAGGTAAACGGCGTGATCGGCTCGTAGCGGATGATCTCCTCGACCGCCGGCTCGATGAGCTCCGGACGCCGGCGCAGGGCGTCCCACTGCTCGGGGTGCTCGGCGAACAGCCGGATGCCCTGGGCGAGCTGGGCCTGGGTGGTGTCCACGCCGCCGATCAGGACGTTGAGCACGAGGTTGACGCACTCGATGTCCGACAGCCGGTCGCCGCCCTCCTCGGCGGCGATCAGCTTGGACACCAGGTCATCGCCAGGGTCGGCCCGGCGCGCGGCGAGCAACCCATCGACGTAGACGTAGAACTCCTCGACGGCGCGCTCGATCCGCTCGCGCTCGTCGAACAGATTCGACGCGAACTGGCGCTGGATGACGTTTGACCACTTGTGCAGGCGGTCGGCGTCGCCCAGCGGCGCCCCCATCACGGTGGCGATCATCATCGAGGGGTAGGGCTTGGCAATGGCGGCGACGAAGTCGCAGCGGCCGTCAGCGGCCACCGCGGCGAACAGCTCGGCGATGTACTGGCGCATCGCCGGTCGGTAGCGCTCGACCGCGCGGGCGGTCAGAGCGGGGTTGACCAGGGAGCGCAGGCGGCGGTGGTCCTCGCCGTCGATGCACAGGATGTTTCGGCGCAGCTGCTCATACAGCGCCCCCTCGTGGATGTCGAACAGCTCGGCGATCTTGGTCCCGGGGAAGATGGCCGACTTGGTGCGCAGGAAGAACTCGGCCGCCTCGTGGTCGAGCACCACGATGCCCAGGGGCGTGCGCGCGAGCCAGCCGGCGTCGCGCAGCGCGAGCATCTGCTCGTGAAAGCGGACCCCGCGCAGCTCGGGGTCGAAGTAGTCGAAGGAGGGGAGGTCGAGCTCCTCCAGGGGCGGCATGGCGCCAGACGCTACCCGAGCCGGACGCTCACGTCGCCCGCCACAGAGCGTCATCGCCCACGGGGACGCGCTGCGCGACGCCCTCGGCGACGAGCTCGATGAGCTGGCCCTCGGCCTCGGCGCGGTAGGGCTCCAGGTTGTTGGGGGTCATCACCGCGGCCACCTCCTGGGTGGTCAGACCGGCGGGGAAGCGCTCGAGCACGGCCCGCGCCTGGGGGGGCGGGGGAGTGCGCGCCAACGTGGGATCGAGGTTGGCGATCAGCACGTCGTAGGCCTCCAGAGGCTGAAACCCGCCCGCCTCCAGTCGCTGGCCCGGGGCCTGGAAGACCAGTGACGGGGCGGTATAGCGCACGGCCCCGTCGGTGGCCGCGGCGCGATCCTGGGCCTCGGTGGGCGAGCCGGCCGCGCTTCGCGCCTCGGCGCGGTCGCGCTCGTAGGCCTCGCGCACCTGCGGAGCGTCGATCATCTCGATCGCGCGGGCGGCGTCGAGGCCGGGCACGGTCTCCAGCGCGCCGCGCAGGTCCCCGGGGCGGTCGAGCAGCCCGGCGCTGGTGAACTGCATCAGCTGTAGCGCCCGGTAGGCGGCTTCCTCGCTGCCGGGGGCGAGCAGCCGGGCGGCGACGATCGCTCGGCAGGCGGGCGAGGTGGCCGCCACGGCGGCCTTGGGCTGGACGCGCAGCGGCATCCCGAAGCGGCGAAAGGAGCGGTAACCCTGGGCCACCCGCGCGGGCGTGTAGCCGCGGCGCTCGTACTGGGAGGCGTCCTCGGTGAGCCCGATCATCACCAAGCGCCAACTCAGCCCGTCGCCGTAGCGCCAGCGCAGCACGGTATGGGCGGGGCTCGCCGAGTACGCCCAGGGACAGCCGGGGTCGGTGAAGTGGGTTACCTCGATCGGCGGGCTCACGGGGCGCGCGCGGGGCGGGCCCGGTCGCCCAGCAGCTCGTCGAGGGTGACCAGGCGATAGCCCTTGCTCTGGACCTTGTGCACGATCTGGGGCAGCGCCCGGGCGGTGGCGGGATAGTTGCCGTGCATGAGCATGATCGTGCCCGGGTGCGACCAGTAGCCGGCGGCCTGGATCACGTAGGTGGTGTCGTGGGGCGAGGAGTCGGCCAGGGTTCCCGACCACAGCACGACGTCGCGGTAGCCGAGCCGGCCGGCGACCTGCACGGTGGTCGAGTTAAAGGCGCCGTAGGGAGGGCGAAAGTACGGGCGCGAGGTCACGCCGAAGGTGCGCTCTATCCAGCGCTCGTTGCGGTCTAGGTCGGCGGCCAGGGCGTCCGGGCTCTCGGTGACGGCGTCGCGGTGGGTGTAGGTGTGGTTGCACAGGGTCAGCTGCCCGGCGCGCAGCAGGCGCCGGATGGCGGCGGCCTGGGGATTCCAGGAGGCGGTGTAGACGCCGTTGGGGCAAAAGGTGGCGTGGGCGCCGGTGCTGCTGAGGACGCTGACTATCCGCGCCACGCACGCCGCGCAGGTCCCGTCGTCGAAGGTGAGCGCGATCTCCCGCCGCGCCGGCCCGCGCGAGACCACCCGCGCTTGGACGGGACGCGCCGGCGAGATCGCCGCCCCGGGCGCCGGCCCGCCCCCGGCGGACGCCGGCGGCCGATCGTGGCCGGCCCCGTTGCCCGAGGCGCCGGGGCTCCCCGCGCCACCGGCTCGGGCGCCGGCTCCGGTCGCCGGCCCGCCGCCGGACCCTCCGCCTCCGCGCAGCGCGAACACCAAAGCCAGGGCGGCGGCCGCCACCACCAGCAGCGCCGCCCCGGCTCGCCGGCGGCGCACCGCGCGCCGCTGAAGGACGGCGCGGCGCCGCTGGCGCAGCGCGTCGCCGGCGCCGGTGGGGGCGCCCCTCCCGCGCTGGGAGCCGCTGTCCATCGGTTCCTTATAGCGGGCGGCGCCGACCCGTCACCCACCCGCGCCGGGCCGCCCGTCTAGCATCGCCCTCCATGGCCATCACCGTCACGCTCCCCGACGAGACCGCGCTCGAGCTGGCCGACGGCGCCACCGGCGCCGACGCGGCCGCCGCGATCGGTCCCGGGCTGGCGCGCGCCGCCCTGGCGATCGAGGTCGACGGCGAGGTACGCGACCTGGCCCGCGAGCTGCCCGACGGGGCCCGGATCTCGATCCTCACCCCGCGCGATCCCCGCAGCCTCGAGCTCGTGCGTCACGACGCCGCCCACGTGCTGGCCACCGCGGTGCTGGACCTCTACCCCGGGGTCAAGATCTCGATCGGTCCTCCGATCGAGAACGGCTTCTACTACGACTTCGAGTTCCCGAACGGGACCGCGGTATCCGACGCCGACCTGCCCGCGATCGAGGAGCGAATGCGCGAGCACATCCGCGCCGGCGAGCCGTTCGTGCGCGAGGAGGTCCCGGCCGCGCACGCCCGCCAGCGCTTCGAAGCCGAGAACCAGCCCTACAAGGTCGAGCTGATCGACGATCTCGTGCGCGCCGGCGCCACGGAGACCGTCTCCCTCTACACCAACGGCCCGTTCACGGATCTATGCCGCGGCCCGCATGCGCCCACCACCGGCACGGTGAAGGCACACAAGCTGCAGTCGGTGGCGGGCGCCTACTGGCGCGGCGACTCCACCCGGACCATGCTCACCCGCATCTATGGCACGGCGTTCTTCTCCCAGCAGGAGCTCGAGCGCCACCTGGAGCGCCTCGAGCAGGCGCGCGCGAGAGACCACCGGCGCCTGGGTCCCCAGCTCGGCCTGTTCTACTTCTCCGAGCTGTCCCCGGGCGCGGCCTTCTGGCTGCCGGCGGGAACCACGCTGTGGAACGCCCTGCGCGACCTCTCGAGAGAGATGTGCGACGCCCGCGGCTATGAGGAGGTCAAGACGCCCCTGATCTTCGACGCCCAGCTGTGGCGCGAGTCGGGTCACTGGGACAAATACCGGGAGAACATGTTCGTCACCGAGGTCGAGGAGCGACCGATGGCGGTCAAGCCGATGAACTGCCCGGGCCACTGCCAGGTCTTCAAGCACACCCGGCGCTCCTACCGCGAGCTGCCGCTGCGCTACGCCGAGCCGGGCCTGCTGCACCGCAACGAGGCCTCGGGGGTGCTGCACGGGCTGCTGCGCGTGCGCCACTTCGCCCAGGACGACGCCCACATCTTCTGCACCGAGGACCAGGTGCAGGACGAGGTCGTGGGCTGCCTGCGCTTTGCCTTTGACGTATACGAGATCTTCGGCTTCCAGTGGCGGCTCGAGCTCTCGACGCGGCCCGACGAGCGCATCGGCGATGACGTGCTGTGGGACCGCGCCGAGGAGAAGCTGCGGCGCGCGCTCGAGAGCCAGGGTTTGGACCATGAGGTCAGGGAAGGCGAGGGCGCCTTCTACGGACCCAAGATCGACTTTCACATGACCGACTCGCTCGGGCGCTCCTGGCAGCTGGGCACCGTCCAGCTCGATTACGGCATGCCCGAGCGCTTTGACCTGCACTACACCGGGCCCGACAACGAGGAGCACCGCCCGGTGATGATCCACCGGGCGCTGTTCGGCTCGTTCGAGCGCTTCATCGGGATCCTGCTCGAGCACTTGGGAGGCGATCTTCCGGTGTGGCTGGCGCCCGTGCAGGCGGTGGTCCTGCCGATCGCCGACCGCCACAACGAGCGCGCCGCGGAGGTGGTGCGCGAGCTGGCCGGGGCCGGCGCACGCGTGCAGCTCGATGACCGCTCGGAATCGATCGGACGCAAGATCCGCGAGGCCGAGCTGCGCAAGATCCCCTACATGCTCGTGCTCGGGGACCGTGAGGCCGAGCGCGGAACGGTCTCCCTGCGCGAGCACCGCGCCGGCGACGAGGGCGAGCTCGCGGTGGCCGAGCTGGCGCAGCGCATCGCCCGCGAGACGCACGAGCGCTCGCACTAGAGATAGGCCGCCAGAGGCGGCCAGGTTGGCCGGCGCCTGGGGCCGATCGGCGCGAGCGGTCCCCGTCGCCCTAGACGGATGTCCGATCGCCAGAACTCGGTAGGCGGTCGATCATCTACTTACCAATGTGCGGGGATGGATCGTCGACGTTGCGGCACGGGCCTTCGGGTCGACTTGGCCTCGCGCTGGCGGTGGCGGCGGCGATCGTCCCCGGCGGCGTGATAGATGCCGCCGTCGCCGGCGCGAGTGCTCGCCGGCCCTCCGCGCATGCCGGCGCCAAGCACAAGGCCAAGCGCGGCGGCAAGAAGCGCACGCCCGCCAAGAAGCCGGCGCGCGCGCCTGCCGGTCCCACGGGGGCGCGCGGCCCACAGGGCCCCAAGGGCGACAACGGCTACATCTACGTGGCGGTCGGCGGCCCGCAGGGTCAGGCCGGGGCGCTGGGTCCCGCGGGGCCACCGGGCCCGCAGGGTCTCCAGGGGCTGCTGGGCCCGGCTGGATCCCAGGGACCCCAGGGACCCCAAGGACCCGCGGGCGCTCAGGGGCTGATCGGGCCCACCGGTCCGATCGGCGCCACCGGCCTCGCCGGCGCGATCGGCGCCACTGGACCCGCGGGCCTGACCGGCGCGGTGGGGGCCACGGGCCCGACCGGGCTGACCGGCTTGGCCGGCGCGGTGGGGGCCACTGGGCCGACCGGGCTGACCGGCTTGACCGGCGCGGTGGGGGCCACTGGGCCGACCGGGCTGACCGGCTTGACCGGCGCGGTGGGGGCCACGGGCCCGACCGGGCTGACCGGCCTGGCCGGCGCGGTGGGGGCCACTGGGCCGACCGGGCTGACCGGCTTGGCCGGCGCGGTGGGGGCCACTGGGCCGACCGGGCTGACCGGCTTGGCCGGGGCGGTGGGGGCGACTGGGCCGACCGGTCTGACCGGCGCGGTGGGGGACACGGGCCCGACCGGCTTGACCGGCGCGGTTGGGGCCACGGGCCCGACCGGCCTGACCGGGCTGACCGGGCTGACCGGCGCCATCGGCGCGACCGGCCCCACCGGGCTCACCGGCCTGGCCGGCGCCACCGGCGCGACCGGCCCGACCGGGCTGACCGGGCTGACCGGGCTGACCGGCGCCAGCGGCGCGACCGGGCCGGCGGGGGTGGCCCAGGGCTACATCACCACGGCGTCCTCGAAGGCCCTGCCCTCCGGCAGCACCACCACCGTGGCGACCAAGTCCATTGGAACGGGAAGCGCCTCGAACTACATGCTGTTCGCCAAGACGGTTGTGGAGAACACCTCGACGGCTTCGGCGGTGATCGTGACGTGCAACCTGGTCAGCTCCACCAACGGAACCCTGGATACCACCACCGCCACCGCCCTTGGCACCATCACCACGGACGTGCCCCTGTCGCTGCAGGCGGTCGACGCAGTGCCCAGTGGCGGCGACACGGTCACGCTGTCCTGCAGCAACGCTGGGACCGCCGACGGGACGGCCAAGAACGCCTCCCTGTCGGCTCTGCAGGTCACCAATGTGGGCTAGGTGGGCGGCCCACCCGCCGCTATACTCGCCGCGTTGACCGCTTCGGGCTCTTCACCAGCGCCGCGCTAGACGTCCGCTTGACGCGCCGCCATAACAGCTAGTGCCGGTCCCCCGCAGGTTCGACCGGCGGCCTCCGGAGCGGGACCCCACTCGGATCAACGAGCGCATTCGCGTTCCCGAGGTGCGCCTGATCGGTGAGGACGGCTCGCAGGTCGGCGTCCTGGCGATCGACGACGCGCTGCGCTACGCCCAGGAGCGCGATCTGGACCTGGTCGAGGTGGCGCCCGAGGCGCGTCCCCCGGTGTGCCGCGTGCTCGACTACTCCAAGTACAAGTACGAGCAGGCCCAGAAGCAAAAGCAGGCGCGGCGACACCAGCAGCAGATCACCGTTCGCGAGATCAAGTTCCGTCCCAAGATCGCCGAGCACGACTACGCGACCAAGAAGGGGCACGTCGAGCGCTTCCTGCGCCACAAGGACAAGGTCAAGATCACGATCATGTTCCGCGGCCGCGAGGTCACCCATCCCGAGCGCGGCACGGCGATCCTCGGCCGGCTGGCCGACGAGCTAAGCCAACTGGCGGTCGTCGAGCAGCATCCGGTGCAGGACGGCCGCAACATGACCATGCTGCTGGCGCCCTCGCGCGCGGTCATGGCCGGCCAGGTAGACGGGGATCAGGCCCTCGAGACGGTGACCAGCGACGCCGACGACGGTCAGGGCGACGTCGCCGCCAAGGCCAACGCCGCCGCCCAGGACGCCGCCGAGGCCCGGAGCGAGGCCAAGGGCAGAGCCGCCCCGCAGGCCGAGCCCGAGGCGACGCCCGAGGCCGAGGGGGCCGCCGCGAAGGCCGAGCCGGAGGCGACGCCCGAGGCGGAGGGGGCCGCCGCGAAGGCCGAGCCCCAGGAGGGCGTCGAGGAGCAGGCGGAGACCAAGGGCAAGGAGACGAGCGGGCAACCCGACGGTCCCCCCGACGGGGCCAAGCCCACCCGCGGCAAGCAGCAGAAGGCCGCCGCCTCCGCGCGACGCTGATCTCCCGCCGTCGCGACGGGCGTTTGCCATACTGGGCGCCCGCGATGCCCAAGATGAAGACGCACTCCGGCGCCAAGAAGCGCTTTCACAAGACCGCCCGCGGCCGGCTGCGCGCCCGGCACGCCTTCACGAGCCACATGCTCGAGCACAAGTCGCCCAAGCGCAAGCGCCGCCTGGCCAGGCCGGCCAAGGTCGCCGGCGTGGACGCCAAGCGGGTGCGCCGGCTCCTGAGGACGGGCCCGTGACGCGGGTCAAGCGCTCCCTGCACGCGCGCAAGAAGCGCCGCGCGGTGCTCGACCGGGCCAAGGGCTATCGGGGCGACGCCCACGCGCACTACCGGCAGGCCAAGGAAGCGGTCATGAAGGCCGACGCCTACGCCTACCGTGACCGGCGCAACCGCAAGCGCGACTTCCGCCGCCTGTGGATCACCCGCATCAACGCCGCCGCCCGCCAGAACGGCATGAGCTACTCCCAGTTCATGCACGGCCTGCACAGCGCCGGGATCGAGCTGGACCGCAAGGTGCTGGCCGACATCGCCGTGCGCGACGCCGAGACCTTCCGCCGATTCGCCGAGGCCGCCCGGGAGGCGTCGACTGCCTAGATCCTGGCCGTCGACACCACGAGCCTCACGGGCGCCGCTCCCTCGGGACGGCGCCCGTTTTCGTTCTCGCCCACGACGCCGCCTCCGGATGACCACTACTCCCAGATGACCAAGCCCACCGCTCAAGAGCCCCCGATCGCCTCGCCGGCCAACGCCCGGCTGCGGGCGATCGTGCGCCTTCACCGTCGGCGCGAGCGCGAGAACACCGGGCGCTTCGTGGCCGAGGGCGAGGATCTGCTCGCCGCCGCCGACGCCGCCGACTGGCCCGCGCTGGAGCGCTACTGCGCCGCAGGGAGCGGGCTGCCGGGCCGCCAGGTAAAGCCCCACCTGCTGGGGCGGGTCTCCACACTGGGCTCGGGCACCCGGGCCCTCGCCGTCTACGAGCAGCGCTTCGCCCGTCCGACCGGGCCGGTGTGCGTGTACCTGCATGGGGTGGCCGATCCCGGCAACGTGGGGGCGGCGCTGCGCGCGGCGCTGGCCTTCGACGGCAGCTGCGTCGCGCTCGGGCCCGGCTGCGCCGACCCCTACTCGCCCAAGGCGGTGCGGGCCAGCATGGGCGCGGTCTTCCGGGTCCCGCTGGCCCGAGCCGGGCCCCGCGAGCTGCCGGGAATCCGGCTGGCGCTCGTCCCGGGCGCTGGTCGTCCGCTCGCCGACGCCGTCGCCGCGCTGCACCGCCGCGCCGACGACACTCTCCCCGACGTCAGCCTCCTGATCGGCGCCGAGCGCGAGGGCCTGTCGGTCGAGGCCCTGCGCGAGGCCGAGGAGACGTGCCACATCGCGATCTCCGGGCGGGCCGATTCGCTCAACGCGGCGATGGCCCTCACCGTCGCCCTGTACGAGCTCGCGAAACATAGGATCCGCCGGTGAGCGCCACCGCCGAGAGAATCGCCGCGTTGCGGGCCGAGGCGGAGGACGCGATCGCCGATGCCCCGTCCACGGCGCAGCTCGAACAGCTGCGGGTGACCTACCTCGGCCGCAAGGCCGAGCTTCCCAACCTGCTGCGCGAGGTCAGCCAGCTGCCGGCCGAGGAGCGGGCCCAGGTCGGGCGCGCGGCCAACGAGGCGCGCCAGGCGCTCGAGCGGTTGATCGAGCGCCGCGCCAGGGAGCTGGATGCCTCCGAGCTGCAGGAGCGCCTGGAGGCCGACCGCGTCGACGTGACGCTGCCCGGCGCGCCGCCCCAGCCGGTCGGACACCACCACCTGCTCAGCGCCACCCGGCGCGAGATGGAGGACGTCTTCCTGGGCCTTGGGTTCTCGATCGCCGAGGGTCCCGAGATCGAGCGCGTCTACTACAACTTCGACGCGCTCAACCACGACCCGACGCACCCGGCGCGGGCCCGGACCGACACCTTCTACGTCTCCGAGGAAGTGGTTCTGCGCACCCATACCTCGCCAGTGCAGATCCGGGCGATGGAGGCGGCGCCGCCACCCCTGTACGCGATCATGCCCGGGCGCGTCTACCGCCCCGACTCCGACGCCACCCACACGCCGCAGTTCCATCAGCTCGAGGGACTGGCCGTGGACGAGGACGTCACCCTGGCCGACCTGAAGGGGACGCTGCTGGCGTTTGCCCGGGGGATCTTCGGCGAGGGCCGCGAGGTGCTGATGCGCCCGCACTACTTCCCCTTCACCGAGCCGTCGGTCGAGGTCGACGTCTCCTGCTTTGCCTGCGCGCGCGGCACGCGCCCGGACGGTTCGCGCTGCTCGCTGTGCAAGGGCTCGGGCTGGCTGGAGGTGCTGGGCGCCGGGATGGTCCACCCCAACGTCTTCTCACACGTGCGCGAGCACGGCTATGACCCCGAGCGGGTGCAGGGGTTCGCGTTCGGGATGGGAATCGAGCGGATCGCCATGCTCAAGCACGGGATCCCCGACCTGCGCCTGTTCTTCGACAACGACGTGCGCTTCCTGGAGCAGTTCTAGATGCGCCTGCCGATCGAATGGCTGCACGAGTACTGCCGCCCGGCGCTGTCCACCACCCAGCTGGCCGAGCGCCTGTCGATGACCGGCACCAACGTGGAGCGGACGTTTCACCACGGAGCGCTGGCCAGCGACCGCTACGTGGTGGGCGTGGTCTCGGAGGTGGCGCCCCACCCCGACGCCGAGCGCCTGCGGGTGTGCCGCGTGGACCTGGGGAGCGAACAGGCCTCGATCGTGTGCGGCGCGCCCAACGTCGCCGCCGGGCAGACCGTCGCCGTGGCCAAGCCCGGCGCCGTACTGGCCGACGGGCGCACGCTCGAGCCCGCGCGCCTGCGGGGCGTGGTCTCCGAGGGCATGGTCCTGGCCGAGGACGAGCTGGGCATCGGCGCCGACCACAGCGGCATCCTCGTGCTCGACTCCGGGCCCGCTCCGGGGACCCCGCTGGCCGACGTGCTGGCGCTCGGCACCGACGTGATCGAGCTCGAGATCACGCCCAACCGCCCCGACTGCCTCGGCGTCTACGGGGTGGCGCGCGAGGTCCACGCGGCGACCGGCGCCGCCCTGGCCGATCCTCCGTGGGCGGTCGACCCGGGCTCGTCCGAGCCCCGGGCGAGCGACGTGCAGATCGCCGTCGAGGCGCCCGACCTGTGCCCGCGCTTTACCGCGCGGGTGTATGAGAACGTGCGGATCGGGCCTTCGCCGGCGTGGCTGAAGGCCCGGCTGATGGCCGCCGGGCAGCGCCCGATCTCCAACGTCGTCGACATCACCAACTACGTCATGCTGCTCACCGGCCAGCCGCTGCACGCCTTCGACCTGGACTTGGTCGCCGGCCACCGCCTGGTGGTGCGCCGGGCCGAGGACGGCGAGCGGCTGCGCACGCTGGACGGGATCGAGCGCGTGCTCGACCCAGACACGGTGGTGATCTGCGACGACCAAGGGCTCTCCAGCCTGGCCGGGATCATGGGCGGCGAGCGCTCGGAGGTGGCAACCGGCACCACGCGCGTGCTGATGGAGTCGGCCACGTGGGCCGGGGACAACATCCAGCGCTCCTCGGTGCGCCTGGGCTTGCGCAGCGAGGCCTCAAGCCGGTTTGAGAAATGGCTCTCGCCCGAGTCGGCGATGGAGGCTCAGGCGATGGCGGCGCGGCTGATGACCGAGGTGGTGGGGGCCAGCCTGCTGCCCGGCACGATCGACGTCGGCGGTCCCGGCCCCGATCCGGAGCGGGTGAGGCTGCGCACCGAGCGGGTGAAATCGCTGCTGGGCGCCGAGATCACGGCGAAGCGCTGCACGGAGATCCTCGAGGCGCTGGGGTTTGGCGTGGCCTCCGAGGACGAGGGGCTGGTGGCGACGGTGCCGCATTGGCGCCGGCGCGACGTGGCCCGGGAGGTCGACCTGGTCGAGGAGGTGGCGCGCATCGAGGGGGTCGACCGCCTGCCCGCCACGCTGCCCCCCCGCCGCGGCGCCGCCGGGCGGCTGACCCACGCCCAGCGCCTGCGCCGGCGGGCCGAGGACGTGCTGGTAGGTCGCGGCCTGTACGAGTCGGTGGGTTGGAGCTTTGCCCCGGGCGATCTCGCCGATCGGCTGCGGCTCGGGCTCGACGATCCCCGGCGGGCGATGGTGGCGCTGGAGAACCCCATGTCGGCCGAGCAGTCGCGCATGCGCTCGACGCTGTTGGGGTCGCTGCTCGACGTGCTCGCCCGCAACCTGGCCCACGGGACGGCGGATGTGGGCCTGTTCGAGGCCGGGGTGGTGCACCGGGCGGCCGACGGGGGCTCGGATACCGGCGCCGTCGAGCACCACGCCCTGGGCGCGCTGTGCACCGGGGCCCTGGCCCCCGAGTCCTGGCGCCATGGCACCGGCGCAAGGTGGGACTTCTTCGCGGTCAAGGCGCTGGTCGAGGCCCTGCTCGGCGCGCTCGAGGTCTCGTTTGAGACCGTGCCCGCCGACGAGCCCTTCCTGCATCCGGGGCGCGCGGCGGCGGTGGTGATAGCCGGTGCGGTCGCCGGGTGGCTGGGGGAGATCCATCCTCTGGTCGCCCGCGCCTGGGAGCTCGAGCCGATGCTGGCCGGCTTCGAGCTCAACCTCTCCCAGGTGACGGAGGCCGCCCCCCCGGTGAGCACCTACCGCGATGTCACCAGCTATCCCGCCGTCCGGCAGGACCTGGCCGTCGTGGTGAGCGAGGAGATCCCGGCGGGGCGGGTGCTTCAGGCGCTGGCCGACGGGGCCGGTCCGCTGCTCGCGCGCGCGCGTGTATTTGACGTCTACCGGGGCGACCAGGTCGGCCCCGGGCGGGTCTCGCTCGCGGTGCGCTGCGAGTTTCGCGCCCCGGACCGGACGCTGACCGAGGCGGAGGTGGCCGAGCTGCGCGAGCGGGTCACCGCGACGCTGGCCGAGCGGGTGGGGGGGACGCTGCGTGCCTAGCGTGCTGGTGGCCGGAGCCTCGGGCTACGCGGGCGCGCTGGCGGCGCGCCTGGTGATGCGCCACCCCGAATTCGAGCTGGCGGCGGTCACCGCGCGCTCGGACGTGGGCCGGCGCCTGGACGATCTCTATCCGCGCCACCGGGTCCCGCTCGAGCTCGAGGCCTTCGACGCCGACCGCCACGCCGGCGTGGACGCCGCGCTGGTCGCCTATCCCCACGGCGCCTCGGCGCCGGTGGTCGCCGCCCTGCGGGAGGCCGGCGTCTCGGTGGTCGACCTCTCCGCCGATTTTCGCCTGCAAGACCTGGCCGTCTACGAACACTGGTACGGCCCCCACGGGGCGCCCCAGTTGCTGCCCGAGGCGGTCTACGGGCTCACCGAGCTTCACCGCGAGCGCGTGGCCCAGAGCCGCCTGGTGGCCAACCCGGGCTGCTATCCCACCGCCACCCTGCTGGCGCTGGCGCCGCTCGCCCGCGCCGGGTTGATCGCCGACGCCGTGATCGACGCCAAGTCGGGCGTCTCGGGGGCCGGGCGCGCCGCCAACGACACCACCCACTTCGTCTCGGCCGACGAGAACGTCACCCCCTACGGCGTCGGCGGCCACCGCCACCTGCCCGAGATCGAGCAGGAGCTCGCCCTCCTGGACGCGCCGGTGATCCCCACCTTCACCCCGCACCTGCTGCCCCTGGACCAGGGGGAGCTGGTGAGCTGCTACGTGACCCCGTCGCGCGCGGTCTCCCAGGCCGAGCTCGAGGAGCAGTTCGCCGACGCCTACGCCGAGGAGCCGTTCATCGAGGTCGTCGATCGGGTCCCCGGCGTGCGCGACGTCCGCGACACCAACATCTGCCGGATCTCGGTGCACGCCGACGAGCGCACGGGCAAGGTGTTGGCGTTCGCCGCCATCGACAATCTGTGGAAGGGCGCCGCGTCGCAGGCGGTCCAGAACCTCAACCTGATGTTCGGCCTGCCCGAGGAGGTGGGGCTGCGGTGAGCACGGCGGCCAGTCCCCAGGGCGCCCGGGCGCCGTTCTTTCGCTCGCGCTGGGTCCCGGCGCCCGACCACGTCTTCGAACAGGTGGATGCCCCTCTACCGGCCGGCTTTCGCGCCGCCGGCGTCGCCTGTGCGATCAAGCCCTCGGGCGACCTCGACCTCGGCCTGCTGGTGTGCGACGCGCCGGAGGTCACCAGCGCGGCGCGGTTTACGCGCTCGGGCACCCTCGCCGCGCCCGTCCTGCTCTGCCAAGAGCGCTGCCGGCTAGATGGGCTGCGCGCGGTGGCGGTCAACGCCGGCAATGCCAACGCCGCGACCGGGCGACCGGGGCTCGACGCCGCCGCCCACATGCAGGGTGCCGCGGCGGTGATCGCCGGGGTGCCGGAGGATCGCGTGGCGGTTGCGTCGACCGGGGTGATCGGCGTGCCCTTGCCCGGCGAGAAGGTCATCGCCGGCCTGCGGGCCGCGGGCGAGCGCCTGGCGCCCCAGGGCGCGGACGACCTGGCCGAGGCGATCAAGACCACCGACGCCTACCCCAAGCGCGCCGCCCTGCGGGTCGAGCTCTCGGGCGGTCCCGTGCAGCTCAGCGCCCAGGCCAAGGGCGCGGGCATGATCTCGCCGGCCTTCGCCACCCTGCTGTGCTTCGTGCAGACCGACGCCGGACTGGAGCCGGCCACCGCCGACTTGCTGCTCGGCGTGTGCGTCAAACGCTCGTTCGACCGGATCTCGGTGGACGGTCAGCTGTCCACCAACGACACCGTGATCCTGCAGTGCTCGGGGCGCTCCGGGGTAAAGGTCGCGCCCGAGTCTGAGGACGAGGTTCGCTTCGGGGAGGCGCTGGATGCGCTCCTGCGCCAGCTGGCGCTGCTGATCGTGGCCGACGGCGAGGGAGCGTCGCGGATCGGGCGCGTGGTGGTCTACGGCGGCGAGCCCGGTAGCGTGGAGGCGTGCGCCCGGGCGGTGGCCAACTCCCCCCTGGTAAAGACCGCGCTGCACGGAGCCGACCCCAACTGGGGGCGCATCGTCCAGGCCGCCGGGAGGGCATTGCCCGACACCTCTCCGCTGGCCCTGGACGTCAGCATCGAGGGCGTGTCGGTCTGTCGGCGCACCCAGGCCGCCGAGTTCGATCGGGCGGCGCTGGCGCAGGCCGTCCGCCGGCCCGAGGTGGAGTACGTAATCCAGCTGCCGGGTGAGGGCGCCGAGACCGAGGTCTTCTTCTCCGACCTCTCGCACGAGTACGTGACGATCAACGCGGAGTACACGACATGAGCGAGGAGTGCCACCGGTGACCGAGCACCCCGAGATCGCCACCCTGCTGGAGGCCCTGCCCTACATCCGCCAGTTCCACGGGCGCACGGTCGTGATCAAGTACGGAGGCGCGGCGATGGAGGACCACGCCCTGCGCGAGGACTTCGCTCGCGACGTGGTGTTGCTCAAGTACGTGGGCATGAACCCCGTCGTCGTCCACGGCGGTGGCCCGGACATCACGACCTACATGGAGCGGCTGGGCCTTCCGGTCGAGTTCGTCGACGGCCTGCGGGTGTCCAGCGCCGACACCGTCGAGGTGGTCAAGATGGTGTTGGTCGGCAAGGTCAACAAGGACATCGTCCTGCGGCTCAACCGGCACGGCCAGCCGGCGGTGGGGCTGTGCGGGGACGACGGGCTGCTGTTTCGCGTGGGCCGCCGCGCCGCGCCGGGGGGCAAGGACATCGGCCTGGTGGGGGCGATCGAGCGGGTCGACGTCGACGTGCTCGAGCACATCGCCCAGGACTACATCCCGGTGGTGGCCTCGGTGGGAGCCGACGCCGAAGGCGCCTCCTACAACGTCAACGCCGACGAGGCGGCGGGCGCCGTCGCCCGCGCGCTGCGCGCGCACAAGGTGCTGTTCCTCACCGACGTCCCGGGGTGGCTGCGCGACCCGGATGACCAGGGCAGCCTGATCTCCCAGGCCGATGCCGATCAGGTCCAGGCGGCGCTGGAGACGGTCGGCGGCGGCATGCGGCCCAAGCTGCAGGCGTGCCTGGACGCCATCCACGGGGGCGTGACCAACGCTCACATCGTCGACGGCCGCGTGCCCCATTCCGTGCTGCTGGAGCTGTTCACCGACGCCGGCATCGGCACGCGCGTGGTCGCCGCGCGGTGAGCCTGGCCGAGCTAAAGCAGCTGGCCCGCGACCACGCGATGTCCACTTACGCCCGCGCGGACGTCGAGTTCGTGCGCGGCAGCGGCAGCCGCCTATGGGACGCCGAGGGCCACCAGTACCTGGACTTCATGTGCGGGGTCGGGGTGACCAGCATCGGTCACTGCCACCCCCACGTGGTGGCCGCCATCGAGGACCAGGCCGGCCGCCTGATGCACACGTCGAACCTGTACTTCACCGAGCCGGCGCTGCGCCTTTGCGCGCGGCTGGCCGAAAGCTCCCTGGGGGGCAAGGTCTTCCTGGCCAACTCGGGCGCCGAGGCCAACGAGGCGGCGCTCAAGGTGGCGCGAAAGGCCAAGCGCGGGGGAGGGGTGGTCGTCGTCCATGGCGCCTTTCACGGGCGCACCCTGGGGGCCCTGTCGGCCACCCCCCAGGAGTCCAAGCAGGCGCCGTTCGGACCTCTGATGCCCGGCTTTGCCACCGTCCCCGCCGACCCGGAGGCCCTGCGGGCCGCGGTTGACGAGAGCACCGCCGCCGTGCTGCTCGAGCCGATCCAGGGCGAGTCCGGCGTGCACGTGCTGGGCGAAGAGGTTCTGCGGGCCGCGCGGGCGGTGTGTGACGAGCACGCAGCGGCACTGGTCTTCGACGAGATCCAGTGTGGGATGGGGCGCACCGGGACGCTGTGGGCCTATCAGCGCACCGGCGTGGTCCCCGACGCTCTGACCGCGGCCAAGGCGCTGGGGGGCGGTCTGCCGATCGGCGCGCTCATCACCGGCTCGCGCCTGGCCGACGTGCTCCAGCCCGGCGATCACGGCTCGACCTTCGCCGGCGGGCCGGTGGTGGCCCGCTCGGCTCTGGCGGCGCTCGAGGTCACCGCCGATGCGGACCTTCTCGCCCGCGTCGGCGAGCTGGGCGAGCGCCTGCGTGAGGGGCTGCGGGAACTGCCCCACGTGCTCGACGTGCGGGGGGTCGGGCTGATGCTCGCCGCCGACGTCGAGGTCGATGCTCCCGCCGTCGTGCGCCGGGCGCTGCACGACGAGCGTCTGGTGGTAAACGCCACCGGTCCGGCCACCGTGCGCCTGTTGCCACCGCTGATCATCGACGAGGGCGAGGCCGACGAGGCGCTGAGCCGCCTGGGCGCCGCACTCGAGGCCGAGGGCGGCGCTTACTAGGGTGCGGCACTCGTGAGCGATCAGGGCTTTGCCCCCCCCACTGCCAGCTACGAGGCCGACCCCGAGCAGGTGCGCCGGGTGCTGCTGCTCTACTCCGGCGGGCTCGACACCAGCGTGATGCTCAAGTGGATCCAGGAGCGCTACGGCGCCGAGGTGGTGGCGCTCTCGGTGAATCTCGGCCAGCCGGGCGAGGACTGGGAGGTGGTGCGGGGAAAGGCGATCGACCTGGGCGCCGTCGACTGCCGCGTGGTCGACGCGCGCGAGGAGTTCGCGCGCGAGTACGTGCTGCGCGCCATCCGGGCCAACGCGCTCTACGGCGGCGGCTATCCGCTGTTCACCGCCCTCGGGCGTCCGCTGATCGCCCAGCTGGCGGTCGAGCACGCGCGCGAGACCGGCTGCGACACGATCGCCCATGGCTGCACGGGCAAGGGCAACGATCAGGTCCGGATCGAGGCCACGGTGGCCACGCTGGCGCCCGAGCTGAAGGTGATAGCGCCGGTGCGCTCGTGGGCGATGGGTCGCGACGAGGAGATCGCCTACGCCCGTGAGCACGGGATCCCGGTCAAGGGGGGAACCGAAGTGGCGCCCTACTCGATCGATGACAACCTCTGGGGCCGCTCCTCGGAGGGGCGCTGGATCGAGGAGCTCGACCACCCGCCCGAGGACGACGTGTTCTCCCTCGTCACCCGCCCCGAGGAGGCGCCGGATGAGCCCGAGGTGCTGCGGGTGGGCTTCGAGCGCGGGGTACCGGTGGCGCTCGACGGCGAGCGCCTGGAGCCGGTCGAGCTGCTCAGGCGCTGCGCCGAGATCGGGGCGCGCCACGGGGTGGGCATCGTCGACCACATCGAGGATCGGATCGTGGGGCTTAAGGTGCGCGACATCTACGAGGTGCCCGCCGCCGCGGTCCTGCTCCCCGCTCACGCCGAGCTCGAGAGGCTCGTATGCACGATCCACCAGAACCAGTTCAAGGGTGCCCTGGACCGGCAGTGGGCGTACTTGGTTTATGCCGGACTGTGGTGGGAGCCGCTGCGTGAGGACCTCGACGCCTACATGGAGCACGTCTCCGAGCAGGTCACCGGGACGATTGGCCTCAAGCTGTTCAAGGGCGGGGTGCGGGTAGTGACCCGCGACTCGCCCAACGCGATCTACGACCAGGCGCTGGCGTCGTTTGCCGAGTCGGGCGGCCTGTTCTCCCAGGCGGCCTCCCCCGGTTTCATCGAGCTGTGGTCGCTGCAGTCGCGCATGGCCCACCGTTTGCGCCAGGCCCGTCGCGGTTAGGATCAGGCCGTGGGCTACAAGCTGCTGGGAATGGTCGTGTGGCGCGCCGCCAAATGGTTCCTGGCGCGCCGGTATGGGCACCTGGTCCCCTCGCGGCGCGCCGCCGCGGTTGGCCTGATCGCGGTCGCCGTCCTGAGCCTGATGCTCGTCGGGCGCCGCGCCGCCGCCGACTAGCGCGACCCCGCTTGCGCCGCCGCGCCCCGGTCGCGTCCGGGGGCGCTCATACCCTGCGCCCGTCAGAGCCCGACGGCAGCCCAGGTGATCCCGACCAGTCCCCGCAAGCGGCGACGCATCCCCGACGCGCCGGAGATCGACCGCGTCGAGTGGTCAGCGGGCGCGAGCGGCGACATCGTGGTTGAAGTCCACGCGCGTCCCGGCACCGCCGTGCCGACCACTGCGCCCGAGTTGGTCGCCGAGCCCGGGCCGGGGGAGCAGAGCTTCTCCTCCGCCGGGCGATGGCCGCCTAGCCTCCGCGGAGGCGCCTGGAGCGTTTCCTTCGTGCTCCCGCTCGCCTGGCGCGGTGCCCTGGGGGGCGAGCTGGGGTTGCGCGCCGAGGGGGTGCTCGTGGCGCTTCCCGCCGCGACGGCGCTGCCGGCGGCGCCCGCGGCCAGCGCCGGCAAGGTCATCGACTCCACCGTCCTGGCCGAGCGTCGGGCGCGGCGCGCCGAGCTCAGCGAGGAATCGCTTAGCCGTCGGGTCGGCGAGGCCGAAGCGCTGGTCCACCAGCTCCAGGCGCAGCTCGGTCATCTCGAGCGGCAGCTCCGCGACGCGCTGGGCGAGCGCGCCCGAATGAGCGGCGAGCTCGCCGGGCGCGAGCGCGAGCTGCGCGTGATGCGCCAGCGCGAGTACTCCGAGCAGCAGCTGCGGATCGAGGCCGAGGCCGAGATCGAGCGGGTGAGGCGAGAGACCAGGGCCGGGCTGGAACGCGACCTGGTGTCCCTCGACCAAGCGCTCGAGGCCGAGCGCCGCGAGCGCGCCGGCGCCGAGGCGGCGCTCGTCGAGGGCGAGGTGCGGCAGGCCGATGAGCTGCGCCGAGCCCGTCGGCAGATCGACGCGCTGCGCGCGGAGCTACAGGAGCGCCAGCGGATCCACGATCACCTCCGGGTCGGCCTCGGGCTGCTGCGCGACGAGCTCGGCGAGCCATCCGGGTGCGAGCCGCAGGAGGACCCGCCCGGCGAGCGGTTGGGGCTCCGACGCCGGGCCGGCGCCGCGAGCGCCATGCGGCGACCCTTCCCCGAGGAGCCGTCGGCGCCGGCGCTGATCGAGCACCTAGGCGAGGCGGCCCGCCGTCTGCAGGAACGCGTGCCAGCCGGGGGCCACCGGCCCGAGCCGACGGAGGCTGAGGCGCAGGCTCTCGCCACGACGACGGCGACCGAGCCGGGCCGCGGGCCCAGAAAAGCTCCGCCGCCGCGCGTCGCGGTCAGCCCGCCGGTGCCGGGCGGCGACGGATGGCGCGGGGGCGCGGGCGCCCCCGGGGCGGCAGCCGGGGCGTGGCTGTGGGAGGCCACCGCACGCATGGCCCGCGCCGGGGGCGCCGAGCGAGCGGGGCGCTTGATCGTCGAGCTACTGGCCGTCCAGGGGCTCCGGTACCCGCGCGAGCTTCGCTACCTACTGCGCATCGACGAGCTGCGGCCGCTGGTGGTGACGATCACCCACGGCGACGTCCACACCGGCCCGGTCGACCCGGCGTCCGGCGATCCGGAGATCGCCTTTCGCCTCGGAGGGCCCGCCGTGGCGCTCGCGCCGCTGGGGGCCGGCGCAACGCGGCGCCGACTGCCGGGCGTCGACGTCGGCGGGCGCCGCCGGGAGCTACGCCGGTTGCTCAAAGCCATGCGGGCGCCCGTCACGCTCGAGGAGCTCGCCGAGGGCCGGGTCACCCCGTCGCCGGAGCTCGTGCTCGAAGCCGTGGCGCTGGGGGTCGACCCGGCGTGGACCGCCGGCCATTCCTTCGACGTCGCCTACGTGCTCGTCGGAGGCGCAGGGCCCACCGCCCTCCGCGTCCAGGTGCGAGACGGCGAGCCGCTGACGGTGGGCCCCCACGACGGGGCGGCCGCCGCGACCGTGACGACCACCCGCGAGGGCCTGGTCGCGATGCTCGCCCGCCGGGCGGGTCCAGGGGCCGGGGTCGAGATGAGCGGTAGTTCCACCGCCCTGGCCATGCTGGGCCGGTGGCTCGAGCGCGCCCAGGGGCGGGCGGGCATCGAGCGCTAACTCCGCGGCGCGCGAAAACTCGCTCGGTGGGGCTTTGGGCCGGCTGGCCATCCGGCTTCGCGCCTACGATGGAACGTGGCCTTGAGCTCGCCCGCCTGCGCCCATCTCCACGTGCACTCCGAGTACTCCTTGCTCGACGGTGCCTGCAAGATCGACAGCCTGGTCGAGCGCGCGGCCGCCTTCGAGCAGCCCGCCCTCTCCCTCACCGACCACGGGGTGATGAATGGCGCCGTCGAGCTGCACCAGGCCTGCTCCAGGCACGGGATCAAGCCGATCGTGGGCTGCGAGATCTATCTCGTCGACGACCACACCCGGGTCCCCGAGCGCGGCGAGCGCCACCACCTGACGCTGCTGGCGGCCTCTGACGCGGGATACCGCAATCTGGTCAAGCTCTGCTCGGCCGGGTTTCTCGAAGGCCTTCAGCGAGGCAAGCCGACGCTTGACCTCGCGCAGCTCGACGGTCGCTCGGACGGGGTGATCGCCCTGACCGGCTGCCTGGCCTCGCGCTTTTGCACCCGGCTGGTGGAAGGGCGAGACCGAGACGCCCGGGCGCACGCCGATCAGCTGATCGGTGCCCTCGGTGCCGACAACGTCTACTTCGAGATCCAGTCCAATGGCATCGCCGCCCAGGACAAGGCCAACGAAGGAATCGTCCGCATCGCCCGCGAGCTGGGCCGCCCCCTGGTGGCTACCGGCGACGTGCACTACCTGCGCCGGGAGGACTACCACCACCACACCGCGCTGCTGTGCGTGCAGACCAAGAGCACGCTGGCCGCGCCCAAGCTCACGTTTGAGACCAACGAGTTCTTCCTGCGCTCCAACGAGGAAATGGCCAGCGCGTTCGCCCAATGGCCCGAGGCGCTGGCCAGCACGCTCGAGATCGCCGAGCGGTGCTCGGTCGAGCTCGAGCTCGGGCGCCAGCTCATCCCCCGCTACCCGACACCGGGAGGCGAGGAAGAGCACGAGTATCTGCGCGCGCGCGTCCGGGAGGGACTGCGGCTGCGCTATGGCGACCCGGTCCCCGCCGAAGCCCGCGAACGGGCCGAGATGGAGCTCGGCGTGATCGAGCGCATGGGGTTCTCCGCCTACTTCCTGATCGTGTGGGACTTCGTGCGCTACGCCAAGGAGAACGGGATCGCGGTGGGGCCCGGCCGCGGCTCGGCGGCGGGGTCGATTGTGGCCTACACGCTGGCCATCACCGACGTCGACCCCCTGCGCTATGAGCTGCTCTTCGAGCGCTTCCTCAACCCGGAGCGAGTGTCGATGCCCGACATCGACATCGACTTCTCCGTGCGTGGACGCGATCGCGTGATGCGCTACGTGACCGAGAAGTACGGACGCGAGGCGGTGGCCCAGATCGTGACCTTCGGCAAGATGTTCCCCCGCGCCGCGACCCGCGACGCGGCGCGGGTGCTGGGCCACGACTACGGCGCGGGCGACCGGCTGGCCAAGCTGATCCCCGACCCCATCATGGGCCGGGCTCCGTCGTTCGAGGACTGCCTGAAGCCGGGCGAGCCGCTGCGGGCCGCCTACGACGAGGAGCCCACGGCGCGCCAGATCGTCGACGTGGCGCGCGGGCTGGAGGGCATCGTACGCAACTCATCCATCCACGCCGCCGCGGTGGTGATCGCGGACCGGCCGCTGACCGACCTCGTTCCCCTCCAGCTCGCCGACGCCGGCACCGATGAGAACGGAGATCGCGCGTTCCGGGTGGTCACCCAGTTCTCGATGAAGCCGATCGAGGATATCGGACTGCTGAAGATGGACTTCCTCGGGCTGCGCAACCTCGATGTGATCGAGGACGCCCTGGACATAATCGGCCGCTCCACCGGCGAGCGCCCCGACATGACGACCCTGCCCCTGGACGACGTCAAGACGTATGAGATGCTCGCCCGCGGGGACTCGATCGGGGTCTTCCAATTCGAGTCCGAAGGCATGCGCGAGGCGCTGCGCAAGGTCCGCCCGACCGAGTTCGACGACCTGGTCGCGCTCAACGCCCTGTACCGCCCGGGCGCGATGGACCAGATCCCCACCTACGCGCGCGGAAAGCGTGCGCCCGACTCGGTCTCCTATCCCGACGAGCGGCTGCGTCCGATCATCGAGCCCACCAAGGGCGTGATCCTCTACCAGGAGCAGGCGATGCAGATCGCCAAGTCGATCGCCGGGTTCTCGGGCGCCAAGGCGGACGATCTGCGCAAGGCGATCGGCAAGAAGAAGCGCGAGGCGATGGCCACGCTCAAACCCGAGTTCGTCGAGGGTTGTCGCGCGTCGGGGACCTCCCCCGACGTGATCGAGTGGCTATGGGCGGTCAACGAGAGGTCGGCCGACTATTCGTTTAACCGTTCCCACGCGGCGTGCTATGCGCTGATCGCCTACCGCACGGCGTGGCTGAAGGCGACCTATCCCGCCGAGTACATGGCGGCCGTGATCTCCTCGGTGATGTCGACCAAGGACAAGGTCCCGTTCTTTGTCGCCCGCTGTGAGGACATGGGCATCGAGATCCTTCCCCCGGACGTCAACCTCTCCGATCACGAGTTCACCGTCGTCGACGGCAACATCCGCTTTGGCCTCGACGCGGTCAAGGGCGTAGGGCACCAGGCGGTCGAGGCGATCAAGCAGGCGCGCGAGCAGGGGGGCCGCTTCAGCTCGCTGTGGGACTTTTGCGCTCGGGTGGACGCCCGCGCGGTGAACAAGAAGGCCATCGAGGCGCTGATCAAGTGCGGCGCGCTGGGCTCGACGGGGGCCAGTCGCAAGGGCATGCTCGCCGTACTCGAGCAGGCCCAGGCCGCAGGCCAGAAATCCCAACAGGACGCGCTCATCGGCCAGGGCTCGATCTTCGACTTCGACGGCGGCGACGCCGGGCCCTCGGAGGCGGGGACGGTCTCGCCCCTGACGGCGCCCAGCCACCCGCCGATCCCCTCCGAGGAGTTCGAGCAGGCCGAGCTGCTGGCCGTCGAGAAGGAGTCGATCGGCCTGTTCATCTCGGCCCACCCGCTCAAGCAGGTGCGTGAGGCTCTGCGCGCCCGCGTCGACTGCACCCTGTCCGAGCTCCCCGCCCGCCGCGACAAGGACTGGGTGACCGTCGGGGGAATCATCGCCCAGGCCAAGCGGATCCGGACGCGCAACGGAGAGCCGATGATGTTTGCCACCCTCGATGACCTCGAGGGCTCGGTCGAGATGCTGGTGTTCGGCAAGACCCTGCAGGATTGTGAGGGGGCGCTGGGCGTAGACCGGGTCGTGCTGGTGCGCGGCCGGGTCGACCACAAGGAGGCCGAGAAGACCTGCCTGGTGGCCCAAGCGGTCGAGGGGTTCGAGCCCACCGACGAGGAGGTGGCCGAGGCCAAGCGGGCGGCGAACCAACGCGTGACCTCGCTGCCGCTGAACCTGCGGCTGGATGCCGCCCTGCTGCCCGCGTCGTTCCTGGACGAGCTAAAGCAGGTGCTGGGCAGCTTTCCCGGCGAGTCGGAGGTGGTGCTTGAGATCAGCACCGCAAACGGCGCCCGGCGCATGCGCCTGGGCCCCGAGTTCCGCGTCGCTCCCACCCCCGCCCTGCGGGCCGAGCTCGCACAGATCCTGGGACCAGCCGCGACGGCCACCGCAGCCGCGGCCGGTTGACGGCCGCAGGCCCCGGAAATCAGGTTCTGCGGCGCGCCGCCAGCCCGCGCCGGCGCAGCTTTTGCGCGAACCGCACGTCGTCTCGGCTAGCGCCCTTGCGGTCGGCGCCCGGCGTCTCGAGCACGCAGGGCAGGGCCCCGAAGCGCGGCTCGGACAGGAAGACCGAGCATCCCGCCTCGCCGAGCTCGCCCGTGCCCAGGTCGGCGTGGCGATCGCGGTTTGACCCCAGGGGGGCCTGGGAGTCATTGAGGTGCAGGGAGCCCAACCGCTCCAGGCCGACCGCGGCCCCGCAGTCGTCGAGAACGGCCTCCAGCTGGTCGGGGCTGCGGATGTCAAACCCCGACGCCAGCAGGTGACAGGAGTCGAGGCACAGCCCCAGCCGGCCGTCTCCGCCGGCCGAGTCGATCAGGCGGGCCAGCTCGTCGAAGGAGCGCCCGAGCGTGCCTCCCGCCCCCGCCGTGTTCTCTAGGTGAAGCGGACAGCGCTCGGACTGCGCCAGCGCCTCGGCCATAACCTTTCCGGCCCGCCGGATGGCGCGGGGCACCGAGCCGGCCTTGGCCGACCCCGGGTGCAGCACGACGGCGTGGGCCCCGATGCCATCGCCCACCCGCAGCGCGTGGACCAGCGCCGTCAGCGATTTGGTGGCGATCTCGGGATCATCGCTGGCGCAGTTGAGCAGATAGACGGCGTGGATGAGGACGGCCCGGACCGGGCTGGTGGGCTGGGCAGCGCGGAACACCCGGAAGTCGTCATCGCTGTAGGTGGTCGGACGCCACGCCCGCGGAGATTGGTTAAAGATCTGGATCGCCTGGCACTCGCGCTCGGCGCCGCGCTCTAGGGCCCGCACCAGACCCCCCGCAGGGGAGACATGGGCGCCAACTAGCATCCCCGCGGGCTCATGCGCGTTCGCTTTGCTCCTTCCCCGACCGGCGCCCTGCACATCGGAGGCGCTCGCACGGCGCTGTACAACTGGCTCACGGCGCGCCACGCGGGCGCCACCCTGGTGCTGCGCATCGAAGATACCGACCGCGAGCGCTCGACCCCGGCCAACGTCGAGCAGATACTCCAAGCGCTGCGATGGCTCGAGCTCGACTGGGACGAGGGCCCGATGTTCCAAAGCCAGCGCTCAGAACGCCACCGCGAGGCGCTCGAGGCGCTGCTGGCCAACGGCCACGCCTATCGATCCACCGCTACCGCTGAGGACGTCAGGGCCTACAAGGCGGCCCACGGCGCCGAGCGAGGATTTCGGGGCGTGCCCGAGGACGAAGGTGCCGTCCGGTTGCGCGTGCCCGACCCGGGCGAGACCGTCGTAAACGACATGATCCTGGGCGAGGTTCGCACCGACCACGCCCATCTCGACGACCCGGTGATCGCCCGCGTCGACGGCAGTGTTCTCTACAACTTCGCGGTCGCCATCGATGATGTGGACGCCGGGATCACCCACGTGATTCGTGGCAACGATCATCTCTCCAATACCCCCAAGCAGCTACTCGTGATCGAGGCGCTAGGCGCCCAGGCCCCGGTCTACGCGCACCTCCCGCTGCTCCACGGCCCCGACGGGCGCAAGCTGTCAAAGCGCCACGGCGCGGCGTCGGTGCAGGAGCTCCAGGAAGCCGGCTACCTCCCGGGGGCGGTGCGCAACTACCTCGCCCTGCTGGGATGGGGGACCGAGGACGACACGACGATCATGTCCACCGACGAGCTGATCGCCCGCTTCGACATCGCCCGGGTCAGCCGCAATCCGGCGCGCTTTGATGAACAGAAGCTCCGCTGGCTCAACGGGCGCTACGTGCGGGCGATGTCCACCGCCGAGCTGACCAGGGGCGTCGAGGACTACACCGGTCGCCCCGGCCTCGGCGGCCTGGTCGAGATCTGCCAGGAGAAGATGCAGACGCTGGCCGACTTTTGGCCGCTGGCCGGGCCCGTGCTCGACGGCCCGATCGACGATCCAGCCGCCCGCGAGCGCTGGCTGGGGCCCGAGGGCCGCGCCGTGCTCTCCGACGTACGCGCGGCGCTCGGCGGACCCGGTGGCTTCGGGCGCGAGCAGGTGGAAGAGGCGCTCCGAGCGGTGGTGGAGCGCCGGGGGGTCAAGCCCAAGGACGTCTTTCAGCCCCTGCGGGTGGCGCTTACCGGTACCACGGTCTCACCGGGCATCTTCGAGACGGTGGCCTTGCTGGGCCGCGACGAGACCCTGCGCCGGATCGATGCGGCGCTGGCCGACGGCGCCCCGGCGGCGGCCTAAAGAGCGCTCGGCCGCCGGTCGCGGCGAGGGTCTTCCGCGGCCGCAAAGCCGGCGCTCAGCCAGGGACGGCCGATCCGCTGCGGTGGGGGGGGCGAATTGGCGCTCAACCATTCGTCCAGGGGTGCCGATAAGGACCGCGTAGGACAACCGTCCAGCCGGGGCGCCGCAAAAGTGCCGCACGGCCAGACAATCGAGAAGGCCTCGTCCCCATGCCCGTTACCGCAACTGACGTCGCTACCTCGCCTGCTGTTGCCGCGGGGCCCGGTCGCCACAACGAAGGGCACGGCCGCCGCCTCACCGCCGCCTTCGAGGCCCTGGAGGCGTTTCCGGCGCTGGTCGAGTCCCGCAACCGCCTGCTGGCGGTCGTCAATCAGCATCCCGTCTCCTCGGCCGACGTCGTCACCGCCGTGGAGTCCGACCTGGCTCTGATCATCTCGGTGCTGCGGGTGGCTAACCGCGTGGACGGAAAGCATCGGGGACGGGTCGACACCATCGTCCGGGCGGTGGACATCCTCCGGCCGGAGGCGGTCAACGCGGTAGCCCGCCGCACGCGGACCTTCGACTTCTTCGAGCGAACTTCGATCTGGGAGGCCGCTCCCGAGCGCTTTCGCCTGCACGGCCTGGCCGCCCAACGGGCGGCCGAGCGCGTCGCCGCCGAGGCCGGCTACGAGGATCGCGACCGTCTGATGGTCACCTCGCTACTGCACGACATAGGCAAGCTGGTGCTCATGCACGCCTACCCCGGCTACCCCCTGCAGGTGCACCAGGGGGCGCGCACCCCGGAGGAGCGGGTACACCGCGAGCGTCGGGAGCTCGGCGTCGACCATGCTCTGGTCGGCGGAGTGCTGGCACGTCGCTGGGGCCTGCCCAAGACGATCGCCTCGGTGATCGAGCGCCACCACGCCGACGATGTCTCGGGCGAGGCGGCCTTTGTGCGGCTGTCCGACATGCTCGCCCACTACGCCCAGGGAGGGTCGGTCTCGCCCGCCGAACTCCTGCGGGTAGCGCGCGTGGTCGGGTTGACGCCACAGCAACTGCGCCGCGTCATGTACGACCTGCCCAACCCAGTCGGTGCTCGCCAGCGCCAGGTCGACCCATGTCCGCTATCGGCGCGCGAAAGCGACGTGCTCAAGCGGTTGGCCGAGGGCAAGGTCTACAAGCAGATCGCCACCGAGCTCAATCTCTCCACGAGCACGGTGCGTACGCACCTGCACAACATCTACGGCAAGCTCGGCGCCGTGGATCGTGCGCAGGCCGTCCTGATCGCCACCGAGCGAGGCTGGCTCTAGCTTTCCCGGGCGACGTGCGGGCGTCGGTGCGCGCGAGCGCCGACGCCCGTGCGATTCTCTGGGCATGATCTCGATCACCACCAAGTCGCCCTACGCGGTGCTCGCCCTGGCAGAGCTCGCGCGCTCCGGGGGTGGGGCACCGGTGCCGATCGCCGAGCTGGCCCGCCGCCGGGACGTTCCGGCGCAGTTCCTCGAGCAGCTGTTCGCCGCCCTTCGTAGGGCCGGCGTGCTGCGCTCTCAGCGCGGGGTCAAGGGGGGCTATGCGTTCGCTCGCGAACCGTCCCAGGTCACCGTGCTCGAGGTCGTGGAGCTGCTCGACGGCCCGTTCGGCCAGGGCGCGGTGGGCGTGTTCGCCGAGGCCGCTGAGGCTGCCCGCGGCGTCCTGGCGGGCACGACGATCGCCGACGTCGTCGAGCGCGAAGCGCGCGACGCCGGCGCGTCGATGTACTACATCTGAGCGCCGATCCGGTGTCGGGGGGCGTGCGCAGCTACCCGTGGAGCCCTCGCCCCGAGTGAGGCCCAGGTCAGCGAGACCGGGCTTGCGGTCGAAGCAGAGCACGATGAACCGACGCCGTCGAGCAAGCCGAGGTCTGGAGCGACGAGGTCTTCCAGATGGCGGCGCGCAGACTGGTGCTTGCCGGCTCCCTGCGCGGGGCCGGGAGGGGCTCGTCAACACCGGCGGCGTCGGGCGACTTGGGCCAACCTACTCAGGAACTACAGCTAGCGGCGCGCGACACGGAGCCGCAGACCGGCTCCGAACATCAGCATCCCCATTCCCAGAAGCGCCTGCACGCCGGGCTCGGCGCCCGTGTTCGGCATCGACTCGGCCCGTGGACGGACGGCGGCGGGCACCGAAGGGGGAGCCGGAGCCAGAGGTGGCGCCTCCTGTACGGCGCGTCGGCGGCGCGCCGGCGGCGGATGGAAGGTCTTTCCGAAGGTCTCGGGAGGCGCGGTGCTCGGTGGGGTGCCGGTCGTAGTGGGCATTGTCGTCGTCGGCGTGGTGGTCGTCGTCGAAGTAGTGGGCGTTGTCGGGGTGGTGGTCGTTGGGCCCGTGGTCCCACTGTCGGCCTGGGCCACGGTCGCGGCCCCGCGGGAGTTTCGGGAGGCCCCTCCCACCGCGGCTGTCTCGATGACCCCGGTCGTCGTCGCGATCGCCACCAGCGCTCCCGCCACAACGCGAGCAGCTCTGCCCCAGGGCCTGCCTAGGGCCCGTCGCGTCCGGGCCCGCATCCATAGCCAACCCCGGACCGAGGGATGAGGTTCGTAGGGGCCCACGTCTCTAGCCGTGGCTCCGGGCCGGTCCTCCGGTGCGGAAGCGGATGTTCAGCTTACGGGTTGGTTTGTGGGCACTGGCGATAAAGGTGACGATCGCGCTCAGACGATGCGTCCCGGGCGATAGCGACTTGGGATTGACCTGGACTGTGTAGCGAGCGGAGAAGTCGGCCACCGCCGTGGAGTGGATTCTGCGGCCATCCAGCAGATATGTGACCTGATGGATCAGGTTGCCGCGCACGAATGCGGTAAACGGGGCGGAGGCGCCACGCGACGGGACGCCTTGTATCGCCTGCGGGCGGCCGTCGGTGAGGCACTTGGTGACGTTCAGTCGCATCCTTGCCGTGCGTGGTCGCCCGTGTCGGAAGTAGACCTTCGCCTGTGCCCGGTGGCGGCCGGCAGTGAGGCGGTTGCGGTTAAACGTCATCGTCCACCGATTGTGGCTGTCCGGGCGGCGGACCACCTTCACCTGGCGACCGTCGAGGGACCAGACCACGCGGCGGATCGTCTTGCCGGACACGAACAGCAGCACCGGACGCCGCGGACAAGGCGCGCTCACGCGGATGTGGGGCGTGGTCGTGGGCGGCTTGGCGCAATCGTGTTTGGGTTGCGGCTTGGTCCCCGGTAGCGGGGTGAGCCCGACATTGAGGCTGGTGACCGGGGGCGGGATGTGCACGACGCGGCTGGTCGCCTCCTTGTAGCCGGGCATCTTGACCAGCACGCGGTAATCACCATCGGAGACGTCCCAGCGGAAGGTGCCGCTGTCACCGACGGTCTCGGGATTGACGTGCGGCTGGAGACCCGGGTCGTCGGCGGGGACGGCGGCGAAGTCGCCGCTGGGAGGCCGGCGCTGGATCGTCACGCTGGCGCCGGAGAGGGCGGTCTCGCAGATAGCCTGCTCGCTTGGCTCGCCGGCGGCGATCGCCCGGTCATAGGCGTTCTGGTCGTAGACCCGTCCCTGCGGGTCAACCAGCTTGACGTGTCCGGCCTCGACCTCGACGGTCGCACCGTTCTTCTTGTAGACGAGCTTCATATTGCCGTTCTCGGCGCAAGGCAGCACGCCTCTCCAGGTACCGTCGCCCGTCGTGTCCGCCAGCGTCACGTCCTGGGACGAATGCGCTGGGTTGTCTGGGATAAACACGATGTGCACGTCCGACAGCAGGCTGGTGTCGCCGCTGATCGGCACGCTGATGCGCAGCGGCACGCATGTGCCGGTGTTGGTGATCGACACGACCGGTTCGCCGGTGGTCGGGTCCTTGGAGTAGGTGATTGGTGGATCCGTGGGGGCCGGGGGATTTGCCGGGGCGATTTGCGGTGGGTCGACGGTCACGTCCGTAGGCAGGTGGTTGCCGAAGCTTTGACCGTTGGCGCTCCCCCCGGAGGTCAGGGTGACGTGACGCTCGCAGGGAGCGGGATCGGTGCAGCTGTAGCCCGAGTGCCCGATTTCGCGCAGCGCGTAGGTCCCCGGCCGGATTCCGGAGATCGAGTACGTGCCATCCCCGCCGCTCGTGGCGCTGGGCTCACCGGCATCGCGGCTGCCGTTGCCGTTGAGGTCGACGTAGACGTCGAACCCCCCGAGGCCGCCCTCGCCCGCGTCTCGCTGGCCATTGCCGTTGGCGTCCGTATATACGACGCCCGACAAGGCTGCCGGCCGCCAGCCGCCGAAGTCGACGCCCGCCTTCGGGGCGCCCGTGAACGCTTCGGTCTGAGCGCAGGGGCTCGGATACGAGCAGTTCCAGCCGTCCTTCGGGAGCTCGCGCACCGCGTAGGTGCCGCTCCTGACGTCGCTGATCGTATAGCTGCCGTCGCTGCCGGTTACGGCTGATGGCTCGCCTGGGTCGAGTGATCCGTTGCCGTTGTAGTCGACGTAGATCGTCCACCCGGACGCTCCCGGCTCGCCGGAGTTGCGGCTCCCGTCGGCGTTGAGGTCCTCGAACTTGGTCCCTGAAACGGTCGACGACCCGGCGTTGCCGAAGTCCCGGCCCGTGATCGCTGCATTGGACTGCACGGAGATCGAGTAGGCGCAGCCAGCGGGCGCCGTGCATACGTACCCCGGTGCCGTGGCTTCGCGCAGCGTCCAACTGCCCGGCTTTAGCCCGCTGATCGTGTACGACCCATCAGCCGCGCTGGTCGCCGTGGGCTCATCGGGGTCTCGGGAGCCGTTGCCGTTGTAGTCGACGTAGAGGGAGGCGCCGCTCAGGGCCTCTTCGCCCGCATCGTGGACCCCGTTGCGGTTGGCATCGAGGAACTTGCTGCCAGACACCGTGCCCGGCTGCCAGTTGCCAAAGTCCTTATCGGTGGCGTTGGATCCGGCGCTGAAGGTGACCTGATGGAAGCCCCCGCTGGGTGACGACTGGCTCCAGCCGGTCTGGGTAATCTCGCGCACCGAGTAGGTGCCGGGGTTGACGTCGGCGATCGTGTACGAGCCATCGGGTCCGGTCGTGGCGCTCGGCTCGCCGCTGTCCTTGATCCCGTTGCCGTTGTAGTCGACGTAGACGGTCCAACCGCTGCGTCCCGGATCGCTCGAGGCCTTGCTGCCGTCTCCGTTCATGTCCTCGAAGAGGGTTCCCGCGACGGTGCCCTTCTGGTAGAGCCCGAAGTCGTCGCCCGTGGTGCTCTGGCCGGAGCTCAGAGTCTCGGTGTAGGTGCAGTCGCCGCCGGTGGGGCTCGAGCAGGTCTCGCCGTTGTGGTCGACCGAGACCGTGTACTGCACCCCCACCTTTAGACCGGTGAGGGTGAAGGCCCCGTCGGAGGCGGTGGTGGTGGTGGTGATGGCAGACCCGGTGGATGGCGTGGCGGTGACGGTGCGTCCGGAGATGCCCGAGTCGCCGGAGTCCTTAGTGCCGTTGGCGTTGTTGTCGCGGAACACCGTCCCGGAGATCGATGCACCGCCATAGAGGCCAAAGTCGTCTCCGGAGGTGCCCTGGCCGGAGGTCAGGGTCTCGGTGTAGGTGCAGTCGCCGCTGGTGGGTGTAGAGCAGGTGTCGCCGCTGTGGTCGACCGAGATCGTGTACTGGACCCCCGGGGTCAGACCGGTCAGGGTGTAGGTACCGTCGG
>Ga0209577_10000414_pt1 | contig 43535 bp, 43 predicted proteins | sample GraSoiAngelo_109_FD_185874 | JGI IMG/M metagenome (GOLD analysis project Ga0209577, IMG submission 185874) | Grasslands soil microbial communities from the Angelo Coastal Reserve, California, USA - 14_0903_12_20cm (SPAdes) (version 2) | ecosystem: Environmental > Terrestrial > Soil > Grasslands... | reverse complement strand
TACTCACTCCGGCGGCACGCCCTCCACAACTTGTTTCACAATCTCCCGCGCTCGCGCTTCGTCTCGTGAACGGACGAGCAGCGACTCCCTCCCGCTGGAATTCGAGCGGTGGACGTCAATTTTATTTTCGCGGAGTGACGCGACCAAGATATCGCCAAGGGAATCCTCATGGCCGGACCAAACTTCGATTCCATCGCCTTGCCACTCTAACTCCCCGTCAACGCTGACCTCTTCGCCTACATCGGGCGGGCCTGGAATATTTTCTTCTTTGCTTGGCGTGAGACTTTCCGGAAGCTTTCGAATGGCCCTCGAGCCTTCGGGAATCAGAGCCGGCGGGTTCAGCGCTTGCACGGCGTCCGGACCGGAACTGTCCATCTCGTAAGCATCCTTCACGGCGTTCTCTGCTTTTTCGAACAGCGAGAAGGGCACTCCAATCTGGAAAGCCGGAAAGTTTTTGAGATTGAAGAGATGATCCTCGCGGCGAACGGTTTTGTGGGGAATTCCTGCTTCATCAAGGACGGTGCACAATTCCACGTGCAAACGCGCATCGTCGCCTTGCCAGAACGCGCAGAATGGATCTTCCTCGTCTTCGCCGGGCGATGCGCCTTGATGCGATTCGAATGCGTCGGTTCTTGCCAACGGGAGTTCGTGCACCAGATCGACATCGCAGTCGGTGCAGTGCGTGAAGCCGGGACGATATTCGACGCCGCATTGCGGGCAGAACATAACAGGGGAAAGTCTACACCGAGGGTAACCTTGTTTAAACTTCCATTCCCTATGCAAGCGAAGGCATGCCATCTTTGGGAGCGGATAGAGCGCGGTCAGAATCATGAGCCTTTCCGGTTCATGGATGATGCCGTCGACCTTCAAGAGTTCCCGCGGGCGTCTGGTCGGGGCAGTGGACATTTCTTCCAAGTAAGAGCAACTCGATTCCATAGGTACTTTGTCTTGAAAAACTACCTGGCCGCAGAATCTACATAGCGAGATCTTTTTGTCCGGCTCCCCCAGGAAACTGGTCTTTCCCTTGCGAGTCTCCGAATCATGGTAACTTGCTAAAACCACATTACTTAGGCTGGAGGGGTCTTCTTGCGTCTTTTTGCGTCACCAGGCCGTATAGCAGTTAGAATGAACCCCACAACTGCATGTCTGACTTCTCGGCCAACCAGCCTGCCCTTCGTTTCGAGCGCTTTCGGGCAAGCGCTCTCCTTCCGGACGCTGATGCGCGATGAATCGAAAAGCATCGCGCGCGGCTTGCAGCAGCGCGATCCCGACTTGCTCGACCGCCTTATCGAGCAGTATCAATACCGGCTGTTTCGGTATCTCATGTACATTACCGCCGACAAGGCGCGCGCCGAGGATTTTTTCCAGGAGACCTGGATTCGCGTCCTGGAGCGCGGCCATCAATACGACGGCAAATCGAAATTTGAAGCTTGGCTGTTCGCCATCGCGCGGCATCTGGTGATCGACTGGCAGCGCACGAAGAAGGCGCAGAGCCTGGATGCGCTCATTGATCCCGAGCAGCAGAAGCCGCTGCAGATCAAAGACGAAATCGAACCTTCGCCGTTCGATCAAGTGCTGACGCAGGAGAGAGAAGAAGACGTGCAGTCTTCGCTACAGAAAATTCCTGCCATTTACCGCGAAGTGCTGGTCCTGCGCTTTCAGGAAGAGTTGCAGATCGAAGAGATGGCGGGAGTTTTGAGCATTCCCGTTTCGACGGTGAAGTCGCGGCTGTATCGCGGGCTCGATGCACTCCGTGGCGCCCTTCAAGGAGGCGCGGCATGAGCGAGAACTTGCACACGCGCGCCTTGCAACTCGTGGCGAAGGCTAGAGTCGAGGGCCTCGCGGACTCCGAGCGCGATTGGCTCAATACGCATTTGCAAGATTGCGAGTTTTGCAACGAACACGCGCTCCAGACCGCTCGCGCGCTGCGCGCGTTGCGCACAGCAGCGATTTCCGTGCCCACGGACCTGGCGAGCCGCACACAATTCCGCGTGCGCTTGCGCGCTATGGAATTGCGCGAGAGCGAACCCAAGCGCCGCATGTTGTGGCTCGCTTGCGCCGCTTCGTGGATTTTTGGCATTGCCAGCGCGCCCTACGTCTGGCGCGTCTTCGAATGGTTTGGGCACGTGACCGGCGCGCCGAAATTGGTTCTGGAAATCGGTTTTGCCCTTTGGTGGACGATTCCCGCGCTGTTCGCAGTGATTGTGTTGCTCTTGGAGGGTGTGCAGAACTCCGAAGAACGTGACTGGATGAGACCAGAGCGTTGAAAAAGGTGAAGGGAACGGGGCCGGTATCCCGAGGCTTCGCGTGGCGAGAGAGAGGAAAATGGCCGATTACTCACAAAAAGTGGCGGGTTCCTTCAATGAAAGGATGCGGCTCAACCGCGTTCGCAGGAGAAAAGAGAAGCTGCGCTTCTGGGAAGAGTTTCGCATCATTCCGCGCTGGCTGGTCGGCTTGGTGGTGGTGCTTTTTTTTATCGCGCAAGGTGTCGCGCTTCTGGTGAACCTGACCGCCCCGGAGCGCGGGGACCAGATTTTTCCCCCGGAACTCGGCGAGCACGGCCACGTGATACTGGCTTCTCTGGCCTTGGCCGGCATCATCACGCTGGTCAGTATCCTGTTTGCGGGCTTTATCTTTCTGACGGCGTACGTAAATCGCGATGCCAGCCGTCGCGGAATGAACGCCGCGTTGTGGACCATCCTGATTCTGATTTTTTTCCCAACGTGGGGGCTGATCGGATTTGTGATTTACTTTTTGATCCGTGAGCCGTTGCCCTATCCGTGTCCGCAATGCGGCGCGTCGGTCAGCGCGCGATTCAACTTCTGCCCCAACTGCAAATGCAACCTCCAGCCGTCCTGCCAGCAGTGTAAACGCGAAGTGGCGGAACTCGACAAGTTCTGCCCCTACTGCGGAAATGACTTGGCATCACCCCAGCCCCCCAACCCGTAGCGCCGGGCGAAACCCGCTGGGGGTTTTCGACAACCTGGCAGCTGCGAAATTCGCGGACGAGGAATGAAGTACAAAGAAAGCGGCTGTGCTTCCAACAATCAGCGGCGCGAAGGTTCGAAGATTGCAAAAGCGGCGCCCTGCGGATCGGCCATCACGGCCATCCGTCCGACGTCTTCCACCTTCATCGGAGGCATGTAGAGGTTCGCGCCAAGGTTTTTCGCTTTCGAAGCAATGGCGTCGCAATCGGAAACCTGCAGGTAGATCTGCCAATACGGAGGTGTTTCCGGATTGCGAAACGCCGGCGGAAGAATTCCCCCGATGTATTCATCGTGATGGAAGAGGTGGTAATAGTTGTGGCCGGGTGTTTCCTCTTCCCGGCCGACGCGCCATCCGAAAAGCTGCTCGTAGAAACGGCTCGCCGCCTGCTGATCAGAAGTGCTAAGGTCAGCCGCGCAAAACGTGCCGGGAACGCCCTTGATACCCCAGCCGCTGGGGCGCTTTGCTTGCCACATGGAGAAAACCGCTCCGGTCGGGTCCTGCAAAACGGCCATTCGCCCGATATCGAATACATCAAACGGCGCAGCAAGCACCTTCGCGCCTAACGCCGTCGCGCGCCCGGCAGCACCGTCGGCATTCTCGACAGCAACGTAGATATTCCAGTGCGCCGGAATGCCTTGCTCCCGCTGCTCCGCGCGCAGCGTATAGGTGGCTCCCACATCGCGACCGGCGATTTTGAAAGTGGTATAGAAATCGTTCGGCCCCATGGGAAGGTCGCTCGCGGCCCAGCCGAAAAGTTCAGCATAGAAGCTCTTCGCAGCGGTTTGGTCCGTGGTGGCCAGCTCAATCCAGCAAAAATCGCCCGGCAGGTGCTTTTCGACGATGGCCATCCCGCAATCTTACGCTTTCTCCGGTCACACGCAATGGTTGCCCTTCCCAGCTTCACAGCCAATTTGTAGAAGATGGCCTCAGGGGCGTTCACGGAGGCGGCGGTCGATGCGGCGGCGTATGTCGCGAAAATAAGCCTCGTCGCCCGGGTCGCAGGAGATGACCGGCTTTGGAGGCTAGCCGTTCGTTAAGCGAACCTGGTTCACACCCTGCGAGAAAAAGGAATTCCTACTGGTAGATCAGCTGCGCAAGTTCGTGCAGGTCGGCCACCGAAACGTCCGAGACGGCGCAGTACTCCATTCCTTGATGGCGCCAATGCAGCCACTGATAGCCTTGCCGCAAACCAGGCGGATGAATCGGTGTGTCCGGCTCTTTTGTGGGCAACACAAAAACATTGATGAAGTGCTTGCGCCGTGCATAGACGAGCACCGCGACGTTCCGGCCGCCCAAAACGTCCAAGCGTCCACCAATCAAAGAAAAGCCGTCATCGGCAAAGTCCTTCACCGGCGGTGCAAAGTCGAGCTTCCCGTCGAACCACGGCTTTACCGTGTGCTGATCGGTCGAAGCAACGTCGGTAAGGTGGCCAGGCTGCAGGGAACGAATATGTGCGTCGATGAGTTCTGCTGCGGTGAACGGCGGCGGGGCGACACTCCTGGTCACAGAACCCGGCCGGGGCCAAACATACCAGGAAATCGTGGCCACAACGAGAATGGAAGCCGCCACAGCCGCCCATCGCCAAGCGGCGATTCGCGGCCTAGCGGGGGAAGAAGTTGCCGCATCCAATTCCGCTCGGATCTTCTTGCGCAGTGAAATCGGAGCGCTTTCACAAAGACTGCTGCGCAGAAGAGCGGAGCGCAGCGATTCTTCCACCTCCAGGGCTTTAGAGCAATCGCGGCAACCCTCGAGGTGGCGCTCAAATTCCGCGGAACCGGAGGCGTCCAGCTCGCCATCGAGGTAGCCGTGCAGGGCCGTGTGCGTGAAATCACAACTCACGATTGGCCTCCTGCATGGGAGGTTGTGTCAGGGCGCGCTCAAGCCGCTTGCGGGCGCGCGCCAGCGCGGACATTACCGTCCCAATCGGAATCGCTGTAATCGTCGCAATCTCCTTATATGAACAGCCTTCCAGTTCCCTCAGCACTAGCACTTCGCGGAAGCGCGGCGGCAGCGTTTCCAGCGCGCGGCTGAGGCGTTCCCGGTTGTCTCCCGCAATCGCCAGGCTCTCCGGGGACACGCTGGGCTGCGCGTGCAATTCTTCGTCGAATTCGGCCATCAGTTCCACCGGTCTATTCTTTTCCAGCCAGGTATAACAGGTATTCCGCACAATTTGCAAAAGCCAGGCGCGGGCGTCTCCTCCATGGAACCCGCGGAAAAAGCGGTAGGCGCGGAGCATGGCTTCTTGCGTAACATCTTCTGAATCCTCGCGGCTCTTGAGCAGCCAGCGCGCAAGGTTAAAGGCGGCGTCGAGGTGGGGCAAAACAAGCTGCTCGAAGCGCGCCCGCTCATGCGCGTCCAACACGTCCGAGCTACTTCCCTGCTCAATCCCACTCATGGACACAAACCGTCCCTTGAAGGATTTTATTCCCTATTATCCCTTTAGAGTGACGAATGTGGACACAGCTTGGTAAGCACCGATGGAAAATCAGCCCTGGGAATAACTGGCCTTGCTTAACGGTCTGCATAAACGAAACACGTCCCATACGCGGCGCGGGCTCCCTGGACTCTCTCACCCGCGCCGCCCTCCAAGCAGGTTGGCAGGAAACGGCGACGAAAAATAACGGCGGAATTGGTGTGTCCAAAAACGAGGAGGAACGCATGTCCCCCATCACCGAGGCTCGAAAGACGGTGCTCAGAAACTCACAAAATGAGCTGTTGCACGACCACAATCATGACGGCATCGACCGGCGCGGCTTCCTGAAGTGCATGGCCTGGGCCGGCACCGGCACTTTTTGCGTGATCCGCGGCGGCATGCTGCGCTCCTACAGCATGAGCCGCCTGGCGGAGTTGGACCCTAGGGAGATGGCCAAGGAAATAGCTGGCGAACTGAGCTTCGCCCAGATCAGCGACAGCCACATGGGCTTTAATAAAGCGGCCAATCCGGACGTCGCGGGGACTTTGCAGGCCGCTGTGGACAAGATCAATGGCCTCGCCGTCCGACCGGAATTTCTTCTGCACACCGGCGACATCAGCCACCTTTCGAAACCGGAAGAATTCGACGCCGTCGAGCAAATCCTGAAGAACGCCAAGCCGAAGGATACTTTTTATGTGCCCGGCGAGCACGACGTGCTGGACGACGATGGCAAGCAGTTCCTGGACCGCTTTGGAAAAGGCAGCCAGGGCGCGGGCTGGTACAGCTTCGACAAAAAGGGCGTGCACTTCGTTGGGCTTGTAAACGTCATGAATTTGAAGGCCGGTGGCCTGGGAACCTTGGGCCACGACCAACTCGAGTGGCTGGAAGACGACGTAAAGCATTTGAAGCACAGCACTCCCATCGTGGTCTTCGCACACATTCCGCTGTGGTCGGTGTATCCGGAATGGGGCTGGGGCACCGAAGACAGCGCGCAGGCGCTCGCATACCTGAAGAAATTTGGCTCAGTCACGGTGTTGAACGGGCACATCCATCAGACCATGCAAAAAGTCGAAGGAAACGTGACGTTTCATGCCGCCGCATCAACGGCGTTTCCGCAGCCGGCGCCGGGCAAGGCGGATTCCCCCGGGCCGGTGAAAGTGCCCGCGGAGCAACTGAAAAGCGTTCTAGGAATTACCGACGTGAATTTCGTGCGCGGGAAGCAGGCGCTTGGGGTGGTCGATTCCACACTGGAGTAGGGGCAGCCACAAATTTTGAATCTCTAAACTCGTTCGAAACCAACTAAGCAAAAGGAGCAGAAAAAATCATGAGGAGAAGTGTATCTGTCGCCGTTTTCATTACCGTTGAAATTCTGGTAATCGCGGCGCTAAGCACTGGCCGGCAAAACGCGGCTTTGGCGGCGCAGCAAAAAACCGAAGCCGCCGAAGTGAAGATCGACAATTTCAGCTTCGGTCCGGCCACGTTGACCGTTTCGGTGGGAACCACGGTGACTTGGACAAATCGCGACGATATCCCGCACACCGTGACCAGCGCGGACGACCCCAAGGCGTTCAAGTCCAAAGTGCTCGACACCGACGAGAAATTTTCTTTTACCTTCACCCAGCCGGGAACGTATCCCTATTTCTGCTCTATTCACCCGAAGATGACCGCCAAGGTCGTCGTCCAATAGCGACTTGCAAGGCGGAGGCAGAACCTTGAGCGAAGGGTTTCTTGGAACTTCGGCGCCGCTGGCACCCGACGTGGTTCTGCTGTTGGAAGTCGCCATGGGGGTGGCGCTGCTTGTAGGCACTTGGTTAGCGCGCACCAAGCGTTTTCGACCACACGCGTGGTGCCAATCAACTATCGTGCTTCTCAACTTGGTGGTGGTCGCCGTGGCAATGACCCCATCGTTTCGCGCACAGGTGCTTGCCAGCATTCCGGTTAAGCTCAGTAAGTCCTACTACGCGTTGGCCACCGTGCACGCCGCATTCGGAAGCATCGCGGAACTCGCCGCTTTATACATTTTGCTCGCGGCAGGAACCCGCCTTTTGCCGGAGCAGCTTCGGATCACGCGTTACAAAGCTTGGATGCGCAGCGTTGTCGTTCTTTGGTGGCTAGTTCTTTTTTTAGGAGTCGCCACTTATGTGCGCTGGTATGTCCCCAATTTCCGTCGCTAGATGGGCACGCGTAAAGCCGCAGGCGAGGCAGTACTATCGGCCCATTCCCTTCGTGGAGGCTCGGCTGCCGCTCCATCTATCTCACTGATTCTAAATCTATTATCTCGCTCCCAACCGCTGCTACGGCAAGCCTAAATTAGGCGTCTCGTACTACGACCCGCGTACCCTGTCCAATGGCTCCGCCGAACCATTGAGCCTTGCAGGGCGCGCGCGTAGCGTGCTAAGAACGGGTTGGGGGCCGCGCGGGGACAGCGGCCCCGAAAGGGACCGTGTGCGAGCTACCCAACCCGCCGATTCCTTTCTTCCTTTTCAATCCCAGCCCTCGGAAACAAAACCTGCAAAATCGCTCGCCCCAGACGCCCAAGCCCCTAGCGCGGAAGCAGGTTGCCGGAATCGGTTCGCCACCTGCTCCTAGCGAAACGTGGCAAAGGCGATGGGCGATGGAAATGCTGCGAAATCCGTGTGTTGCCGATTGGGCTGACGGTTCACAATGACAGGATGGTGCGACAGGTGAAGGGTCGGTCCGACAACCCGGGTGCGCTCCGAGCAGCAATGCTGATCGTGGCGATGTTGTTTGCTGCGCTCCCGGACTTTGCCGAAGGCCTGGAACCGGCTAAGTTACACGCGAACACGCTCGAAGCGTTCGACCGCTACGTGAAATTGACGGAAGCGCGGAACGAGAAAGAGCTACGGGGCGGGACAAATCTGCTGTGGATTGACGAGCTTCCGGAAGCGGAGCGTGCGGAAGCTTACGCGGCGCTCAAGCGCGGCGAAGTGAAAATGAAGAAGCTCGAGACGCTCGACGCGGGAGGGGCCATCGCATGTCCCGGAGGCATCATCCATCACTGGGTAGGCGTCGTGTTCGTCCCGGGAGCCAAACTCGACAACGTGCTCGGGATGCTGAGGGATTACGACCAGCACTGGGTATACTTCGGGCCAGATGTGGAGCAGTCGAAGATTGAATCGAGAAATGGCGAGCACTTCCGCGTATTCTTGCGGTTTCGGCGGCACAAAGTCATCACCGTGGTGCTGGACACCGAGCATGAGATTAACTACTACCTGGACGGGCCGGAGCGGGCGCATAGCCGCAGTTCCGCGGTGCGCATCGCGGAAGTGGAAAATCCCGGCAAGCGCGACGAACGCGAGAAACCACCGGGCCAGGACGGCGGCTTCTTGTGGCGCATGGAAACGTGGTGGAGGATGGAAGAGCGCGACAGCGGCGTGTACGTCGAGAGCGAAGTGGTTTCTCTGACCCGCGACATTCCCGTGGTGCTGCGGTGGATGATCGAGCCCTTTGTCACGAGCATCCCACGGGAAACTTTGGCCGCGACACTACTCGCTACCCGCAAAGCCGTGCATACCCGCATGGCCGCCCGCTAGAAGCTCGCAAAAACGTGACAGCCGAGGAGGGTGGCGTGAATACCGCGAGGTTGGTGCTGGCACTGCTCGACGAGGCTTATGAGAGGAAAACGTGGCATGGGCCGAACCTGAAGCAGTCGCTCAAGGGCGTGTCGGTGGTCGAGGCGGCGTGGCGGCCGAGAGCGGGCCGGCACAACATCTGGGAAGTGGCGCTGCACGCGGCGTACTGGAAGTACACGGTGCGGCGCAGGATTGCGGGCCAGAAGCGCGGCTCGTTCGCTTTGAAAGGCAGCAATTTCTTTGCTCGGCCGGAGAAAGGCAATGCGACCGAAGCGGCGTGGCACGCGGACAAGAAGCTGCTCGAACAAGAACATCGCGCGCTATGCGCGGCGGTGGCGCAGGCGTTGCGCAAGCCGCACGACACTAAGTTTTTGAAACAGCTTTATGGTGTGGCGTTTCACGATGTTTATCACGCGGGGCAGATTCGGCTGCTGAGGAGGATGCAGGAAACGTGATCGGAGGACGGAGAGTGGAGATCGGGGAACAAGGGCTGGGGACTGGGGACAGGAAGCAGAAAAGAAAAAAGCAGATCCCTCACCCCGTTCGCGGCAATTTTTGTGCCCGCTTGCCGCGGGCAAGCGCGACCGGGTTCGGTATGACAATGTTTGCGGAGCTGTGGGTCAAGGCCGCAGTTTTCGGAGAGCGTAGATGAGCGCGGGGAGGTTCGAGGCGTCCTGGAAGAGGCGGATGGCGGCGATGCCGGACGCGCCAGCGGAAAAACACGCTGCGGCATTCTCCAAGGTGATGCCGCCGATGGCCAGCACCGGCAACGCGACGGCGCGGCAGACTTCGGCGAGGCGCTCGAGCCCTTGCGGCGCACCGTAAGCGGCCTTCGACGGTGTGGCGAACACGGGACCGAACAAAAGATAGTCTGCGCCGCCTCGCTCTGCCGCCTTGGCGGCCTCGAGCGAGTGGCAGGAAACGCCGACCAAAAAATCTTCGCGGTCGAGTGAGTTCACCAGCCGGCGCGCTTCCTGCGGCGGCAGGCTCCGGTCGCCGAGATGCACGCCCCCAGCGTGCGCCGCGAGAGCGACGTCCAGGCGATCGTTGATCAGAATGCGCGTGCGGTGGCGCGCAGGGGCGGCTTCCCTGGTGGAGGAAGCCGCGGCGGCAACGGAATTCTTCGCGCGAGGAGTTTTGTCGTGGGCAAAACTTTCCTGGTGTGCCGCTTGGTCGAGGCTAGAGGCTGCGAGGCGCACGGCTTCGCGAGCGAGCGCGCCGCACTGTTTTCCGGAGAGATCCTTCTCGCGGAGCTGGACCCAGTCGACGCCGGCCTCCACAGCCGAAGCGATTTTTTGGAGGAGAATTTTGTGTCGCTCTGGGGGTTCCGCCGCCACAAGGCTGCGGCGATCCGTCACGTAGCCGAGCAGCGGGGCCCCGGGCGATTTAGGCAGGGGGGACACGGCCTGGATCCGAGCGCGAGCCAACCCATCCGATGGCCAGAAGGATGTCCAGAATGCCGATGCCGCTGACGGCGCCGCGGAACGAAGGATGAAGCAGGATGGAGCGGAGCAAGGGATAATGATTCAGGAAAAAATTCTGTTCCCAATAGATGGACCACGGCAAATAGAGCAGTAGCGCGCCCATTTCGAACGCGAGCACAACCAGAAGTGCGCGATAAATGCGGTTCATCGATGTGAGGAAACCCGTCCCGCTTGGGTGCATTTTGAATCAGCGGATGGGCTTCTGAAGAGCGGCGATGCGTTCGGCTACGTCGCGGTAGTCGATATTCATCGCGTAGACTTGGGAAAAACTCTTAAGCGCCGCTCCCGGCTCGCCCGCCGATTCCTGGGCCACACCCAAATCATACCGCAAGGCGAGGGTACTTTCCGGGTCGATTCCAGGAGTGTGGAGAGCGCGCTCGTACCAGATGGCGGCGATGGCGGGCTGGCGTTTTTCCATAAAGGCCAGGCCCAGCAGAGTGCAGCACTGCATGGTGTAGCGGAAGGCGCGGCCGTTGTCGCTGGCTTTGGCGACTTTCTGGAATTCGCTGATGGCTTCTTCGAGAAGACCCATTTCGCGGAAAGCGATGCCGAGATTGTAGTGCGTCTCGAGATCTTCTTCTTCGGCGCCCATTTCGCCGAGTTCGGCGCGAAACTCTTCGAAGACCTCCTTGAGCGGGCCCTCGGCGGATGGTGGAGCAGGCGCTGGAGCTTTCGGCTTTGCCGCGGGAGGAGCTGGAGCGCGTGGCTTGGCATTGGAGAAGGACGGAGAGAGCGAGTCCATGCCCAGCTGATCGATTTCCTTGGCGAGATCGGCCAGGAACTGGTCGGATTCAAAGCCATTTTCCGGAGGCGGCGCGGCTGCTTTGTTTTGCGCAGCAGCTCGCGGCGGCTGAACGGCGGGCGGCTGCGGAGGCTTCTGATCGTAGGCGGGAACCAGCGGTTCCTGCTCGAGCACAAGTTCGTACTCTTGCTCCTGCTGCAAACTGAGTTCGGGCTGGGCTGGCTTAGGCGGTGTCGGCGGAGCTTTCTGGGAGGGTTTCTCGGGCGCTTTTTCTTTGGACTTGGCTGCCGGAGCTTTGGCTGCGGGTTGCTCTAACGGAATTGGCGGTGCCGCGGCTGCGGGCGTTTCGTCTTCTGCCACCGGAGCCGGCTCTTCGCTGATCTGAAATTCTTCAACCTCCGCGGGCTTTGCGGGGGCCGCTGCCGTGGCGGGAGCTTTGGCCGGCGGGGCGGCTTTTGGTTCGGGCTCCTGAGTTTCCTCGAGAAGCGTGGCCCACTCGTCGGACAAATCGACTTCCTGAACTTCCGCTTCTTCCGAAGCAGCCTCGGCTTCGACAGGTTCCCTTGCAGGTTCAGGTTCGGCGGCTGGGGGAGCGGGCGCGGAATCCACCGGTGCGGGAGCAGGCTCCGGTTCCGCGGGCACAGCGGTGATTTCCGGAATGGCCATTTCGCCCAGTTCTTCGGCTGGAGTTTGCGGCGCGGCGGCAGCAGGCTTAGCGGGAGCTGCAGCGGCCGCGAGTTCCTCGTCGGAAAGGCCTGCGGCGCGCTGAAAGCGGCGGCGCAATTCCGCAAAGCGCTCGGCGCTGCGCTTGTCGCCGGCCTCGGTGTGAATCTGTTCGAGCTGTGCAGCGAGTTCGGCGGTGCGGCGGTCGTCGCCAGCGCCCAGGACAAAGTCGAGAAGCTTTTCGAGCGTGGGAGTGTGGCGCGGGGCGCGGCGCAGAATGGCTTCCAGCAGGCCAATGGCTTTTTGCGTGAGGCCGTAGCTCGCGAAGAGGTCCACGTCGGTGAGCGATTGGGCGATGAATTTTTGCGTCTCTTCATTCAGTTGAGAGTCAGCGGCAGATACGGCGGCCTTGTCCGGAGTCTCCGGACCAAAGCCGGTAACATCGGTACGCAGCTTCGGCGTGGGAGCTTTGGGTATTTCGGCGCGGAGATGATCCTCGGGAATCGCGGGGACTTCGTCGGGGATATCTGATGCCGCAGGCGTGCCTAACCTGCGCAAGACGCCGTTCAGTTTGCGCTTGGCCGAGTCACTGTCCGGCTGGCGTCCGACAAGCTGCTCGAAAATTTCTTTGGCGCGGTCGAACTGCTCGTCTTGCACGAGGGCATCGCCCAGCTTCGCGAGGGCGTCGGGCAGGTGGAAAGAATCACTGGTGCGGCCGTAAAGCTCGACTAGCCATTCCAGCGGCTCAATTCGGCCGGGCATTCTGTCGGCGAGCGCGTTGAGCATTTTTCCGACGGCCTCGTGCTCGCCCCCATCGATGAGCGGGATACGGGATTGCTCCAGAATCCCCATGGCTTTTTGGGTTTGTCCGGCCTCTAGCAAGGCCTCCACGACCTTTTGGAGCGGGCCGTAGTTTTTGGCGTCGGCCTCGAAAACCTGCACGGCCAAAGTGACGGCTTGATCCCAACTGGAATTCTTGAGATGGAAATCGAGCAGGAGCTCAGCGTGCTCGCCGCCCTTTTCGAGACTGGGGACTTGCTGGAGGAGCTGCGCGGCCTTGGTGAGGTCCCCTTGCAATGAATAAGAGCGCGCACGGACGATGAGCGCGGCGGCGTTCGTGGGCTCAAGCTTCAGGGCTTTGTCGGCGAGCTTTTCGCTTTCTGATTGATCGCCACGAGCAAGAGAGCGCTCGGAGGCGGAAACGTAGGCTTCGACCGCGTCGCGCGTCTGGCCCATGGCCTGGTACAAATCGGCAAGCCGAATCTGGATGCGAAGATTGTCGGGTTCGGCCTGCAAAAGTTTCTTCAGCAAGCCGACGGCTTCGGCTTGACGGTTTTGCTTCAGGTGGATTTCAGCTAGCTGAAGGAACAGGGGCCGGGCCTCGCTCATTACGCCCTGCTGAACGTACAGGTCGGCGAGCTTTTCGAGGGGGCGAACCTCTTCGGGAGCGAGTTTGGCAATGCGCTTGTAGACGGCAATAGCTTTCGTGAGGAAACCATCGCCGACGAAGATCTGGGCCAAGCGCTCAAAGTAGTCGATGGCCTGAAAAGTCTCGCCTTGCCGGATATACAGCTCGCCAACGGTCATCAAGGTGACCTGGTCACGGGGCTCGTGCTTGAGAATTCGCTGGTATTCGGCGATGGCTTGGGCGACTTTGCCCTGGTTCAGCAGCTTTTGTGCGGCTTCGACGTTTTTGCTTTTGTTATAAGCCATTCGCGAAAGGAGACAAATTTTCCAGGAAGCAGTCCCAAACACACGCTCCCGGCTGGCCGACGGGCAGAAAACGCCCTTCGGAGCTTCATTGATAACGCTAACAGGCGGGAAAAAGGCAAGTCAACGAGCCGAAAGTTTGTTGTGAGCAGGCAGTTATCCCCGTGCTAGTTAGGAAATTCTAGAGCGAAGACAAGACGAAACTACTAAGGAACGGGAGCGAAGGCTTCGAGACCCGGTAGAGGGCGGAGGCGTGCGGGGGCAGGGTCACGGTGAGGGATGCGAATACGCCCAGGTCCTTGTGCTCCCAGAGGTCGCGGAGAAGGTATTTTCCGCCGGGTAACTCAAGGTCTTTCCAGGAATAGTGGAACTCCTGCGAACTTGAGCTGAGATTGAAGATGGCGAGGTAATCGTCCTCGCCCGAGGACGGGCGAGCGAGCCAGACAGCGGCTTTGTCTGTGGTTAGCACCGCATGGTTGCCAGTGGAGTGCTGGTCGACGGCGATGACTTCAGGGTTGCTGAGCAGGGATTCGGTCCATTCATCGCACAAGGTCAGGTTGCCGCCCATCATGAGCGGGGAGCGGAAGATGGACCACAGGGTCAGCAACGTGCGCTGTTCATCGTGGGTCAGACGCGTGTCGCGGGGCTGGCCCCAGCCTGGCGCCGGTTCGAGCCTGCCAATGGGGAGCATATCGGCGTCCGGCCAATGGCCGGGCAGGGAAGAAGGAGCCCATTTGGCGGCGCGCGCGAACTGGTTCTCGACGCCTGACGGAAACCGCGTGTCACTGTGCCAAAGGTCCCAAACGTCGTCAGAAATGCGCCACATCTGGGCGTACTTGCTTACTTCATCGGCTTTGTCCAGCGCGGTAGGACCGGGAGAAAGACTGAGGATGATCGGTCGGCCGGCTTTGCCAATGGCTTCGCTGATCAGCCGAATTTCATCGCCTTTGTAAGGATGATCCGCGATGCAGTCCACCTTCAAGAAGTCCACACCCCAACTTGCGTAGAGTTGTGCGATGGAATCGTAGTAGGCCTGAGCGGCAGGCTTGCTGGCGTCGAGGCCGAAATTGAAGGGATTCCAAGGACAAGTGTCGGCGGTGTTGGCAGCGTCGGCAGCGTGAAAGGAAGTGCCCGCGATGGGGAGATTTCTATTCACGGCTTCCTTCGGGATGCCACGCAAAATGTGGATTCCGAATTTCAAACCAAGCGAATGCATGAAATCCGCCAGCGGCTTGAAGCCGGCATCCCCGGCAGCGGAAGGAAAAGAGTTTGTCGCGGGAGTGTAGCGGCCGTAAGCGTCCAAGCTGAACTCCGCTTCCTTGGCGTTTGCGCCGACCGAGTGATTGGTTACATACCAGCCGAGATCGACGACGATGTATTGCCAGCCAGATTTCCTGAGATGTTCCTCCATCCATCGGGCGTTCGCGCGAATGTCCGCTTCGCCCACAGTCTCGGCATAAGAATCCCAACTGTTCCAGCCCATGGGAGGAGTTTCAGCAAGCACACGGGGTTTCTGCGCAGCAGCCGGCCGGATCGTGGGGAGGGCTGCAGCGGTTAGAAATACTGCGACAAACACACAGGGTCGTGGCATGGGAATTCTCCGGAAAAGAGTTCTCTTCTGCGTGTGCCAACCCACCTCAGTTCCAATTTCCACTGCGACAGAGTATACCGCCGGGAACGAGACATCGCGTGGAGGCAGCTTTATTTCAATTCGGCGCGGGAAAATATTTCCAACATCTGCGCCTCCGAGGGCCGCTGAAGAACATTGCGCCGCAAAGTCCTCCACCAGCGGATAATCCGTCGAACGAATGTCCTAAAATCGTAGAGTGTCTTTTGAAACTGGATCTCTGGCCCAAGCAGGAGCCAATCGGCGCCTGGCTCCCCAAAAGGCATCCCGACGCTGCCCGCATTCACCACACGAGTAGTCCCAACCTTTCGATCGAATTGCATGTGAGTATGGCCGCAGATGACGAGGGGCGAATCGCTTCCCGCAAAAACAGGCAACAGGCGGTCTTCCGGTGTAAGGCGAGTGAAACATTGATTTTCGTTTCGCGGCGTGGCATGGCAAAAGAGAAGGTCGCCAAGGCCGGAAATCTCAAGACGCAGCGTCTTCGGCCAACCAGCCATGAGTCGCTCCTCCCCCGGAAGAAGTTGCTGCACGGTCCACTGGACAATGGGGCGAAACGGTTCAGGGACGGCCGAGGGCTCGCGGCCTGCCGTTTGTTCAAGCACAGCGACCTCGCCATTTCCCTGAATGCATTGCAGCGGAATCCCACAGCCCAGCGATGGTTTCTCGTGGCATCGGGCCGGGAACAACGTCTCCTCCTACCACGATAAGCTCTACTTCGGCCTTCCGAATGTCCCCGAGCACGGCCTCAAGCGCGGGAAGGTTCGCATGAATATCGTAGATCGCGGCAATGCGCATGACGGATCTGTGTAAGCTTCGCCGAGCGGGCTATCGGGGCGTTTTCTGTCTTTTCGGCCGTCGCAGAACAGCGTGGCGGCACTAGAAAATCGGGAGCGCGGTTTGCGTGGCGCCGGTGGCCCAGCAACCGGAATCGCGCACGGGCGCGAATGAATAGCGATGCAGGGGCGTAGGGCCATGGACGCGCAGGGCTTCGAGATGATCCGGCGTGGCGTAGCCTTTGTGGCGCGCGAGACCGTATTGCGGATAGACGGCGTCCCACTGTTCCATGCGGGCGTCGCGGTGCGTTTTCGCGAGGATGGAAGCTGCGGCGATGGAAATGCTGCGCGCGTCGCCCTTGATCAAAGACTTTTGCTCAATGAGCACGTCGAGTTGCATGGCATCAACGAGGAGATAGTCGGGCGCGATGGTGAGACGCTCGAGCGCGGCGGTCATAGCCTGGCGCGAAGCCTGATAAATGTTCCAGGCATCGATGCGTTGCGCATCCACTTCCGCAACGGACCAAGCCACCGCGTGTTCGCAAATGCGCTCGCGGAGTTCGGCGCGGCGCTCCGGAGTGAGTTTCTTCGAATCGTCGAGACCGACAATACGGCGCTTGGGATTGAGAATCACCGCGGCGGCAACCACCGGGCCAAACAGAGCGCCGCGTCCGGCTTCATCGATGCCGGCGATGCGCGTCCAACCCAATTTGCGCGCCGCTCGCTCGAAACGGGAAGAGCAGAGCCGGCTCATCGGGTGGGGATTTTAGCACGATGTGGCCAAGCTGTTGCGAGCAGTTTTCTTGACGAGGCAACTTGCTGCGTGACACGATACAGCGCCTGCACGCCAAAAAATATGTGTTCCTGCAAAATCGGAGGAGAATCTCATGCCACTTCGCCAGAAACTTCTTTTACCGCCCTCAAGACTCATCTTCTTTGCGACGTTGTGTTTTTTCACGCGCCCATTTGCTGGTGCGCAAGAGCTGGCCAGCAGCGATCTTTCGAAGCTGCGTTCGGTCGGAGGCGTGGCGCTTTCGCCCGATGGGCGCCATCTGGCGTACTCGGTCGTGATGCGCGATGAACCGGGGCGTCCTTACGGGCAACTGTGGGTGATGGACCTGGGCACCCAGAAATCGATTCGCTTCGGAGGCGACAAGGATCGCGGCGGCGGTGCGGTGTGGTCGCCGGACGGAAAGTGGGTGGCGTTTTTCGGGCGGATCGGAGACAAGCACGGGCTGATGATTGCGAGGCCGGATGGCTCGGAGGTTACCGAGCTGGCTTCGGCCGAAGGAACGAATAGTCCCCTGCCCGGAACCGGCAACGAACTGACGTGGTCGCCGGGCGGGAAGCAGATTGCCTACATTTCGTCCACGCCAGACAGCCGTGCGGCGGAAGCGAGCGGCGACCCGAGGGTAATTACGAGGTATTTGTATAAGCCGGATGCGGGCGAAGGGATGACGCGTTTCAACGACAACCAGCGATTGCACATTTTTGTGGTGGACGTGGCCACGAAGCAGACGCGGCAATTGACAAAAGGCGACGCGGATGAGCATTCCATCGACTGGTCGCCGGACGGCCAAGAGATTTTGTATTTGACGAATCCGGAGCCGAACCAAGACGAGTTTTTCAATTACGATGTGTTCGCGCTGAAGGTGGGGGACAACAACGTGCGGCGGATTACGGCCACAGAGTCGAACGAATACGATCCCGTGTGGTCACCCGACGGCAAGCGCATTCTGTTTCGCGGGACAAAGCGCGGTCTGACCGACCGCGAGACCACCATGGAAGACACGCACGTGTGGGTAATGAATGCGGACGGCAGCGACCGTCGCGAGATAGGCGCGTTGATTGACAATCGCCAGGGTTCGCCGCACTGGGCGCCGGATGGGAATTCCGTGTACTTCACGGTGCAGGAGCGGGGAAGCAATTATTTGATGCGCCAACCGGTTTCGGGAGGCAGGCCGGAGTACGTGGTGAAGGAGCCCGGGTTTGTGGGCTCGTTTTCGGTCGGAAAAGACGGCGCCGTGGCCTACAGCTATGCGTCGCCGCGTGATTTGAATCAACTTTATTTGAAGAGCGGCAACGCCGCGCCACGCAAGCTGACGGATTTGAACGCGCAAGTTTTGGCGGGAAAGCCAGTCGCCGAAGTGGAGGCGTTCACCTTTATCAGCAACGACAATAAATACGAGGTCGAAGCGTTTCTCACCAAGCCGCTGGGAATGACGGCCACGTCCAAGCATCCGCTGATCGTAAACATCCACGGCGGGCCGCACGGGGAGAATGGCCCGGCGTTTAATTTCAAGAATCAGGTGTATGCGGCGCACGGCTGGGCCGCGCTGAACGTGAATTACCGTGGGTCGACCGGCTACGGGCAGAAATTTGCGGACGCGGTGTTTGGCGACCAGGACGGCAACGAGGGCCAGGACGTGTTGTACGGCGTCAGCGCGGCGGTGCGGCGCAATCCGTGGATCGACCGTGAGCGCATGGGCATCGAAGGCGTCAGCTACGGCGGACAACTGACCGATTGGCTGATTACGCAGACCCATGAATTCAAGGCTGCGGTGCCCATCGCGGGCATCGCCAATCTCGTGAGCTACAACTACATGACGTATTACAACCAGTACGAAGAAATGGAATTCGGGCAGTTCCTGCACCAGGGCAATCTGATGGACGTGGCTTGGGAGCGCTCGGCGTTGAAGCATGTGGCCGCGGCGCATACGCCGACGATGCTTATGCACGGCGAAAATGACAACGACGTGCCCATTGCGGAGGCGGAGCAGTTCTTTATTGCGCTGAAAGACGTGGGGACGGAAGCGATTTTTGTGCGCTATCCGCGGGAAGGCCACGGACTGGCAGAGACGGGGCACAATATTGATTCCATCAACCGCTGCATCGCATGGTATGAGAAACATTTTCCAAAGCCGGGGGCGGAAGGAATCACCAACGTTCAGCCGTGAAGAAGGGACCCGGGAAAAACGGGGCTTTTGCAAAGTTGAAATGAGCTGCTCGAGGAAGGGCGGCTCTTAGGCTTTGGCTTCCGTGCCGGCGGTGGCGGCAACCGGCGCGGCTTCTTCTTCCTCGCGGCCGGCGCGCTTGATACGCGCAGCCTTGCCCCTCAAATCGCGGAGGTAATACAGGCGAGCGCGGCGCACTTTGCCTCGGCCAACCACCTCGATGGAGCTGATCGTTGGTGAGTGCAGGGGGAAGATGCGTTCGATGCCAACGCCAAAGCTCACGCGGCGGACGGTGAAGGTAGCGCTGGAAGCGCGGCCTTTTTTCGAGATCACCACCCCTTCAAAAGCCTGCACGCGCTCTTTTTCCTTCTCACCCTCGCCTTCTTTAAGGCGCACATTCACGCGGACCGTGTCGCCGGAGCGGAATTCAGGCAGGTCTTTGCGCAGTTGCGCTTCATGCAATTTACGAATTGCCGGGTTCATGTTCGTGCTTCCTTTGGACCCACTCAGGCGGGGCCGACTCTAGAGAGACAAATAGCAATTATAAAGAAAAACCGGGGAAAACACCTAATCAATTTGAGGGCTTCCGAGGGCTTCCTTTTGGCGGGGGTTCAAAAAGCCTTTGGCTTGAGGAGCTTACGCAGGGGCCGAAAGCGATGAGCCGCGACGAATCACGGTTTCCGCAAAGCGCTCCATTTCTTCCAGCTGCGGGCTGAATTGCAGGAGGACGAGGTCCACGCCAGAAGCCTCAAATTGTGCGAGGCGCTCGGCAACTTGCTCGGGCGTGCCGACCAGGCCCGAGCGCAAACCGCGATTCGAAACGGAATAGTCTGCTAGCGAAACGCGCTGCTCGAGTTGGGTGCCTGCGAGCCATTGCTGGTAATTGGCGTAACCCGCGGCGGACTGCTGCACGTCGGTGATGCGGCGCAACTCGTCTTGAGCTTCGCGCTCGGTTTCGCGCACGACGGCATAACCGGCGACGCCGAATTTCAGCGGGGGAAGATTGTGCTTCCGGCGGCGCTCGCGCAAGTCGACGATCTTTTCGCGCACACGTTCGGGCGGATCCCCGTGCATCAGGTAGGCGTCGCACTTCCGCGCAATCAACTCCTTTGCAGCAGGAGATTCGCCTCCTGCATAGAGCGTGGGACGCGGCTTGGCCACGGGCTTGGGTTTGAGTACGTTGTCCTCGACGCGGTAGTATTTGCCGGAATACGAAAAATGATCCTGCTTCCAAACACCATCGAGAACGTCGAGCCATTCGCTGGTGCGCGCGTAACGGTCGTCGTGCTGTTCGAACGAGACCCCGTATTTGCGCGCTTCGTCGGCCCACCACGAGGAAACGACGTTCAGCGTGAGCCGTCCTTTGCTGATGTGATCGATGTTGGCGGCTTGCTTTGCCAATAACGCGGGTAAATGAAAAGTGGGGCGCACCGCAACCATCAGTTCGATGCGTTCTGTGACCGCAGCCAGCGCTGCAGCGGTTGACCAAGCATCGAGCGAGTCTGCTTCCACGCCCTTGATGTCGTTTAGATTAAGCTCCGCGATAAGCGTGACGTCGAAGCCGATTTTTTCGCTGCGCTCGGTGAGCCGCTTCACATAGGCCCAGGTGGCTTGCATGTTTTCGTTCTCGACGTTGCGCAGCCACCCGCCAAAAACCGGCAGCCAGTATCCGTATCTCATCGCGGGCCTCCCGTCGCGGCAACATGCTCGGCCTGCTTTGCTTCGTGGCGCTGGGCCTCGGCAATCAGAAAATCCGCCAGCCGCGCGTAGGGGTTGAATCCGATCACGCGAACGGGATCGGCGACAAAATTCGACAGAGCATTCACGTCGTAATAAAGCTGCCGGCCGATTCGCTCGTCGAAAACGTACTCGATGCCGCCGACTTCGACTCCGGCGAGTTCGACGATGCGCTCGACCTCTTCGATAACCTGCCGAGGCGGCTCGTAGCCTTCGACTTTCATGCCGGTTTTCGGTGCGTCGACCGGGCACGCGATGCGCGTTAGCTCTTCGCCTCGCGTATTTTGGCAAATGTCGGCAGGACACAAGTTGAAGCTTTCGCCGGTCGTGTGGATGCGAATGGCGTAGAGATATTTCCCGCCGAGGACTTCCACGCGCGTAATGATTCCGTCGCGGGCGGTGAAGGCTTCCTGCACCAGCGCGGTCGAATCGATGCCGAAATAGAGGCGATTCGCTTCGACGGCGGCGCGCAATTGGTCCGCAGAGCTGAAGCGTTCGATTCCCGCACCGCTCCCGCCGATGTTGGGCTTCAGCACAACGGGATAGCCGATGGCTCCGGCCGCGGCGAGCGCCTGGGACGGGTGATGGATGACGCGGGCTTTGGGGTAAGGAAGGCCGAGCTTTTCCAGGTTGGTGAGCTGCTGCGCTTTGGAAATTTCGTGCGCGAAGCAGCGGTAGCCGTTGACGACACGCACACCTTTGGCCTCCAGGTGCGCCAGGTAATCGAGCGTGTAGAAGATTCCGTGGGCCAAGCCGCGTTGCCAGGCCGAAGGGCTCATGCGATTGAAGAGCAGCGAATATTCACGCTCGGGCGAGGCCGCGTCGTAATAGTGATGGCGCGCGTCAATCTTCAACCAGTTCACGCCGCGTTCGTCGAGCTGCTGAAACAAGGGCCGGAACCAGTCCGGGTGCTCGTAGTAAACGCCGATCGGTTTTTCCAGTGCGTAGCCGTTGCTGCCCATTTCTTCACTCATTCTGAATTTCTCATTAGATGCTAAGGACCGCAAGCCGTTTCCCTTTATTCCCTGAGTAGAAGGTCCCCCCGGTTGCGGCGAGTTTTTTCAAGAGCCTTTTGCTGGCGCCATTTGGCGACTTCTGCATGGTTCCCGCTGATGAGAACTTCCGGCACCTTCCAGCCGCGATATTCCGCAGGACGGGTGTAATGAGGAAAATCGAGGAGCATGGGAGAGGTGACTGGTGACTCATGACTAACTTTTGACCGGATGCCGGTGTTTAGAAGCATTTCTTGGCGGGGGCTAAAGGACTCGTTCTGCGTGGAGGCTTCGTTGCCAACTGCCCCCGGAAGCAGCCGCGTGATGGCATCCATGACCAGCAGGGCCGGCAACTCGCCGCCGCTCAGGACAAAGTTGCCGATGGAAATTTCCTCGGTCGCGAGGTGCTCCGCCACGCGCTCGTCCACTCCTTCGTACCGCCCACAAATCAGAAGGATTCGTTGGAGCTGCGAGAGCCTTCGTGCTGTTTCCTGGTCGAAAAGCTTTCCCGCTGCGGACATCAGCAGAACCGCTGTGCCTGGATCCTGCGGATTCTGCTTCGAGGCATCGCCGACGCCGTGGCCGAGCAAGGATTCGACAGCTTCAAACAGCGGTTCCGGCTTCAAGACCATACCTTCGCCGCCGCCGAACGGCCGGTCGTCCACAGTGCGGTGGCGGTCTTTCGTGAATTCCCGCAGGTCCTGGACATGCACGTGAATGAGCCCGCCCTCGCGCGCTCGACGGATAATTCCGTGATCGAGCGGACCGCCAAAAAACTCCGGGAAGATAGTAATGAGATCGAAGCGCATAGAAATTCTTCAATGCATAGGATTATGCATGGTGACGCGCCGGCAGGGAATTCCTGAATTGTCAGTTTAGGTCGCGGAGCCCTTCGGGCAGCACCACATCGATGCGCCGCGCGAGAGGATCGATTTTTGTGCAGATCTCTTCCGCTAGGGGAATCAGCAGTTCGCCTTGTGAAGTGTCCACTTCGAGGAACGGCGTTCCGGCCGTTTCTTCGCCAGGAAACTGAACGTCGCGAACTGTTCCGAGCAGGGCAGGAACTTCCGCGAGCGAACACGGCGAGGATGCCACGACGGGCGGGTTTGCCGGCGTTTCAAACACGTTGCAACCGATGAGGTCGGAAACGAAATACTGTCCTGCCGGCAAGCTGACGCGTTGTTCGATGCGCAGGAACACTTCGAATCCGCGAAGCTTATCCGCTGCAGAAATCGAATTCACATTTTCGAAATGGAAAACCGCCTGCCCGGGATGGTTCTGGCTCAACCAACAGGATTGCAACTCCATTCGATGCGGCTCACCCTTGCCTTGGGGATCTCCGAGAAAAACTTCCTGCAATTTCGTGAGCCGCTCTGGAAAATCGGTAAGAATTTCTGCGGCGACTTCGCCCTTGTTGCCTCGCGCGCGGAGGATGCGCGCCACCAGGACCCATCGTGGAGTGTCTGGGCTCAAGGAAAATTTTGACAAGCGCGGCCCGCTCTGAAGCCGCTGCAAAAAATCAGTCTTCGAGGATCTCCAGCGTGAAGCGCTTCTTCAACTTCATACCCGCGGCACCGAGAAGAGTGCGCACCGCCTTGGCCGTTCGGCCCTGCCGCCCGATGACTTTTCCCAAGTCCTCGGGATGCACGCGCAACTCCAGCACGGTCACCTGCGATCCCTCGACAGACTTCACTTGAACGTCGTCGGGATGGTCTACGAGGGCCCTGGCGATCGATTCGACCAGCTCCTTCATTTGGGCTACTCCGCTTGAGCTAATTTCCAGCGGCAACTTACCGCGCCCTCCAGAAACGGTTAACGCCTCACTGGCACCACGGGAGCCGTGGAAGCCCTGCCGGTCGAAGCCGGCACGAGCAATTTTTAGGGAGCTGGGGTGTGCGTTTACGCGATTTTCTGCTGACGTAGAAAACTGCGTACTGTATCGCTGGGCTGTGCGCCCAGTGCAATCCAATGCTTGATGCGCTCGGCGTCGAGCTTGATTTCCGCAGGCTTCTTCAGCGGATCATAGGTTCCTACCGCTTCTCTTATGCGGCCATCGCGTGGCCGAGTTCTCTCGATCACGACCACGCGGTAATAGGGCTTCTTCTTCTTGCCAATCCGAGACAGCCGAATCGTGAGCACTAGCCTCGCTCCTTCTAAACTTTGACATTGTAGCCTGTCTCGGTGCTTTGCGGCAAACGAAACTCTTTGGGCCTGAAAGGGACCCCGTCCAATATGCCTCGGGGGGATAACTTCGCAGGAAACTCTGAAATTATATAAACGATTAGGAAACAGAGCAGGCATGGGCCTTCCGGAGACCGGCAAAGTGTCGCCCGAAAAACGCCAGTCTTTGCCTCGTTTGCAAAACTCGCTCCTGGACAGTTGCAAGCGATTGCAGGAAAATCTCCGCCATGTCACGCAAATCACTTCGTTTCATCTCGGTCTCGTGCCTTGTTCTGCTTTGCACTTCTTATTTACGAGCCCAATCTACGTCGAACCCAGCTTCTTCCACCACGACACCCCGTCCACCTTATTTGGACCCGAGTGTGCCTATTGAGCAGCGCGTCGACGACCTTGTTACGCGCATGACCATGGAAGAAAAGGCTTCCCAAATGCAGGACGTCGCCCGCGCCATCCCGCGCCTCGCAATTCCCGCTTACAATTGGTGGAACGAAGGCCTGCATGGTGTCGCGCGCGCCGGGCATGCCACGGTCTTTCCGCAGGCCATCGGCTTGGCCGCTACCTGGGACAGCGATCTCGTCCACCGCATTGCCGGTGTCATCTCGACCGAAGCTCGCGCCAAGTACAACGACGCCATTCAGCACGGAAATACCGGCCGCTATTTCGGCCTGACCTTCTGGTCGCCCAACATTAATATCTTTCGCGATCCCCGCTGGGGGCGCGGCCAGGAAACTTACGGAGAAGATCCCTTCCTTACCGGCCGCATTGGCGTAGCCTTTGTTACCGGCCTGCAAGGCGAAGATCGCAAATATTTGAAAACGGTTTCAACTCCAAAGCATTTTGCCGTTCACAGCGGCCCGGAAACATTGCGTCACCGCTTCGACGTCCCCGTTTCCCCGCACGATTTTGCGGATACCTACGCTCCCGCATTTCGCGCCACGGTGATCGAAGGCCATGCTGATTCCGTGATGTGCGCCTATAACGCGGTGCGTGGAGCACCAGCGTGCGCGAATCAATTTCTCTTGGACACGTTGCGCAATAAGTGGGGATTCCAAGGCTATGTCGTTTCTGATTGCGGGGCCATCAGCGATATTCATCAGGGCCACGGCTTCGTTCTTACACTGCAACAGGCGGACGCCCTCGCGGTCAAAGCGGGAACCGATTTGAGCTGCGGCCCGGAATACGCGGCGCTGCCTTTCGCCGCGGAGAATCGCCTACTCTCACCCGCGGACGTCGATCGCGCGGTGAAGCGTCTGTTTGAAGCGCGATTGCGCCAGGGCCTGTTCGATCCGCCGGACTCGGTGCCCTGGTCGAAGCTGACTCTCGCCGACAACGATACGCCGGCGCATCGGCAACTGGCTCTCGAGGCCGCGCGCAAATCCATCGTGTTGTTGAAGAATGAGCGCAACTCGCTGCCGCTGAAGTCTTCCGTGAAGTCCATCGCCGTCGTCGGCCCCAACGCCGATTCCTTGCCGGTTCTGCTGGGCAATTACAATGGGACTCCTTCCGCCTATACCACCATTCTCGAGGGCATTCGCAAGCGCTTCCACGACGCCAAAATCAGCTATGCCATCGGCGCTCCCCTCACCGAAACGAGCGGCGTCGCGATTCCCGCCTCAGTTTTTCTGCCCAACACTCAGGGCAGCGTACCGTACGGCAACGTCGTGCCCTGCAAAGGTGTGCCGGTCCCCGGACTCTCTGCTGAATTCTTCGCCAATACCACGCTCTCCGGTTCACCCGTTGCTACGCGCGTCGATCCGTCAGTGAATTTCGAGTGGAACAATGTCTCCCCAGCGCCTGGTGTCCCGGCCCAAAACTATTCCGTCCGATGGTGTGGCAATTTTATCCCTCCTGTTGATGGTGACTATCGCTTGGGCGTCGACACCGACGGCGGGTCCCGGCTCTTCCTCGACGGCAAAAAAATTATCGACGATTGGGCCCCGCATGGTGCGCGTGTAATGACCACGCTCGTGCACTTGCAAGCTGGCCATGCTTATCCCATTCGCATGGAATATTTTCATCATTCTTGGGAATCCACTGCGCGCCTTCTCTGGCTGCCGCCAGATCTAGTTCAAGAAGCCGTCGAGGCCGCGCGCAAATCCGATGTGGTCATCGCCGTGGTGGGCCTGACTGGTCAACTCGAAGGCGAAGAATCGGAAACCAGTGCTCCGGGCTTTTTCGGGGGCGACCGCGTCGATCTCGATCTCCCTCGTCCTCAACAAGAACTTCTCGAAGCTCTCTCCGCCACCAGAAAGCCGCTCATCGTCGTTCTCACCAGCGGCAGCGCCCTCGCGGTCAACTGGGCTCAGGAACATGCCGCCGCCATCCTCGAAGCCTGGTATCCGGGCGAAGAAGGCGGCACTGCCGTGGCCGACGTTCTTTCGGGCGAGTACAATCCGGCTGGCCGCTTACCGGTCACCTTCTATAAATCCGTCGCGCAACTCCCGCCCTTCACCAGCTACAGCATGAATGGGCGCACGTATCGCTATTTCGCCGAGCAGCCGCTCTATCCTTTCGGCTTTGGTTTGAGCTTTTCTTGGTTTAACTACTCCGACGCAAAAATCGTACCGGACCAAGTCGCCGCCGGCACCCCCGTGACGGTGTCCGCTCTCGTCACGAACGCCAGCTCCGCTCCCGGCGACGAAGTCGTCCAGCTTTATCTGTCGCATCCTGGCGTCGATGGCGCTCCCCTTCGCGCGCTCGCCGGTTTCCAGCGCATCCATCTCGCGGCGTCCGCTTCGCAAACGGTCAGGTTCACGTTACACGACCGCGACTTGAGCATTGCCGACGAGGACGGTGTTCGTCGCGTCGCCCCGGGCCCGGTGGAGGTCTGGATCGGCGGCGGCCAGCCCATCTCCGGTCCCGGGCAGCCGTCTACCAAGGGCGTCTCCGCAAAATTCACTATCACTTCTGCGGCTACGCTTGACGACTAGCCCCATTTCGCTCGCTGATTACGTCTTGTCGGTCACCCTAGGCCGTCGCCCTTTGCGCAGTGCGCTGTTTCTCTAGTAACCTGACGCTTCGGAGAAAACACCGTGCCAGCGCAACCCGATCCGCCGTCTAACTCTGTTTTAAAGAACCCTTCCTTCTACTCGAAGAGCCTTCTCGTTGCAGTTGCGCTCATGGTTGGCTGGATTTTCTTTTCCCGCTGGTGGCAAAACCGCTCCATCGAATATCGTCTCCGGCAGGAACGCGCGGAAAAGCAGCGCGCAGATGACCGCGCGGCGCTCGAACAAATGGGCGGTAAGGAACTTGCCATCCAGACCTTTTACGCCACTCCCGGTGAGATTCGCCGCGGCCAGTCTGTCCAACTCTGCTATGGGGTCGCGAACGCCAAAACCGTCGAGCTCGAGCCGCAATCCAACCCCGTCTGGCCTTCCTACACCCGCTGCGTCGAAGTCGCTCCCGCCAAAACCACCACTTATACGCTCACCATCCGGGACGCTGCCGGAAACAGCAAGTCCCAGTCCCTCACGATCACGGTTCGCTAGTTTTTCCGCTTTTCTACGTTTTTCGTAACCCTTCCGACTGAAGCTATATCGTAATGCGATATAATGGAACCCGCGCGAGATAACCCCGACGCGGAATCGAGCGTCTATTCTAGGGATGGCCCATGGCATGCGATGACCTGCCGAGTAGAAACGGTGAAGCGTCGGAAAGGGGCCTGTTCCTGGAGGGTTTCGAATGAAATTACAGCATTGGGTTTTCTGCGTCGCGCTGGCTGCCGGCCTTGGCCCTGCTGCTGTCCAGGCAGCGGCGCAAAAGATTGCCTCCGCGCATGCGGAAAATCTGGAGCATTGCCTGGAAGGCTTCGCGTCCTGCGATTACGCTCATTTGGACCCGCAGGAAAAACAAGCCGTTCAAGATGTCAATCGGGAAAACAATTTTATGGATTGTTTCCACGGGTTCTCCGACTGCGACAAAAAGCAATTAACTGCCGAACAGCGGCAGGAAGTGGATCGCGCTCACCGCATTCAGAACCTGCAGAACTGTGTGGACGGCATCGGCGAATGCGACACTTCGCTGCTAAACGACCAACAGCGCCAGCAAGTTGCTCTCCTGGCCCGCGTGCGGAACTTCCAGAACTGTTTGGATGGAACGGGAATCTGTGACCCGAAACAACTCACCGACGAGCAGAAACAACAAGTCGCGGAAGCCAATCACTACAACAATCTGCAGAATTGCCTCGAAGGAATGGGCGACTGCAACCGCGCTCTGTTGAGCGGCGAAGAGCAGCAAGAAGTCGCGCGCGCGACGCACAATCGGAATCTCCGGCAATGCCTCGACGGCTCCGACACCTGCGATCCTTCCCAGCTCAACGGGGCCGAAAAGCGCGAAGTTGCCGAGGCGGCCCAGGGCCGCAAAATCTCGAACTAAAACGGCCGTGAGGTCGTTCCCCGGGTTTCCGTAAGCCGCTGCAAAGCCGCGCATTTTTCTACCCCGTGTCACTCTGCGCCGTATGCGCCGTAGGCGTTAATTCTTTTTCTTTCCATTTAACTTTAAACTGTCAACTTTCGACCTCTTTCTCACGGCAGGGGATGCTTGGGGCCTTCCCACTTCGGGCTGGTTGCCGCAACGGCGGACACTCTTCGGCACGCTGCAGCGATTCCCTCAGTCAACTTCTGCCCCACGCGTGGTTTTACTGGAATGGCACCCGAGGCCGACCGGGACTTGCTTGACGGCGCGCTTCGCCGTTTCGCTTTGATTAGGACGTCCACGGAATCCGGGCGGCCGTTCCAGAAATCCAGGCGGATGCGGCCATCGGGCAGTTGCGAAACCGTGGCCGGGATGGCGCTGGCGGTCAGATACCATCCCGCAGGGAGCACCACCGCGTTGCGTGAGCGGCCCAGGCTTCGATCGAAGACCAATTCATCGCCGTCGAGTCGGTAGCTCATGGGAGCTGTGTAGGTTTCCGAAATTCGCAAGCGCAAAGACTGGCCCTCTTTCACTGGCGGAAAAGCAAGCACCACGATTTGCGTTTCCGGCTTGACCGGTTCGCTCGCGTCGATTTTCGCGGCAGCCAGCTCCGCGCCGGTCATCAGCCTCGTGGCCAGTTTTTCGCCGGTATCGAGGACGTACGCCGAGGGATCAGAAACCGTGCTTCCCTCGCGAACCACGTTCAAGTACTGTGCAACGCCTGGACGCGATTCGGTGTAGTCGTGATAAAGGCTGAACGCGTGCGTCTCCGGCTGCTGCAGGAAGTACACGATGTCACGATTTTGGTGAGCGCGCTCGGAGAGGCGCTGCCGCTCGGTTTCTCCCGGGAAGGGCGCTTCCCAACTGCGCGATTCAGTTGGCGGACGCGGCACCGCCGCGGGACCAGTCTGCGCGCCCAGCTTCGCGCGGACCACAAGAGGGGCTTCGCCGGCGCTGGCGTTCATGAAGCTGATGGCGATGCGGCCATCGGGTTCCGGCAAAACCTGCGACGGCACGTTGCAGCCGACAAGTTCGTACCCCGCAGGTAAAACTACACTGTTGCGCTTGATGCCAAGGCCGCGATTGAAAATGATGGCCTCCCCCTCGCGGTAGTAGCTTTTCGGGTCTTTGTAAGTCTTCACGATGAGCAGGCGGCCGCGCCCTTCCGGCGGAACGGCGCGAGCCAGCTGAATCTTGATGTAACTTTCATCGGCAGCAGCATCTGCCATCAGCGGATCCTTGCGGGCTTCCGCCCCGGAGACGACCTCGAAGCGCAGCGCTTCGCCGGTCATGCTGTCGTAAACGGCTTCATTGCTGGCGACGCTGCCTTTGCGAATAGGATTGAAGAAAACTTTGGCGCCGGACGTCGTGGCGGAAACTTCATAGAAAATCTTGAAACTCGCGGTATCGGGGGCCAGGAGTTCGTAGCGCGTGTATTCGTCGGCTTCCGTTTGGCGCGCACCGGTCGCACCAGGAGCTTGCCCTTGCGCGCACAAAGCCGCGGCGCAAGAACACGCAAACAGAACGAGGACCAGCAGCGTGGCAGGCTTGGGCATGAGATTCTCCTCCGGCTTTCCACCTTCGCGGGACTGGAGCCAGCATGATCGCCGATTCGGGGAGCGGAGTAAATCCGCGAGCCGCGCTCGAATGCAATTGGAGCGTCCTGCGATACACTACTTTCTCAGACCTGCGATGCATACGATCACCACACTTGACGACAATTGGATGGGGCGCGCGAAGTCGATCGGCACGGCGTTGCTCGAATCGGACGGACATCGCGCGATCGTGGATCCCGGCCCTGGCTCGACTCTGGAGACGCTGAAGAAAGAGCTTCGCGCGCGCGGTGTCGCGGTGCGCGACCTGGAAGCGATTCTCTTGACCCACATCCACTTGGATCACGCGGGGGCTACCGGCGCGCTGGTGAAAGAAAATCCGCGAATAGCGGTCTACGTCCACAAGGTTGGCGCGCCGCACATGACCGATGCGTCCAAGCTTCTGGCCAGCGCAGCGCGGCTCTGGCCGGACAATTTGCAAGAGCTTTTTGGTGAAATGGTGCCGGTCCCGGCGTCGAATCTGCGCATCCTGGAAGGCGGCGAGACCATTGCCCTTGGCTCGCGCAGAATCGAAGTGGCATACACGCCAGGCCATGCTTCGCATCACGTCAGCTACTTTGAAAACATCGACGGCGTCGCCTTTGTGGGAGACACTACGGGAATCCGCATCGAAGGGCACTCTTACGTTATGCCGGCCACGCCTCCGCCGGATATCGACTTGCAACTGTGGGATAGGTCCTTCGCGACCATTCTGGAGCGCAAACCAAAGCGCCTGTTTCTGACGCATTTTGGGTTTTCCGACAGTCCCCCTGCGCACATCGCCCAATTCCGCGAACGGTTGCACCGCTGGATGGAAACGACGGAGAAAATCCTTCAGACGGCCCAGGACGACGCGCAAGCGATGGAATCGTTCATGGCGACCGCGCGCGCGGAAATTGCCCAGCACCTTCCTGCCGGAGACACCGACCAATACCTGCAAACCGCCGGGCTGAACCTTTCCTTCCTCGGGCTGGCCCGCCACGCCCGCAAGCGCGCGCAGGCGGCGCCGTGAAAAGGGACGAGACCCGAGATCAGCGCACGTGCCGCGCTGCGCACTAGAGCCGGAGCCCCTCAGATCGGACGTGCTCAAGTTAGAATCTCTCATTACAACCGGGCTCGGCAGGGGCGAAAATCAGGTGGTGTCTGTCCAGCGAATAGCCGTTTCGCGCAAACATGGTCATCGCGCCCTTTTTGATTTGTTCCGGCGTGGCCGGAATCACAAGGTGAGTGGGCGACTTGTCCTCTGCGTTTCCGAAGCAGGCCGGGAGCAGCAGGAGTGCGACTGTTGTAAACGAGGTGCGGAGATGTACCACGCCTCCTTGCGAGATGCGGTTGATGCCCCCAAAGTTTAGCGCCCGACGTTCGGCAGCTTCAAGAGCTGATTCATGATGGCCTGGTGGGAACCTGTCTTACCTCGGTCTCCCTTATCGTCTGCATCAGGCACGGTGAACGCAATTCTTGCGGGGTTCAGATTTTAACGGTGCAGCTGCAGACAACCAGTTAGGAATGAAAATTGACATTTCGGCGAACAACCTTTCTAATCGAACCTTTTGAAACTCTTTGGATACTCGATTCCCTTCGATCGTGACTCGATCTGAACCGAGCAGTACCCATCGCGCGCCTTCGGCCCGCTTCGCCTTGCTGGTAGCGGCGGGAATCTTCTTAAGCCGGATTTTCGGACTGATCCGTGACCGCGTTTTTGCGCACTACTTCGGGAATTCGGATGCCGCGGACGCCTTCCGCGCGGCCTTCCGCATTCCCAATTTCCTGCAAAACCTTTTTGGCGAAGGGGTGCTCTCCGCTTCTTTCATCCCGGTTTACGCCAGCTTGCTGGCACAAAAGGAGGATGAAGAAGCGCGCCGCACTGCAGGGGCGGTAGCGGCGCTCCTGGGATTGACCGTTTCCGCTCTCGTGCTCGTCGGTGTGCTGGCGACTCCTTACCTCATCGACGTCATCGCACCGGGTTTTTCCGGCGAAAAGCGAGAGTTGACCGTCCGGATCGTGCGCATTCTTTTTCCCGGCGCGGGCTTATTGGTTTTCTCCGCCTGGTGCCTTGGCATTCTCAACAGCCACCATCGCTTTTTTCTTCCCTACGCCGCGCCGGTGATTTGGAACACGGCGATGATCGCGACGTTGTGGGGATTCGGCCGCAACCACATGCAGAACCAGCTGGCGGTGATCCTGGCCTGGGGTTCCGTGGCGGGAAGCGCGCTGCAGGTAGGCGTGCAATTGCCCTCCGTGCTGCGGCTCCTGCAAGGACTACACCTGTCGCTGGCCGATCCTCGGGGAAACGTGGCCATCGTGGTGCGAAATTTCATTCCTGTTTTTGTCGGGCGCGGGGTCCTGCAAATCAGCGCGTACGTTGACGCGCTTCTCGCAAGCCTTTTGCCCACCGGCGCCGTGGCCGCGCTTTCCTATGCGCAGACACTGTACACGCTGCCCGTAAGTTTGTTCGGGATGTCCATCTCCGCGGCCGAGCTGCCGGTGATGTCCGGCACGATTGGGGAGGAAGGTGCGGTCGCGGAAACGCTGCGGATGCGGCTCAACTCCGGTTTGCGGCGGATTGCGTTTTTGGTCGTACCCTCGGTCGCGGCGTTTCTGGTCCTGGGCGACGTGATTGTGGGCGCCATCTACCAGTCAGGACGATTCCGGCATGCCGATACCATGTACGTGTGGGGCATTCTTGCGGGCGCCAGTGTAGGGTTGGTTGCCTCAACCTTTGGCCGACTGTACGCCTCGACCTACTACGCGCTGCGCGATACGCGCACGCCGCTGCGGTATGCCGTAGTGCGCGTGGTGCTGACGACAATTCTTGGCTACCTTTTTGCTGTTCCCCTGCCGCCCGCGCTGGGCATCGAAGCCCGCTGGGGAGTCGCCGGACTGACGATTTCCGCGGGGATTGCTTCGTGGCTGGAATTCGTTCTGTTGCGGCGCACGCTGAACCGGAGGATCGGACATTCTGGAGCGCCGCCAGCCTACCTCGTTAGTCTCTGGGCGGCCGCATTGCTTGCTGCTGCGGCGGGCTGGGGGATTCACCATTTCCTGGCGGTTCGCTCGACGATTCTTCGCGCGCTCTTGGTGCTTGGATCGTATGGCGTGCTTTATTTCGTCTTTACGATGGCTTTTGGTTTGACGGAAGCGCGCGAAGGCCTGCAGCGGGGCATGCGCTTGCTTCGCGGCTTGGCTTCAGGCACTCGGTTCAGGCAGGGCTGAGCTGCGTGAAGGTTGCCCATAGGGCTGAAGCCCGGCGCTACGCAGTGGAGCCCGAAGAGGAGACTTCGGTGGTACCGGAGGGTTCGGGCGGAGGCGTTTCAAAGGATTGCAAGCGGGCAGCGAGGATTTCTACCAGAAGGTCGACGAGCTTTCTTGCACCGCTCCCGTCGGGGTCTTTGTCGGGGTTGTACTGGGCGACGTCGAGGCCGAGAAGATTTTTGTGCTTGCCGAATTCCAGGAGCGCCGAGCTGACATCGTCGAAGCGCAATCCGCCGCTGCCGGGAACATTGACGGCGGGAAAATCTTCCTGGGCGATGACGTCGATATCCAAGTGAAGCACAAACTCGTGGGCGCCGGCGTGCATGTGCGAGAGCGCGTCCTCAGCCGCGCGCGCGCCGCCCTTGAATTGAATGTCTCCCGCGCGGTAATGCCGCATGGGAGACTTGGCCAGGTATTCCTGCTCCGGAGGATCGAGCCTCTCAATGCCGAAAAGGGTCACGTCGGGCTCGCGCACCAGAGGCGACTCACCCCAGAAACGCACCAGTTCGGGTGCGCCTTTGCCGAGAATGTGCGCGACAACCATGCCGTCAATGCGGCCGGAAGGCGTAGACGCGGGAGTGTTCAGGTCGGCGTCGCGGTCGACCCAAAGAAGGCTCAAGTGGTGATAGTAGCGGCGCGCGGCGGCAAGGAGCCCAATCACCTGGGCGCAATCGCCGCCAAGGACCAGCACCAAGGCGCCGCTCTTGACCGCCAATTCTGCGCGCAGCTTTAGGTCGTTGAGCCCGGCGACGATTTCGGTGAGATTGCGCGCGCGGCGATGCTCTTCGTCATCGGCAAAAAGGCGGGGCGCACAATCGCCGTGGTCGATGATCTCGTAGCCGGCAGCCTGGAGCTTTTCGGCGAGGCCCGCACCGCGCAGGGCGGCGGGGGCCTTCTCGCTGCCCAGAGAAAAGGCGCCGGCGCTCGAAGGCGCGCCAATCAGCGCAATCTTTTTTGGCTGACGGACGATTTTGACCGCCAAGGTCCGCTCCTTGCACTCCGTTTCGAGCCGGTGCGTTTTGGGTACGCGCTAAGCGCCCCTACAACGGCAAAAACTTTAGCGGCGCGGGCGCGATGGTCGCCAGTTCCGGAGGCAAGGTGAAGCGCACGTCCTCGCGGATCAGGTCCAAATCGCGCTGATCAGTAAAGCCGAACTCGGCCAGCCGCTGGCTGACCTGTTCGACCAGGACCTCCGGCGCGGAAGCGCCCGCCGTGAGACCCACCCGCGAAACGCCTTCGAGCCAACGCATGTCAATGTCCGCCGCCGAGTCGATCAGCTTAGCCGACACGCCGCTGCGCTGCGCCACTTCCACGAGGCGGTTGGAGTTCGAGCTGTTCGGCGAACCGACAACCAGGATGAGGTCCACGTCCTTGGCCACCTGTTCGACGGCTTCCTGACGGTTTTGCGTAGCGTAACAGATGTCATCGCTGGCCGGACCCTGAATTGCGGGGAATCTCTGGCGAAGCCGCGCGACGATTTCCTGCGTATCGTAAAGGCTAAGGGTCGTTTGCGTGAGGAAGGACAGCTTGAGCGGATCCTCGACTTCGAGCGCGTCCACGGCGGCTACGGAGTCCACGACCAGGGTGCGGTCCGGAGCCTCGCCGGAGGTTCCGATGATTTCCTGGTGGTCCCGATGACCAATCAAGATAATGGTGCGCTTCTCGCGCGCAAACTTCAGGGCTTCCAAATGGACTTTGGTAACCAGCGGGCAAGTGGCGTCGATCACTTTAAGCTCGCGGGCTTTGGCTTCTTCGCGGACGGTGGGCGGAACTCCATGGGCGCTAAAGACCAGGACGGCTCCGTGCGGCACTTCATCAATCGCTTCCACGAAAATGGCCCCGCGGCGGCGCAATTGCTCCACGACGTAGGTGTTGTGAACAATTTCATGATGAACGTAAACCGGCGAGCCATAAGCTTCTAGAGCCAGTTCTACGATGTCAACGGCGCGCACGACGCCGGCGCAAAAGCCGCGAGGTCTTACACGGAGAAGCACTTTTCCATTATGCGTGTTCTGCATTGTCACCCTAGTTTAAAGAAACCCAGAAAACTTTATCATACTTCACGAGTCGGCCGGAGAGCATCCTGAATTCGCTGAATTAGATGGTCTGGCGCTCGCAAGCGGGCCGTCGCGATTGAAAATTATGCGCTGTTCTGCCCCAAGGGTAATTATTTTGCTATCAATTCCGCCTACACGGAGCGAATACCTGTCGAAAAACGGCGCAGGCAGGCCTCCTCTCAAGTAAAGTTTACAATCTCCATGCAATTTGCGCCGTCTTGCAAGCGCGCTCATTTTTTCGCCTCACTTGGCAACATGCAAATTCTGAAACACTTATAAGCTCTTGCGCTTTGGCCTCTCAGAAGCACACCCCAGTCGGAGTGTTTCCTTGTCCCCAATAATCGGAGGGAACAAAGCCCCGCGAAACGGGGCCGGGAATTTCCCACGAGCCCGACCTCCAGCAAGACAACAAAATGAGTGAGAGGTACGGGCTCATGAATCCAACGATCTTGCTTGTGGACGTAGCTTCGGCGGAACGGGAGAATTGGAAAGTCTTCCTGGAAAGTCAAAGGTACGAAGTTTTCACCGCGGAAAGCGCGGAATGCGCCTGTCAACTTTGCCTACAACTTCAACCGGATCTGGTGCTCTTGCACGATCATCTTCCGCAGGTTCGCGGCTATGAGCTTTGCAAGCGCCTGAAACAAGATCCTCTCAACCAACTCACGCCCGTTGTCCTTATCTCCTCATCCCCAACGGCAACCGAGCTGGAACTGGGACGCGAAGCGGGAGCAGCCGATTTCTGGGGTATGCCGTCTTCGCTGGGGGAAGGGTTGGGCCGCATTCAGTCGCTTTTGCGGCTGAAGAACTACATCGACGAACTGGCGAAATCCGTCATTCTCTCGCTCGCGCGCAGCATTGAGGCAAAGCACTCCCTGACGGACGGACACTCCGACCGCCTGGCGGACTTTGCCGCACAACTCGGAGAAAGCTTGGGCTTGGCCGCGGAGGATTTGGAGGAATTGCGGCTCGGCTGCCTTCTTCACGACATTGGGAAAGTGGCCGTACCGGACAGCATTCTTCTCAAACCGGGACGCCTGAACCCGCAGGAAGCCGAGGTGATGCGCCAGCACCCTGTAATTGGAGAGCAAATCTGCGCTCCGCTTAAATCCCTCCGGCCCATCCTCCGGATCATTCGGCATCACCATGAGCGAATGGACGGCACGGGGTATCCCGACGGTCTCTACGGATCGGAGATTCCGCAGAAGGCGCGCATTTTGCAAGTCGCAGATGTGTATGACGCACTAACCAATAACCGCCCCTATCGGGAAGCCCTTACCTCCGAAGAAGCCCTGGAAATCCTTCGCCAGGAAGCGATGCACGGGTGGCTCGACGCTTCGCTGGTTTGGAAGTTTTCGCAAATCTGCCAATCGGCGGATGACCTCCCGGTCCGGAGCCGGTCCATGCTGGCCTCCTACTACGCCTAGCGAAGCTTGGCCTCTGCAAGATTTGCGGCCGGTCCAACAGCAAGCCAAAAGCTTGTTCAAGCGGGGCGTTATTTTCCTGGCTCTGCCTTTGACGCAACGCACCACGCATTCGGCACCGTGTTCAGAACCCTTCCCAAGGTGGAATCAGGTACAATTCGTGCCCTATGGCCAATTCTTCTAGTCCCGTAAACCGCCGCCGCAGCGAGCGGGTGATGCTGCGTATGCGCCTCACCGTGATCGCGGAAGACACCGCGCGCAAACAGCAGCAGGTCGAGGGCATGACGCAGGTCGTCAATGCCCACGGGGGGCTCATGAGAATACAAATGGAGCTGCATGTAGGGCAACCTATGTTGCTGGTCAATCCTCAGAACAGGGTGGAACAGAAGTGTCGCGTCGTGCGCATAGAGGATACCCCAGAGGGCGATTTCGCCGTGGCCTTTGAGTTCGATACTCCAAACCCCAAATTTTGGCCGATCGTTTTCCCACCGGAAGACTGGGTTGCCGTGCCCGTGTGAAAAAGCGCGGATAGCCCGCTTCCGCGCAACTCCTTTTTATTGCCCGTGTTCAATAGAGTGGCAACGGTGTCCGCTTGGAGGACCCTCATGAAGCATTGGAAGATGGGCTTCAGGAAGTCATCTGCGCTCGCAGTTTCAGCTCTATTCTGTAGCTCCTTAGTGGCAGGTTGCGATGAGTATGTCCAAATCACGCGTGATCCCGACGTACCTATTCACAAGCTGGCCACCTGGGCCTGGCGGCCGGTAACCGAGCAAGCGAAAGCGCGCGATTTGCACCCGGTCGTCTCTCGCGATGTCATCTCTCGCAACGAAACCGTGCAACGCGACACCAATGCCGACAACGAAATGGTCCGCCAGCGCGTGAAAACGGCCATTGCGCAGACGCTGGCCTCCAAGGGGCTCAATCAGATCAGCGATCCTAAGGCCGCTGATTTCCTTGTGGACTATCATTTCGCGGTCGAGCGGCGCAACGCCACCGTTCCGGTCGCCTACGGTGGTTATCCAGGAGTTGTTTGCGGGCCGTTTGGCTGCTGGGATTCCTGGGGCTGGGGGCCTGCCGCAGTTGGGTACGAACACATCCGGTTTCGTGAAGGAACGATCGTTTTCGATTTCATCCAGCAGTCCGCGCGTCACCTTGTCTATCGCGCGGTCGGCGAAAAACGCCTGCACTACAACACCTTTACGCTCACCCAGAGCGATATCAATGGCCTGGTCCATCACCTGCTCAAAGACTTGAGGACCACCAAATAGGCTACGCAAGCGCCTGAAATTTCCGGCGTCATAAACTTCACAAAATCTGAAGCGCCCGCTGGGACTGCCCAATCGGCTTGCTTCGCTTCGAGTGTCTTCGATTTCCCATGAGCAACTTGCTTTTCCTCTGGATATGATGTCGTTAGCCATGCAGCTGCCCGCAGCCATCGTCAACAAGCTGCGCTGCTGGTCTTTCTACTTTTGGGGCTGTTATCGCGGCACGCTGGAATACATTGCGGAGGATTCGAGCGAGGTGCGGCTGGAGCTGCCGCTTTCCCGGCGCACGCGCAATTATGAAGGCACGATTTTTGGCGGCAGCATCTATTCCGCGATCGATCCCTTCTGCATGCTCATGCTGATGCACCGTCTGGGACCGGACTTCATCGTGTGGGACAAAGCCGCAAAAATCGAATTCCTGAAACCCGGCCGGGAAACACTGCACGCGCGGTTCGTGATTGACGACGCGGAGTTGGCGTCCATCCGTGCCGCCCTGGACACACAGCGTTCGGTTGACCGCAGCGATGTCGTGGAATTGACAGATGGTAAAGGAACGGTGTGCGCCCGCGTGGAAAAAATCATCTACATCCGCCGCGAGTCGACGTCAACAAGAAGCTAGTGCAGTAGGCCAAACACCGCGACGCTGGTTTTCGTGCCGATATACGCCCTTCCGTTCGCGACCATCGGCGTGATGAAATGCCCTCCGACTGGGGAAAAGTGATCGCGGTTCCCGGCAGCTTGATTCGAGTCGTAAAGTTCCTTGGTAAGGTCCGTGGCGTCGTAAGCGAATAGAACGCCCGCTCCCCAATCGAGCGCCCAGATGATGCCCTGCGCCGTGCCATTCGCCGAGACGCTAGGCACAGCCCCGTTGCTGCCAAATCGATGGGCACTCTGCGAAGAAGGCGAGGTCGCCAAAAGCGCCTGGGAAATCGGAAAGGCCTTTAACGTGTTGTTTGTCGGACAAACATAAACTGTATTGTTGAAGAAGACCGGCGACGATTGATTTTCGCCTGAACTCAAGCTGAATTGCTGATAGACGCTGTTCCTGGTGGAATTAAACTGTCCGAGGTTGTCCCGGTTTAAGACGTAGAGATTGCCATCTTTCCCGGCACCTACTGCGAGGTGACGAGTTACTCCGTTCGCGTCGACCACATCGGGGAGGAGAAGCGGCCCAGCCGAACCGAAATCCTCGTCCGCAGAATCCTCGGCATTGGTGTTGAATGGCGTGAAATAGTCGCCGACCGTGAGGCCGCTTGCTGTCGAAAGACGAACGAACGAGTTTCCATAGCTGCTGTTCGTCCCCGGTGTATCCCCAAAGCCGTTGCCGGTGATTACGTATACATCTCCGGAGGCGCCTGCTGCCGCTCCGCCTCCTCCCATCCACATGCCTCCCCCGGAATTGTTCGGCACCAGGTCAATTGCCGCGGTTTGTTTCAGCGTACCGGCATCATACGCAATCACCCACGCGGAATAGGCTCCACAATCGCCATTCAACCCCGACCACGCGGTATAAATAACGTTACCGCTCTGCAGCAGCGCGGCCCGTTCATGGTGAACATTGGGAAGGAAAGTGACGACCCCGCCACTGCTGTTCCCGCCCGTACCCGGGTAGGTTGCGGTGATGGTTGTGGGTCCGCCGAACAGCTCATTACCATTGGTCAGGTCGAGCGCGTGCAACCGATGGATGATATTTCCAGCGGAGTTTTGAGACAGGGCTTCGACATAAATGGCATTACGGCTGCGGCCAATAACCGGCGTAGCCGTAATTCCGTTTGGACTGATATTTCCGCACGGCAAGTTCGTCGCTGGAGATTCCCCGGCGGCGAGAACGGACGTTTTCCAAAGGATTGTGGCCGAGTTGCCGCTGACGCTTTGCGCGTCCACCGCATAAACGGTGTCGTTTTCGGTAGCCACATACAAAACGTCCTTGGTTCCTTTTCCCGGGATGGCAAGCTGGCTCAGAAAGAGCGCCTGACCATCAATCTGGCCATCCACCGCCAGCTCACCCACCTTTCCAAACGTGGAAGAGTTCACGTTTGCAGGCGTCAGCGTGACTTCATTCAGATTCTGCCCCGTGCGCTGATTGTCATAGTGATAGGTGACGACATCGGTGGTCGAGGGCGGCGCCGGTGCCGGCGGGTTTCCGTTGAGGACAGGACTCGACGAACCGCAACCTACAAAGACAGTGGACGCGAAAACCGGCGCAACAAAGATGAGAAAGTTAAATCGCGGCATACCGGTGCCTTGCAGTCAAGTTTACCGGCTGGGGGAGACGCACGCTAGAGACGACGTAAGGAGGTTGTTGCATTACACGAAGATTGCAGCAACTTTCGAAAATTTTTCTTTACGGCATTGGGAGACGGGAAACACTCGAATACCTGCCGCTTCAGCAGTACGGGAACAATTCCTCCGAAGCAACGCAGCCAGCTCCTTGCTTCCCCGCCGGTTTCCCTTCTATCCTCATTGTCCCGATGCTGCTGAAAAATCAAGTGGCGCTTGTCACCGGTTCGGGCCGAGGCATCGGCCGAGCCGTCGCTCATTTATTCGCCAAGGAAGGTGCCGCGGTGTTCCTCGCGGCGCGCACTGAAAAAGAACTCGCCGCGGTGGCCAAGGAAATAGCGGAGAGCGGCGGCCGGGCTGAATATGCAACCGCGGATCTAACGCAAGAACCGGCGTGCACGCACATCGTTGCTGCGGCGCGCGAAAAATTCGGCAAGGTCGACATCCTGGTGAACAATGGGGGGCACTACGGGCCGGTCGTTCCCGTGGAAGAGTATCCGCTCGCGGAATTCGACAAAGTGATCGCCGTGCATCTGCGCGCGGCATTTTTGCTGTCAAAGCTGGTGCTGCCGGAAATGTACGCGCGCGGTTCGGGCATAATTCTGAATATTTCCAGTCTCTCCGCCAAGGCGGCGTATTTGTGGGGTTCGGCGTATGCCGCTGCCAAAGCCGGAATGCTCGGCCTGACCCGTTCGACGGCGGCGGAAGCGGCCCAGAAAGGCGTGCGCGTAAACGCCATTTGTCCGGGGCCGGTCACGGGAACGCGCATGTCGAAAGAATTGGGCGCGGACTTGGCCAAGCGTCTGGGCATCAGTGCCGAAGAACAATTGAAAGGCTTTTTGAGCAGTGTGCTGCAAGGCCGCGCGCAAACCGCAGAGGAAATCGCGCGCGCCGCGCTCTTCCTGTGCTCGGAACAGTCTAGCGCCATCACTGGGCAATCCATCAATGTGGACGGCGGTGTCGCGTTTTACTAATTTCCTTCAGCAATAGTGTCGCGCGCCAAATGGATTCTGCTCCTCCGTTTTTGGCTATTTTGCGTAAATTTTGCGTAGCTTTGCCTTGACTTCAACGTGAAGCCGGTCTACACTGTGGAGTTTTTAGGTGGCCCCAAGTAGTATGCAGAGGGGCGGGACTTCCATGGACAAGAAACGACTCGATTATTACAAGAAGAAATTGCTGGCACGGCGCGAGGAATTGATGAAAACCATCGCCCGCACCCAGGAAGAAGGAAGAACGGCGGACGAAGACCCCACCGTGGACCTGGCAGACAAAGCGGCCAACTCCTATACCAAGGAGTTTCTCTTCGGCATGACCAATGCCGACCGCTCGCTTCTGAATATGATTGACGCCGCGCTCAAGCGCATTCAGGAAGACGAATACGGCGTCTGCGCCAACTGCCAGGAGGAGATGCAGCAAAAGCGGCTGGAAGCCGTGCCTTGGGCCAAGCACTGCATTGCGTGCCAGGAAAAAATGGAGCAGGGCCTGTTGTAGGGGGCCCCTTCGGGGAAATTGCCTTTAGTGCCGAAAAAAGCCTATCCGGCACTATCGAGTAATTCTCGCTTTAATATGTTCACTGCGGATGTTGTCGTGTCGGCTCCGCTGCACCGCCAGCGCGAACGCGTGCCCGGCCCGACAAGCGTATTCTCAGCCTCGCAGAACGCTGGGAATCGGTGCGTGGCGCGCTTGGCCACACGTCCGGGCAGCCAAGTTGACAATCGTCGCGTTCTACTGGGCGCTGATGTATTGACGACTGGAGTCACGGTGGATGCCTGCACGCGAGCTTTGTGGGAAGCGGGTGCCGAGTCGGTAGTAGGATTGCGGCCCGGGTGGTCCGGGCGGTAAGAAATCCACTCCCAAGCCCTGTAGAATGGTAGAATAGTCTAGGCAAGCTCAATGGGACCAAACCGGCACATGGCGGCCGATTCCCGAGGGGCTCATTCCCCCCAAGCGGAGAGCGTGGCTGCGCCCGATTCCGATGCTCCCGCTGGTAGTAGAATCCACAACTCGATTTCCCGCCGCGCATCCTTGATGCAGGAACCGGTGCTCGTCTTGAATGCGACTTACGAGCCGATCAATGTCACCGCGGTGCGCCGAGCGATGGTATTGATGCTGAAGGGGGTAGCCCAGGCGGAAGAGCTGCATAGCGCCGAGGTGCACTCCGCCACGCATGCTCACCAAGTCCCATCCGTGATTCGCCTGCTGGCATACCGGCACATTCCCCAACAGAGCCGCGCGCTTTCCCGGAAGAATATTCTGCTGCGTGACCGGAACACCTGCCAGTTCTGCGAGCGTGTGTTTCCGAGTTCCGAGCTGACGCTGGACCATGTGTTGCCCCGGTCCCGCGGAGGGCGTTCTTCTTGGGAAAATCTCGTGGCCTGCTGCTACCGCTGCAATAACGCCAAGGGGGATCGCACCCCGGAAGAAGCGGGGCTAAAGCTGGCTCGCAAGCCTCGGCCCTTTACACTCCACACCTCCCGGCAACTGATGCGGCTGATTGGCCACCGTGATGACCGCTGGCGTAAGTACTTGTTTTATTGAGATTTTGCCTTACTAAATCGATTTTGCCAAAATTTTTTTCTAGCCAAGGAAACCTTTTTGGCTCGCACACATCTAATATTACAAAACCACTTCGAGGACACACCCCGGGAAGCGGTTAGGGCTTGCCCCTAACCGCTTCTCTCCTTTTACGGATGAATTTCCTCACAAAATCTGTAAAGGCTCAGCTGTCCGCATCGGGAAAACCCCCTAACGCCGCTTTCTTCGCTGGGAAATTCAGGGAATACCTGATAGAGGCTAGATAATCTTCAGCACTTCCTGCACCTTCGCTACCTTACCTTACATCTGGCCGCCTTTTCTCACCACCGAAACGTACCTTTTCGCCATTTCTCCAATTCCCGAGCTGTCCCGATACCTCGAGCGGGCCAAGTTCAGCAGGATGTGCTTATCCCCTTTTTTCTAGCGCTGTGTAATGGCGTCTCGAAAAATGCTCCAATCTCGAAGGATGTCACGTGTCGAATGGGCAGCGCAGCGGGCTATTGCCGCATGACCACGCGCGGCGACGATGGATTCGAGCGCGGGCTTGGCCCGCTGCAAAAGGGCTTCCGATTCGCGCGCAGGGACGAGCCAGGTATCCACATTGCCGGCGCGCCGCGGATCGATTTTTTCGAGAATGTCAAGCAGCGAATTGTGCTCATACAACTCCACTGCGAGGTGTGAGTCAAGCGCTCCAACGCGGTGCGCCACGGTTCGTGACGTATCCTTGGGAACAACCAATCGAAGTCCTGTGATTGCTCCGTCAGCGCTCGAACGGCGGGTGTGTGCCAGCCAGAGCAGCGCAAAGGTGAGGCAGTTGTCGATGGTGTCTGAGGATTCCACTCGCGCGCGCAGTTTCCGGA